>Ga0310811_10007132_pt1 | contig 14298 bp, 12 predicted proteins | sample YCmetagenome_FD_207642 | JGI IMG/M metagenome (GOLD analysis project Ga0310811, IMG submission 207642) | Soil microbial communities from experimental microcosm in Duke University, North Carolina, United States - YC | ecosystem: Engineered > Artificial ecosystem > Soil microcosm > Unclassified ...
GGACAATGGAAAGGCCCGGACAGGAATTTCAGGCCTGGATGAAATCCTGGGAGGCGGCCTTACGCGCGGCCACGTCTTTCTCATCGAGGGCGCTCCAGGCGCCGGCAAGACGACCATCGCCACCCAATTCCTGATGGAAGGTGCCAAGAACGATGAGAGCTGCCTTTACATCACATTGTCTGAAACCGAGACGGAGCTTCGCGCCAGCGCTGCTTCGCATGGATGGACATTCCCGCCAGCGATATCCGTATTCGAGCTGATCCCCCCAGAAAGCCTGTTGAGTGAAGAAAAGCAGCAAAGCCTGCTTTATTCCTCGGACCTCGAATTGGAGGAAGCTACCAAGCAGATCTTTCAGGCAGTGGAAAGAGCCAAACCCAAGCGAATTGTGCTGGATAGTCTTTCAGAAATCCGGCTCCTCGCCCAAGGTTCATTGCGATACCGTCGGCAGATCCTGGCCATCAAACACTACTTTGCCAGGCAGGGCGCCACCGTGGTCCTGCTGGACGATCTGACTGCCGAGGCCAGCGACAAGACCGTCCACAGTGTGGCCCACGGCGTCATCCTGCTGGAGGAGTTGGCGCCGGACTTTGGCGCCGAGCGTCGCCGTATCCGTATCATGAAATACCGCGGCAACAAGTATCGCGGCGGCTTCCACGATTTCACTATCGAGACGGGTGGAGTGAAGGTGTTTCCCCGGTTGGTCGCGGCCGAGCATCGGACCGCCTTCAAAAGACAGCAGCGCACGACCGGCATCAGGGAGTTTGACGGTCTACTGGGCGGCGGCGTCGATACGGGTACCAACACACTGATCCTGGGCCCGGCCGGAACGGGTAAATCGATCATAGCGATCAATTTTGCGATGGCGGCCATCGCGCGGGGCGAAAAGGCAGCCATCTTTGCCTTTGACGAAGAGCTCGGCTTGCTGATCGGGCGGCTGAAGGGCCTGGGCCTCGATCTCGACGCGGCCAGACAAAGCGGTGCCCTCACCATCGAGCAAGTGGATGCGGCAGAGCTTTCGCCGGGCGAGTTCACCCACCGCGTCCGTGACGCCGTCGACAGCAAAGGCATCAAGACAGTCATCATAGACAGCCTGAACGGCTACCAGGCGGCCATGCCGCAGGAAAACTCACTTATCCTGCACATGCATGAGCTGCTGCAATATCTCAACCGGCAAGGGGCAGCGACCTTCATGACTGTGGCGCAACACGGCCTGGTGGGCGACATGCAAGCGCCGGTCGATGTCACGTACCTTGCCGACGCCGTGATTTTGCTCCGCTATTTCGAAGCGTCGGGCAAAGTCCGCCGCGCGATCTCGGTGATCAAAAAGCGCTCAGGACCTCATGAGACAACTATCCGGGAGCTGGAAATCAGCAAGGACGGTCTCAAACTCGGGGGGCCCCTGAACGAATTCCACGGCGTGTTGCGTGGCGTCCCAACCTATTCCGGCAAAGCATCCGCCCTTCAGGGGCCTGGCGTTTGAGCGGCGGCGGACCACTTTCTGAGAGGGCACTAATCCTGGCGCCCACAGGGCGAGACGGCCCCATTGCGGTAAGCTTGTTGCAAGAAGCGGACCTGGTTGCGCAAGTTATGCCGGACATTCCGGCCTTGGTGGAAGGCATGTCACGGGGCGCGGCCCTTGCCATCATTGCCGACGAAGCACTGCGAACATCGGATCTGCGCCCAATAACGAATTTTCTTGGCCAGCAGCCCCCCTGGTCAGACTTTCCAGTCGTCGTTCTGACGCGTGCCGGCGGCGGACCCGAGCGCAATCCGGCTGCCGCGCGGTATGGGGAACTGCTCGGCAACGTGACCTTTGTCGAAAGGCCGTTCCATCCCACGACCCTTGTCAGCGTGGTCCGTTCGGCACTGCGAGGCCGCCGCCGCCAATATGAGGCACGCGCCACCCTTGACACCCTCCGGCAAGCGGTGGAGCAGCAGCGCGCATTGGTCGAGCTGGACGACTTGCTTCGCGGGCAAAACGGTCCGGCTGATGTCTCCTTTGCCGCCGCGGAGTTTTTGGCCAAGCGGTTCAATGTAAGCCGCGCGGGCTACGGCACGATCAATAAGCGGGCCGAAACCATCACCATCGAACGGGATTGGAACGCCCAGGGCATAAAGAGCCTGGCGGGCATACTGCAATTTCGCGATTACGGGTCTTATATCGAGCAGTTGAAACTCGGAGAGACCGTCGTCATCAACGACGCCAGGAATGATCCGCGCACCGCTTCCAACGCCGCGGCATTGGCGAACATAAGCGCCGTCTCATTTGTGAATATGCCGGTGACGGAGGATGGCGAGACGGTTGCTTTGCTTTATCTCAACAATGCCGTCGCTCGTGACTGGTCTGACGATGAGCTGGCGTTCATTGGCGAAGTGGCGAAGCGCACCCGCATTGTCGAGGCGCGCCGTCAGGCGGAAGAAGATCTTCGCCGTCTGGCTAATTCGCTAGAGCAACAGGTCGAGCGCCGTACGGCGGATTTGGACCGGTCTTGGCGCAATTCCAACGATCTGCAGGTGATTACCTCCTCGGATGGGATGTTCCGCGCGGTGAGCCCCGCGGCGTGGCGCATATTGGGATACCAGCCCTCCGAGATGGTCGGGCACAACTTGTTGAACTTCATCTGGCCGGACGACCTGGATGCTACACGCACCGCACTCCAAGATGCCGCCGCGCTGAGCACTCTCACGAACTTCGAGAATCGCTATCGTCATAAAGACGGATCTGCGCGGTGGTTATCCTGGAGTACCACATGCGAGGGCGATCTGATCTACGGTTACGGCCGCGATATTTCTCAAGCCAAGGAACAGCAACAGGCACTGTCAACGGCGGAAGAGCAGTTGCGTCAGGCCCAGAAAATGGAGGCCGTTGGCCAGCTGACCGGCGGGCTGGCGCACGACTTCAACAATCTTTTGGCAGCCATTTCCGGCAGCCTCGAAATGCTGGAGGTTCGCCTCTCACAGGGCCGAACGGGTGACTACGAAAGATATATGTCTGCGGCGAAAAACTCCGCGAAGCGCGCGGCAGCTCTCACGCACCGATTACTGGCTTTCTCCCGCCGCCAGACACTCGATCCCAAACCGACCAATGCGAACCGTCTCGTAAACGGGCTGGAAGAGCTGATCCGGCGCACGATCGGCCCCCAAGTCACACTCGAGGTCGTAGGAGCGGCCGCCCTGTGGGCAACCTTTGTAGATGCAGGCCAACTGGAAAACGCGTTGATTAACCTTTGCATCAACGCCCGGGACGCCATGCCGGACGGTGGCCGGCTGACGATCGAAACGGCAAATCGCTGGATCGACTCCCGCGGCGGCCGTGAACATGATCTGGCCCCCGGGCAGTACGTGTCTCTGTGCGTGAGCGACACTGGAACCGGAATGACCCCGGAAGTCGTCGCGCGGGCATTCGACCCCTTCTACACGACAAAGCCGATCGGCCAAGGAACGGGCCTGGGGCTGTCCATGGTTTACGGTTTTGCCAAGCAGTCGGGTGGCCAAGTGCGAATCTACTCCGAACTCGGCAAGGGAACGATGGTCTGCATCTATCTTCCCAGGCATCTTGGCGATGGCGAGATCGCAGAGGATGTCGAGCCAAATATTGTGCGGGCAGACCACAACAGTTCCGGCAAGACCATATTGGTGGTGGATGACGAGGTCATAATCCGCATGCTCGTTGTCGATGTGCTTACAGACCTCGGCTATCAGCCGCTGGAGGCGCACGATGGCCCTTCAGCCTTGGCCATTATCGAGGCAGGCAATCGGCTTGACCTCCTCATTACAGACGTTGGCCTTCCCAACGGAATGAATGGCCGGCAGGTCGCAGATGCGGCACGGGCCAAGCAGCCAGAACTCAAGGTGATGTTCGTCACGGGCTACGCCGAGAATGCCGTGGTTGGAGCCGGACACCTGGACCCAGGCATGCATTTGCTGACCAAGCCTTTCCAGATAAATGAACTAAGCCGGCGGATAAGGGAGGTCTTGGAGGCCTAGTGCTTCCTTACGCCAGACGCAGCCACTCACTTGTCGCGGCGTCAACGGAGACACAGGCACAAAACAGTGCAAAAGCAGCCAAACGTCGGACAGGCAACTCCCGCTTTGGCCCAAAAGCCGACGTCGGCGGTGTCTGCGTCGCGCCCAGAAGCCAACATTCATTGGGTGGCCTTCCATCCCTTACGGGCCTTGAAATCGCCGGAGGCCGTCATGTAAAGGAAGCTTGACACCCTGCGAAGGCGCACATATGTAAAGCATGCTTTACATAGCGAGGCCGGGCGTGGGATATTTGAAAGGCGGAGAGAAGCGCTACTTTCTGGAAGTATTTGGGGCGGCCTTGTTGTTCATGGCTGTCGGCTGGCTGCGTCGCACGACCAGCCAATCCATTGCAGACCCCACCCTGCTCCTGACCGTGAATCTGCTTCCCCTGTTGCCCATTGCGCTGATGGCGCTGGCGCTATGGCGTTATTACGGACATCGCGACGAGCTCCAGCGGCAAATAATTCTGAACACTTCGGGTGCCGGCGCATTGCTGGCATTCACAGTGTTCCTGGCGTGGCCGGTCCTGGCCCGCATTGGCCTTCCGCCATTGACCGCCAAAGCTGCCCTCCTTGTGTTGGGCGCCTCTTTCATGCTCTGCGGCCTGATCATCAGCTTTCTGCACCACCGCGCGGTTTCAGGCTTCAGTGGTGCGGCCGTTCAGATGGTTCCCACGCTCAGCTTGCTTGCGATGATTCTGGCCGTCTTTGCTGCTCTTCATGGCTTACTGCCGGCCCATACGGCACCTTCCCTATGGAGCTTCCTGGGAATGGGCGGCGTTGCAATCGCTTACGCGATCTACCGCTTCCTCAAAGCCCGGTTTGATCCATGAAAAACCGGGTTCGCGAATTGCGCATGGAGAAAGGCTGGAGCCAAGCCGATCTGGCCGAGCAATTGAATGTCTCTCGCCAAACCATCAACGCCATCGAAACCGGCCGGTACGATCCGAGTTTGCCGCTGGCATTTACGCTGGCAAGGCTCTTTCGCCAAAAGATCGAAAACATCTTCACCCCCTAGCCAAAGTCGAAGCCGCGCAATGGCCGAGGAAAACAATAATTGTCGTGACCTGGCTGGGATTGAAGCAGAAGCTGCGGCGTGGGTAGCGCGCCTGGATGCTGGAGAACTCTCCGTGCATGACCGCGACCGATTCAGGGCGTGGCTCGACGCCAGTGCCCTTCACGATAAGGCTTTCCGTGCGTGCAGTGCCTTGTGGTCCGAGGTCGATATTCTTCGCGAACTGGTGGAAAAGCGTTAGCCCGACCGTCCCTGGATTGGGGATGTCCTTGTCTGTTGCAGCTTTTGCCTTGCCCTGAAAGGGCGGCGCCGGACTGGCGCTGCAGACCGTGGAATTATCCGGCAAGTCACCGCCCGGCAGAGGCAGGGCTCCCTTGACTTAACCCTCCCGTACACGGAGCGTATGGCTCACCGACAGAGCCACAGCCATGAAGTCTCTTGCCGCCGCCATCATATTCGCAGCCGCGCTGCCCGCCACGCCGCCACCGGCGGAAGCGCCCGAAAGCTTCGTGCAGCGTTTCTACGATCTCTATACGCCGATGAGCGCCAAGGGCTGGGCGCGCGCCATCCGCTCCCAGGCGCTGTGGGACTTTCTGGATCCCACCCTGGCCCGCGCGCTGAAGGCCGATGCCGACGCCCAGGCGGGTTCGCCCAACGACATTGTCGGGCTGGATTTCGATCCGTTCCTGTCGGCCCAGGACCCCTGGCACAATTATAAGTCCGGCCAGGCCGTCAAGAGCGGCAAGGGCTGGCAGGTGAAGGTCTATGGCATGCAAAAGGGCAAGCGCCGCGCGGTGGCCTCCGTCGTCGTCGATCTGGCGCCACGTGACGGCCATTGGGTGATCAAGGATTTCCATTATCCGGATGGCGACGATCTGGTGACCGACCTGCGCCAGAATGCCAAGGACCGCGCCAAGCCGCCCCGGCGCGTCCGGCGCGCCGAGCTTTTGGACGACCCCAATTGAGGCACCGCGGCCGCTAAGGCTCGCCCGGCTTCCAGTTTCTGGCTTCCTCGACCAGGGCCTCGAACTTGGAGCGGTCCAGATGCGCCATCTCGATCACGAACAGCCGGATGCAGTCGCCGCATAGCGCGCCGCGGGTCTGCTTTCCCGCCGCGTCCACCGCGACGCAGATATGAAAGCCGCGCGCGGCCGCACGCGCGGTGCCGCAGAAGGCGCATGTCTGCGGCAGGTCCTCGAGAGTCATGCTCACCTCGGCACCATGGCGACAGCAGAATACCGCATTCCGACGGACTAGCCGCCCCCGCCGTTGAGACTTAAGCGCATTCTCGATCGGCGGGGCGCCTGTGAAAATTCCCGTTTGACGCCCGGCCCGTTCTCTCGCCGGAAGAATAACGCGCCTCGCATGCGGACCATGCGGGCGATCCCGGCAACATCACACGTCACCTCGACCGCATCGGCCGTCTGTGATAGCCATTGCAGGCCAGCACACCGTTACATCCCATTTTAGCACGTGGCGCATTTCGCGCGGGTTCACGCATTTCCTTGGGGGTAGCATGACCGACACCATCGCGCCGGCGCGGGCCATTGTTCGCGCGGATTCGAAATATTTCTATTTCCACATGATGTGCCTCTGCGCGGCGGTCGCCTTTCTGGGCTTCCTGCCGAGCTATTGGACGCCGATGATGACGGGAACGCTTCACAAGGCGCCGGTCGCCCATATCCACGGCATCGTCTATTTCGCCTGGTCGCTCTACATCGTCTTCCAGAGTTGGCTTGGCGCCACCGGCCAGATCATGCGCCACCGCGCCGTCGGCCTGATCGGGGTATCGCTGGCCACCGCCATGGTGATGCTGGGCGTCATGGCCGTGATGCAATTCATGGCCGAGAATGTTTCGCGCCCGGGCGTTGGCGACGGCATTGCCGCGGTCGCCCTGACCAATGTCGGCCTGTTCACCGTGCTTGTGACCTGGGCCCTGATCAACACGCGCCGGCCCGAATGGCACAAGCGCCTGATGGTGATGGCGGCGATCTCCATCCTGGGTGCGCCGATCGCCCGCTGGTTCATCGTCTATCTGCACATGCCACCGCCTCGCGATGCCGTGGCGGACTGGATTGTGGTCGCGCTGGCGCTTGTGCCGCCGCTACACGACTGGCGCACGCGCGCAAAAGTGCACAACGCCTATTGGATCTGTCTTGCCGCGATTGTCGCGGTCCGGCTGGTGCGCGACCCGATGGCGGGCAGCCAGACCTGGCATTCCGTCACCGGCTGGATCGCGGGACTTGCCGGCTGACCGGCCGGCGCAAAAGGGGGGAAATCGAACATGACCATCGCCATCGGGGCATCGCAAGAGACCGCATTCTCACGTGACCGCCTGTCGGGCGTATCGCGCGCCAACGCGATCGATCGCTGGATTTATGTGTTCACGGCGGCCAGCTTCATCGCCGTCGTGCTGGCGGGGTTTGTCCCCGACTCCTTCGCCAAGGTGGCAGCCATCAAGGCAGGCCAGCACCTGCCCTTCCCGCTGGTTCTGCATGTCCACGCCGTCCTGATGGGCAGCTTTCTTCTGCTGCTGCTTGTACAGACCATGCTGGTGGCAACCGGCCGGCGCGCCGGGCACATGCAGCTGGGCATCGCGGCCTTGGGTCTGACACCAGCGATCGTCGTCACCGGATTCATCCTGGTCCCGACTGTCTATCACGCCGCCTGGAATGCGGCGCAGTCCGCGCCACCGGCAGCCAGACAGCATTTCCAGGGCGCGCTGCCCATTCTTGACGATATCTTCCTGCTGCAGCTTCGCGGTGGAATTCTTTTCGCCATCCTGATGTGGATCGCCTTGCGGGTCAGGAGCCGGGATGCGGGGCTGCACAAGCGCCTGATCCTTCTGGCGGTGACGGCAGTGCTGGGGGCTGCGGTCAACCGCCTGGATTGGCTGCCGACAAGCTTTCCACGCGACACTTATTCCCTGGATTTCTTTACCCTGCTTCCCGTGGCGCCCTTGTTCATCTGGGATCTGACACGTAACCGCAGCCTGCACCGCGCCTGGCTGGTGTGGGCCGTGTTCTACGTGCCGGTCACCGCGGCGGTCTACATGCTCTGGGACACGCCCTTCTGGCACGCCACCGCGCGCCACATCATGGGCGTTTGAATCGGCAAATCGAGGGTTAATTCCCCACGTCACGGCCGGCCCGGCCTTAACAGGGCGGTAAGCGCGATGGCCTAATCTGCCGCCATGGCGGTCAGCACCGACTATTCCACCCCGGTCATCGTGAACGGCTTCCAGTGCAAGAACTGCACGGACGTGGACTACGCCAAAAAGCACATCGATCCGGCCCACCCCAAGTCGGGGCCCTATGGCATCGACGCCAAGACCGATCCGACGGTCAAACAGACCGACGCTGCCACTTCCGCAACTGCCACCGCCAAAGCTGCGCCGGGCCTTGGCGCGCAGCTCGACATTTCGGCGTAAGCACGTCCATCGGTGACACCAGCTTCACCGGCTGACAAAATACAGGCGACCGTCCTTTCCGGCACCAATGTGACGCTTCTCACGCCTTACGCCGCAAACCAGATCTGGCTTCGCGCCTACCCCGTCCGACTGGCCGGTACGCGGTTCGGTGCCCGCATGACGGCAATCCGGCTTTCCTCGGGCCAGGTCATGCTGCATTCACCATGCGACATCACCGAAGCGATGGCCGAAGAAATTCGGGCCATCGGCTCCGTGGCGCATCTGGTGGCGCCGGGAAATTTCCACACGGCACACCTGGCGCGCGCCCAGGCCGCTTTTCCGCAAGCCAGAACATGGATCTGTCCTGGTATCGAGCGCCGGCGGCCGGGCCTGAAATACGACGGCATCCTCGGTGACGTCGCTCCGGCGGACTGGGCGGGAGAAATCGACCAGGTCCTGATTCAGGGCACGCGCCTGATGCGGGAGGTCGCGATGTTTCATCGCGCCAGCCGCACTCTGATCCTTGTCGACCTTATCGAGAACTTCACCGACACCACGCCCCATACCGGATGGTCATTGAAGATCTGGTTCAAACTGCTTGGCATGTGGAACCGGCCGCGTCCGGCGCCGGAGTACCGGATAGGCTGGAGCGACCGCCAGGCGGCGGCGCAATCGCTGCGGCGCATCCTGGCGTGGGACTTTCAGAGGATCGTGCTGGCGCACGGCGATCTGATTGATCGCAGCGCGCACCAAGTTGCCGCCGCGGCCTGGTCCGGGATACTTGATTGAGTCAGGACAGGGCCTGGCTAAAATCGGCTCAGGGCATTGCTGCCCAGGAAGTTCTCTCTCTCGTCGAGCCCGAACGGACATAGCTGTCCCTCAGTGATAGGACACGGTCGAGACCGCCCGCGTCTGCTCGATGATGAGTTCATCGCGGGCGCCCTCGCCCGGATCCATCCTGCTGAACCAGGATTGCCGGATATCGCGGACATAAGGCAGCAAAGTCGCCGGATCGACCACCAGGCGGATATAGGTCTGGGCCCAGTAATGGAAGGCGCGGGACGCCGGCAGTTTGAACTGGTCCTTCACCGCCTGCATGGTCTGTTTGAGGTCGTCCGCCGTGGGCGTCGCCCGCAGCACGATTTCCGCACAGAGATGGTCTGGCGCAGCCGCCGTGCAAGGCACTTCGCGTGTGAAGGCAAAAGTGACGTCCTGGTTCACCAGGTAATGGCCCAACCCCAAGGCGGGCAGGAACAAGGGCGTGGTCATCTGATACCAGGTGCCCTGGGTGAGCTTGGCGCCGATCCAGGTGCCGGTCTCGATGCCGTAATCCAGCGCCGCGCTGGCTTCGACAAACTCCGGCGAATAGGCAGCTTTCACGTCCCGCGCCGTCGCCGCCATCGTGGCGGCATCGCTCAGGGATGGAAGCTGGTCCAGACGGGTGGAAACCCGCATGGCCAGCCTGTTGCCGAAATCCCTGGCGTCGGTGACCGCACCGAAATTCCCGTTATGGGCGATCCTGATGCCGGGCGCCTGCATCAGGTCGCTGGCGAGAAAGAAGAACATGGCCCATTGCACCCGCTTTTCATCGGCGGGCCAGTCGCCGAGTTGATATTGCGCAAAGCCCGGCTCGTTGGTGACGGTCCAATCCGACGCGCCCGCCGTGATCTTGCGCGCCAGGCTGATGGTGCCCTGGCTTTGGATCGGCTTGCCCTCCACCAGGCTCACATCGTCGGCGGCGATGGCGACATCGGCATCCTTGGCGGACCAGCCGAACATGAACTCCAGGCTGCGCGCCGGAAAATCCTTCATCGCCGCGGCAAGCGCCGTGTCGCTGTCATCGGCATGGGTCCAGCGCAGCAGCAGCGCCATATTGTCCTCGGCGTCGTCGCGGAAACCGAATTCCCGGTCCAGGGCGATGGCGGCGCGCAATTCGCGCAGCGCCGCCGCGTCCTCGCCCAGCTCCTGTTCGGTGGCCGCGACATTGAACTGCATGACGGCGGCCGATTGATAATCCATCGCCTCGCGATAGAGCGCGGCACCGCTGCGCGCCGCCTCCAGCGCCTGTTGCAGCTCACCCTGGCGGTTGGCCGGATCGCAATCGGCCCGCGCCGCATGGATCTTGTAGGCGGTGTTGGCCAGGCGCGCGGGCCCCAGCAACAGCAGCACGCGGACCGCCGGGCGCGCCGTCAGGATATCGAACTGGGCCTGGGCGGCATCCAGGCGCTTGCGGCAATCGTCACTGCCGGCACCCGCGGGAATGTCCGAAAGAAAATCGGCATATTCCAGCCGCGCATTCAGCGCTTCTGGCGATTGCGGCTCCGGCTTTTCCAGCCGCGCGATGGTGGTTTCGAAATCGGCGGCGCCGACCGGCCCCGGCGCTGCCACCGGCGCGGGATCGGAAGCGCAGGCCGCCAGCATGAGCCCCGCGGCCAGGGCGAGCGCGCGCCTCAACGGATGTCGCGCGGCATCCTTTTGACCGGATGCGCGCAGCCGAAATTCTGGCCGATATTGTTGGGATCGTAGGGCGGGCATTCGCTGAAAGGCGACCATTCGAAATCCCACCTGTCCGCATAGGCGCCGAAATTGTTGAACCGCGGCGAATTCTGCGCCAGCCCGGCCAGGCGATGCTCGCCGCGCTCGTGCGGATGGGCGCCGGCGGCAAGGTGGCCGGACCTTGCGCCTTCGCCGCGATGGCCAAAACCGTGACCGCCTTGGAAGCCGGCGCGGCCTTCAAATCCCCCGCGCCCGGAGCCATCGGCCAATCCGGCATGGCCCGCGCCACCCATATGCGCGAAACCGGCGTGACCCGCGCCGGCGAAACCCGCATGGCCCGCGAAACCGGCATGGGCCGCGCCGCCGGTTGCCATACCCCCGCCATGTGCCCAACCGCCGCCGCCACTGAAGCCGCCGCCATGGCCGGCCCAGCCGCCGCCACCGCCACTCCAGCCACCATGGCCGCCGCCTCCGCCGCCGCTCCAGCCGCCGCCGCCATGGCCTCCGCCACCGCCGCCGCCTCCGCCGCCGTGGCCACCACCGCCACCGCCTCCTCCTCCGCCGCCGTGGCCGCCGCCACCACCTCCGCCGCCACCGCCGCCTCCAGCGTGGCCTGCGTCGGCCAGAGCGGCGGGCGCGATCAAAAGCAAAGCCGAGATGAGAAGAACCAGATGCCTGCGCATGGCGTGACCTCCTGGTTGACGGGTCTGCGCAGATGGTACGCCTCCAGCGCCCGGCCGGCTATGGCAAGGCGCGGCCCAATCCTCTCAATGTTTGTCGGCCAGCCTTCGCCCTTTATGGCCGGATGGAGCCGCAGCACCCTATTGGCTAGGCTCAAGGTGGAAGGCAGGGCTGTGATGCGCGACCCAGCATCGGAACGCAACGAACACGGCGTGCGCCGCAGCCGGACTTGGTTCCTTGCCCACGCACTCATGCTTTTGCTCGCGCCCGCGATAGCAACGGCGCAGGAAATGCCGGTGCAGACGGCGGACCCGGCCTTGCGCGGGCTCATGCCAAGCGATTTCCCGCACCTGTTGCAGCTTGCGCCCCATGTCTATGCCTATGAGGACCTCAGGCCCAGCGAGCCCGGCAAGTTCAAGACCACGGTGGACATGATCGTGGTCACCAGCGGCGGCGTCTTGGTGGCCGATGGCCAGGGCAATTTGGCCGCGACGCAAAAGCTGGTGGCACAGATCAAAAAATTGACGCCGCTGCCGGTGAAATATGTCGTGGTCTGCTCGGAGCATGAAGACCATACCGGCGGCAATGCGGCCTTCAAGGCCGCTTTCCCCGATGCGGTGTTCGTGGCCTCGCCGGTTTCGCAAAAGGCGCTGGCCGCCAGCGCCACCCCGCCCACCGAAGCGGTCGCCGACAAGCGCACCATTCGCCTGGGCGACACCGACATCGAGATCCTGAACCTTGGCCGCGCCCATACCGGCGGCGACCTGAGCGTCTATGTGCCGGGCGCCAGCGTGTTATTCCTGAGCGAGATCTACGATCACCGCCTGTTCCCCAACCTCGCCCGCGGTTATCCCAGCGAATGGCTTTCGACCATCGGCGCGAACCAGGCCATCGGCGCCAAATGGGTTTTCGGCGGCCACGGCTTTGTCGACGATCCCGCCACCATGAAGCGCGAGCTTTCTGCCTTCGCCGACGAGATCGCTTATGTGATCGCGGAAGGCCGGCGGCTGCATGATGCAGGCGTGGCGTGCCGATCGCTCGCCGATTGCGACGCGGTCAAACGCGCGAACTGGGGACCTTATGAGAGCTGGAGCGAGCGCGTCACCCAGGCTCCGGGAGCGCTGTGGCGGGTGTACCAGGAAACCGACGGCAAGCTGGCGAAACAGAAATAATTCGGAAAATCGGCGCCGGGATTGTACAACCGGCCTGCCTTGCGTGCGGGCGCAAACCGGAACACAAATGCCTTATAAAGCAGGCAGGACAGGCGTTGGAGGAATGGCATCGTGAATCTGAGAATGAGCGCGCTCGCCGCGGCGTTTTTTTTGACAGCGGCTCCGGCCTTTGCCGCCGACAATTACCAGACCGATATCGGCCCGACGCCGAAAAACGGCCGCCAGGGCGCCAATGTCCAGGGCCGCGGCACCGTTCTGGCCACCTTGGATAAGAACATCTTCACGATTCAGGGCAAGTTCGCCGGCCTGTCCTCGCCCGCGACCGACGCACGGCTGCACATGGGCAATGTGATGGGCGGGGTCGGCCCCGCCATCGGCGATCTCAAGATCGTGCAGGCGCAGAGCGGCGAGATTTCCGGCACCTTCACCCTGACGCCGGCGCAGGTCGCAGGGCTGAAGCTGGGCAGGCTCTACGTCATGCTCGACAGCCAGAGCGCGCCCAAGGGCAATCTGTGGGGCTGGTTTCAGCCCGCGCATGTCACCGTTCCCGAAGGCGTGCCGCAAACGGGCGACTGGTACATCCCCAATCTTCTCGACGACCAGGACGATAGTCCGGCGAAAAAGAACAACAGCTAGGCGAGAGACATGAGCAAGACTTCGATCAGCATTTTCGCCGCCGCCGCCGCCCTCGGCGCCGCCGGCATCTTCGTGTCCTACGCCATCGCGCAAACCAGCGCCGGCCCCTTCACCGAGGCCCAGGCCCAGGCCGGCCAGCCGGTCTATACCAGCCGCTGCGCCGCCTGCCACGACGCGGGCGGGGAGACCGCCAAGCTGATGGGCCCGTCTTTCACGCAAGGGTGGAATTCGCGCAGCACGCGCGACCTTTATACCCGCATCAAGACCACCATGCCGTTCAACAATCCCGGCAGCCTGAGCGAAGCCGAAGCCACCTCGGTTGTCGCCTATATCCTGAAGAGCAACGGCGCCAAGGCGGGCAGCACCCAGTTCACGCCCACCACCGCGGTGGCGATCGGCAGCATCGTCCCGGCGGCGCGCCGCGACCCCTATGCCGGTTATGTCAGCCTCAGCGCCGCGGGCGCCGGCACCGGCATCACCTTTCCGGGAACCGTGGCGCACTACACGCCCGTCACCGAGGAGATGCTGCTCAATCCCCCGCCTTCCGACTGGCTGATGCACTATCAGAACTATGCCGGCTGGAGCCATTCGCCGCTGACGCAGATCAACACCCAGAATGTGAAGAATCTGCAGCTGCGCTGGGTCTGGTCGCTGGAAGATGGCGAGCGCCAGCAGATCACGCCCCTGGTCCATGACGGGGTGATGTTCGTCTCCACTGTCGTCAACAACACGGTGCAAGCGCTGAACGCGGCGACCGGCGACCTGATCTGGGAAAACCGGCTCGGTCCCCGGCTGGAAAACCAGGTCAATGCCACGGCGCGGGCCATGGCGCTCTATGGCGACCAGCTTTTCTATCCCGCCACC
>Ga0310811_10007133_pt1 | contig 14297 bp, 27 predicted proteins | sample YCmetagenome_FD_207642 | JGI IMG/M metagenome (GOLD analysis project Ga0310811, IMG submission 207642) | Soil microbial communities from experimental microcosm in Duke University, North Carolina, United States - YC | ecosystem: Engineered > Artificial ecosystem > Soil microcosm > Unclassified ...
TAGGCAGAAGGCAGAAGGCAGAAGGCAGAAGGCAGAAGGCAGAAGGCAGAAGGCAGAAGGCAGAAGGCAGAAGGCAGAAGGCAGAAGGCAGAAGGCAGAAGGCAGAAGGCAGAAGGGCCAGGAGTTCCGTTGCTGGAGCGAGGTCGGGTGGTGATGGTTTCGGGAGAGGGCGGGATGATGGCGTACCAAAGAGGCTCAGTCTGTTTTCGAGAGATATTCCTGCTCGATCCAGACCGAGTGGTGGGACCCAGAGGTGTCTTCGGAGGCGTCACCCTTCATCCAAAGCTCCGCCATCCCGAGGTCGTTGAAGGACTGGATGTGAAAACACTTTCCCACCGCGCGCTCGAGCAGGTCGAAGGTATCGGGAAATCTGGCTCGGTCGCCGATGACGGCTGCGGGGATGGAAAGAAGCCGGACGTGGTCGCCGATTTGGAATTGAGGCATGGGGTTGATGGCTGGACGGTGGGCACCGATCCCGGACGGCTCTGGTCTCACGCGTGATTGGCGGCAGGAGCGGCCAGGGAGACGAGGAACCAGAAGCCGGTGAGACAACTCACAGTGGCTCTGGCCAGGTTCGCGCTTGCGGATGGGCGTCCGGGGGAGCAGTAGAAAAACAGGCCAAGGTATGAGCCGATCCCCAAGGTGACGAAGAGGACCTCGGCAAGGAGACTGGTAAAGGAGAGCGTCGAGTACATCATGGTCAGGCAAAGACCGAGGCTGAAAACCTGCGCGGAAACCAGCGTCAGGAAGACGAGACGGGAGAGCGGGGGCATGGGCTCGGCTTTGCTGCTTTCAGGGCGTTGTGCTCATGACGAGGGGCAACTTGGGGCCGGCCCTAACGAAGGCAGAAGGATGAAGGCGGAAGGAAGAAGGACGGGATCGTTGATGGCTCTTGCCTGGAACTGATCCCGATGGGGGGTCAATAGAGATCGGGCGTGATGACCTGCCCGCTCGAGAAGGAGAAGTTGCGCCCTTTGGACCGGAGGATCGAGCGGCTGGAGGCGTGCCCCCGGAATTCATCGCGAACGATGAATTTGTAAAGGCCCTCCGGAGCGCCCGGGTACAGGATCTCCCGGGTGACGACGCGGGTGAAGCGCCCGACCAGCCGGCCTTTTGGGGCGGCTCCCAGGCGGAGGTAGCAACTGAACCCCTGGTAGTCGGAGAAGGTGGTCGCGCCCGTCTTCCGGCCGGTCAAAGGGGTGTGATTCAGGATCATCTCGATTTGCGAGGGCTCGAAGGTCTTGATGTAAAGGATGTCTCTCTTGGAGACCATCGGCGGGACGTAGTGGTAGTAGGAGTATGGGAGCGTCGTTCCGGCCTGACAGGTGCCGGCGAGGACGAGGAGGGCGAGCAAAAGGGCGAGAGGTCTCATTCGGAGGTAATGGTCGTTGAGAGTACTACGAAATTCCCCCATATGCACCACGCGATTGATACGCGAGGTCGATGGTGGCCGTTTCCCGTGGAGGCCTGATGACACGAAGCAGGCGGCGTATCCTGGTGGGTCTCATCGAGGTCGGTGACGGTTTGTTTCAACAATAAGTGGCCATGGGTGGATGACCACGGAACAAGGCTGGCTTCCGTGGTCTCGTGCGGGATCCTCACGCCCCGTCCGGCGTGGGGTGGAGGCGAAAGTATTGGTAGATGGGCGAAGAGATCAGGGCGACCGTTGTGGCCGTCCTCTGCGAGCTGGGCAGGCGGCGGAACAAGGTTTTGGCGGCCTGGAGGAATTTGTGATCGCCGGGATTCGGGCGGCGATTTTTGAAGTATCCGTTGACCAGGGCGCGGGCCAAAGCGGATCGGCTCATGACGATCTCGTTCCCTTTCACCAGAGGTTGCAGAGCTCCGATGGCGGTCCGGATGTAGGAGGGAGCGTGTCTTTTGTGACTGCGATCACGCAGGGTCACCTCGACCAGTCCTGCCGCTGCATTGTAAGCCGCCGCGCCTTGTTTGTCGCCGATCCGCGTATCGAGAGCGGTAGCGAAGGCTGCTCCGGTCCGGGGCGTTGCGATGGCGAGATGGGCACTTGCGAGGAGCGCGAACAATCCGATCTGGAGAGGAAGTTTCATGCTGGCTGGGAGGTGTTTTTGGGGAAGATCCGCGAGGAAATTTACAAATCCGGGAAGTCCGATGGATAGAAGATCCAGCCATCGCCGGGACTGAATGAGCGATGGAAATATCGATAGAAGGGCCGGGAGATGGAGATGAAGTTGCTCTCAGTCTGCTGGGAAATCGGCATCTTGCGGAAAATCAAAACCCGGGCCGAGGCGATGAAGACGGGGGCGTTGGGATCGGCGGTCGTGCTTCTGAAGTAGGAGCGGACGAAGGTCTTGGCCAGGTAGACGCGAGCGGGCGTTTGGGTGTTCTCGGGCAGGATGGGCCTCAAGTCGGAGAGGAGCCGGAGGAGGTAGGACGGGGCATGCCGCCGGTTGGCTTTGCTCACGAGGGCCGATTTCAGCACAGCGCCCGCGGCCCGGCAGGCGGCCATTCCTGTTCTCCCGGCGAGTTTCTGGCGCAGCGTCGTTCCGAAATGAGCACGGTCGTACGGCGACGCTTCGCACAACGAGAGGCCTGCGAGTGAGGCAAGGATGATCACGAAGTATGAACTAAACCGGATTAACATGATTTACGGAATTTACAGGATTTCTTTTCCCTCCATTTGAAAACGTAGGGGAGCGATTCGAGCTGCTGGGATCTGACGAGGAGGGGCGGCTTCATCGATAGTGATATCAGATCGGACTCCCGTATTCCGACTCGGCTTCACGAGGGGAGATCCGGCAGGCAATCGTGCATGGCCTTTTGGGTGGCGGGAGGTTCTTTCCGAAGCGTGGCACAGAATGTCGCCGTCCCTGCGTAGCTCTGGATAGCAATCATCGAGGCGGTGAATCCCTCGCCGGCGGCGCCGTCCAGAGGTTTGTTCGACTGGGAGAAGTAGAAGTGCAGAGCGGCCGGGTCGCCGTGGCATGCTTTCGAAAAAATGGAGGACGGCTGGTCTCGGATCTCTTCGGTAAAGGTGGTCCGATAGGGTTCTGGCACCTTTGCAAATTCGCTCGCTTCGGAGTGAGTGGCGCAGCCGGATAGGACGAGGCCGAAGGGCAGAAGAATGGCGGGAGGTCTCATTGACTGAGCGAGTTGCCTTCGTCGTTGGCGGTGGGAGAAGGTCCCGCTTTCTGCTGTTGCCAGCTGGCGAATTCGTAACTCACCAGATAGCACAGGGCGATCGGGAGCATGAAGAAAAGGAAATAGCCCAGGAAGTCGATCTCCCTGAAGAAGAAGAAGAGAGGAGGGCACGATACGAGGGTGGCGGTGATGAGATAGGATCTGAGGCGGCAGCGGAGATGCTCCAGGATCAGGATGGACGGTGCGCCGATGAAGAGTTGCAGGAGTGCGATCAGCCAGGCCAGGAGGGATGAGAAGACTTTGTCTTCTTCATCGCTGGCCTGGAAGGCGCGCAATCCTCCGCGGTGATCCGAGAGCCACTGGAAAAGGAAGATGACTACCATGATGAGGATTGACGCGGCCGGAAATGGAAAGACGATCGCCCGGAAGACGAGACCCACTTTTTGAGAGGGTGACATTTTCTGAAGAGGTTGGCTGTTCGACACGTTGAGTGCCATGGGAGGCTGGGGTGGCGGGTCAGGTTCCATCGATCGTTGCGTTTGGTTCGATCCGGTTTCCCCGCTGGTCGCAGGCGAAGATCTCCACGATCGCTCCGTGCCGGGCTTTGAAGCTGCCGGATTTATCCATCACAGAGTCCATAGTGACCTCAAAACAGCCTCGCTGGGAGAACTCGTCGGGATGCGAAAAGAGCAGGGCGAACAGGATGTCGCCGGAGTCATCGGGCTCCGGCAAAGATATCTCCGCCAGCCCGGTGAAACGAAAGTGCACGGCGTGCCGTTTCTCGAGGACGTAATATCCGCGTGCGTCCGTCCGGGAGGTCATTTCCCAGACGACGAGCCGCAAATCAATTTGATCACCGGTCTTCGACATCGAGATGACTGGCGAGTCGTGAAAACCGGGCCAGTATCCGAACGCGTCGGATAAGGCCTGATGGTTCTCAAGATAGAGAGGCTCCGGGATCATCTGCTCGAATTGGGGGGATGCCGGCTTGATCAGGAGGCCGGGCAATTTGGTTGGGCGGTCTCGTTGACATAAGAAGGCGATCTTATGGGCTTTGCCTTTTGAATCTTGGAACCGAGGACTTGAGGGCGCCCGCGAAGAAGAGGGCACAGACAAGCATGCCTACGCAGAGGCCGGAGGCGAACATATCGATCGCCAGCATCCGCTGGTGAAACATCTCGCTGAACTGCCGCCCGGAGAACATGCGATACCAATTCGAGAAGCTCCAGAGGACGATCCAGACGAGAGAAATGTCCAGGACTCTGGCCGTCCATTTCGGCTCGAACTTGTAGCCGAGGCGGAGGAACAGGGCCGCGACGAACGGGATCGCGTGGGCGAGAAGCATGAGTTTCATGGTGATTGCGGTTTGCGGGGGACTCTGACAAGCCGGCTTTTTTGGGGGGAGACTAAACCGGATCAACCGGATCGACAGGATTTGGCAGAAACTCGTGAGGATTTACTTGGAAGCTGGAAACAGGGCTGCGGATTGACGAGCAAAGAAAAGGGATGATTATTGACCTGCCGGGCTCACTCGCCGGTGGGGATGGAATGAATCTGAAGAGGGAGGCCGGAGACGGCATTCAAATAAACACGCATCGCTCCACCAAGGCCGTCGTAGTAGTCCAAAATCCACACATTGTTTTCGGCCTTTTTGACGCTCTCAAAAGAGCCAAAGAGATTGAATCGCGAGTCTGCGGAAATAGTGATGACTGGGTCGTAGCTTGCCCGGAAATCTTTCATCGCGACGAGAACCTTCAACTCTCTCGCTCCTTCTGAGAGCGCTCTGATCTGTTTCAGGTTCTCCGGCGAAATCTTGCGGGACTCCTTTCCGGCGAGGAATGCTTTGAACGACAGGATCGCGTCCTCGGCTGACTGGACTTGTTCCGCCGCCGAGAGCGGCGCGAATGCCAAAGCGGCGAGAAAAAACCAAATGAGAAGTCTGAATGGTGATGAATTCGTGGTCATGTCCGGAAGGCGTCCTGAAGCGGGACGAACGCAGGCTGGGTAGAATGAGGCGGCGTAGGCCGGGAGGAGAAGGCGGCAGAGGAGCCACTGGAGCGTTTTGCGGGCCATTTGCGGAGCGTATCAGAGAGGAGTGGAGTGGCGGTCTTTCCACTCCAGGAAGACTTTGATCATTTCCTCGAGCTTATGAGGGCCGCCGTAGGCCTTGAATTGCTTGCCCTCAGTTTTACACGACAGCCATTCGTAGTTATTTGCTTCGGAGCCGAGGCCTACTCCGTAGGAATGCTCGGGGAAAGGGGCGGATTCCAGATCGGTGCCTGCGAGATCGATCGTCAGAGACCATCCCGGATTGTCCATGGTACCGATCTCTACCCCGGAGCTATGTTCCCAGTCGCCGTTGCATTGAGAGTGATACCAGTTCTGGAGGTCAGTCAGAGCATGCATGAGCAATTTCCAGGAGAGATTCTACAGAAGAACGCAAAGGTCGCAAAGACAGAGGGCGGAGTGGTCAATCGGCTCCCCCTCCGTGCCGGGTTTTGTTGCGCTCGTACCAGCACGAGAGAGCGATGTCGCTCAGGGCCATGTGGGAGATCCACCATGCGGCTGGACCACCCACCAAGAGATAGCCGATGAGATGCTTGACGCCCGGCGAGTGAGTCATGATGAAAGTTTTCAGGAACGGGAAGGCCAGGAAGCCGAGAAGGCTCGTGAGGGCCAAAACGGTGCTGAGGGTATTCAACCAACGAGGGGCGTATTCTTTCCGGAGCTGGTCGATTCTCCGCCAGTGCAGGCCGGTGCCGTACTCGAGGGCGAAGTGAAAAAAGATCGAGAAAAACAAGGGGCAGGAAGACCACATCGAAGGGTTGGGGAGCCGGAAAGCGAGCAAGGCGAGGGCAAAGAAAATCCACTTTGCCAAAATCAAGCTGCTCCAGGTCCGATGGGTGAGCAGGCCGGGGGAGTCAGTGTCGATGGATTGCTCGGGGCTGGTCGCGTATTTGGAAATGAAATCCCTGATGGCCTGGAGGTCGCGCTGGGGGGAGATGGCGATGGCAAGTGGGCGCTGAGCTGAGCGGTGGAAGGTGAGCGTGGGACAGTGATGGGTATCCGAAGGCTCCTTGATGTGCCATCGTTTCAGCCGGTGCCATTTCAGAAAGGTGAAATTGGGCGGGCCAAACTTGATGCCCCGGGCGGTCAGGTGGCATCTCGATTTGAAATGGCTGGCTGCGGAAACTGAAAAGCCCATGAGGCAACCGAGGACGGGGACGGCAAAGGCGAACTTCAGCCAGTCCTTCTGCTCGAAATGGATGCCGCACAAGCGTTCGAGCAGCCAGAAAAGGGGCAGATAAAGGAACGGAGCGGTCCAGGAGATCTGGCAGATTTCTCGGAAGATCTGCCTGCCCTGGCGCTTGTGCTCGAGGTAGTGGTCCTCGTCTTCCTCGATCAGCAACGAGTCGGTCATTTCTGCTCTGGGTGACTTAACCACGGATCACATGGATGGCACGAATCTTTGTGACTGGAAATCAGTTCCAGATGGTGGCGACGGCGACTCCGAGTTTGGAATTGCCGAGGTCGAATATTTCCACCGTGAGCATGTTGTCCGCGGTCGACCTCCGGCAATACCGGGCCACGACCGGCCTGGTCGTCCACGAGGGAGGAATAGCCAGGGATGCCTTTGCCTCATCAAATTTGATCCATTCGGGCCGGGGTTCGATCTGCGAGACGAAGGTCTCGAGGCTCGCCTTGGGGATGATGAAGGTCGCCCGCTCGCCGGAGTCCACGAACGTGCTGAGTGAGATGAACCTCACGCAATGGATGTCTGACGCGTCCGAGGGGAGCCGCAGGCTGTGATCCCGCTGGATGCGCGCCGCGGAGCTGCCGAGAAATCCTCCGAGGAAGAGGGCGAGGATGGGGAGAAAAACCAGGCCGAGGGCGCCGATGCCGGAAAGGATGATGACCTTTTCATCGCATCAAACGGATGAGATTTTCACAGAAGGGCGCGAAGGGAGAGCCTTTAGCTTCGGGCTCTTCGGCACGATGGCTCGTCTGGGGTGCTGTGCTGTGCTGTGCTGTGCTGTACGGGCAATTTGCAGATTGCCTCGCATGGTCGAGGCGCCCGGCCATAATGAGCGTACGATATGAGCGGAAGCTCAGTATGGTTGCTTGGTGAAAGTGATCGATTTTAAATTCATCAGCCACGCTCCCACAGGTACTTTCGTCGCTTTAATGGTCACGGTTTTGTCCTTGGGGGTTATCTTGATCGTGCCGAGGCTTTTGTCTTTGAACTCGTTCCAGCTCCCGGTCGGATAGATCGAGTTGATCTGTGACTTGCTAGATTCGGTGGCGATTTCGAATCTTCCTCCGGCGCTTGATTTCGGAAGTGAGTAGTTTATCGAGACCTTGTAGGTCGCGGGCGGCAAATCAATCTTCCACGCCAGAGAGCTTCCTTCTTCACGCCAGTCCCGGATGGTGCCGGTTTGGGCCTCGAAGTTGACTCCGCCGCTGAGCTCGGCGTCTTTGGCGGGAAAGACAATGCCCGGATCGGCGGCGAAGGAAAATCTCGCGAGAAACAGGATCGATAGTAATGGGAGGAGGAGTTTCTTCATGTTTTTGATTTATGGTCGGCATTGCTGCCTGGAGCGGATTGCAAGGCTTCAATGAGTGGCAGCGTTTTTTGGAAGGGGCATGTAAGAGACACCCGAATTGAGCCCGGAGAAGGATGAGCGTAAATGCTTTCAGGTTTCAATACCGTGAGGATCCGGCGGTTTGCGGAAAGGAATAGGGAAATCACTTCAAAGCCGCTTCCGTAGGTTGATCTTGTAGGGGCGGTAGCCGAGACCTTCGTTCAAGGCGATCATCCCTGGATTGCCGGGCAGGACATTCGAGTTGATGAAGTGCGCACCAATCCGGCGAGCCCAGGTTTCCCCCATTTCCTTGAGCGTCGTGGCGAAGCCTTGGCGGCGATGGTCTTCGCGGATCCAGAGTGCCGCGCTATGGGCGCCGACGAGGGGTGGCTCGGAAAACTTGCGCAGCACATGCAGCCCGACGATCTCTCCGTCGAAGAGAACGATACCGGCGAAGGTGTTCGTCTCGTTCTCCTGCTCGATCGCCTGGTCGGCGTATTTCTCGATGAAGCCGGAGTCTTTCTCCGTGGAGTATTCGTCGCCGAGGCGGGTCGGGATTCTCCAGAAGAGCCTCACATATTCCACGACCTCCGCGCGGTTGGCGTAGTCGAGAGTACGGAAGGTTGGGGAGGGGAGGGCTTGAGGCATCTATCTGGCTGGACGGTGGCCTGGCGGCGATTTGGTGGCGGTCGTCACCGCGGGTCAGTGGCTCGGGTCGGTCAAGGTGCAGGGGTGGCTTTCGCCGGGGGGGCAATGCCCAATGTGGCAAGAGCATCGCGATCCCACTGGTTTAGTTTTGCCCCGTGCTTGATGAGCAGGGCCTCGGCCTCGGTCTGGCGGTAGACGATCGCGGAGTATAGCGGCGTGCGCCCCAGTTTGGAATCCCGCCCGGTGAGGGCTCCGGCGTCCAATAAGACACCTAGAACCCGAGTGTGGCCAAATTGGGTGGCATTCGTGAGGAGGTTTCCGCCGGAGGCTCCCCAATCGAGATTCACATCCAATCCGTGATCGATGAGCAGCTTCATGATCTCCGGTCGATCATAGACGATGGCCCAGTACGCGGGGCTGTTCTTCATCTGGGCGTCCTTTCCGACAACCGGATATCCGTTCTCCAGATACCTCCGGAAGGAATCCGTGTCCGACAGTCGGATCGCGGTGACGGCCGTTTCTTCCGAGACAGGCAGGCTGCCGGTCTGGCGGTCGTTGCAGCCGGAGAGGGCGAGCAGGCAAAGGATCGTGAGAGTCAGGCAGAGTGCGAGAGGCTTCATGCAATGTTGGCGGAGTGGGCAAGCTCAGCTCCGCTCCCCCTGTCGGGCCGGTTGGCAATTGCGCCTTGGTCGAGGGCTTGGATTCTGCAGACGGTGACGGCTGATAGCACGTCTTCCATCTTCTCTTTGGCGCTTTCGCTCAATTCGATTCTCACTTGCCCTCATCTGGCTTAGGGGGCGGCTCGGATGTCTTTTTTCATCCGGATGTTGGCGGGCAGGTAGCCGGCTTTGGCGTAGAGTCTCCGGGCGGCTTCGTTGTGCGGGAGGACGTTCAGTGAAATAGCCTCGATGCCGAGGCTCTGGAAATACCGCTCCGCGGCGAGCAGGGTCGCCAGACCGTACCCTCGGCGGCGGGACTCGGGGAAGATCAGGAAGTCCATGATGAAGCCCTCGGGGCCGTCGAATCGCTGGACGGCGGTGAGCCAGATGGAGCCGTAATGCCGGTCCCGATCCTTGATCGAGAGGAGATGCTGGTGCGGGGTTTTCAAGCCGGCGGGAAGCAGTTTGTCGAACTGCTCGCGGGCGATCGGCGCGGAGGGCCAGGTGCCCGATACGCCATCTCGCGTGAAGTCATGCACGGCGTGATCTTCGTAGCGAGCGAACTCCGCCTCGGTCATCGGGTGCAGGTTGATCATCGGACTTTTACGAGTATCCGGCGGGAGTGTGAACTAAACTGTCCCGCAGTCACGGGACATCGCAGCGGTGGGAGAGTTTACAGGATTAGCAGGAAATCAAAAGGGGCCACTGGTCATCGACGGGATGGCGGAAGTGTGTCCCTACAGGGAATAGGGCGAGCGGTGGGAGTGGAAAGGGCGGCGCAAGATCCGCGGAACGGCGGTCCAGGCTCGCCACTCGATGGCGAGCGAAGTGAGGATGGTGCGGCGGGTGATCCGGCGGCGAGCGCGGTCCAGGAACTGTTTTTGCAGGGAGCTGAAGCGGCGGAGTGTCGACATCTCGTGCCGCAGGTCGAAATGGCGGCTGATGATGGATGGGGGGGACTGGGAGATGGGGAATACGGTGGCTTGCTTCATGGGAGAGACAAACGGGAGGTCAATGCAGGACGGTGTCCAGCAGGGAGAACGCTAGAGGCAGGAAACCGAGGAGGAAGCACGGGTAGAACGTCCAGTGGCCGGCGGCCTTCCATTCCTTCGAGAAGAGCATCCGGATCGAGAAGTATGCCGACACGAGCGGCCAGAAATGGAGGAAGATCTGTCCTGCGCAATGGATCCAGAACTGATGGTAGGCGTAGGCGAGCGGGCTGAGATTGAGATCCGGGGTTGCGATCCAGAATGCAAACCCCACTCCGAGGATGGCGAATTGGGCCTTAGGGGAGAGTCCGTCGGGCATTTGGTCCGGGGGATTTGGCGGGCGACGTTGAGTTTTTGGTCGAGTTACATCTTCGCGAAGCTCAGCACCATGCCGGAGAGGCACCAGAGCAGCAGCCCCAGGGCGCAGATCATGGTCGAGAGATCCACCCGGGTGAGGAGGATGGAGAGGATCATCAGGAGGTTCAAAAGGGTGAACCCGAGCAGAGGAACGGAGGGCTCGGCCAGCAGAGCGGGGATCGGCCCGACGAAGAAAAGCAGGACGGAAAGCAGTGTGATCTTCCATGTGCCGGGTGAGGCGATGATGACCAAAAGCGCGAATATCCCCGCGAGTAAAAGTACCGGGAGGCAGGCGACGCGAAAGGCACCCCAAATGTCGCGGAGAGGTTTGCTCATGGAAGCTAGTGGCCGGGCTCGATGGGGAGTTTCTTTTCGAAGGATGGCGTGGGATGGCCGGGAATGAGTCGCAGGATTTTGCTGATTGCGGAGCGCTGAATAAGAATCCCTCCCCGAAAACCATCCGAGATGACAAAGAACCGCAGCCCGTCTTCGCCAAAGTAATAGTCGATCTGCAAAATATGATTGGCTGCCGGCGCGACATATCCGCGCCAGAGCAAACCCGCTCCCTCCGGGATCGTGGTGAGATCCGAGAACCTGGTTTGCTCCTTCAGAGCTTCGTTCAAGGGATCCAGAAAGTAGCTTTGCGGAGGGAATCTTGTTCGTGTCTCGTTGTGGTTGGTGATCAGGATGTGGTCGAGACGGCCGGGAGGCAGGATGGGGGCGATTTCCTGACCCTCATAGGAGATGACCGATCCGACCAAGTCGTCGGCAAGAGAGTTTCGGACGGAAGGGGCGGCTCCGGTCGAGCCGCAGATCAGGGATAAGGCGGTGAGGAAGGTGAGCAGCAGGGAGGGCTTTGCAGACATTTTTGGACGCGACTTTTGTTGGAGCATATGGGGCGTGCCGTTTAGTTCCGACGGATCTCAGATCGTCCATTTCGTTCCAAGGTTTCAAAACCATCGCGGAAGATTTGACCGAGAGGTTACGGAGTTCCCGGGGGTCTTGATCGGTTCTCTTTCTCGCAACGGGCGATGAGGGTTTCGAGGGAGAGTGTTTCTTGGCCGGCTTCGGTGATGGAGTGGAGAGATTCCTGCAACATGATGCTGCCTCTTTCCACAAAAGTAAGGGAGATCTCGGATTCGCCGTAGCGCGGGGTGGCTTTGGCGTCCCGGGCGGCGCGACAGGTCTGTAGAGCTTTGTCGAGGCGGGCGACATCCGTGGGGGAGAGGACAAGCTCGCCCAGGTTCTTGGGCCGGATATGCGAGGTCTCCAGCACCGAGACGATGATGTTCGGCCCCGGCCTGGTGAAGGTAAGGGTATGGGAAAAGGTCTCGGAGTGATCGTAGAAACAGATGTCACAGGAGAGTCGGGCGATGATGGTGTCACCGTGCTCCATGGTGGAGAAGCGCAGGTCGGCGGCGCGGGCACTCGTGCAGGCGAAGGCGGCCGCGAGCGTCAGCAGGAGGAGGAGGCGCATGGGATTGGGAATTGCTCGAGGGCCAGCAGTCGTCGATGGGAGCGGCTTCGATTGTGCCTGGAGGTTCAGTCGAGGTAGTCGACCTTCTCGGGGGTGGAGGTGGAGATGAGCCATTTGCCGTCCTGCTTCACGAGGTCGTCGGTCATGGTCACGCGGTTGTTCTTGAAGGCGGGGCCGCTGACTTTGGTCGTGGTCTGGGTGACGCGGACTCTGGCATGGGTGTCGTCGAGGGAGAGGACGTCGTAGGAGTCGAGGCGGTAGCTCAGGTCGGAGAGCGCGACGGTGGAGTGTGAACTAAACCGGATGGACATGATTTACAGGATTAACAGGATCGTGGAGACGAATGAACAGATGCGGAGCTTCACGCGAACCACGCCCACATCGCTGCGCGAAGTGTTGCCGGCAGGGAGCGCGAAGGGCGCGAGGGGTATGATGGGGCGCGTTCGGGTGGTGGAGAGCAATGGAATCGTCTCCTTAGCCGATGCGAACGGCGGCGGCTTTCTGGTGGGCGAGGATGCGGTGGGTGTTGGCGCGATAGATGGCGTAGCGCTCTCCTTCATACGACAGATCGAACAGTCGGGAGTTTCGGCAGAGTGAGTCTTGCGTGGCTCGATCGATTAGACAGAAGGCTCCTTTTGAGTTTGTCCAAGCTTCCTCCCCGGCGCTCGCGCCTCCGATCGTGCCGTGGATGATCTGAACGGAGACCCCGTCCAGGTCGATGATGATGTAGCGCTCGGCGAAAAATTTCAGCCGGGTTGGCTCGGCGTTGATGGCGACGAGGATGGAATTGAGTCGAGCTAGCTCGGGATCTTCCGGACGAGGAGATGGGAAGGCGAAGGCCTCCGTGAGCTGTCGATCACGACAAAGGAGCAGGACGATGACGAAACCGAGCAGGATGAGGGAGCCGATGGAATAGGCCATTTTCTGGGAGCAACGTGTGAATGAGAGGGGGAACTGGACGGTCCCGCAGCCGCGAATAACAAACTACCGGATTAACAGGAAGGTGGAGGCCGTGGCATCGAAGATGTGACGAACTTTCATTGGAGTGCCGTTCACGAGGAGGATTTTGCTCCCGTCGGATTGATTTTCCAAGGTCAGCTCCGAGACGTCGAGGTCCTGGTGATTTTTGGTGATGGTTCTGGGCTGAAACTTGATGACCTTCGCGCCCGGGATCTCCTGGCCGATGAGAAGAGGTGGGAAAACAATCGTTTTATCCTTGGTCTGGAAGGTGATTTTTCCATTGAGGAGGGTCAGGGTACCTTCTTCGATTTCGGCATTCATCTCGTGCGCCATCGAGAGTGTGATGGAGAGGAAGAGACCGATGATCGGGAGTGCGTTTTTCATGGCGTCGGTTGGGACATGGATTTCAGCGATGAACGATTTCGGAACGCGGGCAAATCCGGGAAATCAACCACGGATCGCACAGATGGCACGGATGTGGGTACGGACAAAGCCGCTTTGGTCGATGGCAGACTGCGGAGAGACCATTGCCGCGGGCTAGTGCGTGACGAGGAGCTTGATGAACAGGCAGAGATAAAGAGGGAGGGTAACAAGGGCGAGGATGCGCAGGTAGATGGTGACGCCCCGGGTCCACGGAAAGAAGAAGGCGAGCGGATTCAAGGCCATGGTCGCGATGGTCACGACATTGAAGAAGGCGCTGTCGATTTTTTGGTCTAAGAGCAGCGATGCGCAAATATCGAACGCAAGGACGGTAAAGATTAGTGAAAACAGGAGTCCCTGGTTGAAGTCGCTCTTCTCAGGAGGCTTGGTGAAATAGGATTGGATCTTGGTCAACATGTCGTGTGGTTGGCGAAAGGCGCTCGATTGTCCGGTTCTGGATCAGAGCTGGAACCGGGCCAGGCGTGGTTCGAAAACGCTACGGGACGGTCGTCTCTTTCGGCGTGGCGTGCTGTCCCTCGAAATAAGGCTGCGTGGGGTGCCAGTAGCGGCGGTCGAGGAGTTCGAGGGGAAGGAAGAGCCAGCCGAGGAAATTCGCGGAGGTCTGGGTGACGCCGTTGGGATCGAGCTGGACCTTCAGCCAGACGAACTTCGGCCGCCAGACTTCGATGTCGGTGAGGGCGTGGCCCGGGGGATAATTGAATCGGCCGGATTGGGACGGGGTCGACTTTCCTAAAAGCGAGAGCACCACGTAGACCGCGACATAGAGGACGACGCCGGTGAGGGCGGCCTGCCAGATGCGGTGGAGCTTTTTCATGAGGGGTGGCCCGGTGGGGGCGGTGACTTTTTACAGAAGATCGCGAAGGGCGCGAAGGGAGGGGGACAGGTGCGCTGGCCGACGGACGGCGGTCCCGCAGTCGCGGGGCCAGCCCTACCTTAGATGGTAGCAACTGTCTTTTTAAGCGTGGGTTAGAGGAGGGTGTTTGAGGAGAGAGTTGAGGTGGATGAGGAGTTTACGCATGGAGGCGGTAAGGGCGAGTTTGGGAGGTTTGCCGTTAGAGCGAAGGCG
>Ga0310811_10007134_pt1 | contig 14296 bp, 14 predicted proteins | sample YCmetagenome_FD_207642 | JGI IMG/M metagenome (GOLD analysis project Ga0310811, IMG submission 207642) | Soil microbial communities from experimental microcosm in Duke University, North Carolina, United States - YC | ecosystem: Engineered > Artificial ecosystem > Soil microcosm > Unclassified ...
GTGCGGTGGTCGCACGTCCCGTGGTGGTACGGCCCGCTGCGGTGCGGCCGGTGGCGGTGCCTGCGGTCGTGGCCCGGCCGGCCGTGGTCCGCCCCGTGGTGGTCCGCGCGGTGGCCGCACGCCCTGTGGCTGTGGTCGTCCGTCCGGTGGTCCGCTTGGCTGCCCCGGTCGTCGTCCTCCGCGCGGTGGTGCGCCGGGCCGCGGGCTTCCGCGTCGTCGGCTCCTCCGCGCCCTCGGCCATCTTCTCAGCCGAGCGCGAGGTCCTCGGAGGTGTGGTGCGTTGCGGACGGAGCGGGGACCAGCGCTCCTGGGCGCGGGTGCGCTGAGCGATGATGGTGCCCGCGCCGATCGCCGCCGCGACAGGCCACTCGAGGAACCCGAGGACGGCCAGCGCTCCCAGGCCGCCGTAGTAGGCGATGCGCTCGGGCGGGGGGAGGAACGTCCGCGCGATGTCCACGGCCTGCCCGACCTCACGCTTGCTGATGTGCGGCATGTCCATGTGGGGCATCCGCATCTCCGGCTGCCGGACCTGGATGCTCATGAACGGCAGGTTGAGCTTGAGCTGGTGGCCTGAGGTCTTCTTCGCCATCGCGGAGCGTGTCCTGGAGGTGCTGGGCGTTCGCGTGCGTGACGGCCTCGTCGTCTGAGCCACGGTCATGGTTCCTCCCCCGAGTGCGAAACCCCCCGGCACGGTGGCGGGGTGCGGTCGAGCTGCCCGTGAGGTCCACGAGTGCAAAACGACCTTTCTATCTTCCACCGTGTCAGGTGGGGTTTCTGATGCCGATAGCGGTTATTTGCTCACTTTTGCAGAAGCGATCTCCTGCATAGAGCTCGCTTCCGGGATATTCCCCACTAAAGCGCCCTTGGCTCGTCATAAGCACGCGAAATCGAGTGGCGATGACCGTACGGTGATGCGTGAGGATGGTCGGCATGACACGTATCGGCATCTTGTTGTTCGAGCACGTCGAGGAGTTGGACGCGGTCGGCCCCTGGGAGGTGTTCGGCATGTGGGCGAGCACATGCCCGGATGAGGCGGAGGTGGTGTCCTTCGCCCCCGAGGCGGGACCGGTCCTCGCGTCGAAGGGCCTGACGCTGCACGCGGACCGTGGTTTCGCGGACGTGGGGCCGCTCGACGTGCTGGTCTATCCGGGCGGACGGGGCACCAGGCCCCACCTCGACGACCCCGACCGGCTGGCGTGGGTGCGCGAGCAACAGGGCCGGATCCCGCTGCTGACGAGTGTGTGCACCGGCTCGCTCGTGTTCGCCGCCGCCGGCCTGCTCACCGGCCGCCCCGCGACCACGCACTGGGGCAGCCTCGATCGCCTGAAGGAACTGGACCCGACCATCGACGTGCGGGCCGACGAGCGTTTCGTGGACGACGGCGACATCGTCACGTCCTCCGGGGTCTCGGCGGGAATCGACATGGCGCTGCACCTCGTCGCGAGGCTGGCCGGGGTCGAACGCGCGCGGAAGGTCCGGCGCCAGATGCAGTACGACCCGATGCCGCCGGTGTAGGGCGGGCCCGCGCGGTCAGTGGTCGGCGATGTGGAGGTTCTGGGGCCCGGGGCTCAGCCGTTCGGGCCCCTCGGGGCCGCAGAGCACGACGTCGGCCACCCGCGCCCCGAACAGCTCAGGCAGGTAGATGGCCGTTTCGAGGCAGATCGTCATGCCGGGGGCCAGTTGCTGGCCGGAGGTCAGGGACGGGCCCTCGTCGTCGCTGAGGCCGATGCCGCGTCCCTGTCGCTCGGACACGTAGTGACCGTAGCCGCTGCCCTCGATCGCCTCCCGGGCGGCCCGGGCCGGCTCGAAAGCTGGGACTCCCGGCCGTATGAGGTCGAAAGCCGCCTGCTGGGCCGCGAGGACCACCGAATACATGGCGTCGAAGTCCTCGGGAGGCTCGGCGACCGCGAGCACGCGGGCCACCTCGGCGCAGTAGCCGTCCCACCGCCCGCACACCGAGACGACGACCGCGTCTCCCGGGTTGATCACGCGGTCGCACGGCTCGTGCGACGGCTCGGCCGTGTGCTCACCCGCCGCGACGACGACGGATATCGCCTCGTCGCACCCGGCCTCCGCCAGCATCGCCCGCAGCCGGAAGCCCATGTCCCGTTCCGTGGCGCCGAACCAGGTCAGCTCCCGGGCCGCGAGCAGCACCGAGTCGGCGGCCGAGGCCGCCCGCCGCAGGGCCGCCACCTCGGCCGGCCGCTTCGTCAGCCTGAGCGGCCCGAGGACGGCCGAGGCCAGCATGAGCTCGGTGTCCAGCCCCATGATGAGCAACTCCCGCGCCCGCGTCTCGGGATCCACCGCGACGCGGCGCGCCGAGGCGGGAACGAGGGCCGCCGCCTCGGCCGGTCCCCGCGCCGTCCTCGGCGGCCCCTCGGCGGTCAGGACGAGATAACCGGTGCCCCGCCCGCCGAGATAGCGGAAATCGGGGGAGGGGCGCAGCACCAGCGCGTCGACGCCGGCCGCGGCCATCCCGGCACGCACGTCGCCGAGCATGAGGGGATCCATCAGCGGAGGTCCATCAGGCGCCACTCCGGCGTGGTCCATCGTGCCGCTCGGTCACGCCGGCTTGTGAAGCCAGCAGGCGACCGGGCCGAACTCCGGCTCCCGATCGAGGCAGACGTCCATCACCAGCGGGCAGCGCGGATGGAATCGGCACCCGGAGGGCGGGTCCGCAGGGTCGGGCACGTCGCCCGGCAATTCCGTGGGTAGCACTCCGCGGCCGTCGGGAATCGGAATCGCGCCGAGAAGAGCCCGGGTGTAGGGGTGCTTGGGGTCGGCCCACACCTCCGCCGTCGGTCCCGTCTCCACGATCTTCCCGAGGTACATCACCGCGATGCGGTCGGCGATCAGCCGCACGACCGACAGGTCGTGGCTGATGAAAAGGAGCCCCGCTCCGGACTCCACGGCCAGGTCGCGCATCAGCCGTGCCACGTGCGCCTGGGCCGAGGCGTCGAGCGCGGAGATGGGCTCGTCCCCGATCAGCAGGGACGGCCTGGCCGCGAGGGCTCTGGCGATCGCGATCCGCTGCCGCTGGCCGCCGGAGAACTCGTGCGGGAACCGCTCGGCGAAGTCACGGGGCAACCCGACGCGTTCGAGCAGGTCCTCGGGGGCGGTGGTGCGGTCGTCCGCGGTACGGAGCCCGTCGGCTATCTGCGCCCCGACCCGGCGCCGTGGATTGAGCGAGGCGTAGGGGTCCTGGAAGACCATCTGGGCGCCGGTGAGAGCCCGGTGCCTGCTGCGCAGCCCGAGGGACGTCACCGGGTGCCCGCCGACCGTGATCGTGCCCGCGGCCGCCGGATGCAGGCCGCACACCGCGCGAGCCAGCGTGGACTTGCCGCACCCCGACTCTCCGACGAGGCCGACCACCTCCCCGGCCGCGACGGTCAGGCTCGCGCCCGCCACGGCGCGCACGAGGGGGCGCCCCGGCGTCCGGTGTTCGACGACGAGATCGTCGATCGTCAGCAGCGTCATCACCGCTCCTCTTGCGGAAGCTTGTGGTCGTCCCCTGGCAGGGACTCCAGCAGGGCGCGGGTGTACGCGTGGCGGGGCTCCGTGAGCACCTGCCCGCGCGGTCCCGTCTCCACGACGAGCCCGTCCTTCATCACGCTGACCTCGTCGGCGACCGCCGACATCACCCCGAGGTCGTGGGTCACGAGGAGCACGGCCAGGCCGAGGTCGTCGCAGAGCCCGCGGAGCAGGCGGAGGATGCCCGCCTGGACGGTCACGTCCAGCGCGGTCGTCGGCTCGTCGGCGATGAGCACCTTGGGCTCGCAGGCCAGGGCGACGGCGATGGCGATCCGCTGGCGCATGCCGCCGGAGAACTGGTGGGGGTAGCGGTCGACGGCCGTCTCCGGAGAGGGGATGCGCACCTTCGCGAGCAGGCCGAGGGCCCGCTCCCGGGCCTCCTTCCTGCCGACGCCGATGTGGTGGCGCATGTGCTCGGTGAGCTGGACGCCCACCGTCACCATGGGGTGCAGGCTGGTGGCCGGGTCCTGGAAGACCATCGCGATCTCGGCCCCGCGCACCGCGTTGAGTTGCTTGGCGGGCATGGCCAGCAGGTCCCGGCCCGCCAGGTCGATCGTGCCTGCCGTACGGGAGCCGTGGGGGAGCAGGCCCAGCACGGCGAGCCCGGTGACGGTCTTGCCCGATCCGCTCTCGCCCGCCAGGCCGTGGACATGGCCGGCGCTGACCGTGAGGTCGACGCCGCGCAGGATCTCGGCCTCGCGGATGGAGACCTTCAGCCCTGAGATGGTCAGCGTCACAGCGCACGCTCCTTGATGGCCCGGGCGGTGCGGGGGTCGAGGGCGTCGCGCAGCGAGTCACCGAGGAAGTTGAACGCCAGGACCACGGTCAGGATGGCCAGACCGGGGAACGTGGCGACCCACCAACTGTCGAAGACGTCCACTCCCGAGGCGACCATCGCGCCCCACTCGGGCGAGGGGGGCTTGGCACCCAGGCCCAGGAAGGACAGCCCGGAGAGCAGGAGCAGCGCCGTGCCGATGTCGAGGGTGGCGAGGACCAGGATCGGCCCCGTGACGTTGGGCAGCACGTCCACCCGGAGCGAGCGCCAGGCGGAGAACCCGAGGAGACGCCCGCTCAGCACGAACTCGCGCTCCCGCACTCCCAGCACCAGGCCCCGCGTCACCCGGGCGTAGGACGGCCACGCGACGACCAGTACGGCGAGCACCGCGTTGGTGAGGCTCGCCCCGAGGGCGGCCGCCACGACCATGGCGAGGATGACCGTGGGGAAGGCGAACACGAGGTCGGCGACCCGCATGATCGTTTCGCCCACCCATCGGCCGAAATATCCGGCGGCGGCGCCCAGCAGGCCGCCGATCAGGACCGACAGCACCACGAGCAGCAGCGTGAGCGGGATCGACACCCGCGCCCCGTACATGATCCGGCTGAGGATGTCGCGGCCCAGTTGGTCGGTGCCGAACCAGTGGCCGGCACCGGGCGGCGCCAGGCGTGGCAGGTCCTGCGCGAGCGGATCGTGCGGAGCCAGCAGGGGTGCGGCGACGGCGATCACGATCCAGGCGAGGGCGATGACGCCTCCGGCGACGGCCAGCGGTTGCCGCCAGGCCTCGGGCAGCCGGGTCCGGCCCAGGATCCCGGATCCTTTCACGAGACCCTCACTCTCGGGTCGATGACGCCGTAGAGCACGTCGATGACGAGGTTGATGACGAGGTAGACCAGGCCGACCACGAGGCCGACGCCCATGACGGCCGGCAGGTCGAGAGTCGTCGCGCTCTTGTAGGCGTACTGGCCGACGCCCGGCCAGGCGAAGACCGCCTCGACCAGCACCGTGCCCGACAGCAGGCTGCCGAACGCGAGACCGGCGACCGTGATGATCGGCACGAGGGCGGGACGCAGGATGTACCGGAACAGGACGACCCGCCCCGGGAGTCCCTTCGCGCGGGCCGCGCGGACGTAGTCCTGCCCGAGCACCTCCAGCACCGCGGAACGGGTGAAGCGGGTGAGCAGGCCGATCGTGTACAGGGCGAGGACGAGCGCGGGCGCCAGCAGGTGCCCGATGGCCGAGGAGAACACGTCCCACTGGCCCGCGAGCGCGGAGTCGACCGTGTAGAGCCCGGTGACCTGCGGCGGGGGGCTCAGGCCCGGGTCGATCCTGCCGCTGCCCGGTGTGATCTGCAGCCGGAAGAAGAAGACGTAGAACGCCACGAGGGCCAGCCAGAACGTCGGCACGGAGATGCCGATGAGGCTGGCGATCCTGAGCACGTGATCGGACAGCCGATCGCGCCGGAGGGCGGCGATCACGCCGAACGCCACGCCCAGCACCAGGGAGATGATGATCGCGGTTCCGGCCAGCTCCAGGGTCGCCGGCACGAACTCGGCCAGGTCGTCGACGACCGGGCGGTGACTCTGCTGGCTCATCCCGAGGTCGCCGTGCAGCAGGCCCTCCAGATGCAGCAGGTACTGCTCCGGCAGCGGCCGGTCGAGGCCGTGGTCGGACCGCCACTGGGCCACGATGGCGGGGTCTCCCAGCGCCTGCTGGCCGAGGTTGGCCGAGACGGGGTCGCCGGGGACCAGGTTGGTCAGCACGAACGTGACCAGCGTGATGGCGAGCGCGAGCAGCAGCGCGATGGCCACCCTGCGGGCCAGGAAGCGGACCAGGGGCCTCCGGGAGCCGCGCGGTCCCCGTCCGGTATGGCCACGCCGCACGGGGGCCGTGGGCCCCTGCGCGGCCGTACCGGACTCGGGCTCGTTACTTGGCGCCGAGGCTGGCGACATCGACGGTCCACACGGGGTTGTACGCCAGGCCGGTGACGGACGCGGCCGTCACGATGTTCTGGCTGGGCTGGATGAGGGGGACGAAGGGGCCGGAGGCGTTGAGCTTCGTCTGGATGTCGGCGTAGGCCTGCTTCCTGGCGTCGTCGCCGAGGGTCGTGGCCGCCTTGTCACCGGCCGCCTCGAGCTCCTTGTCGGCTCCCGCCTTCCAGCCGGATCGCAGGCCGACCAACTTGCCGGGGAGGAAGGCCAGGTAGTCGCTGGGGTCCGGGTAGTCGGGCCCCCAGTACCAGAGACCGAGCTCCTCCTTGCCGTTGCGGTAGTTGTCCAGGGCCGTGGTGACCGGCGCGGGGGCCAGCTCCACGTTGATGCCGACCTCCTTGAGGTTGGCCTGGATCCGCTCGGCCAGCGGCTGGAAGGACAGGCCGTTCACGGTCAGCTCGCTCGGGTACTCCAGCTTGACCGTCGGGTTGCTCTGGCCGCTCGACTGGAGCGCGGCCTTGGCGCCCTCGACGTCACGCTTGGCGACCTGGTCGGGCGGCAGCGCGCCGAGCAGCATCGACGGGATCACGCCGGGGGCCTGCACCGACCCTTCGCCCGCCAGTTCGAGCAGGCCCGCGTAGTCGACGCCCTTGCGGACGGCCTCGGCGAACCCGGGGCTCGAGGTGACCTTGCTGACCGACGCGTCCTGGTTGGCCAGCAGGAAGATGACGTTGGCCGACGGCGTCTTGGTGACCTGGAGGCCGCCGGAGATGGCGGACACCTGGTCGCCCGACAGGTTCAGCGCCACCTGGCTGTCGCCGCGCTGCACGTTGAGCTTCTGCGTGGCCGCCTCGACGTTGCGGATGACCACCTTGTCGTAGACCGGCTTGTGCTCGCCCCAGTACTTCGTGTTCGCCTTGAGCACGACCTGGTTGCTGACGTTGAACGACTCGATTGTGTACGGCCCCGAGCCGGCGGAGGTCGAGTTCAGGTACTGCTCGGCCTTGTCGGTCGAGTCGGTGGTCGCCCCGTTGGCCTTGGCGACCTTGGAGTTGAGGATGCCGAGCGCCGGGTTGGGGAGCAGGAACGGCAGGGCGGGGTTGGGCGTCTTGGACGTCAGGGTGACCGTGGACTCGTCGGTCTTGGCGACGTCCACCCCGTCGAGGAGGAAGGACGGCGTGCCCTTCATGTCCCGCACCCGGGTCAGCGAGAACACCACGTCGTCGGCCGTGACGGGGGACCCGTCGGCGAAGGTCGCCCCCTTGCGCAGCTTCAGCGTGAGCGTGGTGCCGTCGGGCGACAGCTCGTACGACTCGGCGAGCGCCGGGACCGGCTTGGTGACGTCGGAACCGTCGAAGGTGAGCAGAGTGTCGTAGATCGCCTTGTCGACGATCAGGCCGGTGGGCTCGTAGGTGCGCCCGGGGTCGGCCGTCTTGAGGTCGAACGAGGTGTCGATCACGAGCGTCTTGCTCGCGGCGCCGCCTGAGGGCGTCGTGGACGAACCGCCGCCGGAGCAGGCGGCGAGGGAGAGGAAGCCGGTGAGCAGCACCGGCAGCAGGGCTGCCTGCGCCTGCCGCGAACGGGTCGCCATTTCTGTATCCTCCGAAAATGGACCGTGTAGACGTTTGGTCGCCGATCGTCCAGGATTGTCCGGCAGAAAGTCCAGCTCGTACGGCAAAGCCGAGACGAAACGCCCACGGAGGATTAGACGATGACCGAAACGTCAAGCAACCCGAGCACTGAGGGCGGCCCGCCTGGACGGATCGGCATCGGCCTGGAGCTCGACGCCACGCATCTGAAGATCCTCGAAGTGCTCCGGGAGAACGGGCGGATCTCCGTCGCGGCGCTCGCCGAGCGGGTCGGGATCTCGCGGGCGAACGCGTATACGCGCTTCGAGGCGCTGCGCGCCGACGGCGCGATCAGAAGGTTCACGGCCGAGATCGACCACACGCGTGCCGGGCTGGGCATCACCGCGCTGATCTTCGTGACCGTCCGGCAGCAGATGTGGCGTCAGTTCCGTGCCCAACTCGCCCAGATGCCCGAGGTGGAGTACTGCGCGATCACCACGGGACAGCACGACGCCATGATCCAGATCCGGGTGGCCGACGTCGCCGCGGTCCACACCATGGTCACCGATCGTCTGGCCAACATCCCGGCGGTCAAGGCGACCGAGACGGTCTTCATCCTCGACGAGGTGCTCAGACGGCCCTATGTCCTGCCGAGTGACCGCGGCCAGGGCCGGCCCGTGCGCCGTTCGGCCCCCGCCCCCGCGCAGGACCCCGTTCCCCTCGGCAAGCTGGGGTTCGTGGGCGCGGCGGAGGGCCGGGCGGGGCTCGGCAAGGAGTCGTGAGCAGGCGTCCATCGAGGCCCGGGCGCTGCCGGGGCCCAGGGCGGCCGAGATCCGCGCGTGCCGGTGGGTCTCAGCGAAGCTCGGTGCACACGCTGACGTGCGTCTCGTCGTCACCGGCGAACTGGAACTCCTCGACCAGCCGCAGCCGGCCGTCGGGAAGGGCCTCGATGCGGCTGCTGCTCTGGCCGGCCGCCCGCTCACCCGTCCTGAGCAGGTGGACGTACGACAGCTGGATCCGGTCGGCGTCCCTGGTCCCCACGAACCGGCCGTGCTCCACCGTGTCCCCGGCGTAGCTGCCCCAGATCACCCCGCCCGCCTCCTCGTAGGCGAACTCGGTCGGCGCGTCGGCGTCGACGGAGCTGGACGTGGAGCTGACCATGGCGAATCGGCGGCCGTTGAGGAGGTCCTTGTCGTTCACGTCTCCGCATCGTGCCGGACTTGCGGACTTCCGCAACCAGACCTGGACGTTTCGCTCACAAGTGGGCGATACACATGGTGATCCGTCCAAGTCTTCCGCCGGACGGCCCGGGCCGCGAGATCACAAATGACCCGGGCCGCGAGATCTCAGGCAGCCCGGGCAGTGAGATCAGCGGCCGACGGTCTCGCTGAGGGCTGCCAGCGCGGCGCCGCGTGCGCCGGCCATGTCGAGGTCCTCCACGAGCGACACGGTCGCCACCTGCCGCTGCTCCTCGCGGAGAAGCGTGTGCTCGCGCACCTTCTCGAGGAACCACTCGCGGAAGTGCGGCGCGGCCTCGACCACGCCGCCACCCACGAAGTAGGCGTCGGGGTCGGTGAAGTTGGCCGCGATCGTGAACAGCCGCCCGATCGCCGTCGCCTGCTGCCCGAAGACCTTGAGCGCGAGCTCGTCGCCGTTCTCGGCGTAGCCGCGCAGCAGCTTGGCGGCCTTGCCGATCGGCTCGACCCGCGCCAGCTCGTGGTCGGGGAACCGGGACAGCCAGTACGGCAGGAGGTTCTTCTCGATGCCGGTCAGGGAGGCGACGCTCTCGGCGTCACCGGCGAACCCGCAGTTGCAGGCGGGCAGCGGCTGGCCGTCCTCGAGCAGGCCGTGCATCGGGATGTGGACGTGGCCGAGTTCGCCGGCCATTCCGGCGGCCCCCTTCACCACCTGGCCCGACTCGATGACGCCGCCGCCGAGCCCGGTGCCCACGATGGCGGAGACCGAGGAGTTGTCCCAGGCGTCGTCACCGAAGCGGACGTGGTGGGTGTAGAGAGCGGCGGCGTTCCCGTCGTTGTTGTAGACGACGGGCAGGCCCAGCCGGGCTTCGAGCGCGCCCCGGAAGTCGTAGCCGTACCAGCCGGGGTCGACGAAGTTCGTGGCGCCCTTCGAGGAGATCACGCCGTTGGCGCTGGCGGGCCCCGGAGTGTCCAGGCCCACGGCGCGGACCTGCTCCACGGCGGTGCCGGTGACGTCGAGCACGTTGTGCAGGGCGAGCACGAGTTGCTCCACGGCGGTCTCCGGGCCCTCCCGGACGAGACTGGGAGTCTCGACCAGACGGTCCACCAGGAACCGCCCCGAGGCGTCGAGGACCGTCGCGTTGTTGCTGGTACCGCCGTTGTCCAGGCCGACGACGACCCAGGACCCTGCATCTGCCATTGGGGGAGTTCCTTCTGTCCGCGCTTGTCAGAGCAGAGACTACGAGAGATCTTGCGCCCAGCACAGCCCGTGCTCGCAGCCGTCGCCTGCCCGATGGGGCTGACATGTCCAGGTGGAGCGGCTTTACAGAAACTGTGTTGGGTTTCGCGATGCGATGTCCTCGCCAGGACTTCTGGAACGGTACATAGTGGGTCCGTCCCTGCAATCCCTTGATTCGACCCCTACCCCGGGTGGCGGCCATGGCTGTAGTCGGCACGTGGAACCTCGAGAACCTCTACCGTCCGGGCGGCGAGTACGGCCCGCGCGACCCGGCGGCCTACGAGGCCAAGCTCAAGGCGCTGAGCGCAACGATCACCAGGATCTCGCCCGACGTCCTCGGCGTCGAGGAGGTCGGGGATCCGGCCGCCCTCGACGACCTGGTCGCCCTCCTCGACGGGGAGTGGCACGTCGCGCTCTCGCGGCATCCCGACCCGCGCGGCATCCGCGTCGGCTTCGTCAGCAGGTTCCCTCTCCAGGTGCTCCACGACCTCGCCGCCTTCTCCCATCCGCTGGCGCCCGTCCAGGCGGACGACACGGGGGCGACCACCTTCCAGACCAGCCGCGGCGTGCTGGCCGTACGCGTGGAGCCCCGACAGGGGACGGCGCTCGACGTCGTGGTCTGCCACCTCAAGTCGAAGCTGCTGTCCTTCCCCGGCAGGCGCTTCCAGCCGCGTGACGAGCAGGAGCGGGCCAGGTTCGGCGCGTACGCGCTGTACCGGCGCAGCGCCGAGGCAGTCACCGTGCGGACCCTGGCCGACCGGCTGCTCGACCGGCAGGGCGGGACGCGCAACGTCATCGTGCTCGGCGATCTCAACGACGAGCCCGAGGCGGCCACCACCCAGATCCTGCTCGGCCCGCCCGGCTCGGAGATCGGAACGGTGGGGGAGCGGCGGCCGGACAAGGGCGACGCGACGCGCCTGTGGAACCTCGCGCCGCTCATCCCCGAGGACGAGCGGCACTCGCGCGTCTATCACGGCCGCGGCGAACTGATCGACCACATCCTGGTCAGCCGGGCCGTCCTGGACCGGGTGGAGTCGGTCCGGTCGGTGGTCGACCACGGGTTGCCGTCGGTCGGCGACGAGCCCGCGGCGCGCCGGGACGCGGCCGACTCCGACCACGCGCCGATCGTCGCCACACTGTCGATCTGACCGGGGCGCCTACGCGATCGTCTGCCACCAGGCGTCCACGGGCGGTGGGTCGTCCACGCTCACCCGCTCGCCCGGCCGGGGCACGATGAGCCGGACGTCGCGCGCCTTCGCCTCCTGCCAGAGCCGGTCGATCGGCTCGCTCCAGGCGTGATAGGAGAGGTTGAACGTCCCCCAGTGCACCGGGAGGAGCACACCCGCGCGCACGTCGAGATGCGTGAGGATCGCCTCCTCCGGCGTCATGTGGATGTCCGGCCAGCCGGGGCTGTACGCGCCGATCTGGATGAGGGACAGGTCGAAGGGGCCGTGCTCCTCGCCGATCTCCGCGTACCCGGAGAAGTAGCCCGAGTCGCCGCTGTAGAAGACCCGCCTGCGCTCGCCGGCCACCACCCACGAGGCCCAGAGGGTCCGGTCGCGGGTGAACGCGCGGCCGGAGAAATGCTGGGCGGCGGTCGCGACGAAGCGCAGCCCGGCGACCGAGGCCTCCTCGTTCCAGTCGAGTTCGATGATCCGGGACGCGGGCACCTTCCACCGCTGCAGATGGGCGCCCACCCCCAGCGGCACGAGGAACGGCGCGGACCCCGCGCGGGTCAGCGCCCGGACGGTCTCCAGGTCGAGATGGTCGTAGTGGTCATGGGAGATCACGATGGCGTCGACCTCGGGCAGGTCGTGCAGGGGCACCGGGACCGGATGCAGCCGGCGCGGGCCGACCAGCGTGGAGGGCGAGCAGCGGTCGCTCCACACCGGGTCGAACAGCACCCGCCTGCCCTCGATCTCCACAAGTGCCGAGGAGTGGCCATACCAGATGACGTCCAGATCGCTCTCGGGGGCGCGGGACGGCGTCATCAGAGGCACCGGCAGCCGGGGAGTGCGCCGCTGCTGCCCGAAGATCATCTCGCGGGCGACCCGGTTGACCGTGCCGGGTGGCAGGATCGGGCTGGGGTTGCCGTTCCTGAACGCGCCGTCGCGGAACTGGGGCGACCGCTTGACCCGCCGGGCCCTGTCGCCCGAGGGCCGTGAGCCGAGGGCGGCCGAGACTCCGCGCAGGGCGTATCCGGCGGCGCCGAGCGCCAGCGCTCCGGCGGCCAGGCGCCACATCCGCCCGTCAGCCATGGTGGACTGCCATAGAACTCGCTCCTTGTGGGGGACCGGGGATGGTTCGATCAGCCTAGACAATTTCCCGCCATGCTCTGCCCGCGGGCGACGGGCAGGCGCTGGGTCAGCGGCGGCGGGGCAGACGCAGGGTCAGCAACTTCGCCCGCGGCGCGACCCGCCCGGCCAGCGCGAACAACGCCTCGGTGCGGCTGTTGTCGGTGTCGAGATGGGTGAAGAGGTTCACGCCGAGGTAGAACGTGATGGCCGCGTACGCCAGGTCGCGCGGCGGCAGGAGCTTGGCCAGGGGGGATCCGCCGATGACCCGGTCGAGCGTGTGCTCGACGAAATCGATCCACGGCCCGGCCCGCTCGATGATCTCCTTGCGCAGTTCGGGACGGGCGATGCTCGCGCCGACGAGTTCGGAGAACAGCGTGATGTGGCCGCCCTCGATGTCGGCCCGGTAGATGGCGGTCGCGATCTCGGCCAGTTCCTCCAGGGTTCGCGCACCCGCCACCGCCTCCTGGTAGGCGCTCATCCGCTGCTCGGAAGAGCGGTCGAGCGCGGCGAGCAGCAGGGGGTCGACGCCGCCGAAGTGGTAGAAGACGAGCGCCGAGTTGACCTCGGCGGCTCGGGCGATCGTGCGTGCGCTGGTTCCGGCGTACCCCTCGGTGCGCAGCGTCTCGGCCGCGGCCTCGATGAGCCGCTCGCGCGTCTCCGCGCCCGGTTGCTGCTTCCCGGTCATGGCGACTCCCTCTTGACATGACAGCCGACGGTGCCTTCATCATACGGTTTAATCAATCGATTAAACCGATCGATCAATCCCGATGGGGGTACCGATGGATCCCGACGACCACAGGAGCGCGCGACTGCTCCTCGCGGCCGTGCTCGCCGGTCTCTTCGCCGCGCTGCTGCTCTACCGCGTGCTGCATGCCGGGCACCTGGAGCAGACCGTGCTGTTCTACGTGGGCATTCCGGCGGTCATCGCCCTCACCGTGGCGTTGACCGCCCGCCCGAAGAGCGCCACGGGCCTGATCATGGCGGTGATCACCATCGGGCTCGCCCTCGCGGGGCCGCTGCTCAACGAGGGCATCGTCTGCCTGCTCATGGCGGCGCCGATCTTCTACTTCATCGGCTTCCTCATCGGAGGAGTCCTGGACTGGGTGGCCAGGGGGAGGAGGCGGGAACACGCGCTGGTGGCCGTTCCGCTCATCCTCGGCCTGGCCTTACAGGGCGGCTCGTCCACGCCGCACCTCGAGGAGGTGAGCGCGACCCGCGTCGCGGCACCGGGCGCCGACATCGAGGGCGCGCTCGCGCGCACCCCGGTCTTCCGCCCGTTCGACTCGCTGTTCCTCAAAGCGGGTTTCCCCCGGCCGCTCGCCTCGGACGGCCAGGGTCTCCAGATCGGCGACACCCGGAAGATCACGTTCACGCCGCGCAGGCCGCTGGGCATCGGGGCGCCGCCTGAGCCGCGCTCCATGACGTTGCGGGTCAGCGCGCTCGCCTCCGGGCGTGTCGTGTTCGCCGTGGTGGAGGACACGACGCTGGCCCGCTGGCTCGACCTGCGCGAGGCCGACTTCCGCTGGCAGGGCGAACGCCTGGAGGTGACGCTGCGCTACCGCCGCACCTTCGACCCGGGATGGTACTTCGGCCCGCTCCAGCGGTACGCCCTCTCGGAGGCGGCCGGCTACCTCGCCGCCACCTTCACCTCATGATCGCCCTCATCCGGGCGCTGGCCCTGCTCGGCCCCGTCGCCGCGCTCTGGTTCGCCCTGGCCGTACGGCGCCCGGCAGGCCGGGACGTCGCGGCCGTGATCGT
>Ga0310811_10007135_pt1 | contig 14294 bp, 12 predicted proteins | sample YCmetagenome_FD_207642 | JGI IMG/M metagenome (GOLD analysis project Ga0310811, IMG submission 207642) | Soil microbial communities from experimental microcosm in Duke University, North Carolina, United States - YC | ecosystem: Engineered > Artificial ecosystem > Soil microcosm > Unclassified ...
ACGCTGCAGAGGCGGCCGAGGCCGCGAGTGCGCAAGGAAAGTTCTGGGAGATGCATCACGCGCTCTTCGAGCACCAGCAACGACTCGATGATCAGGCACTCGAGGGATATGCCTTGTCCCTCGCGCTCGACGTGCCCCGTTTCACATCGGAGCTCGCGTCGGGCCGGTACGCCAGCCGAGTGCACGAGGATTTTCAGACGGGGGTGCGGAGCGGCGTGAACGGTACGCCGACGTTCTTCATCAACGGCATGCGCTACGACGGCGATTGGAGCGATGCGAAGAACTTCGCCGCCGAGCTGTCGCGTGTCGTGGCCAACGCGCACAAGAGCGCGCCTACCGAGGCATCTCGATAGGCGCGTCTGCAGAACTCGATCGGCCGTCCGATTACATCTTGTGCTTGCCGTTCATTGCGTTTGGTTTGCCGCCGACCATCGTGCCGTCTGGGTGCAACAGGTGACCCGTCGCGCCTGACTCCTTCTTGTTTTCTCCCTTCACGTCGCCCGCGGCCTTATCATCGGCGTAGTAGTAGAGCGGTTTCCCACCGTACGTCGCCTGCATGCCGCTGGGACCGGTCGTCGTTCCGATCATCCCTGCCTTGATCGACGTATCCGTGCTCGTCGGCGCGGTCGCTCCGCTCACCGGTTTCCACTCACTCGTATCCTTCGGCGTCGCATCGAGTACGTACAGCGCACGTCCGCTTCCATCGGCGAGGAACAGACCGGTGCCGGCTTTCGACGCAACGGTCAGAATGACACCCGGAGGAAGCGCCGCCATCGGAGCCGCTGCCGGCATGTTGGTATCGGGCGCGATCGAACCGGCGGCGGTCGTGTCCCTGTAGTTTGCGCTTTTTCGCCCGCACGCGGCCGCGAGGCCCAGCAAGAGCACGGCGGCGGACCGCGCGGTGAATTTGATTGTCATTGCCTGATGTTCTCCCTGTGTAGTTAGACGCATGGGTCTGCTTCGATCATCGGGCCGGTGGGTGATCATGAGTGCCAAGGGAGACTCAGCATGGGGCGCGCCGTTTCCGTTCAGACGGCGCGAATTCCCGCGGTTGATTTCTGGAACGTGATCTCCGGCACAGCCGATGCGGTCTTGTCCACGCGACACGTCCAGGAGCCAACATGTCCGTGACCAAGCGTCTTTCGCCGGATGGAATGGAGGACTATTTCAACCGCTTCAACAAACGCTTCCTTCGAAACGAATCCAGCGACGTGGCCGACGTCGAAGTCCTTTCTTCCGACCTCGGCGATCAGATTGCTGCCGACGGGGCGCACCTGCTCGGTATCACGTACGATCCCAAGACGCGGTCACTCGAGGTCGAGCTCGAGTCCGGCGATCTTCGCTCGTACACGCCCAAGGAAGTGTGGGCGATCGAGGAAGACGACGGGTTCGTCCGTGCCATAGAAATCATCCGCGATGACGACGCGAGCGAGATCGTTCGCGTCCGACGAATAGGAGTGCAGCGTGCCGACTGAACCAGAGATGGATCCACGAGACCGAACCGCAGCCGCGGCCGCGGTCGGAAAGATCACAGGAAATTGGTGGGCGCTCGCGCTCCGCGCGGTCGCCGCGATCATCATCGGGATATTCGCGCTGACTCGGCCGGGCATCACGCTGTTTGCGCTCATCACCCTGTTCGGCGTCTACGCCCTTGCAGACGGACTGTTCGCGATCGTCGCCGCGATTCGTGGCATCCACGCTCGCGAGCGCTGGGGCTGGATGATGTTCGAGGGAATCGTTGGCGTCGTCGTCGGTGCGGTCGTGCTGACGAATCACGCCATCGGCGCACTGGCGCTGACGTGGCTCGTCGCCGCATGGGCTCTGTCCACCGGCATACTCGAGATCATCGCCGCAATTCGCCTCCGCAAGATCATGACGGGAGAGTGGCTGCTTCTGGTCGCGGGTGTGTTGTCGGTGATCCTGGCGCTCCTGATCATCACGCGCCCGAGCCTCGGGGTCGTGCTGCTCGTCTCGTGGGTCGGCGCATACGCGCTGATCTCGGGCTTCGTGCTCCTCGGCGTCGCATTCCGGGTTCGGAGTTGGACGAAAGCTCACGCCTGAACATTAGGCGCTAGACACTAGGCGCTAGGCACTAGACAATAAGGAAGTGGGGCGCGGAAACGCGCCCCACTCTCATTTGCTGTTCACTAGTGCCAAGCGCCTAGTGCCTAGTCGTTATTTCCCGGTCAACGTGAATGTCACGGGCGCAAAACCAGTCGCGGTGGCCGTGACCGTGTAGACGGTGGGTACGACATCCGTCGTGAACGTGACCTGCGCGTTGCCGCTATTTCCCGTCGTCGTCGACGCGGGTGTCAGCGTGCCCGCGGTCGCCGCCCACGCGACATCGATTCCCGGCACCGGGTTGCTGAACTGGTCGACGGCACGAACGACGAAAGACGTCGACGACGACGCGACCACCGTCTGCGAATCGGTGCTGACCTTGATCAGTCCGTGGAGTGCATCCGCCGCACCGGTTGCCGTGACCGTAACGGCGACGCCAGCGGCTGAGACGCTGACCGTGTTTTGCCCCGACGTGGTGCCCAGCGTCCAGTCATTCGACGTCCGACCGTTCGCATCGGTGACCGTCGACGAACTGGCGACCGTCCCTCCGCCGGACGCGATGAGCCAGGTCGCCGTCTGACCACCGATCGATCCCCCATTCGACGTGGCAAGCGTGACGGCGACGTGAATCGTGTGGCCGACGACTGCGATCTGGAGGTTGCTCCCGCTGTCGATCGCCATCGAGAAGCCGTTGGCTGAACTGGCGGGTCCGGTGGTGTTCGACGAATCGTGGCCGCAGGCCACGGCAGCGCTCGCACAGAGCGCAATGATGGTGACGACTCGGAGTACTGGTTGGCGCGGTACGGCGGTCATGTCGAAGCCTCAATCGGGAGATTGGCTGGGGTCGCTCTGGCGATCCAGGAATTGACACGCGGACCGGCAACATCCCCGATCGGCGGTCGAATCGGGCATCAACCGGGCCGCATGCCACCGTCGTTTCCGGGCTGGACCCGCCAGCGCAGCCAAGTACCATTCGGACATGCGTTTCCCATCCGCCCTCCAAGCGACTGCCGGCCTCGTTGCCGCATTCGTCGCCACGTCCTGCCACAGCCCGGCGTCGACGTCGCCCGTCGTCATGGCCGGTGCACCGGCCGCTTCCGTCGACCCGCGCACCCCGTTGAGCGCGTCGCAACGCCAATGGATCGACAACACGCTCAGCAGACTCACCCTTCGCCAGCGCGTCGGTCAGATGGTCATGATCTGGATGCTGGGCGACTATACCAACACCCGCGACACGACCTACGCGCAGATCATTCGCTGGGTCGAGCAGGACGGAATCGGCGGCGTGTCGATGTCGCTCGGCACGCCGATCGAGGTGGCCGCCAAGCTCAACGACCTGCAGCGTCGCGCTCGAGTTCCGCTGCTCGTCAGCGCCGACCTCGAACCAGCGCTCGGGCGCCTCGAAAGCGGGCTCTTTTCGCACTACCTGCTCGAGACCGGTGGTGCGACGGTCTTCCCGTCGGCGATGGCGATCGCGGCGACGGCCCGCGATTCGGACGCGTATGACGTGGGCCGAGCCATCGCGCAGGAAGGGCGCGCCGTTGGGATTCACGTCAACTTTGCGCCGGTGGTCGACGTGAACAACAATCCGGCGAACCCGGTCATCAATACGCGATCGTTTGGCGAAGATCCGAAGCGCGTCGCGAGACTGTCGGCGTTGTTCGTCCGCGGCACCCAGGACGGCGGCGAGCTCGCGACGGCGAAGCATTTTCCCGGACACGGCGATACCGACGTCGACTCTCACGTCGGTCTCCCCATTGTGAGCGCGACCTCGGCGCGGCTCGATACGATCGAGCTGGTGCCATTCAAGGCGGCGATCGGTGCCGGCGCGTCGCTCGTCATGACCGCACACATCGCACTGCCGGCGATTCAGGGTGACAGCACCACGCCGGCGACGCTAGCTCCGCGGATCATTACCGGGCTGCTCCGCGATACCCTGGGATTCCGCGGCGTCGCCATCACCGACGCGATGACCATGGAAGGGATCGGCAAGGGCTACACGACGGAGCAGAGCAGCGTCCTCGCCGTGAAGGCCGGCGCCGACATCCTGCTCAAGCCGAGCGATCCGACGCGTGCCATTGATGGAGTTGTCGCGGCGGTGGAGCGCGGCGAGATCTCGCGCGCGAGAATCGACAGTGCCGTGCGCCACATCCTCGAGCTCAAGGTGAGATCGGGAGCCGCGCCGAGCGGGGTCGTGTCGCTCGAGCGACTACGGGATGTCGTCGGATCGCCCGAGCATCGCGCCATCGCGGCCAGCGTGGCGCAGCGGTCGCTCACGCTGCTCCGCGATCGTGACAATCTGGTGCCGCTGGCGGCTGACACGGGACGCGTGCTCGTCGTGCGTTACGCGCCGGAGACGGAGATCAAAGCCGGTAAAGCATTCGAGGCGACGCTCCGAACGGCTCGTGCCGGGCGCGGCCGCCGAGCACCGATCGACGTCGCCCACATTGGCCCGGGGGCAACACGCGATCTCCTCGACTCACTCACGCGCACAGCCGACGCATCGAGCGTCGTGGTGGTGACTGCGTACGTTCGACGCGTCGAAGGGCAGGGGCGCGTATCAATCCCGCAGCCGATTGCGACGTGGATCGAAGAGCTCTCACGTCGGCATCGCACGATCGTGGTTGCCTTCGGCAATCCCTACCTGATCGGGCAGTTTCCAGCCGTCGGCAGCTTTCTCGCCGGATACAGCGTGAGCGAGGATCTCGAGCGCGCGGCAGCGACCGCCTTACTTGGCCGAGCGCCCATCACGGGTCGGGCGCCGATTTCGCTTCCCGGCGTGTTCAAGCGGGGGGACGGACTCACGCGTTAGAGAAAACTCGTGCTTGACGGATTTGACGGGCCGTCCTATTATCGCCTAAGACTTTAGGAGATGAGCGGGCCTCCACCCACTGCGGGAGGCGCTGAGGTCGTCCTAAAACATCCGGAGGTTCGGTGAAGCCGTCCTTTACGGAGCGCGAGCTCGACGTCATGGCCATCCTCTGGGAGCGGGGGCCGTCGACCGTTGCCGAGGTGCGCGAGCGACTCTCCGACGATCTCGCGCACAACACCGTCCAGACGGTGCTGCGCATTCTCGAGGACAAGGGATACGTCGGCCACACCGACGAGGGACGAGCCCATCGCTTCCATGCCCGGGTCAAGCGCGAGCTGGCTGGCGCGACCGCGGCGTCACGGGTCGTCGAGAAGCTGTTCGGCGGATCGACCGAACGGCTGTTGACGCACCTTGTGAGTGAGCGGAGCATTGATCCGAAGGAGCTTCGCCGACTGCGAGAACTTCTTGATGAGAAGATCAAGGAGAGTGAATCATGACGGCTGACTGGATGATCTATTGCGCCCTCTGGTCGCTTCCGATTTCCGCCGCGGCATGGTTGATCGAGCGCGTGCTGCGCAGAGGGCGCGCACCGCTTCGCGGCGTCTGGATCGCCGCACTCTCGCTCCTGATCGTGGGGCCCGTCGTCGGCTACGCTCTGCCTCGGGCAAGCGCCGTCGCGCCGGCGTCGTCGCCGAACGTTTCGTTACCCGGCGTCGTCGTCACGTCGTACGTGCCGTTGAGGCATGCGAGTCCGCCACTCAGTGCGGTGCCACGGCCCGAGGCGTCCACGAACACCGCCTTGGTCGTATGGGCGATGCTCTCGGCGGCGGTGCTCCTGTATGTGGCGCTCGGCTTCGGGTATCTGGGCTACCTCCGACGCCGGTGGCGCGCGGCCCGAGTGTGCGACACCGAGGTCATGGTCTCCGAGGGCGTTGGGCCGGCGGTGGTGGGAATTCTGCGCCCGCAAATCGTGATTCCGGAGTGGGTGCTCGAGCTCGACCCACGCCAGCTGTCGCTCGTACTACGCCACGAGCGTGAACACCAACGCGCCGGCGATGCAGCGTTGCTCGCCCTCGCGCAGCTCGTGGTTGTCGCGGTTCCGTGGAATCCGATTGCGTGGTGGCAGGTTCGACGCCTTCGGTTGGCGATCGAGCTGGATTGCGATGCGCGGGTGCTGCGCGCCGAACCGGACGTTCGGTCGTATGGCAACCTGCTGCTCGATGTACGTCGGCCGAGGCGAGCGTTCGCCTTTGCCGGCGCATCGCTCGCGGACCGCGCCGGCGATCTCGAACAGAGAATTCGAATGATGACCCGCGGATCGAGCTCGGTCTCGCGTTGGAGCATCGGCCTGTCTCTCGCGGCGGGCGTCATCGCTGTTCTGGTTGGGTGTGGTCTTCCGGCCCCTCAACATCCAACTCCGGCGGAAGCCACACCGGCACCCAAAGCGGCGCCAGCTCCGACAACAATGGTTGTCCGCGACTCCGTCGTCGATACAACCAGAAGCGCCGCCCGAAGCAAGGCGCTGAAGGCAGAGCTCATCTCGGGCGATTCGGCCGAGAAGTTGAGAGTGACGTGGCTCCTCGCCGAAGTTCGTAACCGCCTGCGAGAGCTTGCGGATAGCGTCGTCCACGTCAGACGCGATTCCTCACTCCGGCGCTCGATCGACTCGCTGAGCCGATTCCTTCCAGACTCGATCCAGGGACTGTCCGAAGCCGACCGCGAAAACGCGAAGAACGTCCTTCGGGACCTTTACGTCCGCACGGAATTGCTCCGCGCCATGGGGCCGTTTGTCGTCGACTCGGACTCCGCCGCGGCCGCAGCCACATCGTCTGGGTGCAGCGCCGGCGTCGGGTCCGATGATTCGCCTGTCGTGAAACTGCTGGTCTCCGACGCGCTGGCTCGTCGCGGCGGTCGAATCGACATCGATGGTTCCGCGGCCAAGGACGGTCGAACATCGGTGATACTCAACGATCCGGACAAGGCTAACCCCTCCCCGATGTGGGGCTGCTCGATGATTCATTCCGGCACACTCCGGTTGTACGGGCCGGATGCGTTCAACAGCCGGCCGATCGTTGTGAGCGTCGCCGACCCGACGTCGGTGATCGTGATGACCGGATCGGGGCGACTCCTGGCGGGCCCGGTCATCGTCGCCAACGTACCGCGGAAGTACCAACTGTCCTGGAAAGCCACGGCTCCGTGACGCCGGCGCTCGGTTAGCGAACGTCCGCTCCGGAGCTTCACTCGGGCCAATCGGGATTGGATGAAGCGGGACCGCTCGGTGCGGTCCCGCTTCGTTCGTCAAATGGCGGGCGAGAGCGTTGTTTAACAACGCGCCTCCTCGATCGTCATACGACGACTCGCGCGTCGCACGAATTGTGACGCGGCACACACAGCTGGTCGACTCACCGGGCGTTTCGCTCCATCCTCAACCCTCGGCCCACTCCCCTCGTAGTATGTAGGGGCGCGCGATCGACGACGTGTCTTGAATTCAGCTTTCCGAGGGCGACTGATCGATGAGTGAAGCAGTTCAGATGCGCACGACGATTCCGGATCCGGCGCCGAGCCTCAGGCTCGCGCCATCCGACCGCGTTCGCGTGTCCGTGATCATGCCAACGCTCAACGAATCGGGTGGGCTCCATCAGACGCTCGCCGACCTGGATTGGGCCGACGAGGTCATCGTCGTCGACGGCGGCTCGACCGACGAAACGACGACGATCGCTCGACGGGCCGGCGCACGCGTGCTCGTCGTTCCGGGCGTGACCATCGCCTCACAGCGCAACGCCGGCATCGCCGTCGCGCGGCACAATTGGATCTTGGCGCTCGACGCCGACGAGCGCGTCACCGAAGAGCTGCAGTCGTCGCTTCGTCTCCTCGCCGAATCGGCGACGTCGGAACACTCCGCCTTCCGCGTTCGATCGCGGAATTGGCACATGGGACGCGAGCTTCGCCACGGACCCTGGGGTCGGGATTGGAAGGTGCGCGTCTTCTCGCGTAACCGTCGATTCAACGACAAGCGAGTGCACGAAAACCTCGAGGCGCTCGCCGAGGTCGGAACGCTCGACGGCGCCCTGTTGCACCACCCGTATCGCGATCTGTCGCACCAGGTGCTCAAGATCGCGAAGTACGCGCAGTGGGCGGCGCAGGATCTTCGTTCTCGCGGCCGAAGGGCCCATGTGTGGGATCTCCTCACCCGGCCCACCTGGCGCTTCATCCGCGACTACCTGCTGATGAGCGGTTGGCGCGACGGCGCGGCGGGTTTCGTCGTGTCCACGGTCAGCGCGTTCTCAGTGTTCCTCAAGTACGCCTGCCTTCTCATGGAAGGCCCGCCGGCAGCGTAGAGCGCACCGGGAGGGCGCCAGGCCGCCGGGTGGTGACTTGACCCAGCCCCGATTCGGTCCGAACGTCCAGGCATGACAACTCGACGCACGTTCGTCTCCTCGATGCTCGGCGCAGGCGTGTCATTGCCCGTCATGCGCGAGTCCGCGTTCAAGCACCTCTTTCGCGCCGAACCGATCGCCGAGGGACGCTCGGCCGCCGCAGTCGCTGAGGAAGAGGCGTACTGGAGCCAGATTCAACGTGCGTTCGATCTCGATCGCACGATGATCAATCTGAACAACGGCGGCTGTAGCCCCGCGCCGACCCATGTGCTCGATCAGATGATTCGAGACCTGCGGTTCTCGAACGAGCTGCCGACGGAGCACATGTGGCGCGTGCTCGAACCGCGGCTCGAGTCGGTGCGCCGCGATCTCGCGAAGGATTTTGGCTGCGATCCCGAGGAGATGGCCATCACGCGCAACGCGTCCGAAGCGAACGAGACGATGATCTTCGGTCTCGATCTCAAGCGCGGCGACGAGGTGATCTTCACGACGCAGAACTATCCGCGCATGCAGAACGCGTGGCGCCAGCGCGAGCGGCGCGAGGGCATCGTGATCAAACGCGTGAAGGTCGAGACGCCGGTCAAGAGTGTGAAGTCGTACGTCGATCAGATTGCGGCGGCCATCACACCGCAGACGCGCGTGATCGAAGTCATGCACATCAGCTTCCAGACCGGCTACATCGCGCCAGTGCGCGAGATCGTCGAGCTGGCGAAGCCGCACGGCATTCAGGTCTTCGTCGACGGAGCGCATGCCTTCGCGCACTTCCCGTTCACGCGCGACCAGCTGGGCGCCGACTACTACGGCACGAGCCTCCACAAATGGCTCCACGCGCCGATCGGTACGGGCTTTCTCTACGTGCGTCGCGACAAGATCAAGACGCTCTGGCCGCTCATGGCGGGCTCGGTCGAGCAGGAAGACAACATCCGTAAATACGAGGAGATCGGAACGCACCCGGCGGCCAATCACAACGCCATTGCCGTGGCGATCGCGTTCAATCGAGGGATCGGGATGGATCGCAAGATCGCGCGGCTTCGCTTTTTGCGTGACCGTTGGGCGAACCGTCTGCTTGCCGCCAGCGATCGCGTTCACATGATCACGCCGATCGGTCCGAACGCCAGCGGCGCCATCGGCGTGTTCGGCGTCGACGGCCTCGATATGGGGAAGCTTGGCGGTTGGCTTCTGTCGAAGCACAACATCGTCACCACGCCCATGGTGAACGACGAGTTTCAGGGGATGCGCATCACGCCCAACGTCTACACCACGCTCGACGAAATCGACCTGTTCGCCGATCGCGTCATCCAGGCGATTCGAACCGGCGTCGCATAGAGGCAGGGTTTAGGGTCGAGGGTGGCTTAGGCGAAGGCTACACGAAGCCCGCGTCGACTGCGTCCGCGACTGTGCGCGCGCGCATTCCGTCACTCGACATCGTTCGTGGCGTCGTCGTCGTGCTCATGGCGATCGACCACGTCCGCGTCTACTCCGGTCAGCCCGCTGGTGGGCCGACGCCGGGCATCTTCTTCACGCGATGGATCACGCACTTCGTGGCGCCGGCGTTCGTCTTTCTGGCTGGCACGGGCGCGTACTTCTACGGCCGAAAGGTCAACGACACGAAGAAGCTGGCGTCGTTTCTCGCGACGAGGGGTCTGTGGCTCGTCTTTCTCGAGCTCACAGTGATTCGCGTCGCCTGGACGTTCAACGTCGACTTCGCGCACTACATGCTCGCCGGGGTGATCTGGATGCTCGGCTGGTGCATGGTACTGATGGCCGGCATCGTCTTCCTGCCGCGCGCGGCGATCCTCACGGGCAGCCTTCTCGTCATCTTCGGCCATAACACGGGGATCATCGCGCGCCTACTCGCGAGCGGCGGTGAAGAATCGGCGAATCCGTTGGCCAAGATCCTGTATCTCGGCGGCGGATTCCAACTCTGGCACGACGGTCCACCGCTGCTGATTCTGTTCGTTCTCATTCCGTGGATCGCCGTGATGGCCGCGGGTTACGCGTTTGGCCCTGTCATGGAGCTCGCGCCCGAGCGACGCCGGGCTACCTGCATTCGCCTCGGGTTGGCTGCCATCGCGCTCTTTCTCGTCGTTCGAGGGACCGATCGTTACGGCGACCAGCGGCGTTGGCATCGGCCGCCCGCGTCCGCTCAGGCGGCTCAGGCGCCGGCGGCTCAACCAGCGTCGCCGCCGCGCCCACAGATGCCGCTCGTGCTGGCCTTTCTCAACACGAGCAAATACCCGGCATCGCTCTCGTTCCTCCTGATGACACTCGGTCCCATGCTCGTGCTGCTTGGCCTGGTCGATCAGGCGCGCGGACCGATCGCGCGCGCACTCGAGACATTCGGTCGGGTCCCGCTGTTCTACTATCTGCTCCACATCCCGACGATCCACCTCGCGGCCGTCATCGTGTCACTCGCGCGCGACGGCTCGGTGAACCGGTGGCTGTTCGCCAACCACCCACTCGACCCGGGCCCACCGCCGCCCGGGTACATGTGGAGCTTGCCGCTGTTGTACCTGGTGTGGGCGATCGTGATCGTCGCGCTGTACTTCGCCTGTCGCTGGTACAACGGGATCAAATCACGTAGCCGGTCAACGCTACTGAGCTATCTGTAGAACGTCGATCAGCTATCCGCCGTCGGCCCGTAGACTGGCGGCAAGGGCACGTCGTTCAGTCGCAGATACACGCTCAGCTGGCCGCGGTGGTGGATCAAATGGTTCATGAGCATCGACCGCAGCATGCTGCCACGCGGTCCGCTCGCAATTACCTGTTTTCCGCGTTTGAACGACCACGGCGCCATGTAGGCGGAGTCATCCAACTTCGCGATGGCTGTTCTGGCGAGGACGACGTTCTCATCGAATGCGGCGAGCAGCATTTCGGTCGTATTGAATTCGGGCCGCGCATTGGCACCGTTCCCCGGCGCGGCGATGTCGAGCTCCGGCAGTGACGCGATCTGCGCGCCGAGTCCGGGCAGGTTTGCGACGTGCGACGCGAGCGCGCCAATGCCCCGCGACTTCGTGTGGGGCTTCCACGGTCCGTTCTCGAGCGGCACGCGCTCGAGCATGGTGCGGGTGATCTTCATCTCGTGATCGAATTCTGCGAGCAGTGCGTCGGCGAGGGCCATGACAATCGGTTGTTGGTGAGAGTGAGTTGGAAACTTACTGGGCCGAGAATAGGGATCCGGACGAGCCCGACGCTGCATGCCGCGCGCCGCTCGTCACGACCGGTCCCCCGCCGCCCGCCGCCCGTCCCCCGTCGATACTATCTTTCGATCAATCAACCGAAACTCGAATCTCGTTCGCGCATCGTGTCCAATCCGCCAGCAGACTCGACCGTTCCAGCCCGCCGCGACTTCATCCGTGAAATGGTCGCGGAAGATGTCGCCAGCAACCGTTTTGGTCGGCAGATCGCCACGCGCTTTCCGCCCGAGCCGAACGGCTTTCCGCACATCGGCCATGTAAAGGCCATCTGCGTCGATTTCGGCGTTGCGCGCGAGTTCGGCGGACGCTGCAATCTGCGCTTCGACGACACGAATCCCGCCGGCGAGGACGTCAAGTACGTCGAAGCGTTCAAGAACGACATTCGCTGGCTCGGCTTCGAGTGGGACGAGGAGCTCTACGCGAGCGACTACTTCGAGCAGCTCTATCAGTTCGGCGAGCTGCTCGTCACGAAGGGGAGCGCGTACGTCGATTCGCAGAACGAGGCCGAGATCCGGGAGTCGCGGGGCACGGTGACGGAGCCGGGCACCAACAGCCCGTACCGCGATCGTTCCGTCGAAGAGAATCTCGATCTTCTTCGCCGCATGAAGGCGGGGGAGTTTCCCGACGGCGCGCACGTGCTGCGCGGCAAGATCGACATGGCGCATCCGAACATGCTGATGCGCGATCCGATCCTGCTGCGGATCAAGCGCGCGCACCATTACCGTCAGGGCGATCAGTGGTGCATCTACCCGCTGTACGACTTCGCGCACCCGCTCTCGGACGCGATCGAGGGCATCACGCACTCGCTCTGCTCGCTCGAGTTCAAGGACAACAACGACATCTACAAGTGGCTCGTTCGCGAGTGTGGCTTCGAGCATCCGCCCGAGCAGACTGAGTTTTCGCGTCTCGCTCTCGAGTACACGGTGATGAGCAAGCGCAAGCTGCTCCGTCTCGTGAGAGACGGGATCGTGAGCGGTTGGGATGATCCGCGCATGCCGACGATCAGCGGGCTACGCCGCCGCGGCGTCACGCCCGAGGGGCTCAAGGATTTCGTCCAGACGGCCGGCGTCACGCGCAAACCGCAGCGCACGGAGCTGGCGACGCTCGAGCACGCGGTGCGTAGTGATCTCAACATGCGCGTGCCGCGCGTGATGTGCGTGGTCAATCCGCTCAAGGTCGTCATCACCAACTATCCGGAAGGGCAGGTCGAGGAGCTCGATGCGTCGTATTATCCGCACGACGTTCCCAAAACCGGCTCGCGGAAGATTCCGTTCTCGCGCGAGCTGTACATCGAGCGCGACGATTTCATGGAGGATCCGCCGAAGAAGTTCTTCCGTCTCGCGCCAGGACGTGAAGTCCGTCTCCGCTACGGCTATTTCATCACGTGCACCGACGTCGTGAAAGACGGCTCTGGGAACGTCGTCGAGCTGCGCTGCACCTACGATCCCGCGACGCGCGGCGGCGACTCGCCCGACGGCCGAAAGGTGCAGGGCACGATTCACTGGGTGTCGGCGGGACAGGCGCTCGATTGCGAGCTGCGCCTGTACGACAAACTGTTCACCGTTCCGGAGCCGGACGACGTCGAGGATTTCCTCACCATCGTCAATCCGGAGTCGCTCGTCGTGGTGCGCGGCGCCAAGATCGAGCCCAGCGTCGCCAAGGATCCCCTCGGCACTCGCTATCAGTTCGAGCGAACGGCGTATTTCATCAGCGATCCTGTTGACTCAGCGCAGGGAAAACTGGTATTCAATCGTACCGTCACGCTGCGTGATTCCTGGGCGAAGCTGAAAGAGAAATAGGCGCGTCCATAGCGCCTGATCGTTCCAATCAGGCGCTATGGACGCGCGAGCGCTCGGCTCCGCGTCATCCCCAAGCAGATCAGCGCTGCGACGAAGGCCATTGCGGCGAGCGTGAGAAACGCACCGGTATCGCCGCCTGCGCGAGTACGCAGGAAGCCGATCAGGTTGGGCCCGATGAAGCCGCCGATATTACCGATCGCGTTGACGAGCGCAATTCCGACCGCCGCCGAACCGCCGCTCAGCAACATCGTCGGCAGCGCCCAGAAAGGCGCGAGGAAGCTGATGACGGCGATCTGCATGATCGAGATGGCGATCACCTTTCCTACCGCGTTCGGAACGACGGCGGCGCACACGCCCGCCAGCGCGACGACGAACGCACAGGCTGCTGAGTGGCGCACGCGATCGCCTGTACGGTCGGAGCTCGCCCCGGTGAGCAGCATGCCGACTGCCCCTGCCACGGCGACGCAGCCGCCGAGGAGGCCGATTGCCAAATTGCTCATGTGCAACGCGTCGCGGAACAGGATCGGGCCCCAGAACAGGTATGCGTAGCCCGCCGTCGTGACGAGCAGCTCTGGCAGCGCGACGACCCAGATCATCGGGTGCGCCAGAGCGCTCAGCGGAGGCAGGCCATGCGGCAGCGGCGATACCGCCCGGTCGTGCTCGAGGCGCGCGACGAGCCAGTCGCGCTGCTCCGTCGGCAGCCAACGCGCGTTTTCCGGCCGCTCCGTGAGATACCACAGCACGCTCACGCCGAGAATGACCGATGGAATTCCCTCGATCAGGAAGAGCCACTGCCAGCCCGCAAGGCCAGCACCGCTGAGTCCGAGTAGCCAGCCGCCGAGCGGTCCGCCGATCACGCCTGACAGAGGAATCGCGATCATGAAACGCGCGCCCGAGGTGGCTCGCATCGACGCCGGATACCACTGGCTGAGATAGTACATGATCGCCGGGAAGAAGCCGGCTTCCGCGACGCCGAGCAGAAATCGCAGGACGTAGAACTGCGTTGGCGTGCGCACGAACATCATGCCGACGGCGATGATACCCCACG
>Ga0310811_10007136_pt1 | contig 14294 bp, 11 predicted proteins | sample YCmetagenome_FD_207642 | JGI IMG/M metagenome (GOLD analysis project Ga0310811, IMG submission 207642) | Soil microbial communities from experimental microcosm in Duke University, North Carolina, United States - YC | ecosystem: Engineered > Artificial ecosystem > Soil microcosm > Unclassified ...
TTGCGATCTTGTCGCCATCCTTGTCGACGCAGGTGACCTGGTGGCCGAAATCGGCAAAGCAGGCGCCGGAAACCAGCCCCACATAGCCCGTGCCAATCATGGCGATTCGCATCAATACAGCCTGCTGTTGACGGTTAACGGTCGGTCAGATTCTGTGCGCCTCTTAAAGCATTTGGCGGCAAAGAGGAAACCGGAAAAACGCCGGAAAACGGCAACACAAACCGTCCCGATGCCGGATTTCGAGCCTTCGGCATGTTGCGGTTCATCTATCTGTGGCCAATCTTCCCGGCGTCACAATACTGACACCCAAAACCCCGCCGTTCGCGATCTCCGGCGTGACCAGTATGCTGGAGATGGCGCGTGTCGCCGGCCCGTTGGCAGCTGATGACAGCGTGGATAGCGCGGGCGGAACAGCCAAAAATCACCCGCCGAGGCTGTCAATCCCAAGCAAAAATCCCTAAATTTCGGCCATGCCGAAAACAGCCCCCAAAGCCGCCACCAAGCCCGCCGCCGCGAAAGCCCCTGCCAAGGCTGAGACGAAGGTCGAAACCAAAGCTGAGACCAATCCCGCCGCCAAGCTTCCCAAGGGCGCCCACGTCTTTCTGGTCGACGGTTCCTCCTACATCTTCCGCGCCTACCACGCGCTGCCGCCGCTGAACCGCAAATCCGACGGGCTGCAGGTCAATGCCGTGCTCGGTTTCTGCAACATGCTGTGGAAGCTGTTGCGCGACATGCCCGAGGATAACCGGCCGACCCATCTGGCGATCGTGTTCGACAAGTCGGAAGTGACCTTCCGCAACAAGCTCTACCCCGACTACAAGGCGCACCGGCCGCCGGCGCCCGACGACCTGATCCCGCAATTCTCGCTGATCCGCGACGCGGTGCGCGCGTTCGACCTGCCCTGCCTGGAACAAGGCGGCTTCGAGGCCGACGATTTGATCGCGACCTATGCGCGGATCGCAGGCGAACGCGGCGCCACCACGACCATCGTCTCCTCCGACAAGGACCTGATGCAGCTCGTGACTGACAAGGTCATGATGTACGACACCATGAAGGACCGCCGCATCGGCATACCGGAGGTGATCGAGAAATTCGGCGTGCCGCCGGAGAAGGTCGTCGAGGTGCAGGCGCTGGCCGGTGACTCCACCGACAACGTGCCCGGCGTGCCCGGCATCGGCATCAAGACCGCGGCGCAATTGATCGTCGAATATGGCGACCTCGAACAGTTGCTGTTCCGCGCCGGCGAGATCAAGCAGCCGAAGCGGCGCGAGGCGCTGCTCGAGAACGCCGAGAAGGCGCGGATTTCGCGGCAACTGGTGCTGCTCGACGACAAGGTTGAACTCGACGTGCCGCTCGACGACCTCGCCGTGCACGAGCCGGACGCGCGCAAGCTGATCTCTTTCCTGAAGGCGATGGAATTCTCCACCCTCACCCGCCGCGTCGCCGATTATTCGCAGATCGATCCATCCGATGTGGAAGCCGACGCGGGCAACAAGAGCAAGCCGCGCGTGCCGGACAAGGCGCCGGCAGCCGGCGGCACCACCGGCGATCTGTTCGCGAGTCCCGCGGCCACCGTCAAACCCGGGGCCGACAAGCAGGAAAAGGCCGCAAGCCTGAAGGGCACGCCGATTTCGCTCGCGGAAGCACGCGCGGAGGCCGCGCGAAAACTGCCGGTCGACCGGACGAAATACCAGGCGATCCGCAACCTCGATCAGCTCAAGGCGTGGATCGCGCGCGCCCGCGATGCCGGCCTGTTCGCCATCGACGCGCAGGCCAACACCGACGATCCGATGCAGGCCGACATCATCGGCATCGCGCTCGCTCTGGCGCCGAACGACGCCTGCTATATCCCGCTCGCCCACAAGCAATCCGGCGGCGGCGCCGGATTGTTCGATGCCGGCCTCGCGCCGGACCAGATCAAGGCCGGCGACGCACTCGCGGCGTTGAAGCCGCTGCTGGAATCGTCGGGCATTCTGAAGATCGGATTCAACATCAAGTTCAGCGCCGTGATGCTGGCGCAGCATGGCATCACCCTGCGCAACGTCGAAGACGCGCAATTGATGTCGTATGCGCTCGATGCCGGGCGCAACTCGCACGGGCTCGACGCGCTGGCCGAGCGGTCGCTCGGCCACGCCGTGATCGGCTATGGCGATCTTGTCGGCAGCGGCAAGAACAGGCTCAGCTTCGACCAGGTCGAGATCGGCAAGGCGCTGGCCTATTCGGCCGAATACGCCGACGTGATCCATCGGCTGTGGCGCGTGCTGAAGCCGCGGCTCATCGCCGAGCGCATGGGCGCGGTCTATGAGACGCTGGAACGGCCGCTGGTCAGCGTGCTGGCGCGGATGGAACGGCGCGGCATCTCGATCGACCGCCAGGTGCTGTCGCGCCTGTCGGGCGAGTTTGCCCAGACCGCCGCGCGCGTCGAAGCCGAGCTCCAGGAGATCGCAGGCGAGCCGATCAATGTCGGCAGCCCCAAGCAGATCGGCGACATCATCTTCGGCAAGATGGGAATAACCGGCGGCACCAAGACCAAGACCGGCGCATGGTCGACCTCGGCGCAGGTGCTCGACGAACTGGCCGAACAGGGCCACGAATTTCCGAAGAAGATCCTGGAATGGCGGCAGGTTTCAAAGCTGAAATCGACCTATACCGACGCGCTGCCGGAATATGTCCATCCGCAGACCCACCGCGTTCACACCACCTACGCGCTGGCGGCGACCACCACCGGCCGGCTGTCGTCGAACGAGCCCAACCTGCAGAACATTCCCGTTCGTACCGAAGACGGCCGCAAGATCCGCCGCGCCTTCATTGCCACGCCGGGCCACAAGCTGGTGTCGGCGGATTACTCGCAGATCGAGCTGCGGCTACTGGCCGAAATCGCCGACATTCCGGTATTGAAGCAGGCGTTCCGCGACGGGCTCGACATTCACGCCATGACCGCGTCCGAGATGTTCGGCGTGCCGATCAAGGACATGCCGAGCGAGGTGCGGCGGCGGGCGAAGGCGATCAATTTCGGCATCATCTACGGCATCTCGGCGTTTGGTCTCGCCAACCAGCTCGGCATCGCCCGCGAGGAAGCTTCCGCCTACATCAAGAAATATTTCGAGCGCTTTCCGGGCATCCGCGCCTACATGGATCAGACGCGGGATTTCTGCCGCGCCAACGGCTATGTCGAAACGCTGTTCGGCCGCAAATGCCACTATCCCGATATCAAGGCCTCCAACGCCTCGGTCCGTTCCTTCAACGAGCGCGCCGCGATCAACGCGCGGCTTCAAGGCTCTGCCGCCGACATCATCCGCCGCGCCATGATCCGGATGGAAGACGCGCTCGCCGAGAAGAAGCTTTCGGCGCAGATGCTGCTGCAGGTTCATGACGAACTGATCTTCGAGGTGCCCGACAAGGAAGTCGCGGCGACGCTGCCGGTGGTGCAGCACGTCATGCAGGACGCGCCATTCCCGGCGGTGCTGCTCTCGGTGCCGCTGCAGGTGGATGCACGGGCGGCGAACAATTGGGACGAGGCGCATTGAGCGGCGTGTTTCGCCTGCGCCGAAATCGAAGACATACAACGTGACCCTCAATGAAGATTCTCGCGATTTCGGGCAGCCTGCGCGCCGCGTCAGTGAATACCGAGGTGCTGCGCGCCGCCGGTCGCCTTGCTCCCGCCGGCGTAACAATCGAACTGTTTGATGGAATTGGCGGCCTCCCGTTCTTCAATTCCGACCTCGAGGGCGAGCACCTGCCGCAAGCGGTCACCGGGTTTCGCGCGGCCATCGGTGCGGCCGACGGACTTCTGATCTCCAGCCCCGAATATGCCCGCGGCGTCTCGGGCGTGATGAAGAATGCGCTCGATTGGCTGGTGGGCAGCCTTGAGTTTCCGGACAAGCCGGTGGCGCTGATCAATACATCACCGCGGGCGACCCACGCGCTGGCGGCCCTGAAGATCACACTTGAGACGATGTCCGCCCAACTCGTCGAGGACGCGTCGATCACGCTGCCGTTGCTAGGCACATCGAATGACGCCGACAGCATCGCCGCAAATCCGGCGTTTGCGACCCCGCTTCGCCGCGCGCTCGAAATCTATGTGGGCGCGATCAGGGGCGCCAGCAGCGGCGAAGCGCTACAGGAAAGCCTGCATCGTTGACGGTATTGCTCTCCGAGCAATTTGCGAAATGACAGCCCGGCGTGGTGCGCGTTAGAAGCGGGCGCATTCTCCGCGAGTCCCTCCATGCCCGATATCTCCGCCCTGCTCGGCTTTGCCCTCGTCGCACTCGGTATCGTGCTGACGCCGGGACCGAATATGATCTATTTGATCTCACGCTCGATCACGCAGGGGCCTGCCGCGGGCATCGTGTCGCTCGGCGGCGTGGCGCTGGGGTTTGTGTTCTACATGCTGTGCGCGGCGTTCGGCATCACGGCGCTGTTGTTCGCGGTGCCCTACGCCTATGAGGCGCTGCGGTTTGCGGGGGCGGCGTATCTGCTGTGGCTGGCGTGGCAGGCCATCAAACCGGGCGGACGCTCGCCGTTCCAGGTGAAGAAGCTGCGGGTCGACGGGCCGCGCAAATTGTTCGCGATGGGTTTTGTCACCAATCTGTTGAACCCGAAGATCGCGATGCTTTATTTGGCGCTGCTGCCGCAATTCATCGATCCGGCGGCAGGCAGCGTGCTGATGCAGTCGCTGGCGCTTGGATCCATCCAGATCGTCATCAGCGTCGGCGTCAACGCGATGATTGCGCTCGCCGCCGGATCGATCGCGCTGTTTCTCGGCACGCGGCCGGCCTGGCTATTGGTGCAACGCTGGCTGATGAGCACGGTGCTCGCCGGCCTCGCTGCGAAGATGGCGTTTGAAGCCAGAAGGGCGTGATCTTTTTCCTTCTCCCCTTGATGAGGGGTCTGTCACCGCGGATAGATACCCCTCATCCGCCTTGCCTTCGGCAAGGCACCTTCTCCCACAAGGGGCGAAGGGAAGAGTGCACCTTTCCTCAATCCAGCTTGGCTTCCATGCCGCGTTTTGTAGCCGGGCGCGCCATCAGGGCGTTGTACCAGCGCTGGACGTTGGGGAAATCTGCAAGGTCGACCTTGTGGCGCGGGTGGCGCCAGGCCCAGCCGAGGATGGCGAAATCGGCGACCGAGAGCGCGTCCGCCACGAAGTCGCGACCGGCCAGCCGCTTGTTGAGGACATCATAGAGCCTGCGGGTCTCGGCCATGTAGCGCTTCAGGCCATAGGCGCGGTCGGTCTCGTTCTCCAGCGCGATGAAATGGTGCACCTGGCCGGGCATCGGGCCAAAACCGCCCATCTGCCACATCAGCCATTCATAGACCGGAATGCGATCGGCCAGCGGTTTGGGCAGGAACTTGCCAGTCTTCTCGCCGAGATAGAGCAGGATCGCGCCTGACTCGAAGATGCTGACCGGTTTGCCGCCGGGACCATCGGGATCGACGATCGCCGGAATCTTGTTGTTCGGGCTGATTTTGAGGAAAGCGGGAGCCGTCTGCTCGCCCTTGCCGATGTTGACCGGGAACACCTTGTAGGGCACCCCCATTTCCTCCAGCGCGACCGAGATCTTGCGGCCGTTCGGCGTGTTCCAGGTGTGCAGTTCGATCGTCATTTGCGTTTCCCCAAGCGAAGCTTTGACTTCCCGTAGCGCGGATGGTTGCGGCCTTACAACCGCCGTTTCCGAGGGGGCGTCCCTGCGCCCGGCGGGGGCCGGCATATCGCCGCGCCCTGTTGACGGCGCCGGATCGGCTCTGGAATGTGCCTGAAAGCACCGATAGATTGCCGCCCGCCTCAAGCCTTCGGGAACCAACCTTGTCCAAATCAGCCTCCCGCGCCCGCCTCGCCGAGATCATCCGCAAGCGATCGTTCGGCCGCGGCGAGATCACGCTGGCTTCGGGCCGCAAGAGCGACTTCTACTTCAACCTCAAGCCGACCATGCTCGACCCCGAAGGCGCGGCGCTGCTGGCGGAATTGACCTATGAGGCGCTGAAGGACGACCGGCTGGATTACGTCGGCGGACTAGAGATGGGCGCGGTGCCGCTGGCGGGTGCGATCGCGCAACTCTCCTGGATCAAGGGCCATCCGATCGCGGCCTTCTTCGTCCGCAAGAAGCCGAAGGAGCATGGCGCGCGTCTCGCGGTCGAAGGCCTCGCCAAGGGCGAGAGCCTGCAAGGCAAGCGCATCGTCATCGTCGAGGACGTCACCACCACCGGCGGTTCGGCGTTGAAGGCGGTCGAGGCCGTGCGCGATGCCGGTGGCGAAATCGTGCTGGTCTTCACCATGGTCGACCGCGACGAGGGCGCTACCGAAGCGTTCGCTGAGGCCGGCATTCCGTTTCGCTCGCTCTACAAGGCCGGCGAGTTTCTGAAGGATTGAGTTTCTTCTCCCTCGCCCCGCTCTTGCGGGGAGAGGGGCTCTATCCTCGAGGAGGTGCTAATTGAGAGACCCGTGCCCCCTCACCCGGATCGCAAGGGCGATCCGACCTCTCCCCGCAAGCGGGGCGAGGTAAGCAAGCAAACACCGCATTTCTTTCTCGCCCTCCACCGCCTGCTCATCGCCCGTTTACCATCCCGCATTATGGTGAGTCCCGCTGAAGCCCGTGTGGCGTCAGCGCGTAAGTGTTGCGTTGGGTGGAGTTGGCGTTGCGTACCGGGTTGGCTATTTCGCGCATGCGGCGCCGCGCGATGTTTATGGCCGCAGCGTCGCTTGCAGCATCCCTCGTGCTGGCGCCCGGCAGCGCTTCCGCCGAAGGCCTGTTCGACCTGTTTTTCGGCGGTGGCCAGAAACGGCCGGCCTCTTCGCAAGCGAGTTTCTTTGCCGATCCATTCGGCCTCAATCCGCAGCAGACCCAGCCTGCAGCTGCACCGGCGGCGCGCGTCGTCGCCTCCGGGCCTGCTTTTTGCGTGCGAAGCTGCGACGGCAAATATTTTCCGCTGACCATCCGCGGCAACGCCACGCCGGTTCAGATGTGCCAGGCGTTCTGTCCCGCCAGCGCCACCAAGGTGTTTTACGGCAGCCATATCGACAGCGCGTCATCAGGCAATGGCGAGCGCTATGCCGACAGTGAAAACGCCTTTGCCTACCGCAAGGCGCTGCGCGCCGACTGCACCTGCAACGGCCGAAGCCCGTCAGGACTGGCGCCGGTCGATCTGGCGCTCGACACCTCGCTGCGCTCGGGCGACGTCATCGCCACCGCCGATGGCCTGGTGGCCTTTACCGGCGTTCGCCTCGGCGCCGGCCAGGCCGCGGAGTTCACGCCCGTCGCGGCCTATCCCGGCCTCACCGCCGACGTCCGCGCCCGGCTCGGCGAAATCAAGGTAGCCCCCGCCAGCGCCGAGATGGCCGGTGAAACCGTGATGCCGGAAGCGAGCCGCGAGGTCGCACTGCCGGCCATATCTGTACCGAAGGCGGTTGCGCCCAAGGCGGCGAAGCGGGCGGAAGCGAATTAGAAACGGTTGGGCCTCGTCATTGCGAGGAGCACTTGCGACGAAGCAATCCATTCTTCCTTTACGGCCACATGGATTGCTTCGCTTCGCTCGCAATGACGGAAAACATCACCGCCCGACGATGACGCCGATCACGTTGGGCGCCGACAGGTATTTTTCCTCGATCTCCGCGCGCGCGGCGGCGCGGTTCTCCGGCGTCAGCAGGCCGCGCTTTTCGGCGAGGATCATCCAGCAATAGCCCCACCAGTCGGTCAGCATGCCCGCATCATCGACGAGGTCGTAGCCCTGTTCGGCGGCGAAGATCCGCGCATGCGCCTCATCGAGGGAATCGAGCCAGGCGTGGTCGGCCGCCGAAAACAGGTCGTCGCTGAAATCGTCGGTGGTGTAGCCCCACACCGACATGCAGACGGCGTTGAATTCACGGTCGATGGTGTCGTCGTCGACCACCTGGCGGCGCGAGGCCTGATGCAGCCGCGACAGCGAGCGGGCGAAGTCGGCGATACGGGTGAGCGCGAAGGAATCGAAGGCGATGGTGGACATGTAGTCCTCGAAACTGGCGATAGACCATAGATATTGTGTCGGCACTGCGCCGAATCACAATGATATATCAAAGACTTGCTAAAGTGTTCTTAATTTGTTCCAATATGCTGGGAAGTTAACTATTTCGTCGTCCCGGCCCGCACCCGAACCTGCGCCGGGACGACGCTATTCTTCGAGGCTGCTCACATCGCCGACAGCATCTTGTCGCCGCAATAATTGGCGTAGAATTTTCCGCCGCACTGCCGTTTGATCGACGCGCAGCGCGCCGCGGGCGAGGCGTTGGCCGGCACGCTGAAGGAGCAGTTCAATCCGTCGGCGGACCGGCCGGTTTTGCCAGCCGCGTAGGCTGCGCTGGTGGCGCTGATGCAGAATACCAAAAGCGCGGCAGCGGCGATCTCGATGATCAATCTCATGGTCCGTCCTCCTTGCACGATCGCGATCTCTCGCCTTTCATCCCATGATAGCACTGAAATCAGGCGGCAGATGCCGCGAAATCGGCCCGGTCCTTGCATAAAAACATATCAGCGCGGTGCACAAGGAACGCCTCGGTGGTTCCGGTTGCGGTGCAAGGCGCGTATCATTCGGTAAGTCTCAACAACAGGGTTTGACGCGTTGCAGGAACAATCATTCCCAGGGAGTTTTCCGCTGCCGGGTCAGCCGATCGACGAACTGGCGCTGACCGAAATCAAGGGCGCGATCCTCGCCAAGCTCCGACTTGCCATCGGCAAGGACACCGGCATGGCGACCAAGCGCGACTGGTACAAGGCGGCGGCGCTGGCGCTGCGCGACCGCATCGTGCACCGCTGGCTGACGGCCGAGAAGGACAACTACGACGCCGGCCGCAAGCGGGTCTATTACCTCTCGCTCGAATTCCTGATCGGACGGCTGTTCACCGACGCCCTGAACAATATGGGGCTGTTGCCGGTGTTCGCCGCCGCCCTCGGCGATCTCGGCGTCAATCTCTCGGAGCTGCGCCAATGCGAGCCGGATGCGGCGCTCGGCAATGGCGGCCTCGGGCGGCTCGCCGCCTGCTTCATGGAAAGCATGGCGACGCTGGCCATTCCCGCCATCGGCTACGGCATTCGGTACGATTTCGGCCTGTTCCGCCAGATCATCGCGCAGGGCTGGCAGCAGGAATACCCGGACGAGTGGCTCGGCTTCGGCAACCCCTGGGAATTCCAGCGGTCGGAAGTGGTCTACCAAGTGCATTTCGGGGGCCACGTCACCCACGTCGAGGACCGCGGCCGCGAGCGCGCCAGTTGGCATCCCGGCGAAACCGTGCAGGCCGTCGCCTACGACACCCCGATCGTCGGCTGGCGCGGCCAGCAGGTGAATGCGCTGCGGCTGTGGTCGGCGCGCTCGCCCGATCCGCTGCGTCTCGACGCCTTCAACACCGGCGACTATCTCGGCGCGGTTGCCGAAGAAGCGCGCGCGGAATCGATCTGCAAATTCCTCTATCCGAACGACGAGAGCGCGGCAGGCCGCGAGTTGCGGCTGCGCCAGGAGTATTTCTTCGTCTCCGCCTCGCTGCAGGACCTGATCAAGCGCCACCTCGCCGCCGACGGGCAATTGCGCAGCCTCGCGCAAAAGGCGGCCGTGCAGCTCAACGATACCCATCCGAGCCTTGCCGTCACCGAGCTGATGCGGATCCTGGTCGACCTGCACAATTTCCGCTGGGACGAAGCCTGGAAGATCACGGTCGCAACCCTGTCCTACACCAACCACACGCTGCTGCCCGAGGCGCTCGAGACCTGGCCGGTTGAATTGTTCGAACGGCTGCTGCCGCGGCATCTGGAAATCATCTACCGCATCAACGCCGCGCATCTGGCGCTGGCCGACGAGCGCTGCCCCGGCGACGTCGATTTCCGCGCCTCGGTTTCGCTGATCGACGAGCGCTCGGGACGGCGGGTGCGGATGGGGCAACTGGCGTTCGTCGGCTCGCATCGCATCAACGGCGTCTCGGCGATGCATTCCGACCTGATGAAGGAGACCGTGTTCCACGATCTCAATCACCTCTATCCATCGCGCATCACCAACAAGACCAACGGCATCACGTTCCGGCGCTGGCTGATGCTGGCCAATCCGAGGTTGACCAGCCTGTTGTGCGAGACCTGCGGCGAGGCCGTGCTGGATGATTTCTCGCGCTTCGAGCGGCTGGAAGACCATTGCGGCGACAACGCATTCCAGCAGCAGTTCCGCGACGTCAAGCACCACAACAAGCTGGCGCTGGCGCGGCTGATCGGCGAGCGTCTCAGCATCAAGGTCGATCCGACGGCGCTGTTCGACGTCCAGATCAAGCGCATCCACGAATACAAGCGGCAGCTGCTCAACATTCTGGAAGCCATCGCCCTCTATCAGGCGATCAAGGACGAGCCGCAGCGCGACTGGGTGCCGCGGGTCAAGATATTCGCCGGCAAGGCGGCGGCGAGCTATCGCACCGCCAAGCTGATCATCAAGCTGATCAACGACGTCGCCGACATCGTCAACAACGATCCCGTGATCGCCGGACGGCTGAAAATCGTGTTCCTTGCCAACTACAATGTCAGCCTGGCCGAGGTGATCATCCCGGCAGCGGATCTTTCCGAGCAGATTTCGACCGCCGGCATGGAAGCCTCCGGCACCGGCAACATGAAACTCGCGCTCAATGGCGCGCTGACCATCGGCACGCTTGACGGCGCCAACATCGAAATCCGCGACCATGTCGGCGCCGAAAACATCGCGATCTTCGGCATGGAGGCCGGCGACGTCATGGTCCGGCGCAGGCAGGGGCTGGACGCCTCCGACGTGATCCGGCGCTCGCCGCGGCTGGCGCGGGCGATCAGCGCGATCGAGAGCGGTGTGTTCTCGCCCGGCGATCCCGCCCGCTTCGAGGCGATCGGCCACACGCTACGCCTGTTCGACCACTACATGTGCAGCGCCGACTTCGATTCCTATTACGAGGCGCAGCGCGGCATCGATGCGCGCTGGCAGGTGATGCCGGCCTGGACACGGGCCTCGATCCTCAACGTCGCGCGGATGCCGTGGTTCTCCTCCGACCGCACCATCCGCGAATATGCCGAGGATATCTGGCACGTGCCGGTGCGCCCGGTGGCCTTGCAGCAGGCTGCGGAGGCCCAGCGCGGCGCAGGTTGAGTTCCGGCCTGCACAACGGTGCCGGCCGATTCAGCACCTGTCCAAAAGCCACTACCTCGCACGTCATTGAATTCGGCCGGATTGCGGTGATACTGCGCGCGAATGGACAAGCCGTCATTGCGCGCGAAGCGAAGCAATCCATCTTCCCGCGCGCGGTGCTATGGATTGCTTCGTCGCATTGCTCCTCGCAATGACGGCTGGTCGGAATTAGGGAGTTTCATGCTTACCAAAACACCGCACCTTTTCGACGACGCCACCCGGGTGACCGCCGGCGACAGCTGTTGGCAGGGCAAGACCAGCGATGACTACTGGGCCTTTGTCGGCCCGTTCGGCGGCGTCACCGCCGCCACCATATTGCGCGCGCTGATCGACCATCCGCAACGCGCCGGCGATCCGCTATCGCTTACCGTCAACTTCTGCGCGCCGATCGCGCAAGGCGCATTTGATCTCGACGTGCGCCTGGTCAAGGCCAACCGGTCGTCGCAGCACTGGTGCGTGGAGATGACGCAAGGCGGCGGCGATGTCGCGACGCTGGCGACCGCTGTGTTTGCCGAGCGCCGGCCCTCCTGGTCGCACCAGCAGGCGGCTTTTCCGGGCGCCTTGCCGTTCGCGCAGGCGCGCACTTTTCCAAACACGCAGATGACCTGGACGCACCAGTATGATTTTCGTTTTGTCGAAGGCGAGCCGAGCTTTTACGGCTCACCTGCGGTCTCACCGCTCGATGCGTTCTCCAAACAATGGATCGGCGACCGCGCGCCGCGCAGGATTGACGTGCTGTCGTTGATGTCGATGTCCGATGCGTTTTTCGGCCGGGTATTTCTCGCGCGGCGCCAATTGATCCCGTTCGGCACGGTGTCCATTACGACTTATTTCCACACGACGTCGGACGAACTGGCGGCCGAGGACATTACCCACGTGCTGGCGGTGGCCGACGCCAGGATCTTCCACAGGAGCTACGGCGACCAGAACGGCGAATTGTGGTCGCCGAACGGGCGGCTGCTGGCGACCACGACGCAGATCGCCTACTTCAAGGCGTAAGCGGAACACTCGGGCGCTTGTTGCGTAGGATGGGCAAAGGCGCATCGCGCCGTGCCCACCATCTATCCACATCGTTATCGCCAGTGGTGGGCACGTTGCGCTTTGCCCAACCTGCTATCCGCCCTAAGGTCGTGGCCGATGTCCGAATCAGCGAAGCCTACGCATATCGCGCTGCTTGGCATCCCCATCGAGATCGGCGCCTCGCAAGCTGGTACATTGATGGGGCCCGACGCCTTGCGTACCGCAGGCATCGCGCGCCTGCTCGACCAACTCGGGTTTTCCGTCGAGGATCACGGCGACCTCGCAATATCCAAGGTCGCAACCGACGGGCCGCAGCCTGCCAACGCCAAATTCTACGACGAGGTCAAGACCTGGGTCCGGCTGCTCAGCGAGCGCGCCTATCAGTTGGCCCATTCCGGCGCGCTGCCGATCTTCATGGGCGGCGATCACTCGCTTTCGATGGGATCGGTCAACGGCGTCGCACGCCACTGGCAGCAAAAGGGCCGGCCGCTGTTCGTGCTGTGGCTCGATGCCCATGCCGATTACAACACGCCCGGCACCACCATCACCGGCAACATGCACGGCATGTCGTCGGCGTTTCTCTGCGGCGAAGACGGACTGAACGATCTGCTCGGCGATCAGCCGCGTGCGTCGATCACACCGGCACAGCTCGATCTGTTCGGCATACGATCGATCGACCCGTTGGAGAAGAAGCTGGTGCACGAGCGCCGCGTCGCGATCGCCGACATGCGCGCGATCGATGAATTCGGCGTCGCCGTGCTGATCCGCCGCGTCATCGAGCGCGTCAAGGCCAGGAACGGCGTGCTGCACCTCAGCTTCGACGTCGATTTCCTCGATCCCGACGTAGCGCCTGGCGTCGGCACCACGGTGCCGGGCGGCGCAACCTACCGCGAGGCCCATCTGATCATGGAACTGCTGCATGATTCCGGGCTGGTGCGCTCGATCGACATCGTCGAGCTCAACCCGTTCCTCGACGAGCGCGGCCGCACCGCGCGCGTCGCCGTCGAACTGATCGGCAGCCTGTTCGGCCTGCAAATCACCGACCGGCGAACGCCGACCAATGCGGTACTTCCGGACAAACGCAGAAAGGCCAGCGAGCGGGGCCGGTGACTGCACGAACAAAAAGCGCGGCTCCAGGAGCCGCCCTTTCAAATCTCACATTCGGCTAAAGCCTCACTCCGCGGCGAGCTTCACTTCCGGTGCGGCAGCGCGGACTTCCGCGTCAACCTGGGCTTCGAACCTGGCAAAGTTCTTCTGGAACATGCCGACCAGCGCACGCGCGGTCTTGTCGAACTCGGCCTTGTCGGCCCAGGTCTTGATCGGATCCAGGATGTGGGGCTCGACGCCGGGCAGCGAGGTCGGCACGGCGAAGCCGAAATATTTGTCGGTGCGGAACTGGACGTCGCGAAGCGAGCCGTTGAGCGCTGCGGAGAGCAGCGTTCGCGTCACCTTGATCGGCATGCGGCGGCCGGTGCCGTATTTGCCGCCGGTCCACCCGGTGTTGACCAGCCAGCAATCGACATTGTGCCTGGCGATCAGTTCGCGCAGCATGTTGCCGTACACGGAAGGATCGAGGGGGAGGAACGGCGAGCCGAAGCAGGTGGAGAATTCCGGCTGCGGCTCGGAGCCCAAGCCACGCTCGGTGCCGGCGACCTTGGCGGTGTAGCCGGACAGGAAATGATACATCGCCTGCGCCGGCGTCAGCTTGGCGATCGGCGGCAGCACGCCGAAGGCGTCTGCGGCCAGCATCACCACATTCTTCGGCTGGCCGGCACGCCCGGTGCGCGAGGCGTTCGGGATGAAATCGAGCGGATAGGCCGAGCGGGTATTTTCGGTCTTCGAGCCGTCGTCGAAGTCGGGCTCACGCGTATTCGGATCGAGCACGACGTTCTCGAGCACCGTGCCGAAGCGCTTGCTGGCGGCGTAGATCTCGGGCTCGGCTTCCTTTGACAGCTTGATGCACTTGGCATAACAGCCGCCTTCGAAATTGAAGATTCCGTCCTTGCCCCAGCCGTGCTCGTCATCGCCGATCAGCGTGCGCGCAGGGTCCGCCGACAGCGTGGTCTTGCCGGTGCCGGAGAGGCCGAAGAAGATCGCGCTGTCGCCATCGGGCCCGACATTGG
>Ga0310811_10007139_pt1 | contig 14289 bp, 11 predicted proteins | sample YCmetagenome_FD_207642 | JGI IMG/M metagenome (GOLD analysis project Ga0310811, IMG submission 207642) | Soil microbial communities from experimental microcosm in Duke University, North Carolina, United States - YC | ecosystem: Engineered > Artificial ecosystem > Soil microcosm > Unclassified ...
ACGTGCACGACGGCATCCACGATCAAGCCAGGGATGAGCGTGCGGTTGGGATCAGAGCGAATCAGCGCCTCCTCCACCAGTTCCTCAACGACAATGATCACCTTCTTTGCCGCAAAAGCGACTTCTTTCTGCACACCCAGCACGCCCCACAATTGCGTATTGCCCTGCCGGTCGGCACGCTGCGCATGAATAATCGCAACATCAGGAGTCAGCGGCGGCACCACGGCCACACGACCATTGCCATAGGGGCTCTCAATAAATTTGATCTGTGGATTGACATCTGGCATGTCCGAACCAAGATAGCTCTGCAAAGGAAAGAAAGGGAGATGCGTTGCCCCGGCGATATAGCGCCCAACCATCCCATAATGAGAATACTCCTCAATGGCCAGAGGAGAAGGGACGCCATGCTCAATAGCGCGTCGCAGGCAATGCAGAGAGCCAACGCCAGGGTTGCCCAGATAGCTGAAAACCATTGCGCTCGCCGTGCCCGCAGCAACCATTTGATCATAGATCAGATCGGGCGTCATACGGATCAGCGTTAGATCGCGCCGTCCCTGACGAATAATCTCATGACCAGCGGCAAAGCAGATAAAGGCCGTAAAACCTTCAATTGCAACCGACATACCATCATGGACATACCTGGCAATAGCCTCCCGTAGAGAAAGCTGTTTATCAACCATTATTGGTCCTCCAGAAGAACGAGTAAGCTATGCAGAAACTTCGTGCAGCATGGAGCGTGCGAAAGCGATCTCGTCATCGTTCACAAGATGATCCATACCTGGATACACACGCTCGATGACATCCGCGCCCATCTGCCGGAAAATACGCGCACTCTCTTGCACACGCTCCAGAGGAACAAAGCCGTCAATGTCGCTTGTGCCAAGGAAAATCGGCGTGCCGCCAAAGGAGCCCGGATACTGCCACTGAGTGCCCGGAGGTCCGATCAGGCCACCGGTAAAGAGGACAATTCCGCCATAGCGAGCAGCGTTCCTCACCGCATATTCAGCGGTCAGGCAGGCTCCCTGGGAAAAGCCAAGCAAGACAATACGCTCGCGGGAGAAACCCTGTTCCAGCAGATTGCGAATGAGCGTATCATAGACGGTAAGGGCAGAGGATAGAAAGGGCTCATTGCTGCTGGTGGGAGCCAGGAATGAAAAAGGATACCAGGTATTGTCTTTCGCCGCAGGGGCAAGATAGGTAAAAGAGTCGTCCCCGATGCGATCGGCCAGCGTAAGAATATCGTCGGTTGTACGTCCTCGCCCATGCATCATAATGACGACGTTACGACTGGCATCGAGCGGTCTGCCTCGCGTTACCAATGGTTGTCCTTCATGGTGGTGCATCATTCTCTCTTTATTTCTCTGTAGTGGTGGAAGGAACCACCCTGATTTATCGGTAGAGTATAGGAGGAGGGAGGCGTCCCTGCCTCTCTCCTCCTATATCCACATATCAATTGAAAGAGCAACAGATTACGGGGCGGTAATAGGCTCGAGGTAGGCGAGATATTCGTCTCGTCGATCTTCGAACCAGGGCGCGAACTGGACGCGCTTGCCCAACATCTCTGGAGTCTCATCAATGTAGAAGCCAATATCAGTGGTTGCGACCTCGAAGAGAACGCCACCGGGCATGCGGAAGTAAATAGAGTGGAAGTAGTTGCGGTTCTTCTGCTCCGAAACATCCGTATAGCCGAGGCCTTCCAGATAGTCCTTCACCTGTTTCTGTTCTTCGTCGTTTTTCACCGCAAAGGCAATATGATGGACCGTTCCAGCGCCAAATGTCCAGCTTCCTGCGGGCACATCGGGTTCATGGAGAAAATCAACGGTCGCACCAGAGCCACCAGCGCCGATCTCAAAGCGCTTATAGGGGCCTTCCTCGGCAATTTTTCTAAAGCCGAGCACGCCCATAAAGGTCTCCGATTCAGCAGTCTCACGCAAGCTCAAGGTCACACTATGCAGACCACGCACGGCTGCATCCGCAGAAACTTCCGCCGTTGTCCAGGGAGGACGCTGATCATTGTCATCGCCGATCAGCTCGAACTCAAGTCCGGCGGGATGCGTAAAGTGAATAAGCGACTGCCCAAAGCGCTCCTGGATAGGACTATGCTTCACGCCAAAAGAGTCGAAGCGCTTCAGCCAGAAGGGAAGGGAGGATGCAGGGACAGCATACGAAGTCACTTTCACCTGCCCCGTACCTCTGCGCCCGTAGAGACCGAGCTGTTTGTAGGGGAAGGTAGTCATGACCGTGCCGGGAGTTCCTGTCTCATTCGCGTAGTAGAGATGGTAGACGGGTTTCTCACCATCGAGCAATACCGTCTGTTTAACAAGACGCAGTCCAATAATTTTCGTGTAAAAATCAACGTCCTCTTGTGCTGCACCAACGCATGCGGTTAAATGATGCAAGCCGCTGATCAAGTCCACAGAATTGCTCCTTTGCAATCAAACAGGCAGAAAATACGGACCATTCTTTGGCGCAGACAAGCCGCGCCTCTACGTTCCCCGACGCAGACAAGCCGCGCCTCTACGGTAACATCTACGTTCCCAGGCGCAGATAAGCCGCGCCTCTAAGAATGAGTGTACCTGAATCGAGCTTGATATGTCCAATACATGCAATTGTATTCATGATACGAATTTTGTATGAATGCTCTTATAAGAAGAGGAAAAGAGAACAGCCATACTACTAACTTAATATAAGTATCTGTGGTATAATGCGCTTATGGACAATGTAGTCGATCTGCGCCGCTTATACTATTTCATGATCGTCGCTGAAGAATTGCATTTCACACATGCCGCCGAACGTTTGCATATGGCCCAGCCACCGTTGAGTTATCACATCCAGCAGTTGGAGCGGGAGCTAGGAGTGCAGTTATTCGAACGATCGCGCCGTAGCGTGCAGTTGACGGATGCAGGGCATGTCCTGTTGAGCGAGGCCAGGCGCATTTTCGGGCAAATGGAGCAAAACATCCGCGTGGTCCAGCGCGTCGGGCATGGCGAGATTGGTCTGTTACATCTGGGATTCGTCCCTTCGGCCTCAAATACAATCCTGCCTTTGTGCCTGCATCTCTTTCATCAGCGTTTCCCCGATGTGCAGCTCTCCCTGAAAGAATTGAATCCAGATCAACTGGTAAGCGAACTGCATGAGCGGCATATTGACGTTGGCTTTTTGTATCTTCCCCTGAGCGACGATGACGTCAATACACAAGCTGTGCAGCATGAACCGCTGCTGGTCGCTCTGCCCCTGGCGCATCCGCTGGCAAATCAGCAAGAGATTACGCTGCAATCGCTCGCCGATGATCCCTTTATTATCCCGCCGCGTTATACCTGGGTGCCCGGCCTGCGCTCACATATTATGGAAGCGTGCCGACTGGCTGGATTTGTGCCAAAGATCGCACAGGAGGCGTGGCTGATGCAAACGATCATCGGGCTGGTCGCCGCGAACATGGGCGTGGCGCTGGTACCTGCCTCCGTACAAAATCTTCATCGCACAGGCGTCGTCTATAAAACGTTGCACGATAAATCAATCGAAGTGAATATGGGCGTCATCTGGCGACGCAACGAGATCATGCCCGTTGTGCAACGTTTTTTGCAGGTAACGACGGAAATAACAGTGACTGTGTAGCTATCGACTCATGCAATAGCATGTCAATTGGCGAGATTCTCTGCGGGCAGTTTGGCCTCCTCTCCGTACAGATGACAGTGGATCCAGTGATTATCGCCCAGGATCGTACGTGCGGGGAAACGTTCTTTGCAGACCGGCATCGCGTGTGGGCAGCGGGGGTGAAAGCGACAGCCAGAGGGTGGGTGAATCAGACTGGGAATCTCTCCTCGAGCTGGCATTTCTTCCGCTCCATCGCTTACTCGATCCAGCACTTTCGGGTTCGGGGCAGACGAGATCAGCAAGCGCGTGTAGGGATGGCGCGGCTGCTGCGTGATGACATCGCTGGGGCCACCCTCGACCATCTGTCCCGCATAGAGTACCAGCGTCTCTTCCGCAAAATAGCGTGCGCTCGCAATATCATGCGTAATAAAGAGGACCGCGATGCGCTCCTCTTTTTTGAGACGCAACAGCAGATTGAGAATATCCAGGCGGATCGAGACATCCAGCATCGAGACCGGCTCATCGGCTAAGAGCACCTCCGGGCGCGTTGCTAATGCGCGTGCGATAACCACACGCTGGCGCTGACCGCCGCTCAACTGGTGCGGATATTTGCTAATAAATTGTTCCGCTGGCGTCAGACTCACACGCCTGAGCAGCGCAAGAATATGCTCCGTCTCCTGCTTTGCGTTCTGCACATAATTGTTGACACGCAGAGGGCGGCTCAGATGATGCTGTACATTATGCACAGGATTCAGCGACGAAAAAGGGTCCTGAAACACCATCTGTACATTGCGCCGATAGGTGCTTAATGAGCCAGCGCCCTCTTGCTTCTTGAGAGGCTTGCCGTGGAAATGTACCTCGCCTTCCGTGGGTTCGTACAGACGGGCCAGGATACGCGCAATCGTACTTTTGCCGCTCCCACTTTCGCCCACAAGCGCCGTTGCCCGTCCCGCATAGAGCGCAAAAGAAACATTCTCCACCGCCTGCACCGCCTGCGTACGCGCAAGAGGATTTAAGCGATGCATCACAAATTTCTTGTAAAGATGTTTTACTTCTAGAATTGCCTCTGACGTCTGAGAAAGATCAGGATTTTCGAGCTGGCTGGATGTACTCATTCGACGCGTGCCCCTTCTGATAATGTTTCATAACAATAAGCGATCTGCTCGGTGGTAGGACCGCGTACAGAGAATCTGGGATCATACAGATGGCAGGCAACCTTACGTTCAGAGGTCTCGGCTGAAACTGGTCGTAGCTGAGGAACGACCCTGCGACACGCATCGAAGGCCATAATGCAGCGTGGATTGAACGCGCAACCTGGCGGGACCTGACGGAGATCAGGAGGCGCGCCGGGAATACCGACCATCTGCAATTGGGGACCATCAAGCGTCGGGAACGCATTGAGCAGGCCATAGCTATAGGGATGGCCGGGATGATGATACATCTCCCTGCTCGTCGCCTGCTCGACAAGATTGCCTGCATACATAATCGCAATCTTATGGGAAAGTTCCAGCAAGAGAGAGAGATCATGCGTAATGAAAATCAGAGCCGTATTGAACTCTTTACAGAGAGAGCTGATCAGCTCAAGAATTTCGCGTTGTATCACGACATCGAGTGCCGTGGTCGGCTCATCCATAATAATAAGATCGGGGCGGAGCGCCAGGGCAATCGCGATGACCGTGCGCTGGCGCATACCGCCGCTCAACTGATGCGGATAGCTATTGAGGCGATCGGCCGTAATGCCCACCAGATCAAGCAGTTCGATAGCGCGCCGTTTGTAGAAGCGCATTGGCTTGTCAGGAAGATGCGCCTGCAACACATCGATAATCTGCATCCCAATCGTCATCACAGGATTGAGCGCATTCATCGCGCTCTGGAACACAATGGAAAGCTCATGCCAGCGAAAAGCGCGCAACTGCTCCGAAGAGAGTTGCAAGATATCAATACTATCTTGCTCCTGCAACACATCCTGTAGGGACGAGGCAGCGGAATAATACGCATCTTGCCTGTCCTTGCGCGGATAGTAGAGTACCTGCCCTCCAGCGACCTGTGCAGGGGGACGTAACAGACGGGCGATACCATATGCCAGCGTCGATTTACCGCAACCGCTTTCACCAGCGATCCCCAGGATTTCCCCACGATGGAGCGTAAAGCTCACATTCTTTACCGCGTGCACCGTACCATTGGCAGCCTCATAGTCAATCGTTAAATCTGTGACATCCAGTAACTTCTGAGCTTGTTCTTGTATCGACACTCAGGCAATTCCCTTCTTGCTTTTGCGCAACTTACGCTCAGAGCGTAGAGCCGGATTAGCGATCTCATCAATGCCAAAATTGATAAAGGTCAGGCCCGCGCACAAAATCGCCACACAGAGGCCCGCAGGCACAAATTGCCACCAGCCATTCGCCATCAGAGCGCTATCCACCTGAGCCCAGTGCAGCACCGTGCCCCAGGAGGCGACCATCATATCGCCAAGCCCGAGAAACTCAAGCGCAACCGCAGTGAGCGTGGCATGGACAAAGGTAGAGACAAAACTGGAGGCAACCAGCGCGATCTCATTGGGCAAAATCTCGACAAGGATCACCTGCCAGGGACGCTCACCGATCACGCGGGCAGAGGTCACAAATTCGCGTTGACGGATAGAAAGCGTCTGAGCGCGCAGAACGCGTGCGCCCCAGGGCCAGGACGTGAAAAGCAAAACCAGCACAATCGTCACAGGTCCCTTCACCGCAAATGAGGCAATGACAATCGCAAGAGGCATCCCTGGCAAAACCAGAAAGATATTGATAAGGAAGGAAATGACCTCATCAATCCAGCCGCCGAAATAGCCAGCGGCCAGACCCGCAACGACAGCAATCAGCGTCGCGCCAATCGCAGCCGCGAAGCTCATAAGAAGCGATACACGGGCCCCATAGGCAATCTGCGAAAAGATATCCTCGCCTCTCTGAGTCGTGCCCAGCCAGTGAGCAGGAGAAGGCGCTCTAAACATATCAGAGGAGAGTGCGTTGGGATCTTGATGCGTAAGAAAAGGACCAAACAGCCCGATCAGAATAAAAAAGCCAACAATATAGAGTCCCGTAAGCACGCGGGGATTCGAGAGGAAGACCGAAGAGAAGCGCCGCCACTGCAAATCTTGCGCCTGAGACTCCGCCGCGGGCACAATCTCCCCGGCCAGCAGAACCTGCGCGCGCTGCGGTGCATGCTGAATAGCCTGTTGTACTGCATCTATACTGCCCGACGCCTCTGAGGCATCATCGGGCAGAGAGAACTGAACATCCTGCCGCATGGCTAACCCCTTTCATTGCGAACACGCGGATCGAGAACAACATAAGCAACTTCTGCAAGCAAGTTAGCTAAGAGCATAGTGATCGCAAGGATCAGAAAAACGCCCTCAATAGTGCCGTAATCCAGCAGCGTAATCGCAGAGAACAGCGCATAACCGATGCCAGGATAGTTGAAAACGATCTCCGTCAGCAAAGATCCTCCCAGCACAAAACCCAGCGACATACCAAACCCGGTAATATTGGGGAGAATCGCATTGCGAGCGGCATACGCAAACATCACCCGCCGCTCAGTCAGTCCCTTAGCGCGGGCCATCAAAACATAGTCTTCAGAGAGCGTCGTAATAAGCGTACTGCGCATATTCAGAAGCCAGCCAGCCATAGAACTGATCACAATCGTAAAAGCGGGCAGGAAGGCATGTTGTAGAACGCTCAAAATGAAATCCGGATTCCAGCCTTTCGTCAGATCGCCGAGCGTATCATAGCCATCGCCGGTAGGAAGCCAGCGCAACGTTACCCCGAGGAGATAGATCAAGCCCAGTGCGAGCCAGAAATAGGGGATCGCAGAGAAGAACGTCAGGACCGGAGTTAACGTCGTATCGATCCAGGTGCCACGCTTCCAGGCCACCAGAATCCCCAGGAGTGTTCCCAGAGAGAAGCTCAAGATAGCAGCCGTGCCCACCAGACCGAGCGTCCAGGGAAGATCGTAGCCAAGCACCTGCGTCACCTTCGCCGGGAACTGCGAGAGCGCAATACCCAGATCGCCATGCAGCACATTATTCAGATATTGAAAATACTGCACCCAGAGTGGATCATTCGTCAGGCCAAATTGTATGCGTATCGCATTCACCGCATTTGGGGCAATAACCCCCTGCCCTTGAGATTGTATCTTTGCAATATATGCCTCAACAGGATCGCCGGGCATCAGTCGTGGAATCAAAAACGTAATCGTCGCAGAAGCCCAGAGCGCAGCCAGATAAAAGCCGAGACGACGGAGTAGATAGCGCATCGTTTCTTCCTTATGATCATAAAGCGAAGAGGGCCCGTAGCAGAGAAGCCTGCTACGGGTAGGGGTGATAGCCCCATAGACCTCAAACACGAAAGGTGCGAACGTTTGTGAGCGCCAGATCGTATAAGCGCAACGCATCCTGACTGACTATTTCGTAGGAGTCAGATGAAGGATAATGTACTCATTATCTGGATAATTGAACGGCGAGCCATAATCATAGGCATTATGATCGTCAGGCCAACCAGTGACTTTAGTCGTGGTATATTCAAACCAGCCCACATTGTAGTCCAGAGGAATGGCCGGGATCTGCTCGACCATAACTTTCTCTAACCCTTGAATGGCCTGCTTCTGCTGAGCGGGATCAGTAGTTCCCAGATACTGCGTAAGAAAGGCGTCCGTGGTCGGGTCCTGCCAGTGCTCCCAGTTTGTGCCGATGGCATTTTTGCCCTTCGCCCAGGAGTTGGTGCTCAGCAATAAGTCTTTCAAGAAGAAGTAAGGAGTCGGACCAGCGGTTGTGCCACCAATCGCAACATCGAAGTTGCCCGCGTTCAGATTCTGCTTCCAGAGCGCATCGGTAGCCAGAGCACTGACCTGCGCATCAATGCCGATCTGTTTCAGATTCTCGGAAATGACCTTCAAGCTTGCCACCCAGTCATTCCAGCCGTTTGGCACAATCATCTGGAACGAGATCTTCTTGCCATTTTTCGCGTAGATGCCATCGCTCCCTTTGGTAAAGCCAGCTTGCTGCAAGAGTTGATTCGCCTGAGCGATATCTGGTTTGAACTGCAAGGACTGATACTCGGTACTGATATAATCCTTCGTCGTGGGTAGAAGCGCACTGGGGTGAGCTGGAGTAGCGTAGAGGGCAGCAGCGGCATGGATCTGATCGCGATTGATCGCCAGACTGATGGCCTTACGCACATTAAGATCATTGTAAGGAGCCTTTGTCAGATTCATATAGAGCATCACCGTATTGGTTGGAGGGAACCAGTGATGATAGTGCTCCGGGTCCTTCTTTGTAAACTGAATGTCATATTTGGGGTCCCAACCAATGCCAGCCCAGTCGATCTGTCCACTGGAGATCATCACCTGAGCCGAAGTATTATCATTGGCCGCTTTGTAGCGCAGCTCATCCACCTTCACCTTATCGGCCTGCCAGTAGAGCGGATTCTTGACAAGGCTATACACCTCAGGCTGGAATTTCGAGAGCTTGAAAGGTCCCGTCCCAACAGGATTATCATTCGTAAACCTGGTCGGATCAGCAATACTGCTCCAGAGATGTTTGGGAACGATAAAAGTCTGATTAAAGAACCAGGTAGCCACAGAGTTGGGGGACTTGAACGTCACCTTAATCGTATTGGCGTCTGGCGCTGCGACATCCTTAATAATCGTAGTCCAGATGCCCTGAAGATCGAGTCCGGGGAATTTCTTCAACAGATCAAGCGTGAAGAGCACATCGTCAGAGGTGAATGGTTGGCCGTCGCTCCATTTTATGCCCTGGCGAAGAGTAAACGTGATGCTGGAGGCATCGCTGGCAATCTGGTAACTTGATGCAAGCGTACCAGTGACCTCGCCAGTCAGCCGATTCTGGAAAATCAAGGGCTCATAAATCATCCCGCGCGTACCTGAGCGGGCGATATTGGTATCAATAAAGGGGTTAAAGTTTGCAGCCGTGAAATTACCGCCAGGAGTGGCGAGGATATTGAGGGAGACCAGGCCTTTTTGTTGGGATTGTTGGGTACTGCTACTTCCGCAGGCAGCAAATAAAATAGATAACAGGATCAACAGAGAGAACGCAACAGTGGTAAATCCTCTCCTCTTTCCTTTACAGAAAGCAAGAGAGCATGAGCTGGGTGCCATTGAAACCTCCTAACGCGATGAAAGAATCAAGCAGCGATCCACGAAACCAAACTGTTATCGATATCAGACATACAATCCATTCGCTCGTGACACACATTGTCAGAGAGAGGTGATCCAGGGTATGCCTGGGATTGCTGAATTTCGACCGATCGTCATAATAGGCCGAATTTGCAAAGTTGGACTGTGTCTTTACAGTCCAGAAGATACTCACCGTGCCGTTATGGGAAGGTAGGATAAGCGATGTTACACCCGCACAACTATTTGCCCAAAGATATACATCCGGTCATTCTGACGGCTGCATGGACCTGGGGAAATAATCTACTGATATGATTCATGACTGCATGAACGTATTGTTTGTGGATGATCCTCCAATTTCTTGCCGACGAAGCGCACTGATAAGGGTTGCGGTAAAATTTGCGGTATCGCTACCGGAGTGATAAAAATAAGTATACTGATGAATAATCCTCTTGTCAAGGAAAGTAAAACAGGCATAAGGAGTGAAAAAGCATGGCTTGACAGGCAATAAACAGCATTTGTATACTTATTGTATAGCTTTATGAGAACGTTTTCACCATAGTAGATGCCTCATATCTTTTTTCAGCAAGCTTTTTTGCCTGGTGATTGTGTGGAGCGTACTCCTTGTATCTAGAGAAGAAGCGCTAGATTTGCTATAAGCCATCCAAAACTTTTCGTCGTCTGCGTCACAAAGACATATGCGATCGGGTTATGCTATTTTACTGAGATCGAGTAACGATTTACTAAGGAATGACACATGGTAGATAAGCTCAGAATCCAGGATATTGCGCGTCTGGCGGGCGTCTCTGTTTCCACCGTCTCACGAGTTTTAAACAAAAAGCCCGATGTTGACCCGGCAACACGCGATCGTATTTTGCAGATTATGAAAGAGCATAACTTTGTACCAAACCATGCAGCAATCAGCCTGGCAGGCGGGCACACCAGAATATTAGGGGTTATTGTACCTTCTCTTTCATGGCCATTTATTCCCGAAGTAGCCGCAAACATACGAGGGGTCATCATTCCGACGATCGCATGGCAGATTATTCCCGAAATTATGCGCGGCGTCACAGATACAGCTCACAAGACGCAATACGAGCTGCTTCTCTACAGCATCCATCGCCAGCAAGACCATAGCGAGATCATTCAGCGTATCCTCGCCACGCAGCTGATTTCAGGATTACTGGCAGTGTTACCAGGATCGGCCGCGAAGGACCTGCTCACCTTACATGAGCGGGACCTGCCAGTCGTGCTGGTGGACGATCAGGGGAAAGCGCTGCCCATGCCCTGGGTAGGGACAAACAATCGTCAAGGGGCTTATACCGCCGTACACCATCTCACCTCGCTGGGACATAGACGGATAGGGCATATACGCGGCCTGTACGAATGTTCTCAGGAACGTTACCTGGGATATCTGGACGCATTGCTCGAAGCGGATATTATGCCCGATCCGGCGTTAGTCGTACAGGGCGACTTTGGATTTGCCAGCGGATACCACCAGGCACAGCATTTATTTCAACTCGCCGAGCCTCCCAGCGCCATTTTTGCGGGCAATGATCAGATGGCTTATGGAGTGGTCAGTGCGGCTGCCGAGCATAATTTATGTGTGCCAGAAGATATTGCCATCGTCGGCTTTGATGATATCCCCTTCTCCGAGCATATTAAGCCTGCGCTCACAACCATTCGACAGCCATTTTTCGATATGGGCAAAAGCGCCACCGAGCTCCTTATCTCGCTTGTTGAAGCACACAATACCGCCTCCAATCCGTTAGCAGGCCATACTATGCTCACTTCTCAGCCACATAATGAACCTTCTCTCCGTCTGGAGCTGTCCACAGAGCTCATTGTTCGTGAATCATGTGGAACATTGAGCGCTTCTCGTCCTACCCCCACCACGGAAAAATTACGCTAATCTCTGGAGAAAAGTACGCTGCGACTCCTTATTTCCTCTTTCATCTGAGCAAAAAAGAATAGATTACTGTAAGCAGATGCAGTGTTTTGCATGATAAGCAGAAAAAAGGAGATGCATATGCCCGGTAAATCGCACATCGTCAGTCAGCAGGAGCTTCAGAAAAAATGGCAAGAACGATGTAACAGCGGCAATTTTAGCGCTGGAGTGCTTGGTGTTGGCACGATTCGCGTCTTTGGCCGTTCCGGTGATACACCGGTCACCTTCCCACGTATCGAGTCGCTGGCCGCATTGGACCAGCTTGCAGACGATGAGCGCTGGGCGCTGGATACGGCGCAAGAGATGATCACAGCCGCGCAAGCGCGCCAGCGACCGGTGATGGCAACCCAACCGCCACGGGCCGGGGCGGCCCCCAATCCCACGCCGATGCGCACATTTGATCCCAAAACTGAGAATATTCTGATCCTCAGCCTCACACGCGGTGGCTAAAATACAACGCTGAAAATTCTGGTAGAAAGAGAGAAATAGCAGATGCCGCGCAGCCTCGCAAACGGTGATTACAGCCTGATCATGGCGATTGAATCGGCCTCGCGAGCCAATTCCTGGTATCGAGTCCTATCCGATCGTCAGAGTGGCAATATATCCTGCGACTGCCCAGCCTGGACTTTTCGCCAGGCGGGCGGTGGCACCCGTACCTGTAAACACACACAGATTGCGCAATTGCTGCTCACTGCTCAGAATACCGCTCATCCCGTCATGCGAGCGCGTGGCGCGGCTGCTCAGGCCAATCTGCTCATCCAATCGACGCAACAGCAATGGCCGGGTCTGGGCGGCAGATGGTCGATCGAGCAGAGAACGGCGCAGATTGATGGAGTGCCCTATCAATTTGTGCTGCTGGGTCTGGTCACTGGCAATGGCACAACGGCAACTGGCACAGTAGCCTTTACGCGACGCTTTCATCCGACGCAGGAAAGCATGATTGCTGGAGTTGCGGGCTGGGCGGGCTATGCGCTCGCGGCGGAGGTAGCGCGCACGGCGGGCTATGCGCTCGCGGGTCAGCCACCGCAACATTTCATAGTCACACGTCGAGCTGGAGCGCGAGCTGGAACACAGCGTCCCGGCCTGAGCGATATTCTACGCGTTGGCGATCAGATTGACCTCGGCGATCATTATACGCCTGCACAACGCGCGGAAAATACCCTGCGTCTCTTCCTCGGTACAGAACTCTATGCTCGACTCGAACGTCAGCACTTCCTGGATGTATCCAGCGCCCTCTACGCCAGCGAGCAGCGCGTTTATCGCGTGCGCCGTGATCCTCACAAACAATGCGAACGCCGTGTACGAGTCTTTGAACGTGGACGATATGTGAACGACTTCTGCATCGTACGTGGTCAGGATGTGCCAGAGGCCGATCACTGGCTGACCGTCTTCCTCCAGCTCATTTCGAATGAGGCCGAAGCACTGTCTGTTGTGGAAGAACACAACGTTTTCTCGCCTCACTCGGACGATCATTATGCGCGTGAAGAGGAGACGGTTCCTGCGATCTGGCAGCCGCGCGCGGCATAAAGTGGATCGCGTGAGAAGTCTATGGGATAGCGATATGCCTATCCCATAGACTTCGGGTTAAGAAGAGGGATGCGAACCGTTTTTAGAGATGAGATAATCGACGGGGTTCGCGGATTGGCATCAAGCGCAATCTCTACCTCTGCGGATGGGCGAGATGGTTGGGAAGGCTAACCGTTTTTCGGGGCTATGATTCGAGGATATGTAAAACGAAGGAAAGGGATTTCTATGGCTGACGAAACGACCTATCTTGAGCTATCGGAGGCGGGTGGGGGAGCGCACAAATTTTATGAGGTAGTGACCATTGAGGCCCAGGTGCGGATTCGCTACGGGCGTATTGGTGAGCAGGGGCAGGCGCAAACGAGCAACCATGCAAGCGCAGAACAGGCGCATAAGTTTGCCCAGAAGAAAATCCGCGAGAAAATGCAAAAAGGGTATGCTCACGCAGTCATCGGCGAACGCAAGAAGCGCAAGGTAACGCGCCGTAGCATGGAAGGTATGCTGGCGACGGGATCACATCAGGCGACGCGAACGGCGATTGCGCCGAGTCGTCAGGCACCGGTACTCTGGACCTTCGCCTCAGGTAGTGGAGCCTTTGGCATCTTTATCGATGAGCGCTGCTGCTGGCTGGGGAATGAGGCGGGGCGCGTTTTCGGGCTCGATCACACGGGGCAGGTGGTTGCACAATACCAGTTGCCGGATGGCGTGAAATGTCTGGTGGCCGATGATGCCTGGCTCTACGCGGGCTGCGATGATGGCAATGTGTATGATCTAAGCGGCAAAATCCCGCGTGTCTCCTACCAGATTGCGCCGGATGTCGACATTTTCTGGCTCGACATCCGCAACGGCTCCCTGGCAGTCTCTGACGCCGGTGGCAGAGTCGCGCTGGTCAATCACGAGGACGAATCGGAGTGGCTGCAATCGACGCCGTATAATCACGGCTGGATGGTACGTTGTGGAGCAGAGGGTGTCTATCACGGCCATTCGGGCGGCGTGACGATGTACCGTCAGCTCGATGGGCAACAAATCTGGCACCAGCACACCAGGGGAGCAGTGCTTTT
>Ga0310811_10007140_pt1 | contig 14289 bp, 11 predicted proteins | sample YCmetagenome_FD_207642 | JGI IMG/M metagenome (GOLD analysis project Ga0310811, IMG submission 207642) | Soil microbial communities from experimental microcosm in Duke University, North Carolina, United States - YC | ecosystem: Engineered > Artificial ecosystem > Soil microcosm > Unclassified ...
CGAAGCCGATGCGCGTCGCGCCGGCGCGCAGGTCGAACGCGATCTGGTACGGATCGTCGACGTTGCGCAGGTCCGCGAGACCGCGGCCCTCGCCACTGATCGTGAAGGCTTCGCCGCGTAGATTGCCGCGCCCGCTGAAGCGCAACGCGGACTGCGTGCCCGGCGTTGCGGGCGCGGTGGCGACATCGGCGGTGATGTCTGCCCGCAACGCCGGATCGCGATAACGAACGCTGCCCTGGTCGAGCACGACAGAACCGAACCGCAGGCCGCCACTGCTGCGCTCGTCGCCGAAATGCCAGTTGGCCTCGCCGTTGGCGTTCTTCTCGAGAACCAGCGTGGCGCGGCTCAGTTGCACACGGTCCGGCGTCAGCCGAAACAGCGACGGCAGCCGAAACGCCAGCGCGATGCGTTGCGCGCTCGCCATCGGCTGTACCTCGGACCACTCGGCGTTGCCGATCGTGAGGCCGTCGATTTCGACGCGCGTAGTCCATCCCGGGTGCACACGAAGGTCGCCACTGATCGCAACGGGTCGGTGCAGCCGGTGTTCGAGAAACGACGCGAGGGGCCCGCGCAGCGTGTTCCACGGGAAGAACACCACGACCAGCACGACGAGCACAACCGCTGCCGCGACTGCGCCGCCGTACCGCAGTGTCCGTTCCCGCGTCATGACGTGTCGATCGAACCTTTCGCGCCACGACGCATTCGTGCGCGCCGGTGCGGCGAGGACCCTCGCTTGCCTTCGATTCGCGAGCCTACGCGGCGAATCGCGGCGCGCCTATCCGTCGATCGCGCAGCGGCCGGTAAGAATGATCTGACAGCGTGGCGCGATCACGCGCCGGTGAGCCACGCGCTGCGCAAAGCGAGCGCCGGCGGCGCCACGTCGCCGCGCAGCGTCAGATAGCAGGTATCGAGCGGGGCCGCGACGAGCTCGACGTCCACGTCGAGAAGCTCGTCGCGCCGGAACGCATGCACGCGGATCCGCTCGCCCGGGCCGCGTCGCGCAAGCAGCGCGTTCATCGTGTCGGTCGACGCGCGCAGGCCGTCGAGCGCAACGAGTACGTCGCGCGCGGCAAGCCCTGCGCGTTCCGCGGGCCCGTCCGAGAATACGTGCTGCAATGCCTGATCGGAGCCGATCTTGGCGCCGAACCAGCACGCGGGCGCGACGCCCTGCACCGGCTTGCCGCCGCGGTCGCTCGCGCCGCTCGTCGCGCGCAGGTGCCAGTCGACGCCGAACGCATCGAGCAGCGACGCGAGCGGCGGATCCTCGGTGCCATCGACGAAGCGATCGAAAAACGGCTGCATGTCGCTGCCTGCGACCTCGCTTGCGATCTGTGCGACGACGCCTTCAGGAACGCCGACGCCGCTTCGTCCGTAGCGATCCCAGAGAATGCGCATCACCGCGTCGAGCGAGCCGCGGGCAGACTTCCGCAGCGCGAGGTCGAGCGCCAGCGCGACGAGCGAGCCCTTGGCGTAATAGCTGATGCCCGCGTTCGGCGAATTCTCGTCCTGCCGGTAGAACTTGATCCATGCATCGAAGCTCGCTTCGGCGATGCTTTGGACGTGACGCCCCGGCGTGCGCAGGACGTTGCTGATCGCCTGCCCGAGGAGCTCGAGATAGCGCGCCGGGTCGATCAGGCCGCAGCGCACGAGCGCGAGGTCGTCGTAGTACGACGTGATGCCCTCGAAGGCCCACAACTGTCGCGTGTAGCCTTCGCGCGCGAGATCGTACGGAACGAAGGCCGCGGGCTTGATGCGCTTGACGTTCCACGCATGGAAATACTCGTGGCTCGCGAGCCCGAGGAAATGCAGGTAATCGTCGGTGATCTCCTCTCGGCCGCGCATCGGCAGCTCGTCGCGCTTGCACAGCAGGCTCGTGCTCGAGCGATGCTCGAGCCCGCCGTAGCCCTCGCCGACGCACGTGATCTGGAACAGGTAGCGATCGAACGGCGCGCGGCTTTGCGGCACATCGCCGAAGAAATCGATCTGCCACTGGCACAGTCGCGCGAGGTCGCGCGCGAGGCGTTCCAGGTCGGCGTCGTGACGCCCGGTGAGCGCGATCTCGTGATGCGCGCCGCCCGCTGCAAACGATGCGAGCGCGAAATCGCCGATCTCCACCGGATGATCGATAAGCGTGTCGTAGTCTTCGGCACGATAGCGGCCGAAGCCGTGCGTCGGTGCGCCATCGGTGGCGAGCGTGGTCGCCACACGCCACTGCTCGTACGCGGCGCCTTCGGGCGCGACGATGTCGAGCGTACAGGGCGCCTCTGCGCGGCCATGGGGGCAGAGGAATACGCTCGGGCCGTTGAAATAAGCGCGCGTCGCATCGAGGTACGCCGTGCGCACGGAAAGGTCGAATGCATAGACGCGCGCGACGAGCGTCAGCGGTCCGCGCGCGGGTGCCGCGCGCCACGTGTCCTTCGCCTCCTTGTGCAGCGCGACGGGCCCGTCTCCCGACTCGCTGCGCACGTCGATGAACTGCCGCGCGAATTCGCGGACCAAATAGCTGCCGGGAATCCACGCGGGTAGTCGGAAGCGCTGGCCGGCGGGGTCGGGATCGTCGACCGTGCAGCGCACTTCGAACAGATGCGCATGCGGGTCGAGCGGCGTGATCTGGTAGCGGGTTGGCTGCATCGGCTTGTATCGCGCGGCGCACGAAGGGAATTGAACGGCGTGCCGCGTTTTTCACGCCGCCGTCGGCTCAAATCCAATCGCCATGGTGAGGAATGTGCAATGGGACTGCCTGCTTCTTTCATCGACACGTGGAAACCGCGGCTGCTGAGCGTGCTGCGGATCGTCGTGGCGTTCCGGTTCATGTCGCACGGCATGCAGAAGATCCTGGCCCTCCCGGCGCCCGCGTCGCATCCTGTCAACCTCGCGTCGCTGGGCGGCGTCGCCGGACTGCTCGAGTTGTTCGGCGGCGCGCTGCTGCTGGTCGGTCTCTTCACGCGCCCTGTGGCCTTCATCCTGTCGGGCGAGATGGCGTTCGCCTATTTTATGGCCCACGCGCCGCAAGGCTTCTGGCCGCTGCTCAATCGCGGCGAGCTCGCCGTTGCGTAGTGCTTCCTGTTCCTGTATTTCGCGATCGCCGGCGCAGGCATATCGAGCATCGATTGGTGGTGGCGACACCGTGCGCACGACGCGCGGGATCGCGGCGTCCGCACACGCGTCGGCATGCGCGGCACATAGCGCGACGTGCAGTCCCTGTGCGGCGGGTCGCGTGAACCGGCCTTGACGAGGCGAACATTTTTAGTCAAGTTCCGCAAGGTCGACATCAAGCCGCTGCAGTGACGTCGGTGCTGACGCGGCGTGCGTGATGTGCGCCGGTCGCATCGGCACGAGGCGCGCGGATGCGTGGCACCCCGGAGACGAATCGAACGTCCGACCTGCCCCTTAGGAGGGGGCTGCTCTATCCACTGAGCTACCGGGGCGCGTGTTCCCTTCGGTCGAGCCGCACGGCGTGGCCGCGACCGAGAGCCGCATCCTACCGTGACCGGCACCGCGACGCATGATTCCGTGGCTCGACCGACATGCGCCGTTTCCACCGCTCGAATCGGCGCTCGCGGAGCCCAACGGACTGCTCGCGGCGGGTGCGGATCTGTCACCCACGCGGCTGATCGCCGCCTATCGGCACGGCATCTACCCATGGTACAGCGAGGGGCAGCCGCTGCTGTGGTGGAGTCCCGATCCGCGCATGGTGCTGTTCGTCGATGAATTCAAGCGGTCGCGCTCGCTCGCGAAGCGCATGCGGCGCGGCGATTTCGACGTGCGCGTCGACACCGCATTCGACGCGGTCATCGACGCGTGCGCAGCCACGCCGCGACCGGGGCAGCGCGGCACGTGGATCACGCCTGACATGATCGCTGCGTATCGACGCATGCATGCGCTCGGCTACGCGCACAGCGTGGAAGCGTGGCGCGCCGGTGAAATGGTCGGCGGCTTGTACGGCCTCGCGCTCGGGAAGGTCTTCTTCGGCGAGTCGATGTTCGCGCGCGCATCGGACGCGTCGAAGGTGTGCCTGGCCGCGCTCGTTGCGTTGATGCAACAGCGCGGGGTCACGTTGATCGACTGCCAGCAGGAGACAGAGCACCTCGCATCGATGGGCGCACGCCCGATCGCGCGGCGGGTGTTCGCACGCAAGCTGGCCGACTTGATACACTCGAATACGGCGCCCGCCGGGTGGAAGGCGGGGCCGGTTCCGGAGCCGGGTTGAGCAATCTTCACGACCTGCCGCTCGCGACACTGCAGTTCTACGCGACGGCGCCCTATCCCTGCAGCTACCTGCCCGATCGGGCCGCGCGCTCGCAGGTGGCCACACCGAGCCACCTGATCGACGCGCGCGTCTACAGCGAGCTCGTGCGCCTGGGATTTCGCCGCAGCGGCGCGTTCACCTACCGGCCTTACTGCGACCACTGCCGTGCCTGTGTTCCGGTGCGCGTGCCGGTGTGCCAGTTCCAGCCGAATCGCAGCCAGCGCCGCGCGTGGCGAAATTGCGAGAAGATGACCGCCGTTCGCCGCGAATTGACGTACGATGCAGCTCATTACGCGCTGTACCTGCGGTATCAGCGGTTACGCCACCCCGGCGGCGGCATGGACCAGGACAGCCGCGAGCAGTACCAGCATTTCCTGCTGCACAGCAACGTCGCGACCGACCTCTACGAGTTTCGCGTCGACGGCAAGCTGCGCATCGTCAGCCTGGTCGACCGCCTGGTGGACGGTCTGTCCTCGGTTTACACGTTCTTCGACCCTGAGCCATCGGCGAGCTACGGAACGTACAGCATCCTGTGGCAGATCGAGCGCTGCCGGCAGCTGGAGTTGCCGTACCTGTATCTCGGGTACTGGATTCGCGAGAGCGCGAAGATGGCCTACAAGGCGACTTTCCGGCCGGTCGAAGGGCTTGTCGGCGGTCGCTGGACGACGTTGTAGCCAATGTTGTAGCAAACAACCTGTAACGCATTGCTCGTAACCTACGTGGCGGTTTCGCCAGTTTCCAACGGCTTACGCCATAAAACTCGAAACCAGTTCTTGGCAGGGCGCGTGGTTGTTTGCCACAATGCGGCCTAACAGGCCGTCGTCGTTCCCCACCGGAGAAGACAGAACATGCTTGCGCGTGCTGACACCAGGCTGGTTCCGATCACGCAACTCGCGCAGGTGGTGACGAGGTTCGACGAGGAAACGGGCGCGTACTGGGCGTTGATGACGCCGAAGCCGCGGCCGTGTTTCAGCATTCAACTGCTCGACGATCTGCAAGGCTACATTCGCACGATCACCGACAACTGCGGCACGCTGCTCGTCCACGGTCGCGAGCATCGCGTTCACTACGGCGTGCTCGCGTCGAACCGGCCGAACGTATTCAACCTCGGCGGTGATCTCGCGCTGTTCCGCATGCTGATCCAGAACCAGGATCGCCGCGCGCTGCTCGATTACGGCCGCAAGTGCATCGACAACCTGTTCACGTGGCATCGGAACTGCGATGGCATGATCACGTCGATCGCGCTGGTGCAAGGCGATGCATTGGGCGGCGGCTTCGAAGCCGCGCTGTCCGCGTCGGTGCTGATCGCGGAGGAGTCGAGTCGCTTCGGCTTTCCCGAGATCCTGTTCAACCTGTTCCCCGGCATGGGTGCGTTCAGCTTCCTGTCGCGCAGGATCGGGCGCAAGGCCGCCGAGGAAATCATCATGAGCGGCACGATCTATCCGGCGCGCCAACTCTACGACCTCGGTGTCATCGACGTGCTCACGCCCGATGGAACCGGCGAGGCAGCCGTGCAGAGCTTCATCCGCAAGCACTCGCGCAACGTCGTCGGACGGCAGGGCTTCGAGCGTGCGCGCAACGAAGTGATGCCGGTCACGCGGGAGGAGCTCGTCCGCGTCGTCGAGATCTGGGCGGACACGGCGCTCAAGCTCCAGGAGCGCGACCTCAAGGTGATGGATCGGCTGATCCGCGCGCAGGCGCGCACTGTCGAAACGGAAGAGCCGGGCCTGCCGAGCAACGTGCTGCCGATTTACGCGGCCGGCGGCGAAAGCGCCTGACCTCACGCGTCGCGCGCGCATCGCGCGGCGCCTTCATCGACCGCAATCGAATCAGGCTGGCCGCTCGGCCGACGACTTCGTATTCGCTTGCGTGAGTTCGCCGAGTTGACGGTCGAGCAGGTCGAGCGACGTCTGCGACACCTTCAGCAGCTGCTCGATCCATTGCGCGGCCTTCATGCGCAGCATGTCCGGCGGTGTCTTCTCGAGCCGCTTGGCGAGTTGCGTGAGCTGCGTGGCGCCCACGCTCGCGGCGCCGCCCTTCAGCGCATGCGCGAGGTCCTTGACCGCGTCGTACTTGCGCTCGGTGAGCGCCGTCGAGATCTCGCGCACCAGGCGATCGGTATCGGCGCGGAAGCCGGTGAGCAGGCGCTCGACGAAGGTCGGGTCGCTCGACAGCTTGCACAGGTCCTTCAACACCTCGATCTCGATCACCGGCGTATCGACGACGGCGAGTTGCGGCTTGTCGTCGACCTTGACCGGCGGTGCCGACACGAGCGCAGCCTCGACCGCGAGGTGACGCTCGACTGCGTCGAGCAGGTGCGAGGCCCGCAGCGGCTTCGGGATGAACTCGGCAGCACCCGCCTGCTCGCATTCGGCCATCACCTCGGTGGTGACGTTCGCCGACAGGATCAGGATCGGGATCGGCTTCGGCGTGGTGAAGCGATAGAGCTTCAGCGCCTGCAGGCCCGAGACGACCGGCATCGACAAGTCGAACAGTGCGAGGTCGAACTTGTCGCGCTCGAGCGCGTCGAGCGCCGCCTCGCCGTTCTCGACGATCGTCACCTCGTGGCTGCCGCTTTCGAGGATCATCTGCGCGACGCGCTGGTTGGTCGGGTTGTCCTCGGCCACGAGGATTCGCGCACCGCGGATGCGGCGCACGTTCGCCGCGAGCGTCTGTGCTGCAGCACTCGCCTTCGACGCCGCGGAGAGCGGATCGGTGAGATCGAGACCTTGCGGTTGCGCGGCCTCGAGTTCGAGCTCGATCCAGAACGTCGAGCCGTGGCCGGGCGCGCTTTCGAGGCCGATCGTGCCGCCCATCAGCCCGATCAGGTGGCGCGCGATCGTCGTGCCGAGGCCCGTCCCGCCGTATATGCGCGTCACCGAGTCGTCGGCTTGCGTGAACGGTTCGAATATCGCCACCTGCTTCGAAGGCGGGATGCCGATGCCGGTGTCCTGCACCTCGATGCGGATCCGGCGCTTGTTCTCGACGCGGTCCACGACGCGCGCCGACAACGCCACGTGGCCGCGCTCGGTGAATTTGACGGCGTTCGACACCAGGTTGAGGATGACCTGGTTCAGGTGATGCGCATCTCCGGCGAACCACGCGCCGTCGTCGAGCGCGAGCTCGGTGCGGATCTCGAGACCCTTGTAGCGCGCCTGCGGCAGGATGATCTTCGTCGCCGACGTCAGCAGCCGCGCGAGATTGAACGGCTTCTGCTCGATGTGAACGCGGCCCGCCTCGATCTTCGACAGATCGAGGACGTCCTCGATCTGCGCGAGCAGCAGCTGCGCCGACGTCGTCATCGTCTCGACGATCTCGCGCTGCGACGAGTTGAGCGTGGTCTCGCGCAGGATGTCGGCCATCGCGATGACGCCGTTCAGCGGCGTGCGCATCTCGTGGCTCACGTTGGCGACGAAGCGGCCCTTCGCCTGGTTCGCCTCGTCCGCGCGCTTCTTCGCCTTCTCGATGCGCTCGGCGAGCACGCCGACGTAGAACGGAAGGATCAGCAGGCCGATCAGGAACCCGGTGCCGATCGCGACGTGATGCGACCAGAAGTCCGACAGCACCAGCACCGCGGTGAAGCCGGCCACGCCCATCGCCTGGCATACGTGCAGATAGCGGCGGCCATAGCGGAAGCCGTTGCCGAAGGTGATGAACAGGTACACGCCGATCACGACGGCGCCCCCTTCGCCCATCTGCATCAGGCAGAAGCTCGTCACCGCGTTGTCGGCGACCATGCCGAGATATCGCCGCGGGACCGATGGCCGCGCCGTCATCAGCACGCGCAGCATGAGCACGAGGCTGAAGATGAAGAAGAAGATCGAAACTTTGAGCACTGCGCCTTCGCTCGGCGACACGGCGCCATCGCGCGACGCGTACCAGAACAGGTACACCATGACGATGCCCGCGATCAGCACGCGCAGCGATGACTGCTCGAGTTCCGGCCGGTGCGCGGTGGCGACCAGCGCGCGGTAGCGATCGAGCGACAGCCAGTGTGATTTCATAGCGGCTTCACCCTGCTTGGATCGGCGACTCGAATCGGCTCGAAGGCATGGCCCGCCTGTCAATGCATCGCATCGTCGCGGCCGACGGGTTCGCCATCGAGTGCAGTCTGTACGAGCCGCTCGACCGGCGCGCACCCCCTGCAGTCGTCGTCATCAACTCCGGGGCCGGCATTCCTCGCACGCTCTACGAGTCCTTTGCGTCGTGGCTCGCTGACTGCGGCCTGAGCACCATCACCTACGACTACCGCGGGATCGGCGGCTCGCGCGGGCGCTCCATCCGCGGGCTCGAAGCGTCAATCCGAGATTGGGGAAGCAAGGATTGTGCCGCAGTGCTCGACTGGATGAAACATCGCTTTCCCGACGCGGTGGTCCATGTGGTAGCCCACAGCATTGGCGGTGTCGTGACCGGCTTCGTCAGTAATCCACCGCAAATTGGCCGAATGGTGCTCGTTTCACCGCATATTGGCTACTGGGGAGATTATGCTCCGTCGGCGCGGTGGCGGATGTTCGTTCTGTGGCACGTGCTGATGCCGGCAGTGACTAGAATGGCTGGGTATTTCCCCGGCCGGAGGTTCGGCCTGCCCGAGGATCTTCCCTTCGACGTCGCGCTGGAGTGGGGGCGCAGGCGGCTGCGCCCGGGACGGTTTGCGCCGGCCTCGCGTCAGGAGCAGGCGCCGCGTGTCGAGGCTTCCGTGCTGACCATCCGACCGAGCGACGATCCGTTTGCCACCGAATCCGCAATGCATCGCGTCGAGGAATTCTTTACGCGGTGCCGATTTTCGGATTTTCCGATCGCCGTCGCGGGCGAACGCCCCCTCGGGCATCTCGGCTTCTTCTCGAAGTCGAGCCGCGAGGGACCGTGGCAGGTCGCACGTGGCTGGCTCACAAGCGGCTCGATCATGAATTGAAGGAACCCATGAAAGTCCTCACCTGCGTCAAGCGCGTCGTCGATTTCAACGTGAAGGTGCGCGTCAAGCCCGATGCGAGCGGTGTCGAGACGACGAACGTGAAGATGTCGATGAATCCGTTCGACGAGATCGCCGTCGAGGAGGCCGTGCGCCTGAAGGAGAAGGGCGTCGCGAGCGAGATCGTTGCGGTGTCGTGCGGGCCCGTCGCCTGCCAGGAGACGCTGCGCACGGCGCTTGCGCTCGGTGCCGATCGTGCCGTGCTCGTCCAGGCCGATGCCGACCTCCAGCCGCTCGCCGTGGCGAAATTGCTCGCTGCCCTCGTTCGCAAGGAAGCGCCGCAACTCGTGATCCTCGGCAAGCAGGCGATCGACGACGACGCCAACCAGACGGGGCAGATGATCGCGGCGTTGCTCGACTGGCCGCAGGCGACGTTCGCCTCGAAGCTCGACATCGCCGACGGCAAGGCGACGGTGAAGCGGGAAGTCGACGGCGGCCTCGAAACGGTCGAGGTGACGCTGCCCGCCGTGGTGACGACCGACCTGCGCCTGAACGAGCCGCGCTATGCGACGCTGCCGAACATCATGAAGGCGAAGAAGAAGCCGCTCGAGACGCTGACGCCGGAGGGGCTCGGCATCGATGTCGCGCCGCGGCTCAAGATGCTCAAGGTCGTCGAGCCCGCGAAGCGCAAAGGCGGTGGCCGCGTCGCCGACGTGAAGGAGCTCGTCGCGAAGCTGCGCACCGAAGCGAAGGTGCTGCCCTGATGCGCGCGCGGCGCAGCGACAGCTGATCCAGCACCGTCCTCGAAGAAGGGAAACGGATGTCCGTCCTCGTCCTCGCTGAACACGATAACGCGTCGCTCAAGTCGGCGACGCTTCATGCGGTGACTGCCGCGCAGGCGCTCGGTGGCGACGTCGAGCTGCTGGTGCTTGGCCACGCGGCGCAGCCTGCGGTGAACGCGGCCGCAGCAATTCTCGGCGTTGCCAAGGTGCTTGCAGGCGACGCACCGTACCTTGCGCAGGCCACGGCCGAGAACGTGGCGGCGACTGCGCTGCAGGTGATCGGCGCGCGCGGCTACACGCACGTGGTCGCGCCGGCGACGAGCTTCGGCAAGAACGTCGCGCCGCGCATCGCAGCGAAGCTCGACGTCGCGCAGATCTCCGACATCACCGGCATCGAGGCGCCGGATACCTTCGTACGGCCGATCTATGCCGGCAACGCGTTTGCAACGGTGCGCTCGGCCGATCCGGTGAAGGTGATCACGGTGCGGGCGACGGCGTTCGACGCCGCACCCACGAGCGGCGGAAGCGCCGCGATCGAAACCGTCGCGGCGGCACCCGAAATCACGGCGGCGCGCGTGGTCGGGCAGGAGCTCACCAGATCGGAGCGTCCCGAGCTCACCAGCGCGCGCATCGTCGTGTCGGGTGGCCGCGGCATGGGCAGCGGCGAGAACTTCAAGCTGCTGGAGGCGCTCGCCGACAAGCTGAACGCGGCGATCGGCGCGTCGCGCGCGGCCGTCGACGCCGGTTACGTGCCGAACGACTACCAGGTTGGACAGACGGGCAAGATCGTTGCGCCCGACCTGTACGTCGCCGTCGGCATCTCCGGCGCCATCCAGCACCTGGCCGGCATGAAGGACAGCAAGGTCATCGTTGCGATCAACAAGGACGCTGAGGCGCCGATCTTCCAGATCGCCGACTACGGGCTGGTCGGCGACCTCTTCCAGATCCTGCCGGAGCTGACCGCTGAACTCTAGGGGTCGGAGCGGTCAGGATCGCGCGCGGCTTCGCGCGAAACCTGACTGCTCCGATCCCGAAGTACGCTTTCCCTCGCGCGAACCCTGATCCCGAATCCGGTTGCGACCGCTCACCCGTTCGGCGGCTGACGCCGTAGTACGCCGATCGGCCTATTGGCCGGACTTCCGCGCTCGGTAATAATCGCGCGGTTTGGGCGAGTCGCAGCATGCCGTACGCCATCGAAGACCCGCGCGCGCCACGACGCGTGGCGCGAACAAGAACACGGCACGTCGACCATGAACGCGAACGTCTTACGCCTGCCCACGGGCCCGCACTGGCGCGTGCTGATCGCGCATCAGCGCAGCGACGTGCGCCACGTGCTGCGTACGCTGATCGAAAGCGAGAACGTCGCCATTGTCGAGGCGGCTGACGGCGACATCGCACTCGCCGAGCTCGAGACGCGCCAGTTCGACTTGCTCGTGCTCGAGCTCGATCTTCCGCGCAAGGACGGCGTCGCGCTGATGCAGCTGCATCGCGTGCTGCTCGCGCACGAAAGCGCGCGCGGCGAGCCCCCGGCGGTGGTCTTCACCCTGCCGCCCGAAGTGCGTAACAATGCGACGCTCACCGATTACCTCCGGTCGCTCGGCGTGGCGGGTTTCATCGACGACGCGCCGCGCCCGGATGTGGCAGCGCTCGTCGAGTCGATCCTGCACGCACGCGCTGCACGCCTCGCAGGCGGCAAGCCGGCCGCCGCTTAACGGATAGGCACCGACGGCTAGCAGCATCAGAGACGATCTGCTCGGCCAACAAACAGCGTCAGAGACGATTTTCCCCGCGCCGACGCGGCAAAGGCGCGAAGGTTTCGGGACAATCGTTTCCGACCCCGTTTGTCCGTCTCCGACCCTGTTGGCCGATCGGTTAACCTATCGATTTCCCGCCCGTTCCGGCCACTCGCCATGAGCACCTATCACGCTCCGCTCGCCGACATGCAGTTCGTGATGAACGATCTCGCGGGCTTGTCGCAGGTCGCCGCGCTGCCCGGTTACGAGGAGGCGACGCCCGATACCGTCGCGGCCATCCTGGAGGAAGCCGGCAAGTTCGCCCGCGAGGTGCTCGATCCGCTGAACTTTTCCGGCGACCGGGAAGGCTCGAAGCTGATGCCCGACGGCAGCGTCAAGACGCCTGCCGGCTTCAAGGCGGCGTATCAGCAGTTCATCGACAACGGCTGGAACGGACTCACGAAGTCGCCGGACTACGGCGGCCAGGGGTTGCCGCATCTCGTCGCTACTGCAGTCGAGGAGATGTGGCATGCCGCGAACATGGCGTTCGACCTGTGCCCGCTGCTGACCGACGGCGCGGTCGCGGCGATCGAGCTTTGCGGCACGCCGGCGCAGAAAGCCAGGTACCTGCCGTCGATGGTGTCGGGACGCTGGACCGGCACCATGAATCTCACGGAGCCGCAGGCCGGCTCCGATCTCGCCGCGGTGCGCACGCGCGCGGTACCGCAGGACGACGGGACGTACAAGCTGCACGGCCAGAAGATCTTCATCACCTACGGCGAGCAGGACTACACGGAGAACATCGTGCACCTCGTGCTCGCGCGCACGCCCGACGCGCCGGAAGGCGTCAAGGGCATCTCGCTGTTCCTGGTGCCGAAGTTCCTGGTGAACGACGACGGCTCGCTCGGCGCGCGCAACGACGTGCGCTGCGTTTCCCTCGAGCACAAGCTCGGCATTCACGCGAGCCCCACGGCGGTGCTTGCCTACGGTGATCACGGTGGCGCCGTCGGTTATCTCATCGGCGAAGCCAATCGCGGCCTCGAGTACATGTTCATCATGATGAACCAGGCGCGCTTCTCGGTCGGCATGGAGGGCGTCGGGCTTTCCGAGCGCGCATACCAGCGCGCCGTCGCATACGCGCGGGAGCGCGTGCAGGGCAGGGCGGTCGGCGCCGAGACGGCGCAAAAGGCGGGCACGATCATCGAGCATCCCGACATCCGGCGCATGCTGATGACGATGCGCGCCTACACCGAGGCGATGCGCGCGATCGGTTACGTCACGGCCGCCGCCATCGACAACGCGCAGCGCGCGCCCGATGCCACTGCGCGGCGGCAGCACCAGGCGTTCGTCGACCTGCTGATCCCGATCGTCAAGGGCTGGTGCACCGAGACAGGCCAGGAAGTGACGTCGATCGGCGTGCAGGTGCACGGCGGCATGGGATTCATCGAGGAAACGGGAGCCGCGCAGTACTACCGCGATGCGCGCATTACGACGATCTATGAAGGCACTACCGGCATCCAGGCGAACGACCTGGTCGGGCGCAAGACCGCACGCGATGCCGGCGCGACGGCGCGGCTCGTAGCCGCGCAGATCGGCAAAGTGGCCGCGCATCTTGCGTCGCACCCGGACGCGACGCTCAATGCGATCGGCCTTCGGCTGGCCGCGGCCAATGCCGCGCTGGATAACGCGATCGACTGGATGGTGAGAACGTACGAGGCCAATCCGCGCAACGCGCTCGCGGGCGCAGTGCCGTATCTGAAAATGTGGGGCATCGTCGTGGGCGGTTGGCAGATGGCGCGCGCGGCCAAGATCGCCGTCGACAAGCTCGAGCACGGCAACGGCGATACCGATTTCCTGCGCGCGAAGCTCGCGACCGCGCGCTTCTATGCCGAGAGCCTGCTGCCGCAGGCGGAGGCGAATGCCGAAGCGGTGGTGAACGGCAGCCCGACCGTCCTTGCGCTCCCGGCCAGCCAGTTCTAAGCGAGCAACTCGCGAACCACGCGCCGCGACGGACCCCACCGACGCTGCGGCGCCGGGAACCGGAGCGGCGAACGGCGCGTCTACGCGTCGATGCGCTTTCACTTTGCCGGCTGCGCAATGTTCAACCTCCTTCGCCTCGTTTTCGCGCTGCTCGCTCTTGCAATCGACGCGGGCGCATACGGACAGACGTTCAATGCGATTCCACCCATCGCCCCCGGCCGCTATTCGGTCGGCTGCAGCAACGTCGCGCAGGATTTCTCGCGCGTCGGTCCTGGTGACAGCGCGCAGGCGTACTGGGAGGGACGCGGCGGTGGGGGAACCGGCTACCTGACCGATTTGCTGGTCGATCCGGCGCACGCGTTCGTAACCGGCGTGACGCTGCCCGATGACCGCGAGCTCTACGGGGACTTTCGCCACCGCACGCTCGCTTCGGTCAATCTCGTCTGCTACCCGACGTCGGCCGCCAATCCGTACGCCGATTACGCGTTGCCGAACGGCAAGATCGTCCCGCACATGCAGCGGGGCGCGCAGCCGCCCATCTTTGCCGAGGACCGCGCGCGCTACCCCGTGCTGTTGTTCTCGCATGGCTTCGGCGGAAGCCCGATCTCCAGCGACTACATCGAGGCGCTGAAGGTC
>Ga0310811_10007142_pt1 | contig 14288 bp, 8 predicted proteins | sample YCmetagenome_FD_207642 | JGI IMG/M metagenome (GOLD analysis project Ga0310811, IMG submission 207642) | Soil microbial communities from experimental microcosm in Duke University, North Carolina, United States - YC | ecosystem: Engineered > Artificial ecosystem > Soil microcosm > Unclassified ...
GGGGCGGTGAAGGCTTTTACCACTACCGGCAGTACTCGGCGGTCGACCTGGCCAAGAGCCGCCCGGTTGAGGACGTGTGGCGGCTGCTGATCGACGGGGAACTTCCGGTCAGCGCGGCCGAGCGGGCGGCCTTCTGCGCCGAGATCCGGCCGCTCTGGGCCATCCCCGCGGCAACTGCCGACGCGCTGCCAGCGATCGCGCGGACCACCGAGCACCCCCTGAACGGCCTCCGCACTGCCCTTTCCATGGCGGCCGAAGAGCGCGGCTGCCGTCCCCTGTATGACCTCAAGCCGCTCGAGCGCCGCGGCGACGCGCTGTTCGTCGCGGCGGTCACGCCGACGATCCTGACCGCGCTGCACAGGCTGCGCTCCGGTCAGCAGCCCGTCGGCCCGCGCGACGACCTCGACTACGCGGCCAACTACCTGTGGATGCTCACCGGCCAGGAACCGTCTGGTGCGCACGCGGCCGCCATCCGCCGCTACCTCATCTCCACCATCGACCACGGCTTCAACGCGTCCACGTTCACGGCCCGGGTCATCGCGTCCACTGGCGCCGACATGGGCGCGTGCATCACCGGCGCGATCGGCGCGCTGAGCGGCCCGCTGCACGGCGGCGCCCCCAGCCGGGCGCTTGACCTGCTCAACGAGATCGGGGAAGCCAGCCGCGCCCGCGCCGTCGTCGCGGGCAAGGTGACGCGGGGCGAGCGCATCATGGGCTTCGGCCACGCCGTCTACACGACGACGGATCCCCGCTCGGAGATGCTGAAAGAAACCGCGCAAGGCCTCGGCGGCCCGCTCGCCGACCTTGCGGTCGAGGTCGAGCGGACGGTGGTGGACGTGCTCGCCGAGTTGAAGCCGGGCCGCCACCTCTACGCGAACGTCGAGTTCTACGCCGGGGTCGTCATGGCGCTGTGCGGGGTGCCACCGGAGATGTTTACCCCGACGTTCGCCTCCAGCCGCGTGATCGGCTGGTCCGCGAACGTCCTCGAGCAGGCCGAAGACTCCAAGATCATCCGGCCTAGCGCCCGCTACGTGGGCCCGCCACCGCCGCAGCCCATCCCGGAATTCAGCGAAGCGTAACGGCCTGGGCGTAGGCTGCTTGCCGGTCGGACTATTACCGGACAAGGCGGGCCTCATGACTGACAGCGGGTTCCTCGACTGGCTCTACGAGGACTCCGGGGATCGGCGGGTACGGGAGCGGCTGGAGTCTCAGCTGCAGGACGCCTACAGCTACCAGGCACAGCAGTCGCGCTCGCTGCAGTCGCAGATCGCGCAGGTGCAAGGGTCGCTTGAGCAGCGGCTCAACCGGCTCACGAAGGCGTTTTACGCCTTCGTCGAGCTCTCTGACCTGCGGGCTGAGATGGCGGTGTTCGAACACGAGGCCACGGTCCGCCACGCCGCGCAGCGCCTGCTGCGCTCGCTCCTGCGGCAGGCTACAGCGCCAGGTGCGGAACCTGCGGTGCTGCCCGCTAACCTGCCCCAGTGCCCGCGCTACTGGCTGCGGCCTGCCGTCGCGTCCGTAGCAGCGTCGATCGCAGGGGACGAGCACGCGGCGGCCGCCGCGCTCGCCGAGGCGCAGGAGCTTGACCCGGCGCGGGCGGCGGTGTTCCTGACCGCGAGCCTCACCGTCGCCGGCCAGCCAGCGCTCGCGGCACCGCTGCTCCGCGACGCGATCCAGCAGCCGGGCGACAAGGTGACGTACGCCCAGCGCGCCTTGTGGCGCGCGGGCGCCCACGGCGTCTACGGCGCCGCGGGAACGGAACTGGTCCGGGAGTGGCTCGCCGGGTACGTGCGCGGCCTGTCCGCCTCGGCCGCGTCGGCCGAGGAGACACGGTGGGCCACGGAAGCCGCGGGCACCTTCGCGGTATCGGGCCTGCCCACTCAACTACGCCACGGACTGCCGCACATTCTGACCAGGCAGGACGCCTTGATCAGCCCGCTCGTTGCCGCCCGCGAGCTGAGCGCGCTCGCCTCCTGGGTGCGGGAGGCGGTCACCGGCGAGCCAGCCAGCCCAGCCGTCGCCACCACCGCCGGCGCCGCGGGCACGGATCCGGTCGCCGTCCTCGGTGCGGTCGCCTTGGCGCTGACCGAGGAGGGCAGCCAGGACGAGATGACCCTGGCCCGCCGGGCCCGCGAGCTTCGCGAGATCATCGATGACCGGAAGGCGGCCACCCGCCCGTCCTGGGACGCCGAAGAGAACGCGACGCTCGCACTGCTGCGCGCGGATGCCTTCGGCCCGGACCTCACGTTGCGCAGGCTCGCCCTAGACGTCGGCGCCGCCTGGATCACCGCGCTCGCCGGCCGCCTGGCGAAGTCAGCGGCCGTGCCGCCACCGGATCAGCTCGACGTCACCGTGGACCGCCACGCCGTGCAGCTCAACGCGTCCGGACAGGCCTCGCTCGAGGCCGCCTACGCCGAGATCGAGCAGGAGAACGCCCCGCAGAACATCTCTGACAAGCTCTTCGGCAAGAAGCACGCCGCCGAGGAGATCTCATGGCGGCGAGAGCGGCTGGCCAGCGGCGCCAACGAGGCCGCCGCCGCCTTCGCCGGCCGCGTCGCTGAGCTACGCGCCGCCGCACAGCAAGCCACGGCCGACCACGAGGAGATAACGGCGGCCCTGGGCCATGCCTGATCGCACCATCGCGCTCGCCACCAGGTAGCGATCGCCTACGTAGACTTGCCGTCGCTGGGGAGCGACGTGACCGGGACGGCATGCGGTGGTGCGGCCAGCCGCAAGGGCTCACCCCACCGGGTGAAATCGCATGTCTCCACGATGCCTGCTATGTGCTGCGTGACGCTGACCGGCAGCGGGTCCCCGGCGCCCCGGACATAGAGCGTCTCCAGGGAACCCTTCGCAGCGGCGCCGTAGTTAGCGGACACATCCCCTGATAGGCCAACAATCAGCTGACCGTCGCGCTTATAAGGAATCCCCGCCTTAAGCGTTCCGGTCAGCAATATCTGTTCAGCGACGCCTTCTATCGTCATTCCGCTGGTCTGTGACGGGTAGGCGATACTGCCGTAAGAGTCTCCCGGCTGGAATGAGATCCAGTCCCCGGCAACGGTCGCGGCTACGGTCGCAGGGAAGCCGTCGCTGGCGAGAATGCTCTTGCTGGAGACGTTGACATAGTAGACCCCGTCCACCGAGAGAGCTTTTGCGTTTCCGTAGCTGACGATGGTGTCGGTTTCGCTTCCGGAGTCGACACCGAGATCCGACGATATGTTGACGTCCTCTCCTGCGTATTCGGTGCAGCTGAGATGGACTGACCCTTTCGCCAGCATCGCGGCGATGGCGCTGCGCAGCAGAGCCGATGGGGCCTGGCGCACGTGCGTGGTCGACGCAACGGCGGACGGCTCAGCTGGCTGGTAGGCCTGCCCCGCCGCAATGGTTCCACTGCTCTTGCACCCAGCCGTCACCGCCGCGGCAATGAGCGCCACGGCGGCCAGCCGACGGCTTCGGATCATGGCCGGCATTGTTGAATTATTAGCTTGGAGTGCTCGACATACATGCCATATGCACGGATACGAAACTAGCCCGTGCATATCTGTCCGCAGCGGCCATCTTGCCTAGCTGGTTACCGGAATGCTTGTGATGAGCTCCTTCAGGCCTTCTTCGCCGAGGAGGTCGGCGGGGCGGACCGTGCGGTCGTGGCGGACGTAGTAGAACGCGGCGCGGACCTTTTCTAGCGGGACGTCGGCCAGGGCGGACCAGGCGAGCCGGTAGGCCGCTAGCTGAACGGCGACCGCGTCGCTTTCGGCCTTCGTCCGCGGCGGCTGGCCGGTTTTCCAGTCGACCACGTCGTAGCCGCCATCCTCGGCCGCGAAGATCGCGTCGATGCGGCCGCGGATCTGGCGGTCACCGATCTGGGCGTCGAACGGGACCTCGACCTCGCGGGGCCAGCGGCCGCCCCATTCGCCTGCCTCGAAGCGGGCCTTCAGCTCGATCAGGTTCTCGTCCAAGTCGGCGACGGCATCGTCGAGGAACAGGTCATCGTCGTCGATAAGACGCTGCCGACCGAAGCGCTCCTCGAGCCACAGGTGGAACGCGGTACCCCGGCGCGCCGCCCGAGCGGGCGGCTGCGGCATCGGACGGCGGACCTGCCGGGCCAGCTCGTTCGGGTCCTTGGCCAGGGTGACCAGGGCGGTCACCGACAAGCGGGCAGGCAGGACTACCTCGACGGGACCGTCGCCACGGGCCCGGCGGTCGTTCCGTTCGGCGAGCAGCAGCCCGGCGTCCAGCTCCCAGGCGGCGACCAGTTCCCGCTCCGCTTCGGTGAGCCCATCCCCGCCGCCTGCATCCTTGCCCTCGCCTGCGTCGTTGCCCTCGCCTGGGCCAGGGTCCGCCGCACCCGCTTCCCGGGCCTCCGCCACGAGCGCGGCCGCCGCGGCGACCGCCGCGTAGTGCTGGCCGGCCGGGGTCAGCGGCCAGTCTGCCTCGTCCACCTCGGCCAGCAGCGGGTTGTCCGCGCCTTCGGCCGGCTCGGTCGCCCACGCGGTGACCGTGCCTGCCCCGGCCTGGCACGCGGTGCGGATCTCGGTGAGGAACTCTGAGGGGCCGAGCCGCGAGGAAGCCTCACCCCACCAGTAGCCGGAGCAACCGAGCCAGAACTCCGCCCGCGTCGCCGCGACGTACGCGAGCCGGCGCTCTTCCGCTAGGTCGCGAGCGGCGCAGGCTTCGTTGAACTCCGCGATCGAGTCCGCGTCGAGCGCTGGCAGGTCGGGCAGGTCCTTCTTGTCGCCGCGCAGCGGGAACGGGATCAGCCGGGGGTTGTGGGTCCAGCGCGTTGGCGTCTTCGGCTTAGACGGGAAGACCTGTGCCTTCTCCCCCGCGGCCAGCCCAGGGATGAACACCGCCGGCCATTGCAGGCCCTTGGCGGCGTGCACCGTTAGCAGCTTGACCGTGTCCGTCTCGCCGACCCGGCCCGTCTCCAAGCCGTATTCCTCCTGCTGCGCCGCAGACAGGAAGGCGAGGAACGCACCGAGCGTCGGCTCTGGCTGGTCGCCTGCGAACGTGGCGGCGACGTCGGTGAACGCGTCGAGGTCCGCCCGCGCGGCGGCCAGGTCGCCGCCTGGCCTGGCGGACACCTCGATGTCGAGGCTGAGCGTGCGCTCGACCTCGGCGATCAGGTCCGCGAGCGGCCGGGTGACGTGCTCGCGCAGCCGCCTGGTCTCCTCGGCCAGGGCGGACAGCCGCGCGTAGCCGACATCGGAGTACTCCCCGGGGTCGCCCAGGTCATCGAGCGCCTCGACCAGCGACGCCCCGCTGTCCGCCGTGGTCAGGTCGGTGACCGCCTCAGCCAGGGGGTCGAGTTCCGGCCGCGCCGCCTCGTCGGCCCCCTCTTCCTCGTCGTGCGGGTCTGCCGCACCATGGGCTAGGTCACGGGCGCGGCGGCCGAGGGCGACCAGGTCCCGGGGGCCGATCCGCCACCGCGGGCCGGTCAGCAGCCGGGCGAGCGCGTCCGAGGAAGCGGCGTCGTGCAGCACGCGCAGCGTCGCCACCACGTCTTGCACCTCGGGAATCGACAGCAGGCCGCCGAGCCCGACCACCTCGCAGGGGATACCGCGCGCTTCAAGCGCGCGGCGCAAAGGTACGAACTGGGACCGCTTCCGGCACAGCACGGCGATGTCCGAGGGATGCACCCCGGTCAGCCGGCCGTCCTTGTCCGGCCACGGCCTGCCGTCTGGCCCCCAGCCGTCGGGCAATGCCAGCAGCGCGGCCGCCTGTTCGGCGACCCACTCCGCCTCTGCGGTCACCGTGGGCAGCAACGCCGCACACACGCCGCCGCGGCTGCCCCGGTCGGGCGCGGGCACGAGCAGCGGGACGTCTGGTGCCTGCGCCCGCAGTTCCACCTGCAGCACGGCGGCGGTGTCGAGCACCCGGCCCGCGTTACGGAAGCTGGTGGAGAGCTTGCGCACCGGGGCCGGCTCCCCTGACCTGGTGGGGAAGTCATCGGCGAACCGGCGCAGGTTGCCCGCGCTCGCGCCGCGCCAGCCGTAGATCGACTGGCATGGGTCACCGACCGCAGTCACCGGGTGCCCGTTGCCGAACAGCGCGCTCAGCAGCTTGAGCTGGGCGTAGCTGGTGTCCTGGTACTCGTCGAGCAGCACCACCTGGTAGCGGGTCCGCTCGGCCACCCCAACCTCAGGGTGCCGCATGGCGATCCGCGCCGCGAGCCTGACCTGGTCCCCGTGGTCGAGTACCTCACGGGACCGCTTCGCGTCGGCGTAGCGGTCGACGAGCGGCAGCAGCTGTTCCCTGGTTCCCTGCGTTTCCAGGGTCCGGCGGACTCCTGCCAGGACCCGGCCCGGCCACCTGGCCGCCTCGGCGGCCAGCCACTGCCCAACGCCTCGCACGTCATCGGACGACTTCAAGTGCTCCGCGAGGTCGCCGGCGAGTTCCAGCACCGCCGCGGTGACGGTCTGCGGCGTCCACTGCACCTCGTCCATCGGCCCGTCGTAGGTGGCCACGATCGACGAGGCAAGCTGCCATGACAGCGCCGCCGTGATCAGCCGCATCGACGGCTCAAGCCCCTCGCGCAGCGCGTGATCGCTGACCAGGCGGCCGGCGTAGGCATGGTAGGTACTGATCACCGGCTCACTCGCCCACGGTCCGCTGTCACGGGCGACTGGGTCATCGTCGGCCGGAGCGCCGGCTAGCTCCGCACGGCGCAGCGCGTCGAGGCGCTTGTGGACCCGGTCAGCCAGCTCGGCGGACGCCTTCCGGGTGAACGTCAGGCCAAGCACCCGATCGGGACGGACCTTGCCGTTGGCGACCAGCCAGACAAGCCGGGCCGCCATCGTCTCGCTTTTCCCGGACCCGGCCCCCGCGATAACGGCAAGCGGCCCGAGCGGCGCTTCGATTACCGCCGCTTGCTCCGGCGTCGGCTCGGGCACCCTAAGAATCCGCGCCAGCTCCCGGGCCGTATACCTTTCCACAGCTCCATTTCACCAGACGACACCGACATTCGGCGGCCCTGGTAAAACCTGTCAGGGCACCTCGAACTGGATCCGGGCGATCTGCTCTGTCATGGGGATGAGCACGGCGCGGGCTTCATTGTGCGCGGGGTCTTGGTCGTAGGCGCGGTAGGCCGCCGTGTCGGTGAAGTCGGCCACGATGGCGAAGCTCCAGTTGCCCTCGCGCAGCCCGAGATCGTCGCCGATCACGTAGCTGAGCGTGCCGGGGCAGTTGAGGTCCAGGAACGCTTGCTGTGCCTGCGCGACGGCCCAAGAGTCCTGCCTCGGCTTAAGTTTGACGAGCACGATGTTCCTAATCACGAACCCAAGCCTGGCAGAGCACCAGTCACGACGACAGTGCCAATACAAAGAAGTGGCCAGGCGAGCGACCATCTCACCGAGGGCCAGCCGCTGCACCCTGGCCGCTGGCCTACGGAGCACCGACCACCGACCACCGGGTCAGCATGAAGGATTTTTTCCTGATGTAAATAAAGTGCGCGTCACGCGCCTTTTTCTTACATGCGGCATAAAGGCTACCGGCTAAACGGAATTTACACGTTAAGCGTTGCTGGACAAAAAGTGCGATTCAGGCTTTCCGCCCGTCGAGGTGGATGTCTCTGCATGCCATGGGGGCGGAGATATCCACCGTGCAGCCACCAGCGCCGGGTTAGCCGGGGAGGGGGTTGGTAGTCCAGGTTTGCGGGTCGGCGCTGAAGCTTAGGCCATCGAGAATGGCCGTCAAGCTGGGGACGGTGTGGTTGAGGGGCACATCGAGCCGGACGTTTACCCGCAGGCCGTTGTCCGGTTGCTGGTTGCATGCCTGGTCCACGGTCGGCAGGTCGTACGGCTTACCGTCCACCTTGGCTGACTTGGGATTGGTCTGGAACAGCCAGGAAACGGCACCGATCTGCTGCACGGACGTTATCGGGACGATGAGGGAGTTCGCCGGAGGGTTCTGTGGGGTGCACGTGAGGTTATAAGGCTTTGTGCTTGCGATGATGGTCAGCAAATTGACCGGCCCTGCGACTTCTGCGTACGGTCCCGCCGCGCCTTCGGTCGCCAGGGGGTTCGGCGTCGGGCTGGTGCCGGGGACCGCGGCTTGGGTGCCCTGTCCCCTCACTGCCATGGCAGGCGACGTCTCTTCCAGCATGTTCGCCAGGTACTGGCCCGACGGCGTCACCGTGAAAAACACCGAGTTCGGCGTCCAGCCCGACGCGATCGCGCCGCTGAGCTTGAACGGGAACATGATCGGCTGGGTCTGGCCGAACTTAACGGTGCGGGCCATCTTCAGCAACAAGGGCCGGTCCGCGGTGATGGGGGCCCTGCTAACGCTTGGCGTAAACGCCTCAAGCAACGCCCAAGAGCCCGGCGCGTACTGCCAGGCGAGCATGGACCAATCGGGCGCGTTCAGCCAGTAGGCCGGCCGACCGTCCACGTTCGGGGCCCGAACGGGCGGGTTTGTGACTACCACCCCGGATCCGAGTCCCCGGCATAGGGGATCCTTGCTGCCAGCGTGCGACGCCCGGTAGGCGGGGATCAAGTTCAGATCCATGCTCGCGTTGCCGCAGTCGCCCTTGTGCAGGACGTCGAGGGTCATGGAGCCGCCGCCGCTGGTTTGCTTGACGGACAACGTCAGCTCGTTTGGGGTCGAGGTGAATCCGTCCGAAGACAACCCTGGCGCTGGCTTGAGCTCGTACCCTGGCGGCACGTAGCCGAACGCCGCATCCGGCACGAATGGGTTGAAATGGTCCTTCGTCCCGGTGGCCGTTGAGTTGCCCGAAGGGGCGGAGGCCACCAACTCCCGCGGAACCACGACCGCCACGGCCACCATGGCGGCGACTGCGACGGTGATACTGCCGTTGCGGAGCCACAGGCGGCGCTTGCCGGAGCGGCGGGCGGCCGCGAGGTCGATGGTTGAGGCGGGTTCCGGCCTGTCGGCCAGGTCGCGCAACAGAGTGCGCATGTCGTGCTCTGGCATGTCAGGACTCCTCGGCCATGATCGGGCCGAGCGCACGGCGGAGCGACTCTAGGCCCTTGGCGGTTTGGCTCTTTACGGTGCCGGTGGTGCAGCCGAGCTCGCGTGACGTCTCCTCGACCGAGAGGTCGCAGTAGAAGCGGAGGACGAGGGTGGCGCGCTGGCGCGGCGGCAAGGCCGTGAGGGCGGCCTGTACGTCCAGGCGGGCGTCGTGGTCGGCGGAGCGGCCCGGCGCGTCGAGCTGCCGGTCGACAAGCAGCACACGGCGGGACCAGGCGGAGCGGCGTTCCGAGAAGAAAGAGCGCACGAGGATCGTCCGGACGTACGCGTCGATGCTGGTGGCGTCGCGGGCCTTGCCCCAGTGGGTGTACAGCCTGGTGATCGCGGACTGCACCAGGTCATCGGCCCCCTGCCAGTCCTGGCAGAGCAAGTACGCCACCCGCCGCAGCCACGCAATGCGAGACTGGACGTACTCGGTGTATTCAGCGTCCCGTGCACTTCTCACGCCGGACCGCCTTGAATCAGCCTCATACCCACCTGATGCGCGCACCGGCCTAATCGGTTGCCCGCCCCGCGCCATGAGCGTCAACCGATCGTCGATCCGGCTTAGGTTAACTGGCGCGGCAGAGGCGGAACGCCCCTTGCGCTTCCCATGCTGCTGACACTGCCAGAGGCATGGGCGCGTGACCAGCACTGTCGAGAAGACCAGAAATCAGGAGGGCTCATGAAGATCGGTATCGGACTGCCCAACCAGGTGCGGAATGTGCGTCCCACCGTCATCCCGGAGTGGGCGGCGACGGCCGAGGAAGCTGGCTTCTCCACGCTGGGAACTGTCGGTCGTGTCGCGTACCCGGGAGTCGCGGACACGGTTGCGCTCGCTGCGGCGGCGGGCGCGACTTCCAGGATCGGGCTGCTGAGCAATGTCCTGGTCGCGACGGTGTGGCCTGCCGCCCTACTGGCCAAGGAGGCGGCCGGTATCGACGGAGTATCGGGGGGCCGCCTCACCCTCGGTGTCGGGGTTGGCATTCGGCCGGACGATTTCGTGGCTGACGGGTACGGCCCTGGTGGCCGTGGTAAGCGGTTTGACCGCGACCTTGAGGTCTACCGGGAGATCTGGCGAGGCAGTCCGGTCGGCGGCGGCGCCAACCCGGCAGTTACGCCATGGGCGCGCGAGATACCGCTGCTGTTCGGTGCGCTCTCGCCAGCCGCCTTTGCGCGCATGGCGCGGTGGGGGCAGGGATACATCGGCGCGTCTGTTCCGCCGGAAATGGTGGCCGGCGCTTTCGATACAGCTAGGGAAGCCTGGCGGGAAGCGGGCCGGGAGGGCTCGCCGCGCCTGGTAGCGATCGCCTACTTCGCCCTAGGGGACACGGACAAGGGCCGCGAAAACGTCTACGACTATTACAGCGTGGCCGGCGACGAGGTCGCGAGCATGATCGCGGGTGGCGTCCGCGGCACCGCGCAGGAGATAACGGAAGCTGTCAAGGCGTTCGCCGACCTCGGGGCGGACGAACTCATCCTCAACCCCGCGACCGATGACATCAACGAAGTAATGCGGCTCGCCGAAGCCGCCCTGTGACGGCGCGGCGCGGCACCCGGCGGAGGCGCTTGACCCAGTGGCCGCGGAAAAGCGCTTCTGGAGGATTGCGGCAGCTCCCGCCAAGGTTCGTTGTCCCGGCCAGTCAAATCGTCCGGGCTGCCCCCGAGCAGGATCGAAGCGGGACGGAGCGGAGCCCGGAAGCTGTTTGGATTGACCTGGATCAGGATCGGGGGGAACTGCGCGAAGCAACAAGCCGTTCGGGATGATCTGACGAGGGATGGGGCGCGGCGGGATGTGCCGCGACTACCTCAGCCGAGGTAAACCTGTCTTTTGCCCCGCTACTCGCCAGGCCGGGCAGGTGACGGGCCGCCGCCCGGATCTGGCGGGGCGGGCGGGAGGCCGTACAAGTCGAGGCCCTCGGCCGTGCGCTCGCGGGTTAGCTGGCCGCGGGCGACGAGGACCTCGAGGTGGGCGGCGGTCTCGCCCGTCGCGAGGAGCTGGTTCATGATGTCGAGCTCGGTGAGCTTGCGTTGCCTGCGGGTCCAGGGGAGCGCGCCGGCGGCCTTGAAGGCGGTGACCGGGCCGGCGGTGGCGGCTTCTAGGGTCTGGGCCAGGCGGGTCTCGTGGTGCTCAAGGAGCTGGTGCACGCGGGCGTGAGTGGACGGCTGGATGGGGCCGTGCGCGGGCAGCAGCTTGGTGTCGGGCAGCGTGAGCATCAGCCGCAGCGAGCTCAGGTACTGGATGAGCGCCGTGCGGGTGATGACCGGCTGGAAGCCGATCGACGGCGTGATGTGCGGCAGGACATGGTCGCCGGCAAACAGCAGGCCCGCCGCCTCGTCCTGGAATACGACATGCCCGGTGGTGTGGCCCGGCGTGTGGATGGCGCGCAGCGCCCTGCCGGGCAGGTCGATCACCGCGCCGTCGGGCAGCCAGCGGTCGGGGTCAGACCATTGCAGCTTCGGCTGGGGGTCGGCGAGGCGCGGCGCCATCTTGGCGCGCACCTGTTCGGCCAGGGCGGCGGCGCCCATCCGGCCGAGCATCTCGATGAACCCGACCTCAGCGCGACCAGCCGAGACATCCCTGATCGCGGCCATGTTGCCGCGCTCTTGATCGCCGAGCACGATCTGGCCGCGCAGTGTGGTCCGCAGTTCGACCGCGAGGGTGTAATGGTCCTGGTGGATGTGGGTGATGAGGAAGTTCCTGATGTCCGGCAGGCCGAAGCCAAGCTGCTCCAGCGCTTCGGTCAGCCGCTCGCGCGCCTGCGCGATCGCCATGCCCGCGTCGACTAGGTCCACGCCGTTGTCGCTGACCATGGCATAGACGTTGACAGCGGTCAGCGCGTCGCCCGGCAGCGGCAGGGGTATCCGGTACAGCCCGTCGCCGAGGTCTTCCACCCCTGGCTCCGCCCAGGCGTGCCGATCGTCTTTTACCTTCGCGGCCGGCGCCTGGCTCTTCACATAGTCCACGGATGGTTACCTCCTGCCTGTCCAATGTACAGGCAGCCTGAAGATCTCTTTAAGGCGTTATACAACGCTGGAGCCGCTTACGGCGTAACCTGTCCCCCGCCGGGGTTGACCGGGCAGCAGGACGCGACGGGGCAGGTGCGGCAGCCGGGGTTCACCTTGGCCTGGTAAACCGGGCCCGCCATGCCCTCGGCGACGGCATCGACGAGCTTCCGAGCCCAGCCTGGATCCTGGTCATCGGGCAGGGCACCCTGGCGCTGCACCTTCGCCTTCAGCGTGTAGCCGGCCTTGCCGACCTGGACGAGTTCCGCCCCGCCGGGCTCGGTCACGCCGAACCGCTCGAACGCGCCAAGGAGCACGGCGAGCTGGTACACGCCGAGCTGCGGGTGGCGGTCGAGCTCACCGTCATGCGGGGCGGACGCGCCGGTCTTCAGGTCCACGATGACGCCACGGCCCTGACCGTCTTCCTCAAGACGGTCGACCCGGCCGGTGATCTCCACCCGGCCGACCCGCACCTTGAGCGCCTCTTCGGTCGCCAGCAGCTCCCGCGGGTTGGCGGTGTGCCAGTCGAGGAACTTGCGGACCATCCTCTCCGCGAGCTCCCGCTGCCTGTTCCCGTACCAAACGCTCCCGAAGTCCAGGTGGTGCCAGATGTCGTCGATCCGCCCCGCCACCTGCTGTTCCGTCGCACCCTCGGCGATGAGCTGCGCGGCGGCATGGATGACCGTGCCCAGGTGCCGCAGGACATCTGGGTGCCCAGCGCCGACGGCGGACTCAAGCAGCCAGCGCAGGCCGCAGCGGGTGAACGTCTCCACGTGCGACGGAGACAGCCGCACCCGCTCGCCGTCGCCGACGATCGGCCCGGCGTCGGACAGCTCGGTGAGCGCGTACCAGGTGGCCGGGTCGGCGCCGCGCACGCCTGCGTCCGCGAGCCTGGCGAGCTGGCGGGCGGCGGCGTCCCGCAGCGTGTCCGGCTTGCCCGGGTCGGTCGCGGTCCTGCGCAGGTCCGCGACGAGCGCGGGGAGGGACAGCCACCGGGTCGCGGCGCTTGCCCGCTCGATCTCGATGTCGTCGCCCGCGAGCTCGGTGAGGAACCGCGACGGCCGCTGGTCCTGCTCGTCGCCGCCGGACGCGGTCACCATGAGCAGCCGCCGCGCGCGCGTGACCGCAACGTAGAACAGCCGCCGCTCTTCGGCGAGCAGCCGGGCAGCCAGGGCCGCGGCGGCGACGTCTGGCGGTGCCCCGGCGGCGGCCGTGTTCGTGACGGAGCCGCCGGTCACCTCGGCCAGTTCGTCGGCGCCGAGCAAGGCACCGCGCAGCCTCAGGTCAGGCCAGACCTCTTCCTGTACCCCGGCGACGACCACCACGTCCCATTCGAGTCCCTTGGCCCGGTGGGCGGTCAGCACCCGAACGCAGTCGTCACGGACCGCCCGCTCGGCGAGGGTGTCGCCGGCGATCTCCTGCCCGGCCAGGCTGTCGAGGAACAGCCGGGGGCTGCCGGGCGGCATGTCGTCGGTGAACCGCGCGGCGGCCTCGAACAACGCGAGCACCGCGTCCAGGTCATGGTCAGCGGTGCTGTCGTGCTCGGCCCGCTCCTCCCACTGCGCGGCGAGTCCCGATTCGCGCCAGACCGCCCACAGCACGTCCTCCACGCTCTTGCCCGCGCCGAGTTGCTGGGCGGCTGTGGTCAGCAGGCTGGCCACCCGCCAGGCCGGGGCCGCCACCCGGTCGCTGACCAGGCGGAGCGCCCGCAGGTCCGTCAGCACCTCACCGAGCGGCACGCCGCCCAAGGCCCGCCGCAGCTTGCGCAGGCCCAGGCTGTCGGTTTGGCCAAGCGGGCCGGTGAGCAGCTCGGCCGCGGTCTCCTCGTCGAGCCTGGCCCGGTCGAGGGCGCAGCGCAGCAGCGTGAGGAGCGGCCGGACGGCGGGCTCGTCGGGTAGCGGCAGCTCATCGCCCGCAATTGCCACCGGCACCCCGGCGGCAATCAGGGCACGGCGCAGCGCCGGACCCTGGCGCTGCACCGAGCGCACCAGGACCGCCATCCGCTCCCACGGGATCCCGTCTGCCAGGTGCGCCCGGCGCAGGGCATCGGCGACGACGGCCGCCTCCTGCGCCTGGGTGTCCGCGACGCAGATTCTGACCTGCCCGGCCTTCAGGTCTTTCGCCGGGACCAGGCGGCGGTGGGCGGCCGCGTCACCGCCCGGAGCAGCCGGCAGCCTGCGCGCGATCCTGCGCGACGCGGCAAGCAGCAACGGGCCGCTACGGCGACAGGTGCGCAACGCCATGACCGGGGCAGGCGCGCCGTCCGCGCCGTGGAACCGGTCGGGGAAGCTGGTGAGCACGCGCACGTCCGCGCCGCG
>Ga0310811_10007143_pt1 | contig 14288 bp, 15 predicted proteins | sample YCmetagenome_FD_207642 | JGI IMG/M metagenome (GOLD analysis project Ga0310811, IMG submission 207642) | Soil microbial communities from experimental microcosm in Duke University, North Carolina, United States - YC | ecosystem: Engineered > Artificial ecosystem > Soil microcosm > Unclassified ...
GGACAGTACGAGGCCGCCGACGCGCTCGGCCTGTCGACGGCGCAGAAGCTGCGGCTGGTGATCCTTCCCCAGGCCCTGCGCGCCTCGATCCCGCCGATCGTCAATCAGTTCATCGCCACCTTCAAGGACACCTCTCTGGTGGTGATCATCGGGCTCTACGACCTGCTGACGACGACGCGCATCGCGCTCACCGATCCGCCCTGGCGGCCCTACTACGTCGAGGCGTACATCACCGCGGCACTGGTCTATTTTATCTTCTGCATCTTTCTCTCCCGCGCCTCGCTTCGGCTGGAGCGCAGCCTCAACGCCGGAGTCCGCACATGACCGACACCGCCGTGTCCATCTCCGGTGTCAGCAAGCATTACGGCGCGTTCCGCGCGCTGTTCGACGTCTCGCTCACCGTCCGCAAGGGCGAGCGTGTCGTCGTCTGCGGCCCGTCGGGTTCGGGCAAGTCGACCCTGATCCGCTGCGTCAACGCCCTCGAGCGCCACGACGCCGGCACCATCACGGTGAACGGCATCGAACTCACCGACGACCTCAAGACCACCGAGCGCATCCGCCGCCAGATCGGCATGGTGTTCCAGAGCTTCAATCTGTTCCCGCACCTCACCGTGCTCGAGAACCTGACGCTGGCGCCGACCCGCGTTCAGAAGATCGCCAAGGTGGAAGCCGAGGAGCGCGCCATGCACTATCTCGGCCGGGTGCGGATCCCCGAGCAGGCGAACAAGTACCCGGGCCAGCTCTCGGGCGGACAGCAGCAGCGCGTCGCTATCGCCCGTGCGCTGTGCCTGCGTCCGGAGCTCATGCTGTTCGACGAACCGACCTCGGCGCTCGATCCCGAGATGATCCAGGAGGTGCTCGACGTCATGACCGGCCTCGCCAAGGACGGCATGACCATGATTTGCGTCACCCATGAGATGGGTTTCGCGCGCAACGTCGCCGACACCATGGTATTCATGGACGGCGGCAAGGTTGTCGAGATCGCGCCACCCGAACGCTTCTTCACCGCTCCGCAGGAGGAGCGCACCCGGTCCTTCCTCTCCCGCATCCTCAGCAAGTGACCGAAGGCAGGTATCCATGAGTCACGAGATTGTCTCCGTCGACAACGGCTCCGTTCGCGACGATGGCCAGGTCGTCAAGTTCGAGATCCGCGCCAAGTCTGGCGAGTCGCTGCCGTTCGAGATGCCGACGCGCGACATCGTCAAGTTCGTCGCCTTCCTGTGCACGCTCGGCCAGTTCGCGGCGCGCAAGACCGGCATCCAGGACAAGGCGCCGCCGACCGAATTCGAGGGTCCGCTGATCGAGGCCGAGAATCTCGGCCTCGCGCGCGGCCGCACCGACAAGGAGGTCATCATGGCCCTCCAGGTGGGTCTGTTCGCCCTCGGCGTGGCGCTGCCGACGGAAAAACTCGACTTTCTCCGCGCGCTGGTGCTGCACGGCACCACCGAGGCAAATCAACCGAACTGAGGCGAATGGATAGACACGATGGTCGATCTCAAGGACAAGAATCTCGACAATCTCATCGACCAGGACGGCGCGAAGATCGCCCGCGATCATTTCCGTTCCGGCGACGTCGCGGTGGTGACCGGCTGCGCCCGCGGCTTCGGCCGCGCCATCGCGCGGCGCCTTGCCGCCGACGGCGCGCGCCTCGCCATCTGGGACCTGCTCGACGACGAGGGCGAGCAGACCGCGGCCGGGTGCCGGCAGCTCGGCGCCGACGTCGCCTACATCCATTGCGATATGGGGAAGCCCGAGGACATCAAGCGCGCCGCGCAGGCGACGCTCGATCGCTACGGCTCCGTCTACGCGGTGGTGAACAACGCCGGCATCAACCTGCGCACATCGGCCCTCGAGTATTCGCTCGAGCAGTGGCAACGGACGCTCAACGTCAATCTGATCGGCTCGTTCCTCACCTCCCAGGCATTCGCGCCGACGATGATCGCCGCCAAGCGCGGCAACATCATCAATCTGGCGTCGGGACGCGCCATCGAGGGCGCGGTGAACAGCATCGCCTACGGCGCCTCGAAAGCCGGCATCGTCAACATGACGAAGACGCTTGCCACCGAGTGGGCGCGCTACGGCATCCGCGTCAACGCAATCGTGCCGGGCGTCTCCGAGACCCGCCAGCCGCTCGAAGCCGGCGGCACGCTCGAGGCACTGGTCTCGCGCACCGACGCCATCCCCCTCGGACGCATCGGCCACCCCGACGACATCGCCGGCATGGTCGCGATCCTGCTGTCGAAGGACGCCGCCTACATCACCGGGCAGGCGATGGCGATCAATGGCGGTCGCATCATGCTGCCGTGACCATCGCCGACGGTCCCTGTCCGGCCGGAACTAGAGCGCCCCTTGGCCGTTCCCTGAATCTCCCCACGAGATTCCGTCGAAGGAGCGTGCCATGAGGATTTCCAGCGTCCTTGTCCTCCTCGCCACCGCGTCCACCCTCGCCGCCTGCGCCAACATGACGTCGACCCGCAGCGCGGGAGCGCCGACGTCCGCCGCCCGGTCCGCGGCGCCACAGCCGTCCGCCGACGTGCGCGATGCCCAGCAGCGACTCCACACCCTTGGCTTCTATCAGGGGCCGAATGACGGGTTGTGGGGCCCTGAGACGCAGGCCGCCGTCCAGCGTTTCCAGCAAAGCCACGGCATGGCCGTCACCACCAGCCTCGACAGCCAGACCGTGAGCGCCATCCGCACCGCGGAGACGGCGCCGATCACCGTGTCCGACGCCACGGACGTCCGCACCATCCAAAACCGGCTGCGGCAGCTCAACTTCTACAACGGCCAGGCGGATGGCGTGTGGAACCCCGGCACGCAGAGCGCCCTTGAGAACTTCCAGCGCTCTCATGGCCTGCCGGTCGGCCAATTGAACGCGCCGACGGTCACCGCCATGGGCATCGACACCGCGAGCTTCCCGACCCGCCCGAGTCCCGGCATGGCCGGCGGCGCGACGTCGACCACCGGAGTGACGTCGACCGGATACGCCGGGAACTCGCTCGACCGGAATGTCATCCGGGGCATCCAGCGCCGCCTGACCCAGAACGGTTTTACGCCCGGGCGCGCCGACGGCGTGTGGGGACGGTCGACGCAGCGGGCGTTGAGGCAGTTCCAGCAGAGCCGCGGCCTGGAGGCATCCGGCCAGCTCAATCCGACGACGATTTCGGCGCTCGGCCTCGATCCCAACAATCTGGCCGGGAGCGCCGCGTCGGTACGATAGCCGCTCAACCACTTTGCCGCATCAGGCCACCGGCGCGCCTGCACGATGCGGCGGGCGGCCATGCTCGCGCGTCGGTATGGGGCCTGAAACTACTGGCGTTCCTGCACGCCGGTGAACATTTGTCTCCTCGCCCCGCCCGGAAACGCGGGAGAAGGAGATCGTTCATGAAGACGCTGGCGTTCAAGCAGACCAATAACCGCGGCCACTGGGTCGGCGACGGGTTCCCCGTACGCAGCATCTTCTCCTACAACGATCGCGCCCGAGAGCTGTCGCCGTTCCTCCTGCTCGACTACGCGGGTCCGGCGACGTTCCAGCCCACCAATAAGCGCCTCGGCGTTGGCGAGCATCCGCACCGCGGATTCGAGACCGTGACCATCGTCTACTCGGGCGAGGTCGCGCATCGCGACTCGTCGGGCGGCGGCGGCCTCATCGGACCGGGCGACGTGCAGTGGATGACCGCTGCCGGTGGCGTAGTGCACGAGGAATTCCACGGCCCCGCCTTTGCCAAGAACGGCGGCACGTTCGAGGTGATTCAGCTCTGGGTCAACCTGCCGGCCAAGGACAAGATGTCCAAGCCCGGCTACCAGGCGATCACCACCGATACGATTCCGACCGCGGATCTGCCGAACGGCGCCGGTTTCGCGCGAGTCATCGCCGGCCGCTATGGCGACGTGGCGGGCCCCGCCCGGACCTTCACGTCGATGAACGTGTGGGATGTCCGGCTGAACGCCGGCGCTCGCGTCGAGTTGCCGGCGAGCGAAGGCCACACGACGGCGGTGTTCGTGCTGAAGGGACACGTGCGCGTCGGCGGTACGGAGATCGGCGAGAGCGAGCTGGCGGGGCTCACCCGCGAGGGCGCCAACGTCGAGGTCGAGGCACTCGACCGCGCGACGGTGCTGTTCCTCAGCGGCGAGCCGATCGACGAGCCGATCGTCGGCTACGGTCCGTTCGTGATGAATAGCCAGGACGAGATCCGGCAGGCGGTGGTGGATTACCAGACCGGCAAGATGGGGCATCTCAGGGAGACCGCTTAGCTCTCCATCCCGAGCCTCCCCCAAAATGAAAGGCCGCGCGCGATGCGCGGCCTTTCTATTTTCAAGCGATCGGCTCCGTCGTATGGCGGGTCCTACGACTTTTTCTCCTTCGGCGCCGTCTCCGCCTTCGCGGGATTGAGCCCCTGCTTTCGCATCAGCCCGTCGAAGGCCTGAACCGCCTTGTCGGACGTCGCCGCGAGGTCGTGGATCATGCCTTCCATCGTCTCCGCCGGAACCGCGGCGAATCCCTCGAGCGTGGTATCGGCCTGGGCAAGAAACTCGGGATCCTTCGCCATCTCCGCGAAGGCTTTCCGGTAGACGTCGCGGATCGCATTCGGCGTCTTCGGCGGCAGCGCGATCCATTTGAACACGCTGCTCGCGCGCCAGTAGTCGTAGGCCGCCTTCATCGTCGGATCGGTGATCTTGCCCGCCATCGCGTCGGTGAACAGCGGCGCGTTGTCGGCGTCGGCACGCCCCGACGGCGGCAAGCCCTTGCCGAGGCCGTCGAGGTAGATGATCTTGAATTTCTTCGGGTCGGTGAGCTTGTCGACGACGTATCCGCGCGGGAAGGACGTCATGTCGATTTCGCCGCGCTCGAGCGCGATCATCAGATCGGTGCTGCCGGGATAGCCGACGACCCATTTCGCGTTCCAACCCAGATACTCGATCCCCCACACGGTCATGCGCATGCCCGAGCGCGGCACACCGCTGACCGACCCCATGGCGACCGGCGGCTTCGACTTGTCATAGAGGCGCGGCAGCGCGTCGGTGCGGATGATCATCACGTTGTCGCCGATCCGACCGCCGCCGACGATCTGGAACGTGAGGGGATCGTACCGGACCTGCGGAGTCCGGAAGGTGATCGGGTCGACCTGCGAGTTGGACGAGGTCGTGAGCGTGAAGCCGTCCGGCTTGACCTGGGTCACCATGTAGTTGAGCGCGGTGACGCCGTGCCCCCCGGGCACGTTCTGGGCGACGATGTTGGGGCTGCCCGGCAGATGCTTGGCGAGGAACCGCGCGAGAAGCCGCGCCGAGAGATCGGTGCTCCCGCCCGGAGTGGTCGGAATGATCATCGTGATCGACTTGTCCTTGAACGAAATGCCGTCGGCCATCGCCGGCGCCATCAGCCCGACTCCCGCGCAGACGGCGAAGACCGCCGCGATCCATCGCGTGTACATGTGTTCTGCCTTCCCTATGCGGCACCGGATCACCGGCGCATCCGTGTTTGTTCTTATTAAGATATGCGGCGACCGGCTTCGCAAGGAAGCATTCGTCCCCAATACTTCTTCGTCAGATCAGTTGGATCCAGCCATCTCCTGAGAAATCAGTTCAGCTTTGCATGGGCCGACGAAACTCCGATCCGCTCCCGGAATCAGAAAGGCCGCGCGATGCGCGGCCTTTCTCGTTCCGAATTGTCGGACCCGCTCAGTCGCAGCAGTCCTCGTCGTGGACGTGGTCCAGGGTGCACGCGGCAGCGCCGTGGCTGTGGGCGCCGGCGCCCTCGCCCTTGGCCCGCACCGACACCTTGGCATCGCCCTCGACGACCCCGAGGATGTCGCGCTCCTTGAGCACCAGGTATTCCTTGTCCTCGACCTTAATCTCGGTGCCGGACCACTTGCCGTAGATCACCCGGTCGCCCTTCTTCACCGCCAGCCCCATGACCTTGCCGTCCTTGCCGCGATAGCCGGAGCCGACCGCGATCACCTTGCCCTGGAGCGGCTTCTCCTTGGCGGTGTCGGGAATGATGATGCCGCCCTTGGTCTTCGCCTTTTCGGCGGCGGCGGCTTCGACGATGACATGGTCGTGCAAGGGCCGGAAATTCATGGGTTGTCTCCCCGCTGGAGTCTCTCTGTCTGGCTGCGGCGGGAGTTATGGGACCGCCGTCCGGAACTGTCAACGGGCCGATTCCATAAGCGATTTCAAAGTCTCGCCCCGTGCTGCTTCAAACACCACACTTGCCGGTGGCGGCGTAAGCTGCAATCGTTCGCCGGTTCGCGACCCGCTTCGGAGGCCTCCGTGCACCAAGATAATAATCGTGTCCCCCGTCTTTCCGCCGCCATCGTCATCGCTCTCCTGCTCGCGTCCTGCGGCAGCACCGCCCCGGTGCACGCCGCCGACGCGACAGCCCCCGCCCTCGCCTATCCCGAGGGGGTTGCCGCCGATCGGGTGAAGCGCGGCGAGTACCTGACCCACGCCGCCGACTGTCAGCCGTGCCATACCGTGCCCGGCGGCACGCCGTTCGCCGGCGGCCGCGCGTTCAAGATCCCGGGCGGCACGCTCTATACGCCGAACATCACCCCCGACAAGCGGACCGGCATCGGCAACTGGACCGACGACCAGTTCGTCAACGCACTGCAGCAGGGCGTCGACGAGCACGGACGGCACATGTATCCGGCGTTCCCCTACACGTCCTACACCGGCCTGTCGCGTGACGACATTCTCGCCATCAAGGCGTATCTGTTCAGCCTCGAACCGGTGGAAAAGCGGCGCACGCCGTCCGACATCTCCTTCCCGTTCAACCAGCGCTGGGCGATTGGCGCCTGGAAGGCACTGTTCTTCGACAGCAAGCGTTTCCAGGCCGACTCGTCGAAATCCGACGACTGGAACCGCGGCGCCTATCTGGCGGGACCGCTCGGCCACTGCGGCGAGTGCCACACGCCGCGCAACTTCGCGATGGCGACCAAATCGAGCAAGCCGCTTGCCGGCGGCGAAGCCGAAGGCTGGGTCGCATACAACATCACGCCCGACAAGAACAGCGGCATCGGCGGCTGGAGCGACGACGAACTCGCGCAGTACCTCTCGACCGGCTTCGCGCCGGGCAAGGGATGGGCGAACGGGCCGATGGGCGAGACCATTTCCGCGAGCCTGCACCACCTGAGCGACGGCGATCGCAAGGCGATCGTCACCTGGCTGCGGAGCGTGCCGCCGGCGTCGGGCAGCGAGAAGAAGCCGCGCTACGCGTGGAGCGGCGACGACCGCAACAAGGTCGGGCTCGAGACCGACACCGCGACGGCACAGGGCGCGCGGCTCTACTCGTTCTACTGCGCCGCGTGCCACGGCTCGGGTGACGATGCCAGCTCGCCGATCTACTCGTCGATGGCGAACCAGAGCAGCGTCGGCGCCAATCCGCCGCACAACGTCATGATGGTCGTGCTGCAGGGCACGCGCCGACCCGACAACGCGCGCATTTTCATGCCGGCGTTCCGGGACAACTTTACCGACGACCAGGTCGTGGCGCTGACCAACTACATCAGCAAGCGGTTCGGCGATCCCAGCGCCAAGATCAGCGCATCGGACGTCAAGGACGCGCGCAAGCAGTTGCAGTAAGGCGCGCGCCGCGTGAGACAGGAGCCCCGGACGGAAACGTCCGGGGCTCCTTCATTTGGCGCAAGCGATAGGCGTTCAATGCAGCCGGTCGGCGATTTTCTCGATGCCGGCCTTCGCGCACTCCTCGTCGCCGACGGCGACGCCGCCCGGCGTGCCGCCGACTCCGATCGCGCCGACCGTCTCGTTGCCGAACTTGATCAGCGCCCCGCCCGGCGCGAGGACCAGCCCCGGGATTCCGGAGATGCGCGCGATCGCGGCGGGACTCTTGGTGATCCGCTGCGTGATCTGCGAGGTCGTCGTCTCGCCGCTCGAATACGAGTAGCTGAGCACCGTGAAGGCCTTGGCGTGGGCGCTGTAGCCGCTGTGGAGCGACGCGAACTGGTCGTGGATCAGCACCAGCTCCATGCCCTGGGCGTTCATGACGCTGACCGAGATGTGCATGCCGGCCGCGGTGCATTTGGCGAGCGCCGCCTGCGCTGCCTCGAGGGCGACCTGATACGTGAGGTAGTGCTGCGTCGGCAACGGCTCCGCCGTCGCCATCGGCGCCGCACCGGCAATCGCCGCGACGGCCGCGATCTTCAGATATCTGTGAGCAAAACGGGTCATCCAGTTCCTCCCCTGTGTGCGGCAAAACACCGCATTTCTTAACGTTTCGCAGCGTTAACCCTGGACGGTGCGCGTTTCCGCGATTCGTCGCCGCGGCGCGCGGCGATTGTGCTCGGGAAAACGCCAAGCTGTCCACGAGCCGCGCCCGCCGCGGGCGAATCTTTGCCGCTATGGCGCGAAGACCGAAAACCTAGACTCCGGTTGAGCGGCGTCGGGGTGGGCGTCGCGCGATGCGGTTCGCGACGAACTACAAACGAGGACGAAACCCGTGAACTCGTTGACCAACATTCTTCTTCGCTTGGGCGCGATCTGCGCCGCCGTTCTCGGGCTCGCCGCGCATTACGCGTGGGGCGAGGTCCTGACGGACCGCGCCGGCCGCTTCTCGGTCGATTTCCCCGGACACGCGCAGGAGCAGAGCCAGCGCGTCGACACCCAGGCGGGCGCCGTCGTCGCCCATATCTTCACGTACAAGGGCACGACCGGCGGCAGCTATACCGTCGTCTACAGCGACTACCCGAACGGCTCGATGACCAACGCCGTCCCCGACGGCGTCTACGAGGGCGTGATCAACGGCGCGATGGGCCAGACCGGCGGAACGCTGAAAAGCAGCAGCAGCGTGCAGAGCGGCGGCGTGACCGGCCGCGAAGCGGTATTCGCATCCGCCGATCAGAAGTCCGTGCTGCGCTCCCGCTATTTCCTGGCCGGCGACCGGCTTTACCAGGTCGCCTACGAAGGTTCGCCGGGCTCGGAGACCGGCAAAGCCGTTGTCGGCTTTCTCGACAGCTTCCACATTCTCCGATGAGTTACGCGTAATCCTCCAGACTTCGACACCGGCTCTGGCGAGCCGGTGTTTTTTTGCCTACATCGCGCCCGCCGCCTTGAGATACGTCAGATCGACGAAGCGCTCGGCCTTCGGTAGCGGCTTGGCGATCTCGCCTGCATCGCCGAGCAGCTCGATGACTTTGGCCATCCCCGACATGCTGATCTCGCCCGCTTTCGGCATCACGCCCCGGTAGGGCTCGTAATAGAGCGCGAGAATTTCGCGGGCGACATCGGGGGGCGCGTCGGTGGTCTCGGCGAGGATCCCGACCACGGTGTCGCGGTTCTTGGGGTCGGCCATGAAGCGATAGGTGTCGGCGAACGCGCGGGCGAGCCGGACCACCGCGTCCTTGTGCGCCGCCGCCCAGTCCTTGCGTGCCGCGACGACGTTGAACTGAAGCTCGGGGATCACTTCGCTCGAATCGCCGAGCTTCACATAGCCCTTGCGCGCGAACAGGATGTCGTCGGGCTGACCGAGCGGCACCGCTGCGCAATCACCCTCGGTCAGGCACTTGGCGCGAACCGGCGTGCCGACCAGTTGCGTCGTGCGATAGGCACCGTCCGGCAGGCCATGCTTCGCCAGCAACATGCGTGCGCCGATCGAGATGGCGTCGGCCGGCAGCGAGAAGCCCACGGTCTTGTCGCGCAAGTCCGAGAACGACCTGATCTCCGGACGCGCCATCAGGCTGTAAATCGTATTGGCCGGCCCGCCGATCACCGCGACGGTGTTGAAATTCCGCGCCAGCGCAGCCTGGATCAGGTATGGCGTCGCCGTGTTGGTGACGTCGACCTGGCCGCTCTCGGTGGCGTTCACCATGTGCTCGACACCGGGCAGCGGCACGATCTCGAGCGCGAGGTTTTGCTTGGTCAGGAATCCCTGGCGCTGGGCGGTGTAGAGCGGCAGCGAGGAAATGCTGCGCGCGGAATTGGCGATCACGCCGTAGCGCAACGTGGTCGTTTCGGCCGACGCCGTAGCGGCGAGCACTGTCATCATGACGGCGAGGACGAACGCGCGGACGATCATGTGGGGCCTCCCGGAACAGCACAGGTGGATTTCCGTCATCCCAAGGCATCGGGGCGCGTCACGCTACTGCAAAAAACGAAACGTCTTGCGCGTCAGCGCAGAACCGTTCGATCTTTAAGGACTTTTCGTCCTCAAGCTCACCTTGGCACTTGCCCGTGCCTCGCGTTGGCGGGACACTGCGCGCAACCAAGGGCACGCCGAATACGGTGGCCATAAGAACGAGCGCCATGGGAGGCGTCGACGTCCATCCGCGGGTCCCTTCGGATACCTGCTAGCCGCCAGTTGCGCGGCACGCCCCCCTTTCATCACGCGCCCAATCGTCGGCTTGTCGCATCGCGATGGGCGGCAGACTCGTCAAACAACGCAACGAGCGTAAAGGGGGAGTAACGACTCATGAAGACCTTGCTTGCATCGATGGCCGCGATTGGCGCGGCCCTGCTACTCGGTGCCGGTCCGGCGCACGCCCAGCAGGGCGCGGCGCTGAGCGGCACCGTCACCTCGGCCGAGGAAGGCGCCATGGAAGGCGTCCTCGTCAGCGCCAAGAAGGACGGCTCCAACATCACCGTGACGGTGGTGAGCGACGCCAAGGGACAATACAGCTTCCCCGCGTCGCGTCTCTCGCCCGGCCACTACTCGATCAAGACCCGTGCCGCGGGCTATGACCTCGAGGGGCCGAAGGACGCCGAAATCGCCGCCGGCAAGGCCACGAAGGCCGACGTCAAGCTGAAGAAGACCCGCAATGTCGCGGCTCAGCTCTCAAACACCGAATGGGTGCTCAGCCTACCGGCCCAGGAAAAGGATAAGCGCTTCCTCGAAGGGTGCACGGGCTGCCACACGCTGCAGCGCATCATGCGCTCGACCTACTCCTCGGAGGACTTCCAGGAGGCGATCTTCAAGCGCATGGGCCTGTACTCGCCGGGCTCGACGCCGGCCCACCCGCAGCCGCTGCTGCCGGGCCCGCGTGGCGAACGTCCACGCATCAACCCGAACGCCGCCAAGGGCGCCGGCGATCTTCTCGCCCGCGTCAACCTGAGCGAGAGCCAGACCTGGGACTTCCCGATGAAGACGCTGCCGCGTCCCAAGGGCAAGGCGACGCAGGTCATCATCACCGAGTACGACCTGGCCCGTCCCGAGGCGCAGCCGCATGACGTGGCACTCGCCCCGGACGGCACCGCCTGGTACTCGGACTTCGGCAACCAGTACATGGGCATGCTCGATCCGGCGACCGGCAAGGTCACCGACTTCGCGGTCCCGGTCCTCAAACCGGACGAGCCGAAGGGTCTGCTCGAAATACATTTCGATCCCCAGGGCAACGCGTGGGGCTCGATGATGTATCAGGGCGGCATTGCCATGTACGACCGCAAGGCCAAGAAGATGCAGGCCTTTGCGCTCCCGAAAGAGTGGCAGTCGAACAGCACCCAGGAGTCGATGGTCGCGCCGAACTACTCGAGCGTGGACGGCTACGTCTGGACGAACAACCAGGAGGATCACTCGATCCTCCGGTTGAACGTCAAGACCGGCAAGTTCGAGAACCTCGGTATCATGAAAGACGCCAAGGGTAAGCAGATCAGCGCCTATGGCATGCCCGCCGACCACCACAATGGCCTCTATCTTCTGGAGTTCGGCGGGACGTCGATCGGCCATATCGACGCCAAGACCAAGGAGGTCCAGATCTACCCGACCCCGTCGCCGGGCTCGAAGCCGCGCCGTGGCCGGGTCGATGAGGAGGACCGCCTGTGGTTCGCCGAGTACGGCAACAACGCCATCGCGATGTTCGATCCCAAGACCAGGGAGATCAAGGAGTGGCAACTGCCCACTCCGTGGGAGCTGCCGTACGACGTCACACCGACCAACTCGGGCGAGGCGTGGACCGGATCGATGTTCAGCGATCAGGTCTCCCGTCTTGACTCGAAGACCGGCGAGATCACCGAGTATCTGCTGCCGCGCTCCACCAACATCCGTCGCGTCTACTACGACAACGAGCGGAAGGCGCTCTGGGTCGGCAGCAATCACGGCGCGTCGATCATTCGACTGGAGCCGCTGAGCTAAGTTCCGGGGAGACGACTCGGAGAGAGAAGAGGCGCGCGGGGCCGAAGAAGCCCCCGCGCCTCTTCCATATTCGGGCTAGCCGCGCATTGGCGGAACGGCGCTCTCCCGCCGCATCCCTTCGTAGACGTGAACCATGAAGGCCGCGGCGAACGCCGGCATCATCAATCCCACGATCGGGATCGAGAACAGGAACGCGATCACCACGCCGGCCACGAAGGTCGCTGCACGATATTTCCGCCGCATTTCGCGCGCGGCGGCGAGCGGCATGTGCCGCATGGCCACCAGCTCGAAGTATTCGCGCCCGAGCAGGTAGCCGTTGAGGGCGTAGTACACGGCGACGTTGATGGCCGGAAACAGGTAGAGCGGCAGTGCCAGCAGGTTGAGCGCGATCGTCACCGCGGCGAGTCGGATCGAGCCCCAGGTCGCCGCCGTCACCGAGGGGGCGCGGCCGATGTCGTCGGGGTAGTGGCGGCGCTCGACCGCTTCGGCCGCATCGTCGAGGAAAATCCCCTCGACCGCGACCATGGCACCCGGGAACAGCAGAGCCGCGAGCAGGACCGCCCCGACGCCGCCGAGGGTGGCGATGATCGAATCGATCCACCCCGTCCCGGTGACGCTGAGGTACTGGAGCCCCCAGGCGGCCGCCCCGATCAGGACGACGAACAGCGCGACGGCCGCGGCCGCGCCCCGCACGATCACCCGCCGGAGCGCCGGGTCTCCGGCTTGCGAGAATGCCTTGAATAGATGGACCAGCACGTGACACCGATGGATAGCCGAACGGCAATGGGCCGCCAGCCTACACGAGAACTCCGCCGGCGCGACGCCGTTAAGATTAACCCTGCCCGGGACAGCGAAGGCCCTCGAACGTCGCGCATTCGCGACGACTTTCCCGATTTTGCTACGCACCGTTCACACACGATTCAGGTGCGACAAGCGATCCTTAGCGCAATCACGGAAGTTGGGGTGTGGCCATGGGAGTGTCACGCGCGATAGCCGCCGCAACGGGCCTGCTGCTGGCCCTCGCCGCCGGCGCGCGCGCGGAAGAACCAGGTCCCTACCTCGGCCTTGGCGCCGGCCCCAGTTGGCTGGCGAGCGCGCCGCTCCGCCGTGGATCGGCGTCCAGCAACATCACCTTCGACAGCGACGGTACGGCAATCGGGTCGGTCGGACTGGCACTCGATCGCAGCTGGCGCGCCGAGGTCGAAATCGGCAGCCGGCGCGACAATGCGCAGGGGTTGACGGCCGCCGGCGATCTCACTCACTGGAATCGCGTCAGCAACCTGACGTTCAACGTCGAAACCGGATCGGGCTGGACGCCTTACTTCGGTGCCGGTATCGGCACCCTCCGTTACCACGCCTCGGGTCTGCGAATGTCCGCCAATGGCGCCGGTGACGACGACACCCTCGCCTATCAGGGCATCGTCGGCGTCAGCTACGCGTTCACGCCGACCAGCCGCTTCTTCTTCGACTATCGCTACGTTCGATCCGACGATCCCGGCGCGCGCGATCCGGCGGGCAATACCGTGCGCACTGAACAGCGTTCATCGACGGTGCTGTTCGGATTCCGGTTTACGCTTTCGCAACCCGAATCCCGCTGACCAATCACGCAGCCTGCTGTTAACTCAAACGAGCGCGCGATTCCGCGATCGCCTGCTTTTGTCTCGAATTCGAAACGACTCTTTTTGAAACGCTCCGACATCCGTGGTTACCATGGCGTTAAGAAGCGCACATGAGTGGCGCGGGTGGAGACCGGGTGGAGCTATGGCAGAAGGCCAAATCGTCGTCGCGGTCGGCAGGGCATTGCCGGAGGACCGGCGTAACTCGCTCACGCCCGACATTTTCGACACCGTCGCATCCAAGGCGGTCCTCAGCGTGCCGGAATTGATGGCGCGCGTAGCGATCGTCTCAGCGTTCGTGCTGGTCGTGCTGGTCGCCGCAAACGTCGTGATGCTGCGGGTTCTCAGCTAGCCGACGCGCAACGACTCCTATCCCCGACGACGCGAATTCGCTCACCCCATCGTGTTGGCGAGCGTGCCGACGCCGTCGATGATGATCTCGATCGTGGCGCCGGGCTTCATCGGCACCGGGCCGAGCGACGTTCCGCAGGAGATCACGTCGCCCGGCAGCAACGTCACATCTTGCGAGATCAGGCTCACCAGGCGGTGCGGCAGGAAGAACATGTCCGTCACCGGGTAATTCTGCCTCTCGCGGC
>Ga0310811_10007144_pt1 | contig 14288 bp, 12 predicted proteins | sample YCmetagenome_FD_207642 | JGI IMG/M metagenome (GOLD analysis project Ga0310811, IMG submission 207642) | Soil microbial communities from experimental microcosm in Duke University, North Carolina, United States - YC | ecosystem: Engineered > Artificial ecosystem > Soil microcosm > Unclassified ...
CTGAGCCCGGCAGGCGGCCGCCCCGAATGCTGCGGGAAATCCGGGCGCGACCCGTCAGCGAGACCGGCGGGCGTTGAGCCGGGCGGCCTGACGCGTCAGGTGGTCGCGCTCGGCGAGGTTGGGTGCCAGGTGGGCCGCCTCGGCGTACAGCCGTGCCGCCGTCGCCAGGTCGCCGTCGCGCTCGTGGAGGTACGCCGCCACCGCGGTACGGCGGGGCAGCGAGTTGTCCAGCGCCGCGAGCGCCGCCAGGCCGGCGCGCGGTCCGTCGGCCTCGCCGACGGCCACCGCGCGGTTGAGCCGGACGACCGGGCTGTCGGTCAGGCGCGCGAGTTCGTCGTACCACTCGACGATCTGCACCCAGTCGGTCTCCCCGGCGGTGGGCGCGTCAGCGTGGAGTGCCGCGATGGCGGCCTGGGCCTGGAACTCGCCCAGCCGGTCGTGGGCGAGGGCCGCCTGCAGGATCTCGACGCCCTCGGCGATCGACTCGGTGTCCCACCGGCCGCGGTCCTGCTCGGCGAGCGTCACCAGGCTGCCATCGGGCGCGGTCCGGGCGGCGCGCCGGGCGTGGTGGAGCAGCATGAGGGCGAGCAGCCCCGCCACCTCGGGGTGGTCGATCGCGGCCGCGAGCTTCCGGGTGAGCCGGATGGCCTCGGCGGCGAGGTCGACGTCGCCGGAGTAGCCCTCGTTGAAGACCAGGTAGAGGACGCGCAGCACGGTGGCGACGTCGCCGGGCTGGTCGAACCGCACGCCGGAGACGGTGCGCTTGGCCCGGCTGATGCGCTGCGCCATGGTCGCCTCGGGCACCAGGTAGGCCTGGGCGATCTGACGGGTGGTCAGCCCGCCGACGGCGCGTAGCGTGAGCGCGACCGCGGACGACGGCGTCAGCGACGGGTGGGCGCACAGGAAGTAGAGCTGGAGCGTGTCGTCCACCGCGGACGCGGGCCCGGGCACCGGCTCCTCGTCGACGAGGTCCTCACGCCGGCGGCGGGCGGTGTCCGCCCGGGTCGCGTCGAGGAACCGGTTCCAGGCCACGGTGACCAGCCAGCCCTTCGGGTCCCGAGGTGGGTCGGCCGGCCAGACGTGGACCGCTTTGACCAGCGCGTCCTGCACGGCGTCCTCGGCCGCCGCGAAGTCGGCCCCGCGGCGGACGAGGATCCCGAGCACGCTCGGCGTGAGGCTTCGGAGCAGGATCTCGTTCACTTCAGAGAACACTCGGTGACGGTGGGTGAATCGGTCAGGAACGGGCGCAGCTCGAGCCATTCGTGGATCGGCTTCCCGCCCGCCCCAGGGGCGGCCGACAGTTCCCCGGCCAGCTCGACGGCGCGCTCGTAGCTGTCGACGTCGATCACCATCCAGCCGGCGATGAGGTCCTTGGTCTCGGCGAATGGGCCGTCGGTGACCGGTGGGCGACCTTCGCCGTCGTACCGGACGAACATTCCCCCGGGGGCGAGCGCCTTACTGTCGATGAACTCGCCGGTCGCCTCGAGCCGGGCCGCGAAGTCGTTCATGTACTGCACGTGGGCCGAGATCTCCTCCGGCGTCCACTGGTCCATGGGCACGTCGTTGACCGCAGCCGGGGCGCCGCGGTAGTGCTTGAGCAGCAGATACTTGGCCATCGTGTTTCTCCTCGGTGCTGGTGCGACCCATTTTGGTCGCGTTCCTCGCCAGGGACGGAGCCAGTCACGAATTCTCGACATCAACGATGGCTCCAACTCGCATCGCCCGCCGCCTGTGAGGCGGTCGACGGGGTCCGCCCGGTTGCACGGGAGCTCAAACGGTCAAGCCGACGCCCTGAAGCGGGACCGCCTAACCGCAGTGGGACCAACCGCTCTTCCAGCTGGCCGTGCCGTATCCGCCGCCCCAGCTCACGCACGTGGCCGCGGCCGACAGCCGAAGCGGGCCCGCGTAGGCGGTGTAGTCGCCGGAGTCGCCGTCGCTGGAGCCGCCCTGTACCTGCAGGACGGCACTCATCTTGATCTTCTGTGTGATGACGTACTTCGACATCGTGACCACACAGTTCTTGCCCGACCCACTGCTGTAAAGCAGGTAGACGGTGGCACCGCTCAGGGCGTGCGAGTCGATGACCTTGTACCCGGACCCGCATACCTGAGTCGCCGTGTACGGGTTCGGTTTGGGTGGTGTCGTGGCAGGGGTGGAACTCGGCGCGGGCGCCGAGTGGGTGGGTGACGAAGGCGGCTGCGCAGGGCTAGTCGATCGCGGTGAGGTGCTCGTGGCAGGGGACCGGGAAGTCTCCGTCGCGGGGGTGTGAGCAGAGGCGTCGGCCACGTTCGGGCCCTTGGACGCGGAGTCGGACGCAGAATCGGCCGCAGAGGTCTTGCCCGGCGAGCCCCCATTGGCCTGTCCGTTTGAGGGCCGGTCATCTGCGGCCTGACCGCCGTCCGGGGTCTGGTCGCCGCCGGGCGCAGCCACGGCTTGCGCCTGCTGCGTGATGGCGGCGGATCCGCCCGATCCGCCGGGCGGCCTCGTGAGCGTCAGGGTGCCGACGATCAGGGCGGTACAGGCGGCCACCACCGAGACCGTCAGCATGACAGCTCGTCGCGGCTTGCCCCTGCCCATCTGCGTCTGGTCGGCAACGTGTCCGTCGTTCCCGAGATGGACGCCGTTCCCGGTCCTGTGATCTCCGCCGCTGTTCATGCCGTCGAGTGGTTGACCGCTACGTGATGCGCCGGTGTTTCGGTGACCTTCGCTGATCCGCTGGTCGCCCGTGCTCACTCCGGCCGGTTGCTGACCCATCAGGTAGGCCGCCACCTCCTCGGCTGAGGGGCGGCGGGCGGGATCCTTGGACAGGCACGCCGCGACCACGTCACGCAGCGGTGCGTCCAGAGCGGTGACATCGGGCTGCTCGTTGAGGATGCGCTGAATCACCGCCGGGATGGTGTCCGAACCGAAGGCGGGAGTCCCGGTGGCGGCGAACACCATGGTGATGCCCCAGGCGAACATGTCCGCCGCGGGCGTCACGTTCGCACCGTGGACCTGCTCGGGGGCCAGGTAGGAGGGCGTGCCGAGGGTGTCTCCGGTGGCCGTCGTGCCGGGTGTGTCCAGTGCCTTGGCGATGCCGAAGTCGATGACGACGGGGCCTTCCGGGCCCATCAGCACGTTGGCCGGCTTGAAGTCGCGGTGCAGGATGCCCGCCCGGTGGATCGCGGCCAGGGCGGTTACGGTGCTGATCGCCAGGCGGTCGAGTGAGGCGCCCCGCCGCGGTCCTTCGCGCTGCACGAGTTCGCGCAGCGACGGCCCCGGAACGTATTCGCTGACGATGTAGGGCTGGTTGCCTTCGAGGTCGGCGTGCAGGACGGGGGCGGTGCAGAATCGGGCGACCCGGAGGGCGACCGAGACCTCGCGCAGGAACCTGGCGCGGGCGTCGGGATCGCTGGAGAGCCGGGCGTGCAGCAGCTTGACCGCGACCTGATCGCCTGATGGCGATCGGCCGAGGTAGACCGCGCCCTGCGCGCCTTCTCCGATGCGCGCCACGATTTCGAAGTCGCCGACGCGGCGCGGGTCATCGACCGTGAGTTCCTGCGCCACACCGGCCCCCCGATAGCGGATTTAGCACGACTTGTGCGGCAGAACAGTATCAGTGAGGCGGTGGATGCGGAGATCGCCGGAGCGGGGGCCGGAGACGTCCCGCACGGTCGAGTCGTCGCACCTTTCCTGGACGGAAAATCCGTGCGATCAGGGGAATCCCTCCAGTGGGAATGATTCCGCCCCGGCGTTTTGATGCCCTCAGCATTCATTTCTTGTCATTCATCAAACGCCCCATCCTTGGAGCTGGAAGGCGTTCGTCGAACGACGAACAGAGGGTGCCGTCGCGCCAATCAGGGGTGCATCTATTCGTTCGTTCTCAGTGCCCAGGTGACCGCAGCAGCGCCTGGCGGGCCGAGTTCGCCATCCACTCCTGAGCGCGGTCGAAGGTCCAGCCTCGCTCCCCGACGAGCAGGAACCAGGCGCGCTGGCCCAGAAAGAACCAGAGGAGGTCGACGGCCAGCGCATGATCTAGTTCCGAGCGAAGCGCGTCCAACTCGACCAGGCGGTCAGCCACCGTGGTCAGGGCCTTGAGGTACGCGGTGATTCCCTCGTTGTAGACCTCCGTGGCGCCGGGGTCCCCGAGACCATCGTGGAGCAGGCCGTACAGAACGTCCCAGTGCCGCTCATGGGTACGGCGAGTGCCCTCGGCGGTGATGTCGATGATCGCCCCCGGATCGGTGCACGTCGCCACCGCTTCGAGACCCTCCGCCACCGCGGAGTCGTTCACGGCGGAGGCCAGGAGCGCGGCCAAGATCGCCGTCTTGCCTCCCGTGCTGCTGTAGACCGTCTGCACCGCCACTCGGGCCGCCGCCGCGATCTGGGCGACCGTCACCTCCGGGTAGCCGTGGGCGAGGAACAACTCCCGCGCGCTCTGCATGATCGCCGTCCGGGTCTCTGCGGCCGCGTCCATGCGACGGGGGGAGTGGTATCTGCCCATGTCCGTATCCTCCCATTCTTCTGTGGTGATGGCCACATTGACCATAGATGTCTCTATTGACTAGCGTCCTCAACATGCTGAACCCGACTGCTGAACCCATGGCCGTTCTGGAGACCCGTCTCGTGCACAACGTGCACCGACAGGCGACCGCCTTGCTGGTCGAGGCCGCCGGACGGCCTTCGGTGCCCGCCGCCGCGCTGGCCGAGCTGCGCGACTTCCTGGTCGCGCACCTGCATCACCACCACGAGAGCGAAGACGACGACCTGTGGCCGATGATCATCGCCGTCGCTCCTCAAGCTGCCGAGGGGCTCGCCGCGCTCAGCGTCGAACACCACCGGCTCGATGCCGCCCTTGAGGCCCTGAGTGCGGTGACAGTGGCGGACGGCGCCGACCGGGCTGTTCTGCGGGAGGCCGCGACCGCCGTGCGCGACCTGGTTCTCCACCACTTGGAAGACGAGGAACCGCTGCTCTTCCCCGCTTTGCGTGATCAAGTGTCCCCGGAGGCCTGGGCGGATTTCGCCAAGAAGGTGATCGAGACGTCACCGACCCTGGCAGTGCACCTGCTGGTCGGATTCTTCGACCGGGTGGGCACTCCGGAGGAGGTCGCGCTCGCGCTGCCCCCGATTCCCGAGCCCGTCCTGGCGGCCATGCGGCAGCAGGCCCAGGCGACCTTCGAGGCGCTGGGGGAGACCGGCTGATAGCCGCTGGTCTGCTGCCCTGATGTGGATCCTCACCGTCGCCCGTGCGGGGGCCGGGCGACGGTGACAGTGACGCGGGTTCGCCTGCGGCGGGCGACGCGGCAGTGGTGAAGTGTGCTGCGGGCGGGCGAGTTGCGCGACGAGGGCGCCGTCACCAAGGCGATCGCAACTCTCGCGCGAGCGCTGAATGAGTAGGGGAAGCTCGACGCCGGGCCGCACGCCACCTCCTGGCAGCCGTGGAGCGAGCTCTTCGCGGCAAGCGGTTACCCGAAGAGATGACCGAGCAACTGCCCCCTTACGCGAAAGAGATGGAAGAACACAGTGTCCCGACGTCGTACAACCCGCTGGACCGTCAACCGTGCCAGGGCGGTTCTGCTGCTCGCCGTACCAGGGGTGCTGATCTCGGCCGGGGTCTCGGCCTGTGGCACCTCATCGCCGGTTACCCCTGTGGCGGCGAGCCCCACATCGGACACGTCGCCGGTCACGTCGACCCCGACCGGTGTCGCGCCGAGCGCCGGGGAAGCTCCGAGCGCGAGCGAAGCCCCGAGTGCCGAGGAGCCCGCCCCGAGTGTCACGTCGCCCGCTCCGGCTGCCGGCACACCGGCGACCGTTCCGGCCTGCACGGCGAACGACATCAAAGTGACTCTCACCGAGCAGCCGCAACGACGCGAGGGCGCCAGCCGGATGGCGCTCGTCCAGATGACGAACGCGTCCAGCCGTACCTGCAACGTGGACGGCTGGCCGGTGATCACGCTCGTGAACGCGGCCGACGAGGCGGTGACCGTGCCGACGAAGTATGTCGCCGAGCCGGGTAAGCCGGTGCCGGCCGACCTGGCCCCGGGTGGCGGGGTGTTCGCCGGCGTCAAGTGGACGATCTGCGACAAGGCGGCCGCTGATTGCCCCGCCGGCAACACCATCAAGGTCGGGCTCGCGAAGGGTGGGCCGCTGGTGGTCGCGACCCTGGAGGGCTTCCCGAGCTTGGAGCAGTCCGGCATCACCGTGAAGTCGCTCCAGGTCGGCACAATTCAGCCCAGCAACCAGGGTGTCGTCGCCTGGTGAACAGACCGGCCTGAGTGAGTCATGCGCCTGGTCAGGCGGTGGCGGGTTCCTCGGCGCGCCGGGCCCGCTCGGCGAGCGCGTACTCGTCGGTCCGCGCGTCGTAGGCACGGAACTTCGGAAGGACGGTCGCCATCAGCGCGACCGCGCCCACGCAGAGGGCTCCGCCCGCTCCCAGAGAGAAGCGCGTCCCTCCCAGCTGTGCCATGAAGCCCGCCCGGGCGTCACCCAGCATCGGGCCCGTCGAGTAGGAGAGCAACTCGATGCCGGCCAGCCGGCCGCGGTACTCGTCGGGGATGGTCTGGTTCCAGATCGTGTGCCGGAACAACCCGCTGACCATGTCGGCGCCGCCGGCGATCGCGAGGAACAGGAAGACCAGCCAGACGTTCGGCATGAAGGCCGCGACCACCACCGCGGCGCCCCAGCTCGACGCGGCCATGATCACCGCGCGGCCGTGGCGGTGGACGTGGTTCGTCCAGCCCGAGGTGAGGGACGCGAGAACCGAGCCCACGCCACCCGCGGCGTAGAGCAGCCCGAGGGCCTTGGGCGCGCGGAGGTCGTCGGCCAGGAAGGGGTACAGCGCGTTCGAACTGGCGAAGGCCATGGCGGCGATGTCGACGAGGTAGGTGCCCATCAGATCGGCCCGCTTGAGCGCATACCGCACCCCCTCGACCATCGACCGGAATGAGGCCGGGGTGGCGTCGTCCAGGCGGCTGACCGTGCGCACCCTGACGAGCAGGACCAGGGATATCAGGAACGTCGCCACGTCGACGCCGTACGACGTGGCGGGCCCGAACGAGGCGACGATCAGGCCGCCCGCGGCGGGACCCGCGATCATCGCCGTGTTGCCGATCACTCCCTGGATCGCGAATCCGGCGGTCATCTGGTCGAGCCGGAGCACCCGGTTGATGAGCGCCTGCTCGCTCGGCCCGCGCACGCTGCCGAATCCGGCCGCGAGAGCGCCCACCACGTAGAGCACCCATGCCTGCGGCTCGGGTACGAGCGCGTTGACCAGCAAAAGAACGGAGGTCAGGCAGAGCCCGACCTCCGAGACGATCACGATTTTGCGCCGATCGAGTGCGTCGGCGATGGCACCACCCCACAGGCCGCAGATCACCATGGGGATGAACTCGGCCATGCTCACCAGCCCGACCGCGAGGTAGGAGCCGGTGAGCTCCTTCATCTGGTACGGCACGGCCACCATCGTGATGAGGGTGCCGATCTGGGTGACCAGGTTGGACCCGAGAAGAAGGCGGAAGTCCCTGGATTCCCGGAGTGGGCTCAGATCCAGGCGCATCCGGCGGGCGAGGGATCTGAGCGACCGAACAGGTGTTTCCGACACGATCGTCCATTTTGGCGAACACCCGAGCGAGGAGCAAACCGCCGGCCGAGCAGAAACGCAGGCCGCCGGTCGAGGCGGAGGGGTCGAACGCGTGGGGGCGGGGAGCGATCCCCGCCCCCACGCCCGGCCGAGCCGTCAGGCGGGGACCTTGTCGAGGAACCCGTGCACGCTCTTGATCCGGCCGTCCTCGGCGAGCACGATGACGTCGAAGCCGATCACGACGGGCTCGGCGGCGCCCGCCGGGCCGAGGTGCCAGGTGAACCTGGCGATGTCGTGGTGGCCGTCCACGCGACCGCCGAGCGTGAACACGAAGCCGGGGAACATCTGCTGGGCGCCGGCGATGACGGCGCCGATGCCCTCGTGCCCGGTGACGGAGGTCAACGGGTCGGTGAGCTCGGCGTCCTCGGTCCACAGGTCGGCGACCGCCTTGGCCCGGGCGTCGGCGTCCGTCTCGTTCCAGGCCGTGATGTACCGCTCGGCCACGCCAGTGAAGTCGGTCATGTCGGACTCCTTCATTTCGTTGTCTCGGTGCGACACCCGAAATGTGGCATGAGCCCCGGAAGGCGGTCGATTACGTCGCAGGTAAGGAGTCCTGCCCGCTCGACCCGCCCAGTGGATCGAAACCCCGTCGACCCGGGCCCCTGATCGGGCGGACCATGGTCGCCGTGGAGTACAAGCACGTTCGCGGGCTGGAGTTGTCGCGGCTGTTCTACCGGGATGCGGTGGAGCCGCTGCTGCGACGTCACTTCGGCCGCGTGACGCACACGGCGGCCCTGATCGGAACGGGATCGGAGGTCCTCGGCTTCGACACCGAACGATCCGCCGACCACGACTGGGGGCCGCGCCTGCAGCTGTTCCTGGGGCCGGACGACGCCGATCGCCACGGTGAGGCGATCACCGCGATGCTGGCGGAGCGTCTGCCCGGGACGTTCCTCGGGTACCCCACGAACTTCGCCCCTGTCGGCCCCAAGGGCACTCGCCACATGCGGGCCGCCGAAGGACCCGTCGACCATGGGGTGGTCGTCACCGATCTGCGCGGCTGGCTCACCGGCCATCTCGGGTTCGACCCGCTCGCCGGCGTCATGTTGTTCGACTGGCTGGCCACCTCGTCCCAGGCCTTCGCGGAGATCACCGCCGGTGAGGTGTTCCACGACGGACTCCGCCGGCTGGGGCCGGTCCGGGACCGGCTCGCCTGGTACCCCGACGACGTCTGGCGCCATCTACTCGCCTGCCAGTGGGCGCGCCTGGCAGAGGAGGAGGCATTCGTCGGCCGATGCGGTGAGGTCGGCGACGAACTCGGCTCGGCCGTCGTCTGTGCTCGCCTGGTACGCGACCTTATGCGGCTGTCCCTGCTCATGGGCCGCCGCTACCCGCCGTACGGGAAGTGGCTCGGCAGCGCATTCGCCCGGCTGGAGTGCGCCCCTGAGCTCTCACCCGTCCTCGCGGGCGCCCTCGCGGCGACCGGCTGGCGGGACCGTGAACGCCATCTGTCCGCGGTCTACGAGAAGGTCGCGTTGCTGCACAATCGCCTGCGGCTCACCGAGCCCGTCGACCCGCGCACCCGGCCGTACCACGACAGGCCGTTCCGGGTCCTGCGCGCCGACCGTTTCGCCGAAGCCCTTCTCGGCACCATCGCCGACCCGGCCGTGCGGGACCTGCCACACACGGGCGCCGTCGATCAGTACGCCGACAACACGGGTGTCCTGTGCGACAGGACACGCAGTCGGCGCATGGCCGAGGCCGTCCGCCGTCCGTGACCGGGAGCGACCCCGGCCGGCGGGTGCCGTACCGGGGCCGGCGAGAGCGAACGGACGTCAGAGCCCGAGCGTCTCCCTGCGGAGGTGGGTCTTGAGGATCTTGCCTCCCGGGTTGCGCGGCAGTTCGGCCTCACGGAACCAGATCCGGACGGGCACCTTGAACTTCGCGATCCGCTCGGACAGGAACGACTGCAGTTCCTCCACCGTGGCGGCAGCGCCCGGCTTGAGCCGTACCACCGCGCCGACCTGCTCGCCCATCTCGTCGTCCGGGATGCCGATCACGGCGGCGTCGTCGATGGCGGCATGCTCGAACAGGGCGGCCTCGACCTCGGCGCAGTACACGTTCTCGCCACCCCGGATGACCATGTCCTTGGCCCGGTCGACGATGTAGACGAAGCCCTCCTCGTCGACCCGGGCGAGGTCGCCTGTGTGGAGCCAGCCGTTCACGAACGTCTCGGCGGTGGCGTCCGGCCGGTTCCAGTAGCCCATGATCACGATCGGCCCGCGGACGCACAGCTCGCCGACCTGGCCGACCGGCACCTCGACGCCCTGCGGGTCGCAGACCTTGATGTCGATGACCGCGGCGGGCAGGCCGATGCTCTCGGGTTTCGCGACGTAATTGCGGCCGCTGTTGTAGACCGCGAGCGCGGTGGTCTCGGTCATGCCGTACCCGTTGCCCGGGGTCCGGTTGGGGAGCAGTTCGGTGATGCGCTCGAGCAGCTTGGGCGGTGCGGGTGCCCCGCCGTACGAGATCGCGGTGAGCGAGGAGATGTCGTGCTTGCCGAAGTCGGGGTGGGAGAGCAACTGCCAGGCGTTCGTCGGCACGCCGCTCATCGTGGTGATCTTCTCGCGCTCGATCAGCTCGAGGGCGCGCTTGGGATCCCACTTGTACATGAGCACCAACTGGCCGCCCGTGAGGAACGTCGGCATGAGGACGGCGAAGCAGCCGGTCGTGTGGAACAGGGGGACGGTCAGGAGCGTGACGCGGCGCACCGCGGCGGCCTCGGCCGGGTCCTTGCCCGCGAGCGCCACGCTGCTCATGAGCGCGTAGGCGACGGTCATGGGCGCCTGGCCGAGATTGCGGTGGCTGCCGAGGGCGCCCTTGGACCGGCCCGTGGTCCCTGAGGTGTAGAAGATGGTGGCCGGGTCGTCCGGTCCGACCTCGACGTCGGGCAGCGTGACGTCCGGGGCGACGTCGCCGATCACCTCCGCCCAGTTCGCGTCGTCGGCGCGGGTGACGATCGTGGGCACGCCGCCGCCGGCGAGGCGCTCGGCGCGCTCACCATCGGCTATCAGCAGCTTCGCCCCGGAGTCGGTGAGGCCGTACTCCAGCTCCTGCCGGGTCCACCAGGCGTTCAGCGGGACGGCGACGGCGCCCGCCGCGAGCGTGGCGGAGAAGGCGACTATCCACTCGGGATAGTTGCGCATGGCGATGGCGACGCGGTCACCCTTGCGGATGCCGTAGTCGTCCACGAGCCGGTGGGCCAGCGTGGCGGCGAGGCGGAAATGCTCCTCGAAGGTCAGCCGCTGGTCCTCGTAGACGACGAAGGTCTGCTCCCCGTGGAACCGGCTCGTCTCCAGCAGCGCGCGGAAGGTGGCCGGTGCGTGCTTCCACGCGCGGATCGTGTTTCCGGCGACCTGGACCTCTTCCATCTCGAAGAGCTGGCCCGGCGCCGTGAGTTGTGCCTGGACCTGTTCAATCGCTGTCATGCTGGCGTGCTCCCGGGGGTGTAGTTAACCGGAATGTCACAATACCGACCGGCCGGTACGGGGGCCAGAGCCGAAACCGTCCACACTCTGAAACTCAACTTGCATGCTCATGCCCTTCGTTGCATACTCGCTAACAGGCAAGAACATGAGCTGTACCGCATAGTCATGCAGGGGGCGCGGATGAGAGCGGCGATCGCCGGAGCGAGTGGATACGCGGGGGGCGAGCTGCTCCGCCTGCTCCTCGGGCATCCTCTGGAGATCGGGGCGCTGACCGCGGCATCGAGCGCGGGGAGCCGTCTCGGGCTACATCAGCCGCACCTGCCCGCTCTCGCGGACCGTGTCATCGAGCCCACCACGATCGACGTGCTGAGCGGCCACGACGTCGTCTTCCTGGCCCTTCCGCACGGGCAGTCGGCCGCCGTCGCCGCCGAACTCGGCGAGACCACGCTGGTGGTCGACTGCGGCGCGGACTTCCGGCTCGCCCGTGCGGCCGACTGGGCGGAGTTCTACGGCGGAGCCCACGCGGGCACCTGGCCCTATGGCCTGCCGGAGCTCCCGGGACAGCGCGAGTTGTTGCGCGGCACCCGCAGGATCGCCGTTCCCGGCTGTTATCCCACGGCGGTGTCGCTCGCCCTGTTCCCCGCGTTCGGTGCGGGGCTGGTCGAGCCCGACGTGGTGGTGGTCGCCGCGAGCGGAACGTCGGGTGCGGGCCGCTCGCCCAAGGTCCACTTGCTGGCCAGTGAGGTGGCGGGCTCGGTCGGCGCGTACGGCGTCGGCGGCGTCCACCGCCACACGCCCGAGATGGAGCAGAACCTGTCCGCGGTCGCGGGCCGGCCGGTGCGGGTCTCCTTCACCCCCACGCTCGCGCCGATGAGCCGCGGCATCCTGGCCACCTGTACGGCTCCCGCCACGCCGGGCCTCACCGCCGCCGCGCTCCGGGAGGCGTACGAGACGGCGGTGAAGGACGAGCCGTTCCTGCACCTGCTTCCCGAGGGCGTCTGGCCCGCCACCGCGATGACCGTGGGCGCCAACACGGCCGTCCTGCAGGTCACCCTCGACGAGCGGGCCGGGCGGGTGATCGCCGTCATCGCCATCGACAACCTCACCAAGGGCACGGCGGGGGGCGCGATCCAGAGCGCCAACCTCGCCCTCGGCCTGGCGGAAGAAGTCGGTCTACCCCTTAACGGAGTCGCCCCATGAGCGCCATGCACCCCACAAGCCACACGAGCCACCTGAGCCCGATCCGCGAAGGGGGCGAGCAAGCGTGAGCGTCACCGCGCCTCTCGGCTTCCGCGCCGCGGGAGTGGACGCAGGCATCAAGCGCGGCGACGACCGCGACCTGGCCCTGGTGGTCAACGACGGCCCGTCGCGGGCGGCGGCGGGCGTCTTCACCCGCAACCGGGTCAAGGCGGCGCCGGTGCTCTGGTCGGCACAGGTCGTGAGCGGCGGTCAGGTCAGGGCCGTGGTCCTGAACTCCGGCGGCGCCAACGCGTGCACCGGGCCGCTCGGCTTCCAGGACACCCACGCGACGGCGGAGAAGGTCGCCGAGGTCCTCGGCGACTCGGCGGCCGAGGTGGCCGTGTGCTCCACCGGCCTGATCGGCGAGCGACTGCCGATGGACGCGCTGATCACCGGAGTCGACGTGGTCGCCGCCCAGCTGTCCCGCGACGGAGGACTGGCCGCGGCCGACGCCATCCGGACCACCGACACCGTCAGCAAGATCGCCTTCCGCCGCGGCGAGGGCGGATACATGGTCGGCGGCATGGCCAAGGGCGCGGGCATGCTCGCCCCCGCCCTGGCCACCATGCTCTGCGTGCTGACCACCGACGCCGAGATCGGTTCCGAGGACCTCGACCGGGTGTTGCGGGCCGCCACCGCGGTGACCTTCGACCGCCTGGACTCCGACGGATGCATGTCGACCAACGACACCGTGCTGCTGCTCGCCAGCGGCGCCTCCGGCGCCCGGCCCGACCTGGCCGACTTCGAGAAGGTCGTCACCGCGGTCTGCGCCGACCTCGCCCGCCAGCTCCTGGTCGACGCCGAGGGCGCGAGCAAGGCCATCGCGATCGAGGTGGTCGGGGCGGAGTCCGAGACGGACGCGGTGACCGTCGGCCGCGCGGTCTCCCGGTCGAACCTGCTCAAGTGCGCGATCCACGGAGAGGACCCCAACTGGGGCCGGGTCGTGAGTGCGGTCGGGACGACGGACGCGGCGTTCGACCCCGACCGGCTCAACGTGGCGATCAACGGCATCTGGATCTGCCGCGGCGGCGCGGCCGGCGACGATCGGTCCAAGGTCGACCTGCGGCCACGCGACGTGACCATCACCATCGACCTGTCCGCCGGGCCGCACTCCGCGACCGTCCACACCACGGATCTCACGGCGGCGTACGTCCACGAGAACTCGGCGTACTCGTCATGAACGTCAGGACCAACGGAGCCCTGGACAAGGCGCACACGCTGATCGAGGCGCTGCCCTGGCTGGCGCGCTTCCACGGCGCCACCGTCGTCATCAAGTACGGCGGGAACGCGATGACCGAGGAGCACCTGCGCGCGAAGTTCGCCGACGACGTGGTGTTCCTCCGCTATGCCGGGCTGAGGCCCGTCATCGTGCACGGCGGCGGCCCCCAGATCCAGGCACAGCTCGATCTGCAGGGGATCGACAGCCATTTCGTCTCAGGCCTGAGGGTCACCACCCCCGAGGCCATGCAGGTCGTCAGGATGGTCCTCGTCGGGCAGGTCAACCGTGACGTGGTCGGCCTGATCAACAGGCACGGGCCCTTCGCCGTCGGCATGTCGGGGGAGGACGCCCATCTGTTCACGGCTGAGCGCAAGCACGCCGTCGTCGACGGAGTGAAGATCGACATCGGTCAGGTGGGTGAGATCGTCAGAGTCGACGCGGGAGCCGTACAGGCGCTGCTCGACGACGGGCGCATCCCGGTCGTGTCGTCGATCGCGCGCGGCGACGACGGGCCTGACGATCCGGGCGTCTACAACGTGAACGCCGACACGGCCGCCGCGGCGCTCGCCGTCGCGCTGAAGGCGTGCAAGTTGATCGTGCTGACGGACGTCGAGGGGCTGTACGCGGATTGGCGGCCCGATACCCCCGCGCAGGAGGTGATCAGCCGGATCAGGGCATCCGAGCTGGCAGAACTCCTCCCCGCGTTGTCGAGCGGCATGGTCCCCAAGATGGAGGCGTGCCTGACGGCCGTCGAGGGCGGGGTCCCGCAGGCCCACGTGCTCGA
>Ga0310811_10007145_pt1 | contig 14288 bp, 16 predicted proteins | sample YCmetagenome_FD_207642 | JGI IMG/M metagenome (GOLD analysis project Ga0310811, IMG submission 207642) | Soil microbial communities from experimental microcosm in Duke University, North Carolina, United States - YC | ecosystem: Engineered > Artificial ecosystem > Soil microcosm > Unclassified ...
AACTTCCCATGGAGTCAGTTCCGTTTCCTTCCGGGCGCGAAAAAAGCGCCTATTACGCTGCAAGTGCCGCCCGGCGTACCGCCAGCGGCGGCGCAGGCCAAGGACAAACAGCCGCGTGCGGCCGCGGCCGCACGCAAGCCGGATGCGGCGCCGCAGACACCGCCCACCCTGGCGGTCATCGATGCAACGGTGCAGCGGCAGAACGGCGCGAAGATCGGCCGGATCATCGACGTACTGGTCGACGGCAATGCGCAGCCGCAAGCGGCCGTGGTCGATATTGGCGATCTGATCAGCACCGACCGGCGCAGCATCGCGGCGGACTGGTCCGCGCTGCAGTTCGTCCAGAAAGGCCGCGATTTCGCGCTGCAGTTGAACCTATCCGACGCGCAACTCAACGCCTCACCGCCCTATGCGGCAGACAAACCCGCTCGGGCCGTCTCGCCTGTCGTTCCGGCGCCTGCCGCCACACCAGTCGCCGAACCAGCCGCCGCCGCTGGACGCGCTACGCGCTGACGAGCAGAACATGGCCACTGCACGAAGCCTTCGAGCGCTGGATTGGTTGAATTTCTTCCTCGCAAACGTACAAACGGGTTTCGGGCCGTTCATCGCGGCCTATCTCGCCTCGCATAAATGGACGCAGGGAGAAATCGGCATTGCCTTAAGCGTCGGCACGGTGACGGCCATGGTCAGTCAGGTGCCGGCCGGCTACCTGATCGACGCATTGCGCAACAAACGCGCCGCCGCGGTGGCGGCCATCATCGCCATCGCTCTGTGCGCGGTGCTGCTCGCCGCCAGCCCCACCTTGCTGCCGGTACTGGTCGCCGAGGTCTTCCACGGGTTTGCAAGCTGCATGCTGGTGCCGGCACTGGCCGCGATCTCGCTTGGTCTGGTCGGACGCCACAATTTGGGCGACCGGCTTGGTCGCAACGCCCGCTTCGCCTCGATCGGCAGCGCGCTCGCTGCCGGCCTGATGGGGCTGTTCGGCGAATACGTGTCGGTGCGCTCGGTATTCTGGCTGACGGCGACGCTGGCGGTGCCGTCGCTGATCGCGCTGAGCATGATCCAGAACGTCAATGCGATGACAGCCGGGCCGAAGGCGGGCGAACCCCGCGAAAGCTTGCGCGACCTGCTGCGCGACAAGCGGCTGCTCATCTTCGCGGCCTGCGTGGTGCTATTCCACTTGTCGAACGCCGCGATGCTGAACCTGGCGGCTGGCGACGTGACGGTACGCATGGCGGATAACGTGCAATTGGTGATTGCCGCGTGCATCATCGTGCCGCAATTCCTGGTCGCGCTGATGTCGCCGTGGGTCGGACGCTCGGCGCAGCGCTGGGGACGGCGGCCGATCCTGGTGCTGGGCTTTTTGGCACTGCCGGCGCGGGCGCTGCTGTTCGCCGGAATCAGCAACCCGTATCTGCTGGTGCCGGTGCAATTGCTCGACGGCATCAGCGCGGCCGTATTCGGCGTGATGATGCCGTTGATCGCCGCCGACGTCGCCGGCAAGGGCCGCTACAACCTGTGCATCGGCTTTTTCGGGCTGGCGGCCGGCATCGGCGCGACGCTGAGCACGCTGGGCGCGGGGTTCGTAGCGGACCGCTTCGGTAATGCGGCCAGCTTCATGAGCCTTGCCGCGGTGGGCGCGTTGGCGGTGCTGCTGCTGTGGGCGGCGATGCCGGAAACGCGCGACGCCGAGCAGGACGATTCGCGCGATGCCGGGCCGCAACTGCCCGATGCGGAGGCGCAAACGCAGGACGCCAAGCCGCAAATGCGCGCCGCCGGGATCGAACCGCAAAGCGCCCCGCCGCGAGCCCGGGCCGCAAACCGGCAATCAGCCGAACGGTCGCACGCCGATCAACCAGCCGTGAAGCACGAACGCGAATAAGGTCCAGGCGGCCAGCCCGACTGCTACCGTCACCGCGTCGCGGACCGGCGCACCGGCCGGATAACCGACCGCGGCCGCACGGTCGCGGCGCCGTGCGGTGGCATAGTCGGCCACGGCCCAGACCAGAAACGCACCGAACAACAGCGCCGCAGCCGGCGTGCCGTTGGCGAGCAGGTGGCCAAGCGCCCACGCCATCACGCCGAGCACCATCGGATGGCCGACGCGGGCTTTGATGCGATTAGCCGGCAGGTACGACGCGACCACCAGGATGAACGCCAGCGCCGCGAGGTAACGTGTCCAGTCCGGCGCGATCCACACGACGCCCGCCGCCGCGCGCGCCCGCACATAGCCCCATACGATCAGCACGAATCCGATCAGCGAGAGCAGTGAAATTAAACCTTTCCACGGCTTTTCGCCAAACCGCGCGACCTGCGCCGAGCGCCATGGATCGGCCACGATGCGCACGGAGTGCGCCCCGAGAAACAGTAGCAAGCCCACGATCAACAATGCCATGTCGAACGATCCCCTGTGGTTGTGACAGCGGTTGTGACACGCGGCAGGGTCGCGGCTGGTCGATACCGCCCCGCTACACCACTAAGTATGCACTGATGTCAAGCCACCTAATTACTATCGACTAGCGTCTCGTGTTGCCACGACAATGTCGGATTCCTACCTAATCAAGGGGAGCCGACGCAGTGTTTGAAGTCAAACCAGTAGAACTCTCGAATTTTGATCCCGCGGGCAAAGCGCCGGCCCGGCACACAAAATCAGTCTTCGCGAGCGCGAGCGAAGGATGAAAGCGCCTGTTCAGACTCGCACGCTGGCCGTATGGGGCGAAGCGCTGCCCACCTGGGCCGGCCGCCCCGTCCTCGCGGCTGAGCGCATGTCGGGTACGGAAAAGCTGGGCAAACTGTACGAATACACGCTGCACGTGATGACAGTTGACGACCCGACGCTGGGCGTATGGCAGGCCAAGGAACTCGTTTCCGCGGACGCGCTGGTCGGCAAGGACATCACCGTGTCAATTGCCTTTGACGGCAAGGGGACGTTCATCCCGGGGCTGCCCGGCGATACGGGTAGCGGCAATATCGGCGCGGGCAAGCGCGACATTACGGGCCTCATTACGGAGGTGCGCTGCACGGGCGCGGATGAACGCCACATGTACTACCGCTTCACCGTGCGCCCGTGGCTATGGCTAGCCACCCGTAACCGCGAAAACCGGATCTTTCAGAACATGAGCGTGGTCGAGATCACGGAGTCGATTCTGAAGGAGAAGCGCTACCCCTTTAGCTTCGAGTTGCGACTGGCAGCGGCGGGCCTTAGGGCGGGATATCCGAAACGGGACTATATCCGGCAGGTGTGGGAATCCGATTTCAATTTTCTGCGCAGACTCTGGCGTGAATGGGGAATGTATTTCTTCATGGACGGCGCGACGCTGGTGCTGTGCGATTCCCCCTGCTCCCACCAGCCTCAGGGCAAAGCCTATGAAATCATCGCCTACCATGCGCCGGGCGGTGGGCATATCGATGAAGAACACATCCACCAGCTGTCCGTCTCGCGCGAACTGACTGCCGGCACAGTCAGCCTGATGGACTACGACTACACGCGCCCGCGCGCGCGGTTGGGTGCGAGCCGCAACGAGTACAGCGACATATCGTTCGCCAACGCCGTGCACCATGGCTGGGGCGACTATTCGCAACCGCTGGCCGGGTCAATGGGGTTATCGGGCGAGCCGAACAATTACCAGCGCGAAGCCGAATACCTGGCGCAGGTGCGCGTCGATGCGATGCGATGCCGCAGCCTGCGTGCGCGTGGCACGGGCAACCTGCGCGGATTGGCGACCGGGCGCACATTCCACCTTGCGAACCATCCGCTGAAGGAAGCCAACGCCGAATATCTGGTGGTCTCGACCACTATCGACATTCGCAACGTCGATGAGACCAGCCGGTCATTCGGCGAGGGCCCGCGGTACCGATGCGTGACGGACTTCGTGCTGCAACCGGCCAACACATTTTTTAAGAATCGGCCGAAGACGAAGAAGCCGCGCTGCAGCTCGGAAACGGCGATTGTCGTGGGTCCCGACAATCAGGTGATGTGGATCGACGGCTACGCGCGCGTCAAGGTGCAGTTCGTTTGGGACCGGCGGGGCGCCAACGACCAGAATTCGAGTTGCTGGGTCCGGGTGTCTTCCCCCTGGCAGGGCAACGGGTTCGGGACGATCCACGCGCCGCGAATCGGGCAGGAGGTGACGGTCAGCTATTACGATGGCGACCCGGACAAGCCGTATGTATCCGGGCGGATGGTGAACCAGTTCAACCAGCCGCCGTGGAAGCTGCCGAACAACCAAGCGCTCACGGGTACGCGCACACGGGAGCACAACGGTGCGCGGTCCAACAGTATCGTGGCCGATGACACGAAAGGCCAGCTCCAGGTGCAGGTGGCGAGCGACCATGCGCAATCGCGGCTGGTGCTGGGATACAACACGCGGATCGAGGGCAGCGACGGACGCAAGGAAGCGCGCGGCGAAGGCGTCGAACTCGCAACCGATGCGTGGACCGTCGTGCGTGCCGGGCGCGGCATGTTACTCACTACCGAAGCGCGTGATGCTGCAAATGCACCCGTCAAGGACATGGGTGAGACGTTCCAGCGTCTGACGCAGGCGCGCGAGCAGCACGAGGAACTGGCGAGACTTGCGCGGCAGCACAAGGCCCAGCGGGCAGGCGCGGACCAGAACGACGTCACGCAGACCATTCGGGCGCAGAACGACGCGATATGCGGCGACGATGCGAAGACCGCCGACCACCCATTTCCGCAGCTCGCGAGACCCGACATGGTGTTTGCCAGCGCGGCCGGTTTCGGATTCACCTCGGCGCACAGCACGCACCTAGCAAGCCAGCAGGACCTGGCGATAACGACGGGCCGTGACGTGAGTATTTCTTCGGGCCGTTCTTTCCTTGCGGCGGTCAAGGGAGCGGTGTCGATCTTCGCGTACCGGCTCGGCATGAAGCTCATTGCCGCGCAGGGCAAGGTGGAAATCCAAGCGCAGAACGATGCGATGGCGCTGACCGCGCTCAAGGACCTCACGATCACCAGTACGGACGGCAAAATTATCGTAAGCGCAGCGAAGGAAATCTGGATCGGCGCGGGTGGCTCGTATATCAGGATTAACGCGGAGTGTATCGAGAACGCTACGCCGGGAAGGATTCTCGAAAAAACGGCGTTCTGGGACAAGCCGGGGGCCGCCGACTCGTTCTCGATGCCGATGCCGGAATTGCCAATTCCAGAGACCGAACGCCGCTTCAGCAACCTGGTTGATCTCAGGGACGCGAGCCTGTTTGACCGGAATCTCGATCACGACAGGTCCAATCTTGACTGTGTCGTGACCGACAGGGGGCGACCCGTCATGGAATCACCTTGCGCTGTTCGACCCCGAGTTCGAACAGTGGCACTTTGTGCCCCGTACCATGATCGAGTGAACACCCATGAAAGCAAATAGCTCGCGGTGCCTTGTGTCACTGGTTGGATCAGCCACGGGCATTCGGTTCTTTACGAGAGCGGCGCAGGATGTCGAGGTGTGGGTCGAAACCGACAGGTGGGACGTCACCGAAGAAATCTGGAACGGTAACAACGAGGGGGAGCGGGCATGAGTTCCAACGAGATCTCCGATGATGCGGAAATTTACGTGGTCAAGACCGGGGATACGCTAAGTGCCATTGCGCATGAGCACGGCACAACGACGACGCATCTGCTCGATCTCAATAGTATCCACCTTCGTAATGGGCTGATAGTTGGGCAACGCCTCACCGTGCGGAACAAGCGGGAGTGTTCGGTTGTTCCGTTGTTCATCGATCTGGATCGCAATCCAATTCAAGGATTGCGTTACAGGCTGGAAAGCGCTGACGGGACGACATGTGAAGGCGTGAGCCAATTGAACGGGCTGGGCGAGCGATTTATCAGCAAGGCGCAAGGCGATAAGGTTCGCATATCGGTGCAACGCCCTGACGGCACATGGAAAGCCATACACGAGGTGGAAGCCCGAGTCGGCGAAAAGCTGGTCACGCTCAGGAGCGGCAAGCTCAAGATCAGCCTGCGAACCGAACCGCACCCCATGACGCCGGACGGTGTTCCGGTGAAGGATGATCCGCCCAAAACGCCCCCGACTCCCAGTGCGCCCGGCACCCCGAAGACCGCTATAGGGACCCTGCTGCACCCGGTCGCGGAGGGTCATCATCTGGGACTCAAGGCGTTACCGGGCACGACCCCGCAAGGCGCGCCCGTGACGGTGATCAGCAAGGATCGGCCCGACTTGCGGAGGTACTTTGCGAGGTATACGGGGGAAGCGATCACCGCGCAGGATTGGAGTGATGCCGCACGCGATATTCGTTGCGAGACAGCGGTGATCAAGGCATTTGCTCACGTCGAATCACGCGGCGCGGCGTTCGATAAGCTGCATCGGCCGGCTATCCTGTATGAGCGGCATGTTTTCAGTAAGCATACCCAGCATCAATTTGACGGTGCGAATGCGGACATTTCAGCACAGAAAGCCTATACACGCGCCAAGGTCGACCAACAGCAGCACGCGATTGCGGATAGCGATCGATTCGGGACGGAAGGAGATCATCAATATCAGCGTTTCGAGAAGGCATACCTGCTCAATCCCGACGCGGCGATTCAAGCATGCTCGTGGGGCTAGTTTCAGGTGCTAGGGGAAAATTATCGGGCTCTGCTTTTCTCGACCCCTCATAAACTCCTTGAGGCTGCCTGCACCTCGGAAAGGCAACATCTCTTAAAGCTGTTTGTTCCTTTCGCGATGACCAAAAAGCTCAAGAGTCATGGGACGCTACAAAACGCTTTGATTAATAAGAATTGGGAGGCCGCGGCACATTTGTACAATGGAAAGGATTATAGGAAATATAACTACCACATCAAGCTCAAGGAAGCGTATGAAAAAATTAAAGCTGGCATTTGGAATATTTAGTGTGCTTATTTTTCTTGGAACTTCTCAAGCACCGTTTTCGGCCACGATTGTTTTGGATCGCGGTAGATCGGCGGATGATTTAGATTACCTGGAAAAAGTTGCCAATAAAAGGCCGGATACTTATCGTTTTAATTCTAGAGATTCGTTTCGGGTGACGCTGGATGGCGGTCGGGAGTACTTTCTCGCATCAACCATCACTGTGTCGAGGGTTAAGGTCGAGCCGGGTTTTCAGGGGTATCCAGGCGGGCGAGGTTATTGTGAATTTAATTTTTTCAATAAAAAATATGAATATGTGAACGGCATTAAGGTAAAAATTCAAGACGCTGCTGACACCAACGTGTGCAACTGGATTTATGGGGTGTCGGCGGTAGTCTATAAAAAACAACCGGCCTTGTTGGTTACCGTGCAATATCACCTTGGAATTGATCCAGCCAGGACCGTGGAGGAAATCGGACGCGGTTACCATGACTTCACCACGCTGCTGGTGCTCGACCCCCGTCCCGACGGTTCGCTAGCAATTCGCCAGGACGATGAATGTCTGGGGGCAATGAACCACATCGACACACTCGCCATCGCGAAGAAGCGTCTTGTGGAATGCAGTCGATAAGTCGCTTCGGGATGCGTAACAAACGTTATCGGACATCCCGTTTCTGCCGTCACTGAATCCTTAGCCGCAGCAGGACAACACGTATGAAAAGATTAAATCAGGTACTTTTACTTTTTAGAATTTATTTTTAAATTAGTTATGGTGAAAAACATGGATATGGTTGAGACCTTTCGCAGAATTGATCGCATGAAGCGCCTTTTTGTTTTTTCTCTGCTTGCAGCGGGCTCGGTTCACGCGGCGGAATTGCCGGCGAGCATTGCAAGGCTTATACCAAATGGGTTTGAAGTGTTGAGCTACGAAGCGGGTCAACTAACTGATGATAATCGTCTGGACTATCTGGTGGTCATTCATCATCCTGTCGACACTGTGCAGCAGGCATCTACGCGCCCTTTACTGATCTTCACCCAGAATATCGACGGGACGTTCAGGCTCGCTGCACGAAATGACACGGTTGTCATGCAGGCCGACCAAGGTTGGTGTGCCCCCTTCACGGACAGCGGAGACAGCGGATTGGCGATTCAGGATCGTTACTTCACGGTCCAGAATAGTGTGTCCTGTGGGCAGCACTGGTCTCATTACATTACGTTCCACTATCACGTGAAGCAGCATGACTGGCTGCTCCACAACGAGATCGCGCAAAGCTGGCATCTCAATCTCACCGGTGACGGCGATATGCTGCTGGCAGATCCGGCCCATGTTACGAAAGCCGACAGAAAGCGCCCAATTACGTTCGAGGCTTGGCGACCGACTCAGTGATTCAATGCCAGCACTTGGTGCTGACTGAATGAAAGCGCATTCCAAATGCCCCTTACCCGCCGCAGGACAACACGACTGCAACCGGAAGTCAATAACTAAGGATGACACAATGACTGACCAGATTCGTTTGAGTGATACCGCCGACCATGGCCGCAGGGTTATCAACCCATCGTTGGCGATGCGCTATGACGGCCTATTCGTTGCCCGAGACGGTGATGAGATAGCGCACCCCCTCCGCCGGCGCGAGATCAAACCCAACGTCATCATCAACGGTGATGGATTGATGTGTGACGATGGAGTAGCTGATGCCCGCCACGCACATCGAGCCACGTTCGGCTATCGTCTGATTTCGAGTGTGCCGGCATGAAAAAGCTTTTCCGATTTCCTTTCCGGCGTGAGCTACCGCGTCGTGTGCCCGCACCTGCAACGTTTATCATCTGTTCGCGGAGCGAGTTAGGGACGTATAGCATGTGGGTCGAGAATATGCCCCGTGGTGCTCACGTCATCCGATGTTTTCTTTCGCCACTGGACGCGCTGATTGAGATGGCCATCCTGTCGAAATCGGGCGAGCCGTGGGCAGTCATGCCGGTATCCGCGATCGATCGCAATAAAATCCTTGATGCTACTCAACGACGGTTAGTCGCCTGCGTCCATCAGGGATGGGTTGCCCGCGGGGGCCAGATTAGGTTGCGCCCTAACCGCCTGCCGGTTGCAGAAGGCCAGTTGCTCAAACAAGCGCGACGAGGCAGTCTGCTCCGTTTCGGGCTGGATGCCAGCACACTGGAGGTGCTTGATCACGCCTATCAGCGAGCGGGGCTGTTCGCCTGGCGTGAGACGGTTGAGCATGTTGCGCGCTGGGACAGCGAGCGACTCATCGATGCCGCACAGCATGCCCTGCGCACGATGCCCGTCGGAACAGACACGGAAACAGGAGCCCAGCAGCTTGCGCTGTTCGATCCCGAGTTCAGGCGATGGCATTTTGTGCCGCTCGGTTGAATACAACATGGACCTCTTTCAGGACGACATCGAACCACAGTTCCGCGATGTCGCGGACGGTTGCACGGCTTTCCGATTCGGGCACGAGCATGGAAAACCGCAGCGTGCTTTAGCCCCCATGACCTTCGTCATCCGGTCACGGAACCGGTCGGAATCGTTGCAATTCCCGCCGATCTATATTGAGGGAAATGCCGATGACGTCTTTTTTGCGTTCCAATCTCGACGGCAGCGGCCTTCCGGTGCTGCCGGACACGCCCGTCTTTGTTCTCGCGAGTCGCGGTGCCTATTGTCACTGCGGGCGGCGGCACCACTACTTCAGGCGGGACAGTCCGAACGGGCAGTCGTCACGGGATCGACTGCAACGACGTGCGCCTGGCCTGCCGGTCTCGTCCTGCCAGTCCCCTTCCCCACCGTTCTCACTGAGGCCTTCGACCAACCGCTGCCCAAAGTTGATCCGAAGATCCGAAACGGACTCCTTTCTATTTCCCTCCAACTCGTACCGACAGGTCACGAAAGCGCTACCGTTGCCGTCGGCGGGACGGATATAGGCATCCTTAAACTTGGTAATCGCCGTAGCGCCGCCCGTCGAAACTTTACCCGTCCATGCGCTATTCGATGGACCGACAGCCGTAAACTCACAATGCGTTTGATTGCACGTCTGGTGAATCTCTTCGACTTCCGGACATTTGTGGATTTCGAGCATCTCGGCATTCGACGTGACGCTCATGCCCGCTAGCAGCAGGCCGAGCCAGTACCGCGTCAATAAAGGCATTCTTATTTTCTCCAATGGCGACTTTATCGGCCATCGGCTGGCGCGGAGGAAGCGGGCGACGGAGTGTCTACAACGGGAGCCCACTTGAACGCACAGCGTGCAGGGTTAGTATCCATGCAGCTCACCACGTCAGGCCGGTCGCCTAACTTGCTCCAGCGTTTACCCATGACGCCATTGCCCACATCGACAGGCATTCTCCCTTCCAAAGCGAGCCGAATGTCCGCGAATGATTCACCGCCTTTCCCCTTCCGCTCGTAATTGCAAGTCGCAGTAGGGCTAGGTTTTTGCATAATATAGGCTTGCTTGAACTTCGTAATGATCTCCGTACCTTCGGCCATCGGGTCTTCGCCCTTCCAGTTTCCACCCGTCTGCGATGTAGCCATGTAGTCACACTGCATCGCGTTGCAGGTCGACTTAATCCGATCGATGGTTGGACAATGGTCAAAGTCTTTGTTGCTCCCCTTGGCTGCGTCGCTAGCCCAGACATTCGACGCAACGCTAGCACCCATTACCAGAAGGCTCAGGCTGTACCGGATGAATAGATTCATTTGTTCGTTCTCCGATTGTTTAGATAAGAACAGAGACCTGTACTAGCACCGTAGCATGTGCGCTCGCACACACCGTTGTACTCGCGCCGTGTCGCCGCTTCCGACTAGACAATACGCGCCTCACCCGCGCAGCACCATCTGTCAACCTTGACAGTTTCATACGCGCGGAAAGTGTGTGGATTTAGCGGCGGTGATGGCAGTTGCTGAAGCTTCATCGACACCAGATTGCGCGTGCCGGTTCCGACGTCGAACGCCCCCCTTGCAATAGACCGGCTGTCGCGCTAGGGTAATAACCGGCGATCTCCGCAGCACGGCGTCATCCAAAGCGGCGGTCCAGGCCCTTCCGAGACGCTTCATACTTATGCGTCTATTTCGCCTGGCAGGTCAGCGCCCTCGCTAATCAACGAGCGTACGAACCGACAACCGACAGAGGTGTCCAATGCGCCATTGGGCGTTATCCCTGTTACTGACGCAGATCGCGGTGCTCGGACTCGTAACCGAGGCGGCATCGCAGGATGCATGCCATGAGCCTGACTTTGATCTCCCAAGCGTTCGGTCCCGGCGGTGAGATTCCGGCGCGCCATACCTGCCAGGGTGCCGATACGTCGCCGCCGCTCGCATGGTCTGGCGTGCCGACCAACGCCAAGAGTCTTGCGCTAATCGTCGACGATCCCGATGCGCCCGATCCCGCTGCACCGAAGATGACCTGGGTTCACTGGGTGCTCTACGATCTGCCGCCGAGCGCCAACGGCTTGCCGGAGGGCGTCGCCACTAGCGCGTTGCCGCCCGGAACCCGCGAAGGCAGCAACAGTTGGCAGCGCACGGGCTATAGTGGTCCGTGCCCGCCAATCGGTCGTCACCGCTATGTCCACAAGTTGTATGCGCTGGACGCCGTGCTGCCGGACCTGCAACAGCCCAACGAAGCGGCACTTGAGAAAGCCATGCGGGGCCACATACTGGCCCACGCGGAATTGGTCGGCACCTACCAAAAGCATTGAATGGCACACGTTCACGCGGCGCCAAGCCGCGCGCGCCACAAGCCTTCCAGCGAATACACAATCAGCGCCACCCAAATCAGCCCGTAGCCGACCATTTGTGTCGCGTCGAACGGCTCGTGATAGATCCAGACGCCGATCAGCAATTGCAGTGTCGGCGTGACATACTGGATCACGCCGAGCATCGACAGCGGAATGCGTCGCGCGCCAGCCGCGAACAGCAACAGCGGGATCGCCGTAATCGGGCCGGCTGCGGCGAGCAGCATTTCCACGCTCAATGGCGCATCGACAAAGCTGCTCTTGCCGAGCCCGGCCATTGCGCCCAGGAACGCGAGCGCGACGGGAAACAGCAGCAGCGTTTCGAGCGTCAACCCTTCGAGCGCGCCCAGGCGCGCGGTCTTGCGCAACAGTCCGTAGCTCCCAAAGGTTACCGCCAGTGCCGCACTGATCCACGGCGGCTGCCCGTTTTGCCAGGTAAGCCAGAGCACGCCCATGGCCGCGATGGCGATGGCCAACCATTGCAAACGCCGCAGCCGCTCGCCAAGAAAAAAGTAACCGAACAACACATTGATCAACGGATTGATGAAATAGCCAAGGCTCGCTTCCACGATATGCCCGGCGTTCACCGCCCAGATGTAGATGCCCCAGTTCGTCGACAGCAGCACCGCACTGGCGGCGAAGCGCGCCAACAAGGGCTTGTCGCGCAGCACCGGCTTCAGCCAGCGCCATTGACTGCGCAGCGTCAGCACGATCAACAGGAACAGCATCGACCAAGCCATCCGATGCGCGAGCAACTCGAGCGCCGCAACCTGGTGCAGTGTCTTGAAGTACAGCGGAAACAGCCCCCACATGGCGAAGGCCGCGAACGCGTAGATGACCCCGTTATTCATTCTAAATGTTGTATGTGCATTCTTTATAATGAACGCGCGCTGCGACCTATGACGGTCCCCGCGCACCACGCACTACGCACCACACACACCGGACAGGCGATTATCGCTTGAAATCCCGCTATTCTTCTGCGGGCGACACCTCAACTTTCCCGTTGGAAACCGTGCCACGCATCGATGATCGCGTCCGCGCTGCGGTCGACGTCCGCGTCGGTGGTCGGCCATGAAATGACCGAGACCCGCATCACGGCAACGCCGCGCCACGTGGCCCCGCCGACAAAACACACGCCGTCGGTCTGCACGCGATCAATGATGCGACGGGTCGCTTCGTCGGATGCCGCCGACGACCCTGCGGAACCGAAGCGGACGATGAACTGGTTCAGTTCGACGTCGTTCAGCACATGGACGCCGTCATGCCGCGCCAGCCGCTGTGCCATTCTGCGCGCCAAGTCGCAGTGCCTGCCGATCATCTCGGCGATGCCGCGTCTGCCGAGCGCCGCGATGACCGCCCAGGTCGCAAAGCCGCGCGCGCGGCGCGACAGCTCCGGCACCGTGTCGCTCGGGTCGATCACGCCATTGACCGACGGCGGCAGGTAGCTCGCCGAGGTGGTCATTGCGCGGCGATGCGCGGCCGCGTCACGCACGAACGCATAGCCGCAGTCGTAAGGAACTTGCAGCCACTTGTGGCCATCGGCGCCCCACGAATCGGCGCGTTCGGCGCCTGCGGCCCGATGCGCGGTGGCCGCACAGGCGCGTGCCCAAAGACCGAACGCGCCATCGACGTGCAGCCAGCCATCGCGCGCATGCGTCGCGTCGGCAATCGCGTCGAACGGATCGAAGGCGCCGGTGTTGAGCTGTCCTGCCTGCGCAATCACCAGCAGCGGTCCGTTGACCTGTGCGATCGCGGCGCGCAGCGAGTCGTCAAGCATGCGCCCGCTGGCATCGGCCGCAATGCGGATGAGGCGGCGCTCGCCGAAGCCCAGATAGCGCAGCGCGAGGAACACCGAGGCGTGCGCCTCGTCGCCGACGCATACGCTGATCGGCGGTGCGCCGAACATACCGTCGGCTTCGACATCCCAGCCTGCGCGCCGCAATAATTCGTTGCGTGCCGCAGCAATGCAGACAACCTGCGCCATCGTCGCGCCGGTCGTGAAGCCGACCGCGCACTCCGGCGGCAGGCGCAAAATGTCGACAAGCCAGCGCGCGGCGACGTGTTCGGCGACCGCATTCGCGGGGCTGCTGTGATAACTGGCGCCGTTCTGCCCCCACGCGCTGGTCAGCCAGTCCGCCGCCACGCCGGCCGGGTGCGACGCACCGATCACCCAGCCGAAGAAACGCGCGCCCGCCGAGCCGGTCAGGCCCGGGTCCGCCGCCGTCACAAGACGCTCGATCACCGTGCGCGAGTCGCTGCCGGCTTCCGGCGTCGGCCCGCCGAACGCATCGAGCAACCATTCAACCGTCGCCGCGGCATTCGGCCGGCGCTGCGCGCGTGCATCATGGAAGCGCCGGGCGCATGCATAGGCGGCATCGAGCGCGGCGGACAGATCGGCAGCCATGCGGGAATCTCCTTGTTGTCATCGTATGAACAGGCCCCGCAAGCCGGGCTCGCGCAGGCACACCCGGAAGAATAACTGCTTCGTTACCGTATGCCCGTGTTTCAGCGCTGATAGTCCCTGCGCTCGCCCGGCGGCAAGCGGTATACCGCAATCGACACCTCCGCAACCGCACGCGACTTGGTATCGACGTACGCGGACACGATGAATTCGGTCGGCTGCGACAAATAGGTATCGGTAATCGACCACTGGTACGCCTGCATGCCGTCGAGCGTGAGCCGCATCGCCTGCGGCTGCGCCCGCTGTTGCAAACA
>Ga0310811_10007146_pt1 | contig 14287 bp, 11 predicted proteins | sample YCmetagenome_FD_207642 | JGI IMG/M metagenome (GOLD analysis project Ga0310811, IMG submission 207642) | Soil microbial communities from experimental microcosm in Duke University, North Carolina, United States - YC | ecosystem: Engineered > Artificial ecosystem > Soil microcosm > Unclassified ...
GCAGCATATCGTCCACTGGTGGCTTCATAGCCTATTTGGGCACTGTCAATACGGGCCAGAATATTTTTACACACTGGCTCGGCATCACCAAACCTGCCCGTTGAATAGAGCATGCGGGCATAGTACCTATGAAAGAAGGGATTATCAGGATATGTTTGAAAAAGGTATTCACTAATCTGCATAGCCTGCTGCTGATCATTTTCATAACTATTTAATATACGCATAAGCCATACCATAGCCTCAATGCGAGTATAAAATGAATTGTATGAAACTTCCTTCAATTGCTGTAACCCAAGCGCCTTATCTCCTTTAGGAAAAAACCAAAGTACTGGCCTTAGTGAAGGATAATTCTCCGGTACCCATTTTGAAAAATAGTTATAAAGGGCATCACCAAATAAAAACTCCGGACTAAGATTATGATCGCCATTACCAACCTCTAAATAATCAAGCGCATTACTTCCTGCTGCAATAGCTTTAGTCCAGTTTTTACGGTCTTCATCTGAATAGAGTCTGCCCTTAAAACTATAGGCTGCCGCTAAAAAGAATGATGCTTCTACTTTATACTGTTTATAATTTTTAAACAGATTCTCTCCCACCATAATGGTTGAATCCATGTAGGCGAGAAACTCATCATCGTGTGAAGTGTCTTTAGTGTTGGGCATAATCTTCCACCACTCAATAAGTCCCATTAAAAAATACGGGAGGGGATGCCATCTGTATTTTGCTTTTATCTTATGAAACTGTGCTTCAGCCTCAGGAAATTTGAAATTATATAAATCGTTTAGTGCCTGTGAGCATTGCAGTTGGACAGACATGTCGCTCAACAAGATGATGGTTGTGTCTTTATTAACCTTTACCTGAGCATTTGCATGTTGTGTGAGCATGCCCAAATAAAAAAAACAAAGAATGCCAAAAAGTATCCCGTTGTTTATCTGTCTCACACGTATAGTTTTGTACTTTAAATTCATAATAACCTGCTAAAGGTATGAATCACATTGAAATTCAACCCTAAATTTAACGTGACCCAGTCTAACTCCTTATTCGCAGCCGACAAAAAGTTACTTTTTATTCTTCTTTGTGTTACCACATTGTTGCTTTTATATGTCAAAATAGCCTTCATTGAAAATGAAACTGCAGCCTTTGAATTTCTTCAAGATAGACCGGAAGGTGGCATTTTACAATTAATTAACGCCCTAAAGTTCTTCTCAGTACCCTTTGTCTATTTGTGGAAGTTCACTGTAATTGCTTTTGTAATTTGGGTTGGATGCTTCTTATTTGGCTATCGGGTAACCTATGCTCAATGCTGGGGTGTTGCCATTGGTGCCGAATTTATTTTTCTGATACCCGAAGTATTGAAGATTCTTTGGTTCATGTTTATAATTGGTGACCCCGGTTACGACGAGATCAGAGCATTTTATCCCCTGTCTCTCATCAACTTTTTTGACTACTATGCCATTGACAAGAAATGGGCATACCCATTACGGGCACTTAATGTTTTTGAAATTATTTACTGGTTTGCTTTAGTAGGAGGAATTCACTTTTATGCTCGCAAGGACAAGAAGATTGTATGGTTTATTGTAGCGTGCTCCTATATTCTCATTTTCTTCTTGTGGCTTATTTTTTATGTGATTGTTTACAAGTGATCTCAATATTAATTTTTTCTTCCTAACAGAATTTCTGGTTTAATAATCAGAATGATAATGAAAATCAAACTTGGAGCCGCTGTAAGAATTATTGGCTGAAGGTTACGCTCCAAAGCCTCAGGCTCTATGGCTACCGCCAATGCTAAGCCTACTAACGCTCCTCCGAGATGGGCCTCGTGACCAATATTTCCCATATTAGACTTTATACCATAGATAGTGTAAAGCGCATATCCGATACCAAAAATCCAACCGGGTATCCCATCTTTAAGGGGAATAAAAATAAATCCTATATGTATATCAGGAAACAAAGCAATAGCCGCAAAAATAATTCCGCATACAGCACCTGAAGCCCCAACGGCTCTATAATATGGATGCTTTTGATGAATGATTAGTGCCAGCATATCACCACCTAAAAGACTGCCAAAATAAATTATTAGAAATTTAACTGGCCCCAGGTGACTCTCCAACATGTCACTGAAACTATAAAAGGAGACCATGTTAAAGATCAAATGAGTCCAGTCTGCATGTAAGAAACCAGATGTAATCAGGCGCTTATATTCTTTACCCTGAAGAATCTTATTAACCTGAAATAAATTGTCTTCAAAAAAAAGACGATCAGAAAAACCTTTGTACGAGAAAAGTCCGTTCGCAATAATAATTCCCAACGTGAGCAAGCCAATTTTCTCCATGCATTATAAGAGATTAACTCCTAAACCTACGGAAGAATATCTACTTAACCAGAGGGAGAACTAAAATTGTAAGATTTTGATTTGACAGACAGGCCACGCTGAAATAGTATCTGCTTTTAAGCAAACACAGATTTCAAACCACTATAAGCAAGGTTCTGCTCTTCGCGAATGCGCTGCTCCCAGCGAATAACTTCTTTAAGCTTGCTTTTGAAATTGATCTCTTTAACAAGCCAGTTAAAAATGGTTTCTAATACATTAACAACATGTGCTGCATCGGTAGATTTAATTTCTAACTCAAATGTTTGAGTAGCTTTATCTGCTGAAATAGCAAATGCTGATGCATTACCAAATTCAAACAGTCCTTTTAAAAGAATAAAGTTAGAAGCCAGGTCATCAGCTAATTGAAATTTCAAAACAACATTGTTCTGCTGATTTTCTTTAGCTGGTGAAATATGATAGTTAAGTTTTGAAACTAAGGCAGATTGATTTAACCATTGCGCAGCCTTTATAACGGCTTCTTCATTTTTAATAGGTAATGGCTTCAATAAATCAGTTTCTGATTTTGTGATTTTGCTGCTAACAGTAAAAATTGAATTGGCTATAGTTGTGCCTACGAAAGAATGTGCTAGTGTCATGATGAATGTTGTTTTGTTGTTTAAATGTTGTTTTAAGAATGATGTGATAGCGGGGTATCAACAACAACAACAGCAACAAAATCTTGATTGAGAAGAGACGAGATGATAATTGGTCATGTTTCTAAAATTTATATATCCTAAAATTGTTTTAGGCAGGATGTAGCACCTTTTTTGCGTTTAGCAACTGGTTGCTTTGGGTTCTTTGAGCCTGCTCTCTCCCCCATTCTTTATAAATACTGATACAAATATAGAGATAAAGTCTACTAAGTCAATAGATAAATAGATTATTACGAAAAATATTTTCTATTCACCCTCTTTTAAACTTGTATTCACTATGGCTTAATGAACCTTTTACCAAAGGATGTAACCGCCGAAACATTAAAAAAGCCAACCACCTTAGAGCCATTAGCCTTGCTATTCACAATATTTGTTGAAACATTAGCCAACGGAGTGGAGAACAACTCCTGAAATCCTCCTGGCCGGTCGGTCTGGGTAATTACTTCATTTAGATAATTAAATGCCGGAAGCGTAATGGAGAAAATCTGCACATTTACAGAATCTCCCACTGCATAAGGGGACAAGGGTTTGTCATTAGAGTCTGTATCCTGAGGATTAATTCCTCTGCGGATTGGGGTAATGAACGTTACACCGTCAGTTTCACCACCAGCCGAAAAACTGGCGTCATAGGCAATGTTTATTTCGCTGGGCTTATTTAACAGCATACCATTTTTATAGGCTTTTATCCAATACGTATCACCTTTACCGGCAGGATCGGTAGCCCAAAACTCTCCCTGGTAGATCTTGTCATTTGTACCAATCTGTGTATCCTCATCAAAAGTAATGCTGTCAATAGCGGGCACTCGACCCATGTGCGATGATGCCGTAAAAATCTCACTTTCAACATTAATAGTTAATTCAAACGAATCATTAACCTGACCAATTACTTCATCTGCAGCTGGCACCCATTGATAATATCCTGGCTTTTCATTGCTTTCGGTGAAAGCAAATGTATTACCATGATTATCTTCAATTGTTACAAGCGCACCTGAAACACCAGTGGGTGTTGTGTTATCAAAATAGGATTGTGTTTTGGTTAAGATGACGGTTTGCGTATCCGATTTATTAGTAAGCCATGCATCAACCACCAGTACAGGATCCGCAGATTCAAGTTTAGGATGTATTATCGTTTCACAACCTAGAAACGTTATTGACACCAATGCTATTGAAAGAATATGTAGTATGAACTTAGTCATGTGAATTAAAATTTAAAGTTGTAAGAAATAGAAGGAATAAGCGTACCGATAATAGACAGTTTTGTGGCATGTGTCTTTATCGTTTCCCCCGAAGTTGTTCGAACATCTTCCTGACTGAAATAAATTGAGAACGGATTCTTCCGCGCATAAACATTGTAAACCGAGAACACCCAGTTATCAGTATTCTTACGAACAACACCCTTCTTACTCACTTTTCTTCCTTCTAACTTAAACGAGATATCAAGTCTGTGATAACTAGGAATCGTTACATTGTTTCTTGCATTGTTGGCGTTGTATGGAACCACAACACCTTGCTGAACATACCGTGACGTTGGAAATGTTGTTGGTGTACCCGATGAAAAAACAAAATTAGTGGAAACAGACCATCGGGCATTAATGTCGTAGAATGCAACTACTTTCAAATTATGTGTTTGATTGTATCGTGCTTTATACCATTCATTATTGTTGATACCATCAACTTTTAATTCGGTTCGTCCTAAAGTGTAACTAACCCAGCCTGTAATTTTGCCAGTCTTCTTTTGAAGATAGGTTTCTACTCCGTAAGCTCTGCCTTTTCCACTTAACAAATCACCTTCAAGATATCTGTTGATCAGAAGATCAGCACCATCAATATAATCGATCTGGTTCTTGGTATAGCGAAGATATCCTTCAATGGAAACTTCATATTGACGTTGGCTGCCTACATCTTTAAAATAACCTAATGTAAACTGATCGCCTATTTCAGGCTTGATGTTGTTTGATGTTGGTGTCCAAACATCCAGTGGATTAGATGCCGTTGTATTTGATATCAGGTGAAGATACTGAACCATACGATTGTAACTTCCTTTGATCGAACTGGTCTGTGAAGATTGGATCTTGAAAGAGAATCGTGGCTCCCAGTTGCTATAGTTAGCAATGGATTGTCCCTTTTTGTATTTGATTTCTCCTGTTGGTGTTCTTCGTAATCCAGGTACAGTATCATTGTATGTATAAGCATTGCCCGGCCCAAAGTATTGAAAGTTTGAAAACCTGATTCCATAGTCAACAGACAGTACATCATTTAATGTTTGCTTATTACCAATATGCAAAGCTGTCTCAAGATTATACTTTTTATCCAAGCTAATATCAACAGCTTTACCATTAGTTACACCTACAGCATCGGCAGGAGTGAATGTATAATAGATAGCATCAGCTCCAAAATTCAATTCATTTTTACTGTTGATGAAATACGTGAACTGAGGACGGAATATAAAATTTGAGATAGAAGATTTCCAGCTGAAATTATTTCGATTATCCTTTCCAAATTGAAGTTTGTAATCATAGTTGCTATACACCAACGTAACGTTAGAGAACAACCTGTCATTATAAAGATGATTCCAGCGAATAGTAGATGTTGCATTGCCCCAGTTAAAACCTTGGGTCTTATCAAACTTAAAATTATCACGACCAAAATATCCTGATAAGTACACCTGATTTTTCTGATTGATCTTGTAGTTTGCTTTTAAGGTGAGATCATAAAAATTCAACGCACCGCCATCTTTTAATAAAGGCACAAATGGTTTAGCCAAAACATCAATATATGATCTACGCGCAGCAACAATGAATGACGCTTTATCCTTTAAGATAGGTCCCTCAACAGCCAACCGACTAAACACAGTACCGATACCACCAGTAACTTCTGTTTTCTTGTTGTTGCCTTCTTTCATGCGAACATCAAGGATTGATGCAAGCCTGCCACCATAATGAGCAGGGATAGCACCTTTGTAAAGCTTTACATCTTTAACAGCATCAGGATTAAAAACTGAAAAGAAACCAAACAAGTGCGATGAATTATATACGGGCGCTTCATCGAGCAAAATGAGATTCTGACCAACGCTACCACCACGCACATTAAAACCGGAAGCTCCCTCACCTACTGTACTTACACCAGGCAGCAGCTGAATGCTTCTGAGAACATCCACTTCACCAAAAAGCGGAGGCAATTTCAGTAATGTTTTGATCTCCATTTTATTAGTACTCATCTCAGCATTATTAGCATTTGCTTGCTCAAGTTCTGCCGTTACTACTACCTCCTCAAGTTCTTCAGATTCACCTTTAAGCTCTACATTAAGCTCAATAAGCTTATCCAATTGAATTGTTTGAATGCTAACCTGATACCCTACATAACTGTACGTCACTGTGTAATTGCCCGCTGGTATGGTAATGGAATAAAATCCATATTCATTTGTTACGTTACCTGTACCAAGCTCTTTTACATAAACAGCAGCACCAATTAATGCTTCACCATTGGAAGCATCCTTAATATAACCACTGATGGTAAATTTGGCCTGTGCCTGTAGATCAAAGACTTGAAAGAAGATAAGCCCTGCTATCAATAAAAAAGCGTGTATAAATTTTATCATATGTTCATATTCAAAAAGGGAAACGCAGTACTTGAGATTTTGTTGGAAAGGAGGATTCTTTTTTATCCTGAATTTTACTTTTCGCGAAGATATGACTTAAGGTTCAAACATTATTCGAATGTATCCATGGGCAAAATTCGAACATCTGATGACTTCAACTTGAAAAAGCTTGTTCAAACAAAAGAATACAGCTGACAGAATGTCACTCCACTCTAGTTTTAAAAAAAGATTTATGATGAGTTGTTGGCTTAAAAAGATGGATAAGACTCGATATTAAAACGCCCTGATAAGAACATATAGCTTATCAGGGCGTTTAATCATTTGATTGAACGAATTATTGCTTCTTAACAATTTTATAACGTTGAGTTCTGGAATCGTTTATAACACCCTTCCAGTTAAGACCAAAGGCAAAGTCGTATATGTTGCCTTCTGAATCTTTGTAACATTCCATATCGTGTGGTACATCTTCAAACTGTTTTTCAACGGTTTCCATATTGGCCGGCATCTGCAATGGCAATAAAGCTGAAGGCTCACTGCCTCCGGTTAGTATTTCCAATTGAGCCTGGTCTTGCACACCAAAGTTTACCAGAATGGCATTGGCATCTTTCTCAAATTCAGACACCACCGTTGGGTTGGCCATGTTCAAGGAGACAATAACTGGTTTGCCTTTCATCTTCTTGTACGTATCTGTAACCATAGCAAGATCTGTAATGTTAATGGCTTTTGATTTCTTGTTCTTATAAGTACGATTGGTGAAAGCCTCGAGCGGATCACCACCTCCAATACTGGTATCACGACTTGTCTTCGCTACATACTCACCATACTGTAAACTCACTGGTACATAACCTGTGCTGCCTTTCTTAGCTTCTTCGCTGTTATAACCACCGCCAGAATTTGGTGAGTTGATAAATACCAAAGCATAGTCGGCTTCTGCAGGATTATCAGTCACTTTAAAATATTTTTTTACGATGTCCAAGCTTACAGGATAATCTAACTTCTCAGGTGTAGGGATACCTAAAAAGTTTTTGCCTGCAGGCCAGAATTTCTTCGGTACATAAACAGTTTTATTTTTTGTGAGTGGAAGTACATTAGCCTTATTCTTCAACATGATAATGGATTTAAGCTGAGCTTCATAACCTGCTTTCATGTTATCAGGACTACCAACGGTCTTCTTCGATTCTTCAATACTCAGGTAGGGATTTTCAAATAAGCCAAGTCTGAAAATATTTTTTAGCAAGCGCACGGCTGATTCTTCAAAACGCTTGCGCATAAATTCTTCACCATGTTCTTTCACACCAATCTTATAGGCTTCCGTTACCGGACCGGCATCATTGTTACCACCAAACTGATCAACACCAGCCATTAGTATCTTATAATGTCTTTCGGGTACGGTTAGTTTTTCTACACCCCATGGTTTTCCTGTAATGAAAATATCAATAGCTGTTTCATCAGCAGTGATGAGCCAATCTGTACAAACCACACCATCGTAATTGTATTTACCACGAAGAAGATCTTTGATGATATATGAATTATAACTATTACCAACATTCTCTTTGTTCTTCGTATCCTGATCAAAAGAAATTGTATAGTAAGGCATCACCGCTGACGCCATGGAAGTTTTTCCTTTCAGTTTAAATGCTCCCTCTGTGAAAGGAAGAAAATGTGTTTCAAAATTATGTCCCGGATATACGGCATACTTTCCAAAACCATAATGTGCATCACGACCGCCTTCACCAGAGCCACCACCTGGCCAATGCTTAACCATAGCATTAACACTGGCATAGCCCCAGCCGTTAGAAATTTCTTTATCACCTAATGATGTTTGAAAACCATCGATGTATGCACGAGCCATATCTGTAGCAAGTTGAGGATCTTCACCAAAAGTTCCGCTCACGCGATTCCAGCGTGGATCAGTTGCCAGATCTACCTGGGGAGAAAGTGCTGTTGTCAATCCTAAAGCACGATACTCAAGCGCTGCAATGTGTCCAAAGTTTTGTGTCACTTCAGGATCGAATGTTGCCGCCATACCTAATGAACCAGGCCACATCGAGATCGTTCCACCAGCGCCAGCATTAAACTCTGCGTTAGCAATGGTACCATGACGTGGATCTGAACTGTTGTTAGCAGGAATACCCAAGCCAAGACCTTCAACTAATGCCTGTGCATTGTTGTTCCATTGCGCAGCAACTTCCGGACTCTTCACAGATGTGACAAGTACGTGACGTAAATTATCATTCGTTAAGAACTTGGTTTGTCCGTCAGAGAGTGTGCTTGCATCAGCGCCGCTTTCTTCAAAAGGTTTGCCGTTATAGGTATCTGCAAAAAAACCTTTGCTGCCTGCAGGTATAGCCTGATGGCGACTGTACAACATAAGTCCTGCAATCTGATCGATGGACATTTTGGAAGCAAGATCTTTAGCGCGTTCATCGGTTGACAAACGCCAGTCTTCATATTTATCGAGTTCGCCATTCTTGTTCAGATCTTTAAATGCGAGTCTGTCAACGGTAAGAATTTTTACACCTGATGTAGTTGAATACCCCAACGTTTGTCCACCCTCATTGCTAATAGTTTTGATTGTTCCCTCTCCTGATTCTTTCCATTTAGGACCGCAGCTACTCAACACAAGTATGCCAGCGAAAAGAATCATTATTCCTATATACTTCATCATAAAATTATTTTGCAGGTTTAATTACTTCGTTAACGTTTTTAATGCTGGCTGCAAGACTTTCAAATGCGTTGGCTGGCATGTCGTGCTCAACAAAGAAGTGTTTCATACCTGCAATTTTGGCTTCAGCAAAAATTCGTTTGTAATCAACCACACCTTGGCCTACAGGAAGAATTTGTTTGAATTCTGCATCAAGATCTTTCACATGCCAGAGTGGGAATCTTCCTGGGTGTTTTTTAAATAACTGAACAGGATCGACACCTGCTTTCGTTGCCCAGGCTAGATCAAGTTCCATCTTCATAATATCGCCGCTGATCTGAGAAAGAAAAATATCATACGGAAGTTTGCCATCTACTGGTTTAAATTCTGCATCGTGATTATGATATGCAAAACCGATCCCGGCTTTCTTGCAAGCTTCGGCTGTCTTATTAAGTATTTCTAATGAAGAGTTGATCTCGTCTGTTGTACCAAAAGATATGGCAGCACAAACTAAAAATTCAACACCACCTTCTGCTGCTTCATCAACTAGCTCCTGATGGTTCATCTTCAGTGAACGCATTTTTGCAAAGGCGGGCGGGAGTTTCATTTCTGGTGGTGGAACAAATGGCACACCAAGCACGTGATGCGATTTCCATGCTAGACCAAGATCTTTCGTCATGGATGCAAATTCTTTTGGCTTTAATCCGTAATAGCCACCTTTTACACTATAGGCAGATTCCAATTCCTGATAACCCAGGGCGGCTATTTTCTTTAACGTTCCTGTTAAGTCTTCATCAATCTCTTTCATCACAGTAAAGAGTTGTACGCCTACCGGATGGAGGGAAGATTTTTCTCCTAACATGGAAGCCATTAACGGACTCGCTAATGCAAGACCTCCTGCAGCAGCCACTGACTGTTTTATAAACGATCTTCTTTTCATGGTGTGTTGAGTTATGTAATAGTGAATTATTGTGTACGATAAACACAATAATAACATTTTTAGAATTCTGGTTCAAAATCAATAGATCGAATCTGTAAACAATTCGACCGAATACCTCATTTATAATATTCTTAATTTAAAAAGACTTGAAGAATATCAGGAAGGTAAAAATCAGGTATCATAAAAAACCTGTAAGGACTTAAAATGCGGCAGGAGGATGGAAACGACCATCGATTTCTAATTATTGCTACAACTGTGCTTTAATTGAGAAAATCAGGAAGGCACTTTTAAAAGCTGGTGTATTGACACTCTTAATCGTGTTTTGGAAGCTTAGAACCCCAAAAAAGAGATCATTCCAATCGCTTTAACCTAATTATTTCATTTTCTTTGCGTCCTGATATTTAAAAAGGAAGACTTATGAAATTATTCACTGCATGTCTGCTGATAACCCTCAGCACCACGCTTTTCGCACAATCTAAAAAGGAATTGCAAGCTGAGGTTACTCGCTTAAAGACTGAGAATTATCAGCTTAAAAATCCAAAAGACATAGAACTTAGTGATACCCTGAAAAAGGTAAGTTACGGCCTGGGTACACTAATGGCAGGACAACTTAAAAGCCAGGGTGGCGACGAGTTGAATCTTGAAGCACTTACTGCAGGGATTAAAGATGTTTATTTAAACAAAACTTTAAAGATTGACCAGCAGGAAGCTATGACGGTGGTACAAAGCTACATGCAACAAGCCATGGAAAAGAAAGCTGCCAAGGCGCAAGCTGAAGGAAAGGCCTTTTTAGAAAACAACAAAGCAAAAGAGGGCGTTAAAGTTACAGCCAGCGGCCTCCAATATAAAGTAATTAAAGAAGGCAAGGGTAAAACACCGACCGCAGCTGACAATGTTACTGTTCATTACACTGGAAAGCTCGTTGACGGAACTGTATTTGATAGTTCTGAAGGAAGAGAGCCAGCAACATTTGGTGTTGGCCAGGTTATTCCAGGCTGGACAGAGGCTTTACAACTTATGAAAGAAGGAGACAAGTGGACTGTATTCATCCCATCTGAATTAGGATATGGTGAACGCGGTGCCGGCGGACAAATACCTCCTAACGCCATATTGATTTTTGATGTTGAGTTGATTAAAGTCAATTAAATAGTTTCAAGTTCAAGGTTCCAGGTTAGCTCTTGTTAACTTGGAACTTTGAATTTCAGACTTGTAATACTTTTAAAATGAATTTATCCACCGCCATTCATTTAATCACAAAAGGATTTGATCCCTCTGCCAAACCACAAACCTGGGTAGATTTAGGTTGTGGCACCGGACTCTTTACGCAGGCACTGGCAGCAGTTGTGAGCACAGGCAGTAAACTTTATGCTGTAGATAAAGAGCCCGCATCATTAGAAAAGGTGGATATTAAGTCAAACGATATTGCACTCACCAAAGTGCACCAAGATTTCGTACATGATTTACCAGCATGGGGTTCGTGCGATGGAATTTTGATGGCAAACTCTCTTCACTTTGTTTCTGACAAGCTCACTTTCATGCGTCGCATCAAAGGCACGTTGAAGCCAAAAGGAAAAATTATAGTTGTGGAGTATGAAATGGAGCACCCAAATGCATGGGTTCCTTATCCCATTCCGTTGCTTGCACTAAATGAGTTAATGAGCAACGTTGGCTTTAGTTCTGTAACAAAGCTGGTCGAAGAACCATCAGTGTTTAATCCGGCAAAATTATACTCAGCACTTATTGCCTGAGTAATCCTAATGCTCTGCTAAAATCTTTTTAATAGCATCAGAATATTCTGGTATAGGTCCTTTCGAAGAAGCCACGAATGCACCTACCTGATTACCAAAGGAAGCAGCCTCCACGGCACTTTTTCCATTGCCAAACTGATACATAAACGCTGCACTGAATGCATCGCCCGCTCCAACAGTGTCTGCAACTTTAACTACAACACCAGGAACATACGTAAATGTTTTATTTGACCACACATAGCAACCTTTATCACCAGCAGTAATAACAATCGTATCAACATTAAATTCCGTTGAAATGCGTTCAACAAATTCCTCGAACGATAAAGTTTTAGAATAGAATAGCGAAGAGATGAGATTGACCTCAACATCGTTAATCTTAAAAATGGAGCAATGTTTTAATCCATAACGAATGATCTCTTCCGTGTAAAATTCTTTCCGTATGTTAATATCATAAAACACGTGTTTGAATTTTCGCTGCTCCAGTATAGCATGCAAAGTTGAACGACTTACATCATGTCGTTGCGCAAGCGTACCAAAATAAAAAACATCAACTACTGAATTGGGAATTCTTGAAATGACATCCTTCGGAATAAAATCAAAGGCCACATCTTCATGGATAGTATAATCGGGCTGGCCCTGTTGCAGAAAAACATCTACTGTAGACGTTGGTTTGTCTGCACTAACAAACACAGCAGAAGCATCCACATCAAGTTTATGAACATACTCTAATGCAAGCCTTCCTAATTCATCATCACCAACACCTGAAATAACAGATGATGATCCTCCACACTTCACTATATGGGCAGCAAAATTCAAAGGAGCACCACCAATGTATTTTTGATTTTCGATTATGTCCCAAAGAATTTCTCCAAAGACCAGTGTTGAAATTAGTTTAGTCATAATAAAAGGTCATTAATCTTAAATGTTTGGTCTTGCTTACTCTTAATTATTTACTCTTGAATAGTCGATAGCCAATCACCATGGAAATTCTTTTGTAATGCGATAGCCAGTCGGAATAATCTATAAGAATTCCACGTTGACCAAAATACCTGATTTCGGCACCGAGTCTTTTATAATTGACACCCAGACCGATAGCATATGTAGGGCTTGCATTTAAATTAAGAGGGTCGGAATTATTATAGTAATAGCCTTTCTTAAAGTTAATTGTATTTCTCAGTTTAAGTGATGAATTCGGAATAAATGAAAAATCAATGAATAAATTAAAATCTTTACCAAGATAAGAATGATATCGCACACCAACAGGAAATTCAATTGTGTTATATTCCAACGTGCTGTTTTTATTCTCTGAAGTTGTTTTGAAACTATGAAATGTTGGGGTGATTATTATCCCTAGCTTATTTTTGTTGTAAGGCAAATGAAATTCTAAATCAAGTCCGGTTGTAAAACCGATACAATTATTATACACAGCATTATGTTTGTCTAAAACATTACCTATGCTTGCTGATGAGTAGTTAATGCCATACATGATTTTTATAGCTATAAAACTGTGGCCTGTTTTTGCATTGTGATTTACTGATTCACCGCCAAAACAATTATTATACTTCTTAAAATAACGAATAAGATCTTGTTCGTAATAACGAAGTGCCTTGACAGACTCTTCCTTTGTGTCAGTACATCTAACATCAGTCCAAAGCTGCTGCCTAAATTTGTTATTAGTTAAAATTTCACCTTGTACAGAAAGGTATTGCTTCCATACTAGTTGTTGCACAGGCAAATTTGAAACTGAATAAAAAAATCGTTTAAGATCAGGCGTATCATATCCATAAAGGGCTGACTTGCCTTCTAGGATAACTTTTAAAAAAAGTTGCTCATTTATCCATAGGGGTTCTTTGTTGATACCTAGATGACCAATCTCTTGACTTGAATGATCAACATCAACCGTCATCCTCACATATTTAACTCCTCCAATGATTCCAAACTCCCTTACATCTATAAGTAATCCTTTTTTTGACTCTGCGCCCTCTTCAAGCTTATACTCAAACTCAACAGGATTATTTTTCCAGCCCTTACTCTTTATCAGGCATTCTATTCGAACATCATTATTGTCAATGAAATACCCTTTCTCAAAATTGATTTGAGTAAAAGAATCAATTGATATTGTGAGCAATACCAATAACACTATGATTGAGAGGGGCATTTTTATCATTGGAGGTATTGGCTTATTGTAAAAACAAATTGTGGGTTAAGATATTAAAATCAATACAGATTGATCCTCTAGAAACCTTCAATTAACTTTTCTTGTAAAAAGTTAATCGAAGGGCTTAGAAGTCTCTTATATGACGTGATTTTGTGGGATTACAAATGAATCACTT
>Ga0310811_10007148_pt1 | contig 14285 bp, 14 predicted proteins | sample YCmetagenome_FD_207642 | JGI IMG/M metagenome (GOLD analysis project Ga0310811, IMG submission 207642) | Soil microbial communities from experimental microcosm in Duke University, North Carolina, United States - YC | ecosystem: Engineered > Artificial ecosystem > Soil microcosm > Unclassified ...
TTGCGCTCAGCCACTTCGACGACCGCAAGAATCGGATCGATCGAGACGATCTGGGCGATATCCTTCCCCATCATCTGCAGCACCGCCTGTCCGACCTCGACCGGGACATCATTGATGATCCCGGTCCACGGTGCACGAATGACGCTCCGCTCCCGCTCGGCTTCTGCCGCGGCGAGCCCCGCCTCGGCAGCCTTGTAGAGCGTCTCCAGGTTCACCGCTTCGAGCTTCGGCATCGTGCCCTGCTCGACCAGCTTCATCTTTGCGGCGAGCTCCGTCTTGCGCTGGATCAGCATGGCCTTGGCCTGCAGCACACGCGCTTCGCGCGCTTCGTCGGAGAGAACGGCGATCACATCGCCCTCCTTCACGAGCGAGCCGCGCCGCACCTTCAATTCGCTGATGACGCCATCGACGCGCGCCGTCACCATCATCTTCCTGTCGGCCTCGGTGCGGCCTGAGAGCACCAGATTGCGCGTGCGCGGCTCGACTCTCGAGTCGATTACGGAGACACGGAACAGCTTTTCCTGCTGTTTCGCCTCCGGCTGCACGGCGGCGCGGCTCTCCGCGGTTTCGTGCGGAAACAGGTGACCCGATACGATCCAGGCCGCAGCACCGACCACAAGCCCGATCGCCGTAATGCGCGCACCCTTCATGACCGTTCCCTGGTCCCGTTGTCGTTTGCGTTCGGAACAAGCAACTGCTCGACCATGCGCAGCACGATCGGCATGACCGCCTCTGCGTTGAACGAGGGTTCGACCGCGCGCCGCCACGACAGCCCGTCGGCGAGCGCGAACAGCACCGTCACGGTGCCGTCGAGGTCGATGTCGCGGCGAATCTCGCCACGCTCGGCCGCGTTCTTGAGCAATGCGATGAAGCGTGCCCGCACGTCCGCCTCGATGTCCTGGTAGATACGTGCGACGGCAGGATTGCGGCGGCTCTCCGCCATGATCTCGGCACAGAGTGCGACCTCCTCGGCACTTCGCTCGACCAGATGCTGCTGCGCGAGCGCGGCAAGGCCGTCGAAGAAATTCTCCGCACTCACCGCCGCGAGGTTCTGCGCGGTTTCGGCACGGTCGCGCTCCGCGATGCCGGCGATGATGTCTTCCTTGGAGCGGAAGTAGCGATAGAGATTGCCCGGACTCATGCCGGCCTCGGCGCAGATCTCCTGCATCGAAGTCTGGTGGAAGCCACAGCGCGCGAAACAGGTCTGCGCAGCCGCGAGAATCTCGCTGCGGCGGTCGGCCGCGAGCTGGACATTGGCCCGACGCATGAATTTGTGCCCCGCGATAAAATAGAGCGAACGTTCATTCGCCTATAGATTTCAAATGGTAAAAGAGTCAATAACCGACGCAGGGTCACCTTGCCCTGCACCGTAGCAAGATTTTGAAAAGATTATCTTATCTCGATCGATGGAATATTGTGATGAGCGCCTGAAAGTAGGGCTCGGCGCCGCCTCACTCGGCTGGCATCGCCCTCGCTTCGAGGGCCACCATCGCCGCCTCCGCCGGCACCCGCCTCAACGCAAACAGGAATGCCGCCACCATCGCATAGGCGAGCGCGACCGTGGGGGTCACCGCAAAGCCGACGGTTTCGCCATGCATGAAGCCAAAGAACGTCAGCACCGCGCCTGCGCCTGCGAAATACGAAGCCTCAGCGTATTTGCGATCGACCACGAACGCACCGATCGCGCCGAGGATCATGCCGGCGAGGATCGCGCCGCCGGCGAGAACTTCCAGGCCCTGGTAGAGCACGCCGACCTGGCCGAGCTTGTCGAAGCCGACGGTCGCCGCATTGGTGCCTGCCGCGCCCAGCGCGTTGTCGATCATCAGCTTGCCCCACGCCGCGATGTTGGGAATGAGCGCGAGCACGATCGCCGGCGCATGATGCTTCGGCGTTTCCTGGAAGGCCTGCGCGCCGATCAGCATGCCGATGTAGAGCAGGATCGGCGAGATCGCGACCAGCGGGATCAGCGCCGACATCACCGCGATGACGCCGAACCATGACAGGACGATCACCATGACGCCGGTCGCGGCCGAATAGCCGATGCGTCCGCCCATCGCCTTCCAGCCGGGATGGCCTATGTAGACCGCGTTGATGAACGGGTTGCCCATCAGACAGCCGATCAGACTGACGATGCCGTCCGCCGTGAGTACGCGCGTGGTCGGGTAGGCATCACCGGCGGCCTCCGCGCTCTCGACGTTGTCCATCGCTTCGACGAGGTCGTAGATGCCGAAGGGAATCGCCGTGACCAGAATGACGCCGAGGAATTCGAAGCCCGAGAACACCATGCTGAAGGCAGGCAGTGGCACCGAGAAGCCGAAATTCGCGAACGCGGCGCCGAGATTCTTCAGACTCATCCCTCCGTAACTCGCGCCGAACAACGTCGAGCCCCACGCAATCAGCATGCCGGCCGCGATTGCGACGAGTCCTGCGGGGATCGCCTTGGGATATCTGTAGCCGCCGAACCAGCTCGCTAGGATGATGGCAAAGCAGAGGAAGCCGATCGCCGGCGTCATCGCCATTTCGAGCGCCGGCCGCATCGAGATGAAGGTAATCGAGATGCCCGCGAGCGCGCCGAGCAGCGCTGCACGCGGTGTGATCTTGCGGATGTAAGGTGCGATGAAGCCGCCGATCATCAGGATGAAGCTCTGGAAGAACACCCAGACGAGGCCCGCCGACCAGCCTTTCAGCGGATCGCCGGTCTTGATCACAATCGGCAGCATGATCACGAAGGTGACGACGAACATGTGCGGCACGGAGACGCCGGAGGGCAGCGCACAGACGTCGCTGCGCCCCGTCTTCTGCGCAAGGCGATAGGCGAGGAACGCGTAGTAGAAGGTCGAGAGGCACATCATCAGCCCGAGCGCGGGCAGGATGCGGCCGAACACGATTGAGTCCGGCATCTTCAGCACAAAGCGCAACAGGCCCGTGAGCACCAGCATGTTGACCAGAATGTTGGTGCCGAAGCCGAAGAAGGCGTTCCAGTCGCCGGGTGTCCAGATCTTCGGCTGATAGGTTGCGGTCGTCGCTGTCGTCATGACGTGTCCCCGATCAGATGCTTGCGAGTTTCAGTGCCGGCGGCCGGAGCGCCGCGAGTGCGGCTTTGGAATCCGAAACCCAGCCGAAGATCGCGCCCTGCGCCTTGATCATCGCGAGGCCGATCTCGTGGAATTGCGGGAAATAGGAGGCGCAGCAGTCGGCGAGCACGACGCAGCGATAGCCGCGGTCGTTTGCCTCGCGGACCGTGGTGTTGACGCAGACCTCGGTGGTTACGCCGCAAACCAACAGATGCTGGATGCCGAAATTGCGCAGCAGCGCGTCGAGGTCGGTTGCGAAGAACGCGCCCTTGCCGGGCTTGTCGATGACCGGCTCGCCGGCAAGCGGATAGAGCTGCGGGATGATGTCGTGCCCTGGCTCGCCGCGGATCAGGATGCGGCCCATCGGGCCGGGCGCACCGATCCGCATTGAGGGATGGCCGCGTTCGATCTTCGCCTTTGGCGCATCGGAAAGATCGGGCCGGTGTCCCTCGCGCGTGTGGATCACCAGCAGACCCGCTTCGCGCGCGGCATCGAGCACCGACTTGCAGGGCGCGACCGCGGCGCCGAGCAGAGAGACGTCGTTGCCGAGCGTTTCCCCGAAACCGCCCGGCTCCAGAAAATCCCGCTGCATGTCGATGACGATCAGCGCCGTGCGGGCAAGATCGAGGCTGACAGCCTCGGGCTCAGCCCTGATGGTGACCTGCACACACGCCTCCCGGAAAAGCCGTAGCGAGCGCAGCAAATTCGAGGCCACGCGCGACAGTGAGGCTAGCGGCCGGATTCCACAGGGCTTTCGGCGAGGAGCCCTTGGCGCCATGCTGCTCGCAATTACGTCAGGCGCGCCCAAAGCTTGGGCACTGGGCCACGCCGGTCACACATTGACCGCCCCTGTGCGCCCGAATAGCTTCGCCGCGATGGGGATGGGGTTCCCCCGAAACCGCCCGTGAGGGCTGATGACTCCTACCGCGTGAACAGGCGGTAGGACTCTGTCCGGGCCGCCGCAAGGCGGCTTTTTTGTCGCCCGGAATTCGGAGGGATCGATGGGCTTTCTGATTGTGTTTCTCGGCGGCGGTTTGGGTGCCGCGTTGCGCCACGGCGTCAATCTCACATCCGCGCGGTTGCTCGGCACGGCGTTTCCCTTTGCGACCCTGTTCGAGAACGTAACCGGCTCGTTCGTGATGGGGTTGCTCGCCGCCTACTTCGCGTTCAAGGGCGATGCCTCGCAGCACTGGCGTCTGCTCTTCACCACCGGCATTCTCGGCGGCTATACGACCTTCTCGGCGTTCTCCCTCGATGTCGCGCTGCATTATGAGCGGGGCGAGTTGGCCCTGACCGCGCTCTACATTCTGTTGTCGGTGGGGCTGGCGATCGCTGGCCTGTTTGCCGGGCTCGGCCTTGTGCGCCATTTCTCCTGAACAACCCCGCAGCGCCGGTTCCCCCGCGGCGAATTCCGCGTAGACTTGATCCCGTCTGTACTTCGGCTGGGAAGGGGTAAGCCATGATGACGACGGTTCAGGCACTCGTTTGGTCAGGCATTCTCACATTCTTGATGCTGGTGCTCGGGCTCTTGTTCCGCACGCGAGCTTGGTCGCCGGACGGCATGATGATCGCATTCGGCAACCGCGAGGGGGTCACTGCAGCGGCAGGCGTCAGCAGCCGCGCCGACCGTGCGGCAAACAATCAAATCGAAGCGATGGCCATGTTCCTCGCGCTGGTGCTCGCCGCAAGCATCGCCGGCAAGGCGCCGCAAGTGGCGCTGGGCGCGACCGTGTTCTTCTGGGCACGGCTCATCTACTGGCTGGTGTATCTGGCCGGCATTCCAGTGCTGCGCACGCTGGTCTGGCTCGTCAGCATCGTCGGGCTGATCCTGATCCTCAAGGAGATCTGGTAGCGGTCTCCGCGTCAGAACGGGCACGGCTCGATCGACGAGATCCGGCCGTGCTCCTATTCATTGCGCACCCTCGCAGCTCGGCGCTGGCAGCTATTCGGGGATTGCGACGCCGGAGCCGCCCATCTCTGCTGGGAAGTCCTGCAACTTGGGAAGCCCATCCTTCATCGGCAGCACCGTCTCCGCATAGTTGACGTGAACGCTGGGGCCGAATTTCAGGCTCGGTATCGTGGCCGCATAGACGTCGACCAGGCCCCAAAGCGGATGGTAGTTCATCAGATGACCGCCGCATTTCGTGCAGTACTGCCGGTCGCTCCTCTCTGTCTTCATGAAGTGACCGACGAAATCGGCGCCCTTGGTAACCTTCACATGCTCGGGCTTCCACAGGGTGAACGCGTTTACCGGCGCTGCTGACCAGGATCGGCACGAATTGCAATGGCAATAGCCCATCGCCTCGGCCGCTCCGTCCACTTCGATCTCCACGGCGCCGCAGAAACACCTGCCTGTATGTATCGTCATTGTCATCGTGCCTCATGTGTGTGCGCCGCTCATGTCGGCGGCGCGTCACGCGGCTACTTAGGCGTCAAGGCAACGAACTAAAGGCTTCGAAGGGCGGTCAGCTGGTCCAAAATCCGTACCGCGCGGTTGGACACGCCGTGTTAGATTGCCCGCATGACCGGATATGGCCAGTTCTGCTCCATGGCACGCGCTCACGAAGTACTGGGCGGGCGATGGACCCTCTTGATCGTGCGCGAAATTCTGTGCGGCAGCCGCCGCTTCAACGACATCCGCCGGGGCATTCCCCGCGTCTCTCGCACTGTTCTTTCCGAACGGCTGCAGGCCCTCGTCTTCACCGGTGCGATCGCGCGGATTGACGGTCCCCACGGCCCTGAATACGAACTCACCAAAGCGGGACACGAGCTGGCGACGGTGGTGGGCGCACTCGCCACATGGGGACAACGCTGGCTGGCGCGCGAGCCAGCGAAAGAGGACCTCGATCTCGATCCGTTGCTGGTCGACATGCAGCGGCGCGTTTGCTTTGCGGCTCTGCCCAACGAGCCGGTCGTGGTGAGATTCGAGGTCCGTGGTCACCGCCCGCGCTTTATGCTGCTCAAGAAGAGCGAAGCTTCACTCTGTCATCAGAATCCGGGCTTTCCCGAGCCGATATGCGTACGGGGACCACTCACCGCCGTGGTCGCCTGGTGGCGCGGCGACATGAGCTTCACTGAAGCGCAGAGAATGGGGTTGGCGATTGACGGGCCCAGGACGTTTACGCGGGCGTTTCCAACTTGGTTCGACCTCTATCCGTTCGCCCACATTGGACTAGCCGACCGGGAGGGCAGGAATCGTGCGCGCATTGCGGCCGCGCGACGCGCATCGTGACGGTCAGAATTCCGGACCGTACGCAAATCCGCCAGCCACCTATGTCCCTGCCGTCAAGACATCCCTAACGAAAGGAACATCCCATGACGGCCCATCTGCTCATTATCTATCCAATCCCGAAAGACACCAAGGCGTTCGACCGTGCCTATCGCGAGGAGCACCTGCCCTACGCCGGGCCGCGGCTCGTCGGCGCGACCGGTGTCCAGACCAAGCATGTGGTCGGGCCTGGCTTCGCGCCGCCCCCCTATCATCTCATGTCGGATGTCAGCTTCCCGTCGCTCGATAGCCTGAAGGCTTGTGCGGCCTCAGCGAGCGGCAAGGAAGCCTTGGCGCATGCAGCATCGATCAGTTCCGGCGGCGCGCCCATGCTCATGGTGGTGGCCGACGCCGCCTAGCACGTGTGCTGCTTGGCGGTCGCTACTGCAGCGTCTCCAGCAGCCCCCGCATCAAGAGGGTGCGCGGCTCGATCGATGAGATCAGGCCGTGCTCCCATTCGGTGTGCGCGCCGTCGCCGTCGATCCCGAGGCCGTCGAGCGTCGGCACACCGAGCGCGGCGGTAAAATTGCCGTCGCTGCCGCCGCCGGTCATCTCGGTGTGCTGCAGATCGAAGCCAATGCCCTTCGCAACCGCCTGCGCGTGGCGGAACAGCACATCGATCGCGGTCGTCTTCTCGAACGGCGGGCGGTTCATGCCGCCCGTCACCTCGAGCTTCACGCCCGGATCAACCGGCTCGAGCCCCAGGATCTTTGCCTCGAACTCCTCGCCGGCGGCCTCGTCACATACGCGCAGATCGACGGTGATGTGACAATGCTGCGGGATCACGTTCGGCGCGGTACCGCCGTCAATCATGCCCACCGTCGTCGTGACGCCGCGCGCGTACTCGGTCATCGCTTCGATCGCAAGCACCTGACGCGCCATTTCTCGGATCGCGCTGCGGCCGTCCTGATGGCGCGCACCCGAATGCGCCGGCACACCGGTCGCCTTCACCTCGAAGCGGCCGACACCTTTGCGTGAGGTGACGATCTTGCCGCCGTCGCGCGCCGGCTCGGTGACGAGCACATAGCGCGCTTGTCTCGCTTCAGCCTCGATCAGGTGGCGCGACGTCGGGCTGCCAACCTCTTCATCCGGCGTGAACAGGAACGTCACCGGCAGCATTGCGGACTTCGCACGCGCAACCTGCCGGAACGCTTCGAGCGCGAGATAGGCTCCGCCCTTCATGTCGAACAGGCCGGGCCCGTAGAGCTTGTCGCCGTCGCGGCGGAAGGGGAGCGCGCCGGCGAGCGTGCCGATCGGGTGCACGGTGTCGATGTGCGACATGACCAAAATGCCGCCGCCATTGCCGGCAGCGTCGTTGCGCACGATCAGATTGTCCGCAAACCCCTGTTTCCCCGGCACACGCTCGACCTTCACAGGCAGGTCCGCCACATCGGACTGCACCACATCGATCATGCGGTTGACGGCGGCCGTGTCGCGAGTGGGGCTTTCGGTTTCGACCCAGCGCCGGATGCCGGAAATCATCGCGCCGAGGTCAATGGATACATGCTGTGACATTTCGTCATCGAACCATGTTCGCGTGGTGCCGTCGACCCGCTGTCGACGCGATGCCCGGAAAGAACCGGAAAACATCGGCGAGAGCCGCGGAAAGGCCCTTCGGCTAGATCGCCTTGAGTTGCCCCCAGGCAGGGCGCCCAGAGGAGACACCCATGGAAACGAAAATCAGCGAGATCGCCGACGGCATCTATCGCCTCTCGACCTACGTGCTGGACATCGCCCCACCGGCCGGATTCACCTTCAACCAGTTCCTCGTCCTCGGCGACGAACCGCTGATGTTCCACACTGGGCTGCGCAAGATGTTTGCGCTCAACCGGGAGGCCGTCAGCCGCATCATCCCGCCTGAGCGGCTGCGCTGGATTGCCTACGGCCACTTCGAGGCGGACGAGTGCGGCGCCATGAATGAATGGCTCGCAGTCGCACCGAATGCGCAGGCGGCGCACGGCCAGACCGGCTGCATGGTGTCGCTCAACGATTTCGCCGACCGCATGCCCCGCGTTCTTGCGGACGGTGAGACGATCGATCTCGGCGGCAAGCGCGTGCGCTTCATCGACACGCCGCACACGCCGCACGGCTGGGACGCGGGCGTGCTCTACGAGGAAACGACCGGCACCTTGATGTGCGGCGATCTATTCACGCAGCTCGGCGATGGCCCGGCTCTCACCAGCGGCGATGTCGTCGGACCGGCCATCGCGGGCGAGGATCTGTTCAACTATTCGGGTCTGAATCCCGGCATGGGCGTGACCATCCGGCGGCTCGCAGCGCTGGCGCCGCGCACGCTTGCGCTGATGCACGGGCCCTCCTTCGCAGGCGACGGAGCTGCCGCGCTCAACGCGCTCGCGGACGATTACGATCGCCGTCTCCGCGCTTCTTTCGGCGATGCCGGCCTTGGGGCAGCGCAGGCTGTAGCAGCATGAGGTGAGCCGGCGCGGCAATCCGGCGCGGATTCGGAAGGGTGGACAACATAAGGCTTCCAAGGGCAACTTTGCGAAAGCGAAACCCTTGGGAGGATGAATTCATGACTGGCGTAATCAGCCGCCGCGACGTGCTCGCTCTGGGCCTTGGCGCGGGCGCTCTTGGTGTGGCGGGAACGTCTGCGCTTGCCCAGCAGCGCTTCTTCCGCATCGGAACGGGCGGCACGGGCGGCACCTATTATCCGGTCGGCGGCATGATCGCGAACGCGATCTCGACCGACAAGATCAACGTCAGCGCTGTCGCCACTAATGGCTCGGTCGCGAACGTGAACGGCATCGTCGGCGGCTCGATGGAGTCCGGCTTCAGCCAGGCGGATATCAACGCCTGGGCCTATACCGCTACCGGCCTCTATGAGGGCAAGCCCAAGATCGAGGAACTGCGCGTCATCGCCAACCTCTATCCGGAGAGCGTGCACGTTGTGGTCAAGAAGGGGGCCGGCATCAAGTCGCTGGCCGACCTGAAGGGCAAGCGCGTGTCGATCGACGAGCCCGGCTCCGGCACGATCGTCAACGCACGCGCGCTGCTTGCGGCATACGGGGTGACCGAGAAGGACATCCGGCCCGAATATCTCAAGCAGGTCCAGTCGGCGGAAAAATTCAAGGACGGCTCGCTCGATGCCTACTTCCAGACAACCGGATATCCGCAGGGCACGCTCGCGGAGCTCGCTGCGACCAACGGCTTCGAACTGTTGCCGATCGAGGGCGAGGCGCGCGACAAGATCATGGCGCAGTACAAGTTCTTCACCAAGGACAAGATCCCGGACGGCGTCTACAAGGACGTGAAAGGTGTCGAGACCATCGCGGTCGGCGCGCAGTGGACCACGACGTCGAAGCAACCCGACGATCTCGTCTATGAGATCACTAAGGCGCTCTGGAGCGACAAGACCCGCGCCGCGATGGATGCCGGCCACGCCAAGGGCAAGGAGATCCGGAAGGAGACAGCACTTGCGGGCGTCGGCATCCCGCTGCACGCAGGCGCCGAGAAGTACTACCGGGAGGTCGGGCTGCTGAAGTAGCCGTTCGTCCGCGCGGCGGAGGGGGCATGACGACGGCCGAAGAGCTCGACACCGCACGAGTCCAGAAACTCGAAGCCGAACTCGATCCCGAAATGCGCTTCCGGCCGCTGTTGCCAGCGGCCGGATGGGTGGTGGCGCTCGCGCTGTTCGGGCTGTCGTGCTTCCACTACTACACGGCGGGCTTCGGGCTGCTGCAGGAAACGCTCCACCGGGGCATTCACATCTCCTGCGTCCTCGGACTGATCTTCCTGGTCTTTTCCTGGAACCAGAAGGGCAACACCGCTGCGCCAAGGGCATCCTTGTTTGTGCCGCTCGGCATCAGCGTCATCGATTGGCTCTGCTGTATCGCGGCGGTGGTTACCAGTCTTTACGTTCCTTACGTCTTCCACGACCTCCAGTTCCGGGTCGGCAATCCCGACCCGATCGACTGGATCATGGGCACCGTGATGATCGTGGTGCTGCTCGAGGCGACACGCCGCAGCGTCGGCTGGCCACTGCCGATCATCGCGATCGTACTGATGATCTACGCACTCTACGGCCGCTCGCTGCCGGGCATTCTCGCGCACCCGGGCAACAGCTGGAAAAGCGTCGTCAATCATCTCTATCTGACGAGCCAGGGCATCTACGGAATCGCGCTCGGCGTGGTGGCAACGTATGTCTTCCACTACGTGCTGTTCGGCGTCCTCGCGACGCGCGTCGGGTTGGGGCGCTTCTTCATCGATCTCGCAACCGCGCTCACCGGTCGCTTCTCGGGTGGCCCGGCCAAGGTTTCGATCTTCGGGTCAGGCCTGTTCGGCATGATCTCCGGCTCCTCGATCGCGAACACCGTCACGGTCGGCTCGCTGACGATTCCGGCGATGATCCGTATCGGATACGCGCGTCATTTCGCCGGCGCGGTCGAGGCGGCGGCCGCCACCGGCGGTCAGATCACACCGCCGATCATGGGCGCGGCCGCGTTCCTGATGGTCGAGTATCTCGCGGTGCCGTACCAGACGATCATCGTGGCCGCGATTGTGCCGGCGTTCATGCATTTCTTCGGCGTATTCTGCCAGATTCACTTCGAGGCGAAGAAGTACGGGCTGCGCGGGCTGCCGCGTTCAGAACTGCCAAACGCGCGGGACGTCATCCGCCGCGACTGGCCGACCGCGATGCCGCTCGCCGTATTGCTGATGGTGCTGTTCTCCGATTTCACCCCTTATCTTGCAGCTTTCTGGGGCATAACCGGATGCATCGTCCTCGGCCTCACCAACCGCAGCCGCATCGTCGCGGTCGTTTTCGTGGCAGCGATCGCGCTTGCGATCCACTTCGGCATTCTGGTCGAGTGGATCGGGCTTGGGCCGATCATCGCGGCTTCCATCGCGGTGTCGGCGTGGTTCGTCCTGAAAGAGGAAGGCGGCAGGGCGCGCTTCTTCGACATTCTCGATGCCTTCGTGGTGGGCGCCAAATACGCGATCAGCGTCGGCGCGGCGGCCGCAACGGTCGGCATCATCATCGGCACCGTCACGCTGACGGGTGTCGGTTTCAAGGTCTCGACGATCATCACCGGGGCGGCGGGCGACATCTCCGCGCTGCTCGGCGGTTTTGTCCCCGCGACCATATTCGGCGCCAAGGCGATGACACTGTTCTTCACGCTGGTGATGACCGCGATCGTTTGCATCCTGCTTGGCTGCGGAATACCGACCACCGCGAATTATCTCATCATGGTGACGATTGCCGCGCCTGCGCTCGCCGTGCTCGGCGTGCCGCAGCTCGTCTCGCACTTCTTCGTCTTCTATTACGGCGTACTCGCCGACATCACGCCGCCGGTTGCCCTCGCCGCTTACGCCGGAGCGAGCATGGCCGGTGCCGATCCGTTCAAGACCGGCAACACGGCATTTCGCCTCGGGCTTGCCAAGGCGCTCGTGCCGTTCGTGTTCGTCTATTCGCCCTCGATGCTGCTCGTCACCAAGGGCTTCACGTGGGCGGAGTTCTTCGAGACCACGATCGGCTGCGCCATCGGAGTGGTGATGCTCGCCATCGCGCTCACGGGCTACGGCCTCGCACGCCTCGGCAAGCTTGAACAGTTATGGCTCGGCCTTGCCTCGGTGCTGGTCATTTCGCCGAGCCGCATCGCGACACTCACCGGACTTGCCATGGCCGTGCCGGTTGCGGTGCGCCAGCTTTCCGCCTGGCGAGCGGCACAGGCCGAAGTACGCGAAAAAGCGGTTTAGCGGCGGCATAATTGCCGAGAGGATCGCCGGAGGAGCTGCCCATGCCCGAGGTTCGTCGCGCCGGAAAGCCGACGCTCCATTATGCACTCGACGATTTCACTGATCCGTGGCGTCACGCGCCGTATCTCATCCTGCAACACGGCTACGGCCGCTCGGGGCGCTTCTGGTATAGCTGGGTTCCGTATCTGAGCCGGTTTTACAAAGTCGTGCGACCGGACTTGCGCGGGCTCGGTCAGTCCGAAGTCGCAACCGATCTCGAAACCGGACTGAACGTCGAATCGTACATCGAGGACCTCCTTGCCATCATCGATGCGCTCGGTGGCGGACCGGTCCACTACTGCGGCGAGTCGCTCGGCGGGATTCTCGGAATGGTGCTGGCGGCTCAGCATCCGCAGAAGTTGCGGACGCTGAGCCTCGTCGCAGCCCCGCTCATGATCAATCAGGATACCCAGCGCGCGTTCGCCTTCAATCACCCGACATGGCAGGACGCGTTGAAACAGATGGGTTCACGCAAATGGGCGGAAGCGGCGAACTCCGCGACGCGATTTCCCGAAGGGACCGACCCCGGCCTGCTCGCCTGGTACGCAAACGAAATGGGCAAGTCGCGGGTCGAGGTCCTGATCCGCATGTCGCGCATTGCATCGAGCGTCAACGCGACGTCCTATCTCGATCGCATCCAGACGCCAACGCTCGGCCTCTATCCCGAACATGCGCCGGTCACGATCCAATCGCAGGAGAGCACATTGAAAGAGCGAATTCGTTCGCTCAAGATCGTCCACGTTCCGTCGCGGCACCACACGATCCAGAACATCATGCCGGCGACGCTCGCCAAGGAAGTTCTGCACTTTGCGGCTCAGCACGACGGGATCGCGGCCCACGAGCCGTAGAAGTTGCCGTCAATCGGGAGGAAGATGATGCACCGCCGGATGTCCCGCCATTTGCTGGCGGCTTTTGTCTTCATTGCGGCGTTTGCAGCGCCGATGTCGGGGTGGGCACAAGGTTATCCGAACCGCCCGATCCGCCTCGTGGTGCCATTCCCTGCCGGCGGCCCGGCGGACGCACTTGGGCGCGCGATCGCGGACCAATGGAGCAAGATGTGGGGCCAGCCGGTGATCGTCGAGAACCGCGGCGGCGCCGGCGGCAACATCGGCGCCGAAGTCGTCGCGCGCGCTGCGCCGGACGGCTACACGCTGCTGCTCAACGCATCGAGTCACGTCATCAATGCAAGCCTGTACGAGAAGCTCCCCTACGATCCGATCAAGGACTTCACACCGGTCTCGGAGGTGGCTTCCTACATGCTGGTGCTGGTGGTGCATCCTTCGGTGCCTGCAAAATCCGTGAAGGAGTTCGTCGTCGTCGCGAACAGCAAGCCGGACGGATTGTCCGTAGCGAATGCCGGGCTGGGCACGCCGACGCATCTTGCGGCGGTACTGTTCGCGCAGGCTGCAGGCATCAAGGTGATCCATGTCCCGTATCGCGGGGCAGCGCCTGCGAGCACGGACCTGATCGGAGGCCAGGTGCCGGCGATGTTCAACAATCCGGTCAATGCCGTCCCGCAGGTGAAGGCGAACAAACTTCGGGCGCTTGCGGTGACCGGCTCAAAGCATCTCTCGCTGCTGCCCGATACGCCGACCATCGCCGAGTCCGGCTACCCGGGGTTCGAAACCCGGACCTGGTACGGCCTGTTCGGCCCGGCCGGGATGCCGGCCGACATCGTGCGCAAGCTGCATGCCGACACCGACAGGGTGATGCGCATGCCGGAGGTCACGAACAATCTCATCGCGCAGGGCTGGGACATCGCCGTGAGCCCCCCCGACCAGTTTTCCAAGGTGCTGCAATCTGAAATGGACCGCTGGTCCGCGGTCGTGAAGAGCGCCGGCATCAAGGCGAACTGACATGGATCTTGGCATCAACGGCAGGCGCGCACTCGTGACCGGTGCGAGCCTCGGCATCGGACGCGCCGTCGCCGAAGAATTGGCTCGCGAGGGCTGCGATGTTGCGATGGTCGCGCGAACCGAAGATACGCTGCGTCGGGCCGCGGACGAGATTGCGCGCGCGACCAACCGGCGTGTTGTCGCCGTCCCGGCGGATGCCTCAAAGGCGGAGGACGTCGCCAGCGCGGTCGAGAAGGCGACGAAGGCGCTCGGCGGATCGATCGACATCCTGGTGAACAACGCGGGATCGACGCCGGAAGACGGTATCGACCGCGTGGATTTCGACAAGTGGCA
>Ga0310811_10007149_pt1 | contig 14284 bp, 13 predicted proteins | sample YCmetagenome_FD_207642 | JGI IMG/M metagenome (GOLD analysis project Ga0310811, IMG submission 207642) | Soil microbial communities from experimental microcosm in Duke University, North Carolina, United States - YC | ecosystem: Engineered > Artificial ecosystem > Soil microcosm > Unclassified ...
TAGCTTCAGCTACGCGACTGCGCTGCGCTCCTCGTCGGCGGGCTCCTGCCGGCAATCACGATCCTCGCGGTAATTGAGTACAGACCCTAGACCGCCCGCTCGGCCCGCCGGTCTCAGAATTCACCGGCCTTTCCGGAATTGGCCAAATTCGAGGCAGTTTCACGGGTTCTGCTGACGATTCCGTACCTGGAGAACAGGTTTGGCGCCAGAATGAGAGAAAGCTGGCGGCGAACTCTACCTCCGTATCGCGATGGCGTTGAATGCGATGGCTGTTCGAGGCGCATCGGAGCCATGTGGCTCGACGAAATGCTCCAGCCAAGGTGGAAAGAGAACCAGGAGCCCGCACTCGGGGCGCAAGCTTATGTCGCGATAGCCGTTGGCGACGGCACCCTTGAGGTAGCCGTGAAGGACACCCGGACGAGGGTCTCGAAAGATCAAGTTGCCCGAGCCTGGTGGAACGCTGAGATATAGGCAACCAGACAGATACGCCCCCTCATGAACATGCAGAAAGTTGAAGCCTCCCCGCTCGTGCAGATTGATCCACGATTCCAGTTCGTATTGTTGATCTTGGAGGCCCATTTCAACGAAAGCGGATGCGACCGCTTCTTTGACGAGACTCCGAAGCGTTGCGAATTCCGGTTTCTCGAGCACAGCCTTGTCGATGCTGTTCCAACCGCCGCGATTGGTGCGCCCCGCCGGCTCAGGCTGGGATAGCCGCATCTCATCGACCACGGACATGTAGGAAGCAGTGCTTGCGAGGCGATCGCCGGCCCTGACTTGCCAGATGCGCGTTGGGAAGAGATCATGGGCCGAGAGTGCAAGCCGCGGTCGGCTCTCTCCAAAACGGAAATTTACGCCCACTGCCACGGCGAACTCCTGATGCCTGCATTGGAGGCCGGTGCATGCTGCCGGTATGACGCAGCGGCGCAATCGAATTCGATCCCGCGTTCGGACGGCGCGCGATGGATGGTACGGTTCGACCTCCCCGCGATTATCTCTTCAATCGACGGATCAGCGCACTCAGCGACGCGTGGCATACAGCCCCCTGGGTTCGTGCGGCTTCTAGGCCATTTATTGCCCGGCGCCCAAATTAAAGAATTTATTTTTCAAGTAATAATTAAATCCTTCTGCAAGGGGCTGCATAGCGCCTGCGTCTCAAAACTTGAGCCTCGGCGCGCCTTTTCGCCGATGCTCGCCAAGGTGAAAGGCGCGCTATGGAGGCCCTCACCTTTTTCAACGGACATGTCGTTCTTCCGGACGGCGTCGCTCGCGGCGCCCGCATCGCGCTATCCGGCGAGCGGATCGGCTCGATAGAGCCGCACGACGGGCGTGTCGAAGGCGCGATCGACCTCGACGGCGGTTGGCTGATGCCGGGCTTCATCGATGCGCAGGTCAATGGCGGTGGCGGCGTGCTGTTCAATGACGACATATCGGTGGATGCGATCGCCACCATCGGCGCGGCCCACGCGCAATTCGGGACCACTGGCTTCCTTCCGACGCTGATCAGCGACACGTTGCCGGCCGTTTCCGAGGCGCTCGACGCCGTCGATCGTGCGATCCATGATGGCGTTCCCGGTGTTCTCGGCGTCCATCTGGAGGGCCCTTTCCTCAATCCGAGCCGCAAGGGCGTTCATGAAAACGCCCATTTTCGTACGCTCGACGATCGTGCGCTCGCGTTGCTCTGCAGGCCCCGCCGCGGGCTGGTGATGATGACATTGGCACCTGAACTCTGCCGGAAGGGGGACATCGCGCGCCTTGTCGCATCGGGCGTCCGCGTCGCCGCGGGCCATACCGACGCGACCCACAGCCAGATTGTCGAGGCGATGGACGAAGGCCTGGACGGTATCACGCACCTCTACAATGCGATGTCACCCCTGCATCACCGCGATCCCGGTGTCGTTGGCGCGGCGTTGGACGATGGCCGCGCCTGGTGCGGACTGATCGCCGACGGCGCGCATGTCTCGCCTGCGGCCATCCGGATCGCGATGCACATGCTTCCCGCGGATAAGCTCATGCTCGTGACCGACGCCATGCCGAGCGTCGGGGCGGAGCGGAAGGACTTCATCCTGCAGGGCAAGGCGATCAGCGTCGCCGACGGTATCTGCCTCGGCCCCGACGCCCAGCTGGCCGGGTCGGACCTTGATATGGCCAGGGCGGTTTCGAATATCGTGACGCTCGCCGGCGCCCGGCCCGAAGAAGCGGCGCGCATGGCTTCCGCAAATCCGGCGGCGTTTCTACGAGTGGAGAACGACCGCGGCAGCCTTCGGCGTGGCGCGCGCGCCGATTTGGTCATGCTCGATGCCAGCCTCGAAGCGCGCATGACCTGGATCGGGGGCCTGTTAGCATCCGATGCCTATGAGCGCGCGGCCACGCTGCGGAAGCGGCACATTTCGTGGGGATGATCGTGCCGAGCGTGCCATGAGGGGATGGGTGTCACGTCTGCCGACGGTGCCTTGATCTCGCGGTGAAGGATGCGGCGGCCATCGATCATGGGCGGCCCGCGATCCTGCCTGGCGCCTGCGATGGCGGAATGCGCTATGGGCAGAGCCGTGTTTGACCAAGTGCGAGCAGATCTCCCGTTAGTCGGGTATTCGGCCGGTAATTTCGGCAAGAACCTGTTGCTTTCGACGATCGATATCACGTTCGTCTTCCTTCTCACCGATTTGCTCCACATCGCCCCCGGCGTGGTCGGCAGTTTCATGCTGATCGTTTTTTTTGGCGACCTTCTGTTCGATTTCGCGGCCGGATATCTGACCGCGTGGGCGGGCCGGCACGGTTTTGGGTATAGGCGGATGATTGCGATCGGCGCGCTGCCCTGCGGCGCGGCGTTCGCGTTGCTGTATGCGCTTCCCGCGCTCGGAATCAGCAACTTTTTCGTCCTCGCCGCGGCGCTTCTCACCTTCAAGGCGACCTATGCGATCGTCGATGTTCCCCACAACAGCCTGCTGGCCAGAGTCGCGCGCGACAGTCGAGCTCGCGGCCGGGCGTCGGGGTACCGATCCTTTTTCAGCACGCTCGCAAGCCTTTCGATAGCGACTGTCCTTGCCCCTGCCGTTGTCGGTGCCGCCCATGCGTCGAGTTCGGTTCCGCTCGCGCTCCTGGGGCTTTTTGCCGGCTCTCTCTTCTGTGGGGCGCTCTGGCTTGCCGCATGGTCCTCCGGCCGGCGGGCGCACGCGCCCCGGGACCGCCTGGACACGTCGATCGTATTTTTCCCGACGCTTGATCGACCGATGCTCGCCATGTTCGTCATCGCGGTCGTCACCGGCTTCGCAATGCCGATGTTCGCTCGCATGGTCATCTACGTCACGACCTACGTGCTCCACACGCCGTCGCTCGCGAGCCGGGTGCTGTTCGCAATCACGCTCGGCCAGTTTCCAGGCGTGATCCTCTGGACCTATCTCATCCGTTTTTCGGAGAAGACCCGTCTGCTTGCGTCGAGTTATTGCGTCACCATCGCCGGGCTCGTCCTGTTCGTCCTCGCCGGGGCCAATTCGTGGGCGCTCGTTGGCGCCACGATCGTGGTCGGCGTCGGCCTCTCCGGTGTCTTCATGATTCCGTGGGGAATTCTCGCCGACATCATCGACGTCGCCGAGTTCGCTCACGGGCAGCGTCGCGAAACCGCCGCTTTCGCCAGTATGCTCGTGATCCTGAAAGCGGGAGCGATCGCCGGGAGTGGGACCATCGCCGCAGTGTTGGATCTGCTCGGCTATCGCGTCGGGATCGATCAGACACCCACTGTCCGATTTGGCATGGAGTGCCTGGCGATCGGATTTCCGCTCATCGGAAGCGTGGCGGCATTGTTGGTACTCAGCCGCCTGAAGATTGGCCATCAACGGCACGCGCGCGTCCTCCGCGTGCTGAACGCCCGGCGTCGCTAGAGGTTGGTTCGGCTTCGCGGAAACGGCACCGGCCCACTCCCCCACCCGACCTCCCAACAGGATATGCTATGGGAGGTCGGGTGGGGGAGTGGGCCGGTGCCGCAACCGGTTCAGCTTCGCTGAACCCGACTCTAGACGCGGAGGATGGACGCGTGGATCGGCAGCAATGCTGCGCCGAGTGCTGACGAGGTCCCGCACAATCGCGAGACATCGATCGCCGGTGTTTCCACCTCATGGTCTTCGCGATGGTCGCCCCAGATGATCGGGCCATCGTTCAGCCGATCGGCGAGCTTCTGGATGATATGATACGGTAGCGGGCTCGACAGGCGGATGGCCCCCGGATCGAACCAGGCGATCGCCGAATTGACGGCAACGCTGAGCTGGTCGGCCGCCCGGTCGAGCCATGCCTCGATGACATCGTCATAGCCCTCGATCGCACGTTCAAAGTCCGCGAGCGACGAAACCTTGCACCCCGCGGCCTGGAGCGTCGCGATAAGGTCGACCGTCGTCGGCCGCCCTGCCGGCCCCTTGGGGAAGAGCATCCCGATCTCGCCGGCGCCACCGACTTCTCCGCGCAGAAGGCGTCGATCCGATATGACGCCGGCGCCGACGCCGTGGCCAAGCAGGATGAGGACCGCGGTCGAGCATCGCTCGATCAAGCCGCCGAGATAATATTCGGCGAGCGCGGAAGCGGTCGCGTCATTTTCCAGCCAAACCGGAATCCGGAGCGCATCGTCCATGATGTCCTTGAGCGGAGCGTTGCGCCAGCCGGGCAGCGTATCCACGACATTCCAGCGATTCCGGTCTCGCGATAGCGCAGGCCCGGGTACACTCAGACCGACGCCCAGCAGACGTGACCCGAGCAATCGGTGCTGGACGGCAAGCTCGTGCAGCCGCTCATCCACGAGATTGGCGAACTCGACCGGGGAGATGAGCCCGACCTGTTCGGTCGTGTGACAGGTAATTCCTCCGGCATAGTCGACCACGGCGATCTCGACGATGCCGGTATGGATCGTCACGCCAACGGCATAGCCGCCCGCTGGCGAGATGCTCAGGGGCACCGTCGGTCGTCCCCGGCCCTTTGCTTCTGCCGGCTCCGCCTCTTCGATCAGCCCCAGCGAGAGGAGGCTGCGGGACAATTTGGTGACCGCGGCGTTGCTGACCTGGAGCGCCAGCGCGAGATCCGATCGCGGCTGCGGACCATGCGTTCGCAGCCGCCAGAGCAGCCGCTTCTCTTCGTCGTACAGGTTGAGAGGCTGGTGCTTCATGTGGCTCGCTGGTGACGATTGCAGCATTTCTGTATTTATTTTTCAAGTAATAATTAAATGAGTCACAAAGCCGTTTCATATGGCCTCGGGTTTGACGCCCCCGGGGAGGAAGATCATGACCAAAACCAAGCTTGCCTGTGGCTGCGCGATCGCCGCACTCTGCGCCAACGTTCCCGCGTTCGCGCAGTCTGCCGCCAACGGCGCCGGGCCGACGACCTCGGCCGACGCTCCGCCCGCGACAGCCGCTGCCCCTGCGTCGGATCAGAATCAGCCCTCGGACATCATCGTGACCGGGTCGGCGCGCCCGCAGCGGCGCTTTGACGTCTCCTATGCGGTAAATTCGCTGTCCCAGAAGGACATCTCGAAGCTCGCGCCCAGGTCATATTCCGATCTCGTCGCCAGCGTGCCCGGCATCCAGGTGGAATCGAGCGGCGGCGAAGCCCAGGAAATCACGCGCGTCCGCGGGTTGCCGGGGGACCGGTTCGGTTTCGTCGTCCAGCAGGACGGGATGCCGCTCTATCACGATATCAACGGCGACATCTTCAACTCCGGCGACGGCATGAATCGCCTCGACCTGATGACGGATCGGGTCGAAATCGTCCGCGGCGGCCCCGCCCCGATCTATGCCAGCTATGCCGCCGCGATCGCCAACAACATCACCGTGTCCGGCACGCAGCAGGCCAAGGGCGCGGCCCAAATCACCGTGGGCCAGGGCAATCTCTATCGACTGGACGCGATGCAATCGGGTCCGCTGAGCGACAACACGACCTTCGCCATCGGCGGCTTCTACCGGTACAATGACGGCCTGCGCTACAACGGCTTCCCGACCGACAAGGGCGGCCAGATCCGCGCCAACATCAAGCACGACTTCTCGAACGGCTGGGTCAAGATCAGCGCGCAATATCTGGACGATCACAACGTCTTCTATCTGCCGATTCCGATCGCCGTTCCGCCGAATGCCGGCACAGCGGCCAACCCCGTCGTCAACCCGGGAGCGTCGCTGAACCCCTATATCAATTTCTTCACCGGCACGATGAACACGCCGGCGCTGCGCAACGTCGCCATCGACTATTATCAGAATGGCGTGCTGCAGAGCATGACCCGCGATCTCGCGAATGGCCGCCACATGAATTTCGGCAACGTGGGGCTGCAATATCAGGGCGATTTCGGCGGCACCGTGGTCAGCTTCAAATCCAGCCTGACCAAGGGTACGTCGCAATTCGACGCCTTTTATTCGACCTCCAATCCCGTCGACGCCAACGCCTTTGCAGCCAGCAACCTCGCGGCCGCCCAGAAGGCCTTCGCGGGTACGACCCGGCTGGGATACGCGATCGCGGGCACCAATGGGGCGACAGTCTACGATCCCTATACGGCGTCCGGCCTGGTCGTTCAGGGCCAGTATCGCGCAAGCAACGCCAGCTTCTATTCCGTGGACAACGACCTGAGCCTGACGCACTCGTTCAAGACCGGCCTCGGCACCCATGACGTCAAGCTCGGCGGCTATGTTTCCTTCTGGGGCACGGATTGGCTCTACGCCACCCAGGACTATCTCACGCAGGTTCAGACGCGGCCGGCGACGCTCGATCTGCTCGCTTATTCCGCGTCCGGTCAAATCCTGGGAAGCGTCACCCAGAACGGTCAGTTGCATGATTCGACGGGTCTGTTTGGCGGCAAGCTCGATGCCAAGATGGCCGCGCTCTATTTCAACGACACCTGGTCGATCACGGACAAGCTGAAGCTCGACGCCGGCATCCGCCATGAGTGGAACGACTATAACGGCTATGCGCTCAACTCGAGCGCGCAGGCGCTGCCGGGACCGACGCTTGCGGCCAGCTTCGCGCGTGGGTTCAACGGCACGACCACGCCACTCAAGATGTCGCCTCAGGCGACGAACTGGACGGTCGGGCTCAACTACGACTTCACGCACAATTTGGGGATCTACGGGCGCGCCTCCCACCTGGAGGTGCCGCCGGACCTGTCGTCCTTCCTGACGACCACGCCGCAGGCGAACCCGTTGTCGTTCCAGACGACCAAGGCCAATCAATATGAGGTCGGCGTGAAAGCGGTGTTCGGCATGGGGTATATCTACCTCACCGGCTATTACACCCACTTCAACCCGTACAACGCCTCGTTTACCGCCTTCAATCCGCAAACGGGCGCCAATTCGAGCGTGTCCTTCTTCGGAACGGCAGAGGACAAGGGCGTCGAGGCCGATGGCCGCCTCAACCTGGGCCGGATCTTCTCGGTGGACGGATCGCTCACGCTCGCGGATCCGCTGTTCAAGAACTTCAACAGCGTCACGGGCGCCAGCGGCGCCGCCATTTTCGACAAGCTGATCCCGCGCGAGCCGAAAATCTACGGCCGCATCCGGCCCAACGCCGATTTCGAGCTGGGCACGGACACCCATCTCAACCTCAACGTGACCTACGCCTACACGGGCAAGAGGTACGTCGACGTGCTCAACACGACCGCGCTGCCGGCCTATGGGACGCTCGGGGCGGGCGCGACGATCACGCATCACGGCTGGATGCTGCAGGCCGCCGTCGATAACCTCACCAATGCGCATGGCCTGACCGAAGGCAACACGCGCACCGACAATATCGTCGGCCAGGGAACGCCGGAAGCAGTCTACGGACGTCCGATCTTCGGGCGCAACTGGCGGCTCATCCTGAAAAAGTCGTGGTGAGAGCCGGAGCGCATGAACCTGTCCAAGATTGGCTTTGCCACGATGCGGCGACTTGCCCCGTCATTCGCCGCTCTCCTGATCCTCGCCCAACCGGGGTTCGCCGCCCCGGTTGCCGATGCGCATTGGCAATATAGTGCGATGGCTCTTTTCCCCGCGATCGAGGCCATCGACGACACCCGACTGGCCCCGGTGACCACGACAGCGCTGGCCCTGCGCCGCAAGCGGATTCAACAATGCAACGAGGCTCCTCGCTGCACATTGATGGCAGCGCGGTGGACGCCCGAAGAAATGAATGCGCTCGCCGCGGCCGCGCCGTCGGGCGAAACCCGGGACGACATCCGGCGTCAGCTGCGGGGCCTCAATAACATTCTCGACGTCTACGGTCTTGGCGCACCCCCGCGCGTGCCAGAGATCGACGGACCACCGCCAGGCCGGAGCAAAACGACCGGCATGCCGGTGAACGTCGAAAACGCGCTGTGGTTGGCTGGCGCGGCCCGCTCGGACCCGAGTTCGCGCCTCGATCCGAGCATTGGCCTGGCGCTGGCATTGCTCGATGCGAGCGGGCGTGGCGAAGCCGCGGCCTACGAACCGCTCGACGCGCGGTTCAATGCCGATGCCCTTGCGAAAGCGCGGCAGATCGACTGGCGCCAATATCGGTATAGCGCCATCATCATCACCGGCGTTGGCCCGGACGACCTCAGGACGCCGCTCAGCGCGCGTGGCAAGCTGAACGTCCGCATGGCGGCCGAACGGCTCGCGCAGGGCCTGGCGCCGTTCGTGATCTTCAGCGGGAGCAACGTCCATCCACGCGGCACGCATTTTGTCGAGGCTTTCGAAATGCGCAAAGCGCTCATCGAACGCTACGGCGTGGCTCCGAACAGGATCATCGTCGAACCTTATGCGCGGCACACGACCACGAATCTTCGCAACGCCACGCGCCGGCTTATCGCTATCGGCGCGCCGCTCGACAAAGATGCCCTGATCGTCACCAACCCGGAGCAGAGCCGCTACATCGAGAGCGCCGAGTTCTACGAGCGCAACAAGACCGAGCTGGGATATCAACCGGGCAAAATCGGATCCCGGGTTTCCGCAAATGACATCGTTTTTCGCCCGTCCCCCGCGTCGGCAACGATAGATCCAATGGATCCGCTCGACCCCTAGCGCCCAGAGACGAGTTCGGGCTGGACCGACAGCTCCGCCATTGAGTCAGGTACCCGAAGCTCCAAGGCTCGGGAGTCGAAAAATCGCGCCATTGCGGCTCGTCCGGCAGGGCCGACCGTACCTCAGGCGAGCTTCACGACGGCGACATCCCTCCGATTGGCGTCGGTTCCATTGATGCCCGTTACGGCTCTGAAATTCAGCGCCTCGAATCGAACGCCTGCCAGAAGGCGCTCTTGCGGCCGTGCGCGAGCCTGAGTGTCTGCACATAGCCGGCGTGATCTGGCCGATCGCCAAAGTCCTCGATCCGGCGTGCAAGGCTCGCGCACGCCGCGAGATCACGGGCGCCATGGCCATAACGCGAAGTGCGCGCCGCGCCGAGCGTGAAATCGATCATCGCACGGCGCAGGACGGTGGCGGCGAGCGGGTATTTCTCGTCTAGCGCGTCCGCTGCGGGAGCAAGCACCTCGTAGCAATTGCCATCGAGTTCCCCCGCACGGGCGGTGACCAATCGGCCCGCCGCTTCCAGGTTCGGCCAGCCGACGAGGAAATCGAGCGCCGCATGCACGTCACTGAAACCCTCGGCATGCGCCATGGCGCGCCGCTCGGCTTCGAAATCCTCGAAATCCGGCAGCTTGCGCAGATAGGCGCGAAGATGAGGGGCGGCGAGCCCGCCGAGAAAGCATTGCCATCGGAACATCTGAGCATCGTCTCCGCGGCCGAGCGCATCGAGCACGTCGATCCGCGCCTGCTCCCATTCGATCAGACGCCAAATACGCTTATCCGGCGTGGCCGCCTCGATTGCAGCCAATGCGTCCTGCGGACGCCCTGCAACCAGCAAACGCCTCGCAATGTCCGTGGCGATCAGCGGCGCCGACCGCGTAGCCGCATCGAACTGAGCGATATAGGCATCTACATCACCCATGGCATCGGCGATTTCCTGAAGGATCGACTTCGCCGCGCGCAACCGGTGTCCGCTCTCGACCTGATCGGCGTAGAGCGCGCCTCCCGATCCCCAGCCGATTACCCGACGCTCGCCGTCTGGCGGCACCACGACGGGCTCCGCCCGCCACGCCTCGGCCAAATGCCGGAGCTGGTCGAGCCCCGACGCCCCCAATTGCGGCGCGAGGATCGTAACCAGGCCGTCCAACGCGCCGTAACTATCGTCGCGTATCGCCGCGAAAGCCCGATCCGCCAGCGCCAACGGGTCCAGTCCAGCGGCCTGGGCCAGAGGCCCGAGATCCTCGGCCGCCTGGGCGAAAACGCTGGCCAGCCGGCCGCTGCCGTCGTCGCTCCGGGCGAATACCGATTCAGCGCAACTGACCAGACGCCAGGCCAATTCGAAGGCTTCGCGACGATCGAACGGCGCGACCACGTCGAGGATCGCGCGGCGCTGTGCCTCCAACTCTAGCGCCAGCGGCTTTACCTTATGCCAGTCGATGAAGCTTTTCGCCTTCGCGATGCTGGCCAGCCGCTTGGTGATTTCTCGCGCTGCCTCGGCCGGGCCGGCGCCGCCGGCGAGTTCCAGCCGCAACCGACGCTTGGCGACGGGGTCGTCGGCGCAAATTTCCAGCAGGAGCGCCGCGAGACGCGGCGCGCCGAGCGCTTCCAGATTTGCCAGATTGGGCGTCTTGTTCGATGCCATGTGTCCGAGTGGCCCGGCCGCGACGATAGTGCAAGGTCGGAGAAGCGGCCGCGAAGGCGCGCTTGTCCGCTACCGAGAATGTGGCCGAAAACCGACGAGCACCATCACGCGAGCGGGCGGGTAAACAACGCGCCGAACAATTCCTCCGCACGCGCCAGGCCTTCGTCCGTCAAGACCACCGACTTCGCCTTACCCACTGGGTTAGCGATGAAACCCTTCTGGTACAGCCGATCGAGCGTATCCCAATCGAAACCCTTCCACGCACGACGCTCGTCATGAAGCGTCAACCACAGCAGCGCCAAAGCGGCAGCATCAATCTTTTCGCGGTCGATCTCCATGCGGACATGTTATCACATCCAGCGCGCCACTGCCGCGATTTTCAAATCAAACGCTGGGGACCAAACGTCACTCGTTTTTTCAGGAAAGATTTTGTGGCATTGGCCCTGGCATCTCGCGGGTCCCGGCGCGATCATGGCGCACCGAACCGAGAGAACCGAAGGGTGAACTCGGTCATCCCCACCTCACTTGATCTTCAGGAGCCGGTCGAGCGAGAAGCGCCCGCCGCCCATCGCGATGATCGGCAGCATCAGCCCGGCCCAGCTGAGATGCGTCGGCCACGCGTCTGGATAGACGAAGATCTCGATGACCATCGTCATGCCGAGCAGCGCCAAGGCGGCGTAGCGGCTGAACAGGCCGAGTACGAGCAGCACCGGGAAGAAATGTTCCGAGAAGGTGGCGGCATAGGTCGCGATCTCGGGCGGAACGAGCGGCAGCCGGTATTCGCTGCGGAACAGCTCGAACGCCTCGTCGGTGATCGTGAACCAGCCGGTGACCTTGGTGCGTCCCGACAGGAAGAAGACCGCGGCGACGCCGAGGCGCTGGATCAGCAGCAGCAGCGATACCGGCAACGCTCTTTCGGCAAGGTCGGCGAAGCGGTCGAAGGGGTTCGATCGCCCGGCCTCGGGTGCGTGCCGGGTGGTGTTGTCGAGCATGATCAGGATCCCTTTGTCTTGAGCGAGGAGAGCGCGGCGGCGGCGTCCGTCCTGAGTGCATGGTTTCGACGTATGAGCATCAGCCGGCGGCCAAGACGCCGGCCATGCACCACGCGACGCGGCTAGGGACGCGGGCGGATGTCAGGTCATCTCGCCCGACGCATGACGACCGATCCCTCCGGACCATCCCAGGCGAGCGCTCGCGGGACGCGCGCGACCTCGTGCCCGTCCCGGCCAAGAAGCATCGAATAGGGCATCCCGAGCGCCCCGAGGCGGCGAACCGCCGACAGATCGGAAAAGGCCAGCCGCAGGTGCGGATAGTGGTCCGCGAAGGCAGCGATGCCATCGCGGCGGTCGGCATCGACCGACGCCGCCACGACTACCAGGTCGGGACGCGCCGCCGCCAGCCGATCGAGGCTCGGCAGTTCCTCGCGGCACGGTCCGCACCAGCTCGCCCAGAAGTTCACCAGGACGATCTTGCCGCGCAACGCGGCGATCGGGAGCGGCGAGCCGTCGGCCCGCATGATCGGCGGCAACGCGGACGGACCTGCCTTCTCCGCGGCCGGCGCGGACCGCGTGCGAGGCGCGGCCGGCGACGCGGAAGCCAGGAGCAGGCCGGCAAGGACGAGGGTCGCCCCCCGCACCTGCCATCGGACGGAAAAGGTCAAAGCGCCTTGTCCTTGACGACCGGCCAGTTGGCCTGCGCCTTGCCGATGACCCCGGACGTGTCCTGGTTGAAGATCTGCAGCGCGCGGGGACCGTTGTTGAGATACAATTTGCCGTCCACGACCTTGCCGGTCTCGGGATCGACATCGACCTTTTCGCCGAACGCCGTCCCGGTGGCGCAGAAGCCGCCGAATTCGGGAACGTACTTGCGCGGATCGGCGAGGAACGCCTTGCGATGGGCCGCGGTCGCGAACAGATAGCGCGCGCCGCCATAGGATGCCGAAAGCCGGTCGAGGCCACGCGTCGGCTTCCCGCTGTCGAAATAGGCGACCGGATCGTAGCCGCCGAGCGCGACGCCATGCTCGTCGACATTGAGTGGCGACGTCGATCCCTTGACGCCGGCCTGCGCGACGGATGCGGCGACCAGTCCCGACAGGGGCATCGACGCCATCAGCGCGATGGCGAGGGGCTTCAGCAGATTGCTATACACGGGGTCGTCTCCTCGGGGCGCTCGGTCTGGAGGCCCCACCAAATTGTTCGGGAAGGAGCGGCCGTCGATGACGCGGCCGCCCCACGGTAATGGTCAGGCCTTGGGCGTCAGCGAGCCGTTGCCCTTGGGCGTCTTGATCGACGCGCAGGTACCGGCCTTGACCAGCTTCCAGGCGTTGCCCTGATAATTGACCCTGGACGTACCCGCGCAGCTGGTGCCCGCCCCGGCCTTGCAGTCGTTCTTGCCGGCGAGCGCGATGCCATAGCATTTTTCCATCGCGGGCTTGGTCTGCGCCGCGGCGGGCGTGGCGATCGCGGTGCCGGCGACGGCAAATGCGAGGGTCGCGGCCAGCGTAGCTTGAGTGGAGCGCATCATGGTTCCTTCGAATTAGGGTGCCCCATCGCGCGGCCCGGGGGGGGAGCCGGACCGCGCGGTGACCGGGAAGGAGGCAGAGGGACCCGGATCACAAGGCCGGTTCGGCGGCGGGGCGGCAGGGGTTACACGATGCGCGTCCAAAATATTCGCATCGCGCCGTAACCGCCGGCTCGGCTATGCCGAACTCCCGTCGAGGAGCGCAGATGCGGGCTAACGAGGATGAGTTGCGTGGATTGATGACCGATGGGCTCGACGGCAATGCCGGCGCGCACCAGACGTTGCTGCGCCTGCTCGTGCCTCTGCTCCGTGGCTATTACCGAGGGCGCGCCAACGGCAGCGCCGACGATATCGAGGACCTGGTGCAGGAAACGCTGATCGCCGTCCATACACGTCGCGGCACGTACGATCGCGAACGCCCCTTTACCGGGTGGCTGTTCGCCATCGCCCGCTACAAGATGATCGACCATTTCCGGCGGGGACGGCGGCTCCAGCCGATCGACGGACTGGAAGACATATTGGTCGCGGAAGCATTCGAGGAAGCCGCGAGCGCGCGGATCGACCTGGACGTCCTGCTCGAGATGCTGCCGACGAAGCAGGCGCGCGTCATTCGCGCGACGCGGATCGAGGGGCTGAGCGTCGCGGAAGCTGCAGCCGCCGACGGGATCGGCGAATCCGACGTCAAGGTATCAGTGCATCGCGGCCTGAAATCGCTGATGGCGCGCATTCAGGGAGGCGGGCAATGAACACCGACGACCTGATCGCGCGGCTCTCCGCCGACGTCCCCCGCGTTCGCCGCCACACGGTCGGCTGGCGCCTGGGGCTGGGACTGGGCGGCGGCGTGCTGCTCTCGGCCCTGGTGGTCGTGTTCGCGCTCGGCGTCCGCCCCGATCTGTCGATCGCGATGCACGGTTTCCCGTTCTGGATGAAATGGGGATACACGATCTCGTTGTCCGCGGCGGCGATCGTCGTGACCGCGCAGCTCGCCCGGCCCGACAGCGCGCGGCTGCGCTGGCTGTGGCTTCTCGCCGTTCCGGTGTTGCTGCTGGCGGGCGTCGGCGTGCTCGAACTGCTGCGGACGCCGCCGGGCAAGTGGCTGGCGATGTGGCTGGGCAATAGCTGGATAGTC
>Ga0310811_10007150_pt1 | contig 14283 bp, 12 predicted proteins | sample YCmetagenome_FD_207642 | JGI IMG/M metagenome (GOLD analysis project Ga0310811, IMG submission 207642) | Soil microbial communities from experimental microcosm in Duke University, North Carolina, United States - YC | ecosystem: Engineered > Artificial ecosystem > Soil microcosm > Unclassified ...
AGCCCGACGAGCTCGCCGCGATCGGCACGGCGCTCGCTCGTGGACGAGGGCCGCCCAGGCCGAGTGCGAGCCAACCAGTAGCGAGGACTACGCGCGCACCGGCTTCAGGCGTGCACCTCCGAAGGAACCGCTCTGCGCCACGGCGCCAGGCGGTCCGGCCACCGAAGGCCGGTCCTGAGTGCAAAGCGGCCGGGGCCGCTCAAGGCGATGGCGGCGTAGCTCGCGGCGTACAAGAGCGCGGTCACGGCGTCTTCCGCGGCATAGTGCGCGCTGATCGTATAGGCGATGAGCATGTGTGCCACGATGGCGATCGATAGCGGGCGTGCGAAGATGCCGACGGCGACGGCGAGCGGCAGCAGCGTTTCGTTCAACACCGCGAGCGTCGCCGCGAGCATCGGCAGCGGAAACCCCCAACGGGCGATGCCTAACTCGAAGGCCCACGGCGTATGGGCTGCCGCGGCGTGAAGGGCCATGCGCGCTTTGAGCCAGCCGTCGATCGCGAACAACGAGACGCCGGCGAGCAGCCGGAGCACGAGGATCGCCGCGTCGCGGTTGCCGAACGCCACCCGCGCCCGCGCCGGGACCAGCGTGAGGCGGCCGCCGCCCGCGATCGCCAGCGTGAAGAACACGCAGGCGAACATGAGATCGCGTGCCGGCTCGAAGTTCAGGCGTTGTCCGGCCGCGATGCCGGCCCACATCACTGCCAGTGAACCGAGGCCGCCCAACAACGCTGCGACCCGCGTCCGCACCCCCGCAACGACAAGCGCCGCGTCGACAGCCAGCACGAGCGCGGCCCACGCCTGGCCCTTGATCAGCGGCGAGCCCGGCAACGGCATGGCGGCCAGCGCGATGATACCGCCACCGCTCACGATCCTGAGGAGGAGCAACGCAACGTCATCCGATGTCACGCGTTCGTTCATGGCAGCGCCCTCGAAGCCGGTGTGGCGCGAAGATCGTAGTCGGGGATGTTCCGCCACAAGATGCCGCGGGATGACCGGCCTCGGTGCAGGATGAGCGGCCCGCGGAGCGCGCGCTCGACGGATCGACGCTACTATACCAGGCATCGGTCACTCGGGCGGCAGGCAACCCTGGCGAACGGACATGCCTAACGGACTGGATCGGCGGTGGTCCTGGCGCACGTGCTATTGGCTGTGCCAACTGGGCGGTTGGTCGGCACTCGGCGTCTTTCAGCTGCTCACGTGGCTGGCGAACGTTCCGGGTGCGCCGATCGGCACCGCACTGGTCCAGGCGTTCCTCGGGCCCGCGTACGGGTTGGCGGGCACGCACGTCTTGCATCTCCTCATTCGGAGACGCGCATGGCTTGCGCGGCACGGCGCCGCGCTCGTGGTCAGGGTTGCGCCCGCGATCCTGCTGTGGACGGCCGCGCTCGACGCCGCGCGCGCCGCAACCACCTATGCGCTCATGCCCAGCATGGGGATGCCGCGTCGCGTCCTCCTAACGGGCTTCGGCACATGGGTCGTGCTCCTTGTCGCATGGACGGCGCTGTACCTCGCCGTGCACGAAGTGCGCGCGCGGCGCCGCGAGGAGATTCGCGCCCTGCGGCTCGAGATCGCGGCGCGCGAAGGACAGCTTCAGGGCCTTCGGTCCCAGCTCAACCCGCACTTTCTCTTCAATGCACTCAATAGCGTTCGCGAGCTGACCAACGAGGATCCCCATCGTGCCGACGTGATGCTGACGCAGTTGTCCGATCTCTTGCGGTACGCACTGCGCGCCAACCAACACGACCTCGTCGCCCTCGCCGACGAGATGAAAGGCGTAGACCGGTATCTGGCTGTGGAAGCGGTCCGCTTCGAGGAGCGGCTTCGGATCCACTGGGACATCGCCGCCGCGGCCCTGCCGGCGCGCGTCCCTCCGCTCGTGCTGCAGACGCTGGTTGAAAACGCAGTCAAGCACGGCGTCGCTCGCCGCCCCGACGGAGATGATGTCACGATCTCGGCGCACGCACGCAATGGTTCCGTCGTGATCGATGTGACCAACGCGGGACCTCTCTCGCCGGCGGGCGCCGCGGCGGGCCTGGGACTCCGCAACGCGCGCGAGCGCCTCCGCCTGCTGTTCGGTGATCGTGCCCAACTCGCCGTGACCGACGATCCTAACGGACGAGTGCGCGCGCGATTGACGGTACCGCTCGCACACGCGGAGACGCATGCATGAGGGCCATGATCGTGGACGACGAGCGATTGGCGCGCGCCGCCATGCGCCGCCTGTTGGCGACACATCGCGACGTCGAGATCGTGGCCGAGGCGGCAAACGCCGACCAGGCCGCAGCGTGGCTACGCAGCACACGGCTCGACGTGATGTTCCTCGATGTCGAGATGCCCGGACGCTCAGGCCTCGAGCTGCTCGCGGATCTCGCGGTGACCCCTCCCGTCATCTTCACTACGGCATACTCCGAGTATGCGGTGCAGGCATTCGAGCTGAGCGCCATCGACTACCTCGTCAAACCAATCGAAGCGGAGCGGCTCGCGGTAACCCTCGCGCGAATACGGCGCGTGTTGGCGTCGTCCGGCGATTCGGCGGGCAGCGCACGGCAGCTCTTTCTGCGCGAGGGGCAGCGATGCTGGGTGGTCGGCCTGGACCGCATCCGATTGCTCGAATCGGTGCGGAACTCCACACGCATCTATTTCGATTCCGAACGAGTACTCGTGTACCGATCGCTCGCGGCGTTCGAGGCGATTCTCGATCCCGGCGTGTTCTTTCGCGCGAGCCGATCGCACGTGATCAACCTGCGGTGCATCGCGTCGCTCGACGTTCGTGCACAGGGCGGACTGGACGCCGTATTGCGCACGGGTGAGCGAATCGAGATATCGCGACGGCGAGCACGGCGTTTGCGAGCGCTGCTCCATCCCTGATCGGATGCCGGCCGGCGGACTGTCGCCGCGCACATCAGCTGCGACGCCGGACCGTTCCACACGCACGATCGACCGTCAGTCCCCTCGGGGATTGCCGCCTAACTGACGACTCCTCTACCTTGGCTCGTGTCGGCGAACCGGTCGCCCGCAACTGCGTGCGACATGACGCGCGGGCCTTTCACGCAGGAGGGGATCGATGAAGCGCAGAGACCTGATCTTTCGTTCGGCGCCCGCAGGTGCGTTGGCGGCCGTCATGGGCGGGAATCTCGCCAACATGCTCGGCGGCATCGCTCGCACGCCGGGCCGGAGCAGCGCCGCGGAAAATCCGTCGCGCCGGCCACCCGCCGACAAGATTCCGGTGGCCTTTGTGATCTCCGACGGAGCCGTCATGATCGACGTCGCGGGGCCGTGGGAAGTCTTTCAAGACGTCACCATCCTCTCACGCGGTACGACGCGCGCCGATCAAACGCCGTTCGCGTTGTACACGGTATCGGACGCGACGAATCCCATCCGAGCGTCCGACGGCATGCTGATCGTGCCTAACTATTCGTTTGCCGACGCGCCGGCGCCCAAGGTCGTCGTCATTCCGGCACAGAAGCAGCCCAGCGCCGCGATGCTGGATTGGATTCGACATGCGGCGCCATCGGCCGACGTGACGATGTCTGTGTGCACGGGCGCGTTCCTGCTGGCCCAGACCGGATTGCTCGATGACAAGGCAGCGACGACACACCACGCCGCGTATGTCCAATTCGCCATGCAGTATCCAAAGATTCAGCTGAAGCGCGGCGCGCGCTTCGTCGACGAAGGCACCGTCGCGTCCTCGGGTGGGCTCTCGTCAGGCATCGATCTCGCGCTCCACGTAGTCGAGCGGTATTTCGGGCGCGACGTCGCGCAGACGACGGCGTATCAGATGGAGTATCAGGGCCGCGGGTGGCTCGACCCCAACTCGAACGCGGAATATGCGAAGTCGTTCCAATCGACGCCGGATCATCCCAAGTGTCTGATCTGCGGCATGGACGTGGATGCCCATACGGCGCAGCGCTCTGCATACCATGGGGTGACCTACTACTTCTGTATCGACGCTCACAAAGCGATCTTCGACGCCGCGCCGGCGAAATGGTCGTGATGAGCCGAGGGGAAAACGATGTGGCTCGCGTCTGCCCGATCCGCCGATATCGTTAGGCGCGCCTCACGGCACCGACGTGACGGCGCGGGAGAGCAGCGCGAGCACCATGTTCTTCTCGCCGAACGCCGCCGCCTTGATGAGCACCGGTCCCTTCACGGCCTCGTAGCCCGTGCTCGTGCTGGGCCCGGCCTCGTCCCACGGGCCCAGCGGGTACGCCGACGTATCGGTCGGCGGCGTGGTCGTGTCGCCCGTGAACTGACGGCGCATCGCGTGCTCCGCAATGCCGATCGTGTGCTGGTCGGTGGCGAACGACACGGCGCCGTCGTGCCAGTCGTACAACGTCAGCTCGAACTGCTGCCGCAAATTCCCGCCGCCCGGCATCGTCGTCGTGTACGTGCAGGAGCGCGCGCCTAACGCACCGCCGGCCTGGCCGGGCTCGGGCGGCGCGGTGAGCTTGCGGCCGATGATCGACTCGACCACCGCCTGCGGCACGAGCGCGCACATGTTCACCGTGCTGTCCTTCGCGTCGGCGGCATAGAGCGCCTGACCCTGCGCGATCGCGGCCGGCGCACTTCCGTTGATCGACTTCGGGTGCGCGAGGTGCACCACGGCCGAGTCCAGCAGCTTGGACGCGCCCTGCATCGAGAGACGCGTCCCGGTCCAGTCGATCTCGACGTGCTGGTCGCCCTTGAGCGCGTGCAGATCGCAGCACTGCATCGCGCCCTCCGCCACCGCGTCCCACGGACCCGCGATCGTGTCGCCGGACGAAAGCACGGTCATGCCGGTCTTCTCCTCGCCGTGCTTTGCCAGCGGGTCCGTGAGCTTGCGTCCGAATCCGACCATCTTCATCGCCATCTGCCCGCCGTTCCAGTCCACGCTCACCAGCATGCGGCGGTGATTCGTCGTCTCGTACCGGCATGCATCGGCGCGCGGATCCGCCTTGTAGGTGCCGCGATACGGCGGCGCCGCGAGCGGCCCGATCGCTGCCGCGACCTGACTCGAGTCGAGCAGCGAGCACGGATCGCCTTCTGTGTTTTGCGCGCCGCCCGCCGTGCCCGACGTGTCGATCGGGATGCCTAACTTCTGGGACAGCTTGGCGAGCTGCGCGTTCGCGTCGTCCTTGGCATCGTGCTTCTTGCACGCGCCGGCGAGCGCGACGATCGTGAGAGCGGCGACGAGCCGATGGATGCGCATGAGAGTCCTCCGGATGCGCCGAGATTGGCGAACCCGGGTACGCTCGTCAAGACGCTGCGAAACCGGCGCTCTCGGTGCTTGACACCGCGTCCCGGGCTCGTAACGTCTCCTGAGCGCTGTCTGTCAATTCTCCATCCTGAACCCGCTCCCCGAGGCTTCCTATGCGCATCATCTCGCGTGTCGCCATGGTCTGTTCCGCAGGCTTGCTGGTCGCGGGTTGCACGAAGAGCGATCAAGGAGCCAAGGGAGACAGCACAGCCGCACCCGCGGACACGTCGGCAGCAGCCGCCCCCGCGCCCGCTCCGGCTCCCGCGATGTCGCTTGCCGACATGGCCGGCAAATGGCAGATGGAGGCCAAGCCCGATTCCGGGAAGGACATGTCGGCCACGAAGTACGTCCTAACGGCGACGGCCGACACGACGGGCTGGATGATCACCTTCCCGTCGGGACTCAAGGTGCCGCTTCAAGTCAGTGTCTCGGGTGACAGCGTGATCGAGCGCACCGGCACCTTCTCGAGCCAGCGTCGCAAGGGCGTGAAAGTGATGACGGAAGGTTCGCTCAAGATGCAGGGCGGGAAGCTCGTCGGAACGACGATCGCGCACTACTCGAAGCCCGGCCCGGATTCGGTACTGCACCTGCACGTCGAAGGCACCAAGATGCCCTAGCAAGCCGTCACGCGGTGCGCCCGCGCGCGCCGCGTTAGGCATGCCGAACGCGTGGCGTTTCACGTACGCGGGCGGCTGGACGTCCGCAGTCTATCGGTCATCTCGGAGTAGTTGCCTACTTTGTAGGCAGCTACTCTCTGATGCGCGCCGACCAGGAGTGCTCGCACCGTCTGCTGCCGCCCGTTGCCGGTTCACGCTCGAGGCCGGCACGGTATTCGGCGCCTGTTGTTGACATCCTACAAGACGGCGTGCATCGTGTGTCCCTAACAGCGAGGGACACACACATGGAATCGCCCACCGAGCTCCTGCAGGGCACGCTCGACCTCCTCATCCTCAAAGTCCTCTCCCTCGGCCCGCGACACGGCTGGGACATCTCGCAACGCATCAACGAGATCTCCGAACAGTGCCTCACGGTCAATCAGGGATCGCTCTACCCGGCGCTCCACCGCCTCGAGGGGCGCGGGTTCGTCGACGCCGCATGGACCATGTCGGCCACGGCGCGGCGCGTGCGCTCGTACACGATCACCGCCCGCGGCCGGCAGTGCCTAACGAAAGAGACGCAGGTGTGGCGCAGCTACTCGCGCGCCGTCGACCTCATCCTGCAAACCAGGTGATGCACCATGCCGACCATCCGTGAGCTCCTCCGGAATTTGCGACTGCTCGTCACGCCGCGCGCCGTCGAACGCGACCTGGATGACGAGCTCCGCACGCACATCGAGATGCAAACGCGCGTCAACATCGAACGCGGCATGGACCCGGACGCTGCCCGCGCGAAAGCCGAGCGCGACTTCGGCCCCATCGCGTCGGTCAAAGAGGCCTTACGCAACGTGCACAGCCAACCCGCTGCGCCTTTGCGCGATACGCTCGGCGGAGATCTGCACTTTGCAGTCCGGTCGCTCGCGCGACACCGCGTCTATAGCGGCGTCACGGTGCTGGTGCTGGCGTTGGGCATCGCGGCAACGACGCTCATGTTCAGCGTCATCTCTGGGGTCCTCTTACGACCGCTTCCGTTCTCGCATCCCGAACAGATCGTGCTCATCTGGGGGAGCTACCCGCAGCTGAGCCTGGGGTTCTCCGAGCAACCGATCGACGGAAAGTTGGTCAAGACGCTCCGCGAAAGGCGCCGCGACTTCCAGAGCATCTCGGCCTTCGTGCCCCGCTTGTACAATCTCGGGCAGTCGGCGTCGCCCGAGCGGCTCAACGGCGTTCAGGTCACTTCGGAATTCTTCACCACGATCGGCGTTAGGCCGGCGCTTGGGCGGACGTTCGTCGCCGCCGAAGAAACGCCGGGGAAGGATCACGTGGTCGTCTTGAGCTGGGCACTGTGGCAGCGGCGATTCGGCGGCAACCCGACCGTGGTCGGCACCACGATCACGTTGAACGCCGAACCGTACACGATCATCGGCGTGGCGCCCGAAGGGTTCGCCTTTCCGCGCGGCGCCGAAATGCCGGGCGACTTCCAGATGCCGGAGTCCACGCAGCTCTGGACACCAATGAAACCGCCGGTAGGCGGTCCGTCCGAGCTCGCCGGCATTGGACGGGTGAATCCCGGCGTTACGTTAGCCGCGGCGCAAGCGGATCTCGATCGCATGTCGCGTCTCCAGGACGATCTGTATCCGCAGGGAAGGGGATGGTGGAACACGCGCGCGATTCCGCTGCGCACGCAGGTCGTGGGCGACGTGAGCACGATGTTGTTCAGTCTGTTCGGAGCCGCGGCCGTGCTGATGATGATCGCGTGCGTGAACGCCGCGCAGCTTTTGTTAGCACGCCTCCAATCGCGCCGGCACGAGCTGGCCATCCGCGCCGCGCTCGGCGCCTCGATGCCGCGTATCGCGCGCGTCCTGCTCATCGAGGCCATGCTCATCACCGGCATCGCGGGCGTACTCGGTACGCTCGCTGGAATGTTAGGCGTGTCGCTGTTGCACACGTTCGGGCCGGCGAAACTGCCGCGTCTTGCCGATCTCACGTTCGACGGGCGCGTGACGGCCGTCGCCGTCGTGGTCACACTGTTGGCCGGCGTGATGTTCGGACTGGCTCCGGCCGTGCGTGCAAGTCGCGTCCATCTCTCCGACGCGCTCAGGCAAGGCGGACGCAAAACCGGCGGGGATGCCATGTCGTCCAAGCTGCGCCGAGTGCTGGTGAGCGCCGAGGTTGCACTGTCGGTGATGCTCGCCATCGGGTCGGGTTTGCTCGTGCGAAGCCTAGCGCACGAGCTCGGCGGCGACTTGGGTTTTTCGGCGCCCCACGGCCTAACGTTCGAGGTCACCCTGCCGCCGTTGCACTATCCCGAGAAACAGCTGCGGACGAGCATGCAGCATCTGAACGCGGTGGCGTTCATCGACCGCGCGCTGGAGCGCATCCGTGCCATCCCCGGCGTGAAAGCGGCCGCGATCGGTAAGCCGCTTCCCATGAGCGGCGCGCAGGAATCCTCCGTCTTTTTCCCGGAGGATGCGGACCCACGATTCGGCACGTACCAGGGAAAGCCGATCGTCGAGTACACCGTGGCGAGCCCCGACTTGTTCACGGCGCTCGGCACGCCGCTCGTGAGGGGTCGTGACTTCGCGACATCGGATGACAACATGTCGCCGGGCGTCGTGATCGTGAACAAGTCGATGGCGCAGTGGCTCTGGCCGGGCAAGGATCCGATCGGCAGGCGAATCCATCTGGGTACGCAGGAGTCGCCGGCGCCGTGGATGACGGTGATCGGCGTGGCGGCGGACATGAAGCGGTATTCGCTAACGGAAGAGCCGCGCCCCGAGATGTTCGTTCCGTACACGCAGAATCCGTATCCGACGTTCTCGACGATGCAATTCGTCGTACGCAGTGCGAGCGACCCGGCGCAACTCGTCGGTCCGATCCAGCGCGCGGTGGCGTCGGTGGACCCGGACATTCCACTCGCCCGCGTGCGCACCATCGATGCGCTGGTGCGCGACGCCAGCGCGAACGCGCGATTCGCCACGTTAGTCATGAGCACGTTCGGCGTGGTGGCCTTGCTCCTCGCCATGATCGGACTGTACGGCGTCGTCGCGTTCATGGCGCATCAGCGGCGCCAGGAATTCGGCCTGCGCACCGCGCTCGGCGCCACGCGGGGGCAGGTTGTTCGGATGGTGCTCGCTGACGGGTTCGCGCTCGCGGGCGTTGGGCTGGTGGCCGGCGTCGTGCTCGCGCTCGTCGCGGGACGCCTGCTCCGCTCGATGCTGTATCAGGTGAGCGTTGGCGATCCCATCACCCTCGCCGGCGTCGTGCTGCTGCTCCTGGGCACCACCGCGTTGGCGTGCCTGGTTCCTGCGGTGCGGGCATCCGGAGTCGATCCTCGGGCGGCGCTCGACGCCAGTTAGCTCAACCGCGCGATGCGCGACATCGACACTTTGTCCGGCGACCAAGTGTCGCCGTGCGTCGCGTGCTACTGTACCCAAGCCACACAGGTCGCGACAACATGAGAACCAATGCTGTGTCCGCAATGACCATTCGGTGTCTCGAGATCGCTGTCGCGTTCTGCGCCGTGTGTGGTGCGCCCGTTGCGGCACAGCAGGTACAACCCACCGTCTTCGCGCCCGGCGTCATCTCCGGGCCGGCTAACGATCTGTCTCCTGCGTTCACGCCGGACGGGCGCACGGTGTTCTTCACGCGCGCGAACTCGTCGCAGTCCGTGATTCTCGTGTCGCATCTGTCGGGCGGAACATGGTCGAAGCCGGAGATCGCGCCGTTCTCCGGCACGTGGCGCGACCTCGAGCCGACGATGGCTCCCGACGGATCGTATTTGATCTTTGCCTCCAATCGTCCCGCGACCGCGGGCGGTGAGCCGCTCGACGCGTTCTACAATGGCGCCGCCCAACCCGGCATTGGCGGGAATCTGTGGCGCGTGGATCGCACGGCCAACGGGTGGGGTGAGCCGCACCGACTGCCGGACGTCGTCAACGTCAATGGCGCGACCTTCTCGCCGAGCATTGCCGCTAACGGGAATCTCTACTTCATGAAGCCGACCGGCGCGCAAACGCTATTTCACATCTTTCGGAAGGGCAATGGCACGTCGTTGTTCATCTCGATGAAGCAGGACAACACGTGGACTAAGCCGGCGTTCATGGGCGCCGCCATCAGCCCGCCGCGCTCGAACGACATCGAGTCACGGTTAGGCGCGGACCATCGCACGCTCTACTTTTCGACCCGGCGCGAGGTTCCGACTGGAGCGCAGGACGGCGTCGCGGCCGAGAAGGGCCTGGCGATGATGGAAGCGTGGAACAACGGATTGGCGAACATCTGGGAGGTGTCGCTCGACAGCTGGCTGGGTGGCAAGACGGCGTCGGCGGCGCCATGATATCTGAGTTGATCATCGCGCGCACTCCGCGCGCACCGTGATCCTTCCATCGGCGGCGAGATCCCATGAACCGCAACCAGCAGATTGTCCGGATCCTCTTTGCAACGGGGATGATGAGCGTGGGCGTCGTGGTGCTGGTCTATGGCTACCAGGTGCTGCTGTTCGGGCCCGTCCCACCGTCGTGGGCAGCGTGGCTCGAGCCGGTGGGTTGGGCATCCGGTGTCATCATGTTAGGCACCGGCTTCGGGCTGTTGTTCGAGCGCTCGGCCCGGCTGTCGACGCGCATTGTGCTCGCGTTTCTGCTGCTGTGGACGCTCTCGCGCCTCCCGGCTGTGCCGGCCGATCCGGGACGGGAAATCAGCTGGTTCGCGGTCGGAGAGGTTGCGGTGCTCTTCGCGGGCGCGTTGGTGCTCTTCGTGTGGTTTGACGGTTCGACGACGGGCTCGGCGCTCCAGCGCTTCGCCGCAACACACGGCCTAACGATCGCGCGGCTGGTCGTCGGCTACTCGCTCGTGACGTTCGGGCTGTCGCATTTCTTCGAGTTTGCCCCGCGGACGGTGTCGTTGGTCCCGGCGTGGCTGCCGTATCGCACGGCGTGGGCCGATCTCGCCGGCGCGGCGCAGGTTGCGGCCGGCGTGGGCGTGTTCTTCTCGATCTTTCCGCGTTGGGCGGCGGCGGCGGAAGCGGCGATGCTGAGCGCGTTCACGGTGCTCGTCTGGGTTCCGGCGGTGATCACCAAGCCGCACCTTGCGTCCAACTGGGTGGAGTTCCTGTTCACGTGGGCGTTGGCGGGCGCATGCTGGGTCTTGGCCGAGGGCATTCCCGCGCGTCGGCCGGCGGGGGTACCGATCGCGGCGCCGGCTGACGGCGTACTTCGTTAGGCGCCGGCCGACGCCGGCAGCGCGTCGGCGCGCCGCCGCTGCTCCGCCGTCTTCAAGTTAGGCAAGAGCGCGGTGAGCAGGCCCATCGCCGGCAGGAACGAGCAGACGCGATACACGAAGTCGATACCGGTGCGGTCCGCCATCCAGCCCAACACCGCCGCGCCGATGCCGCCCATGCCGAAGGCGAGTCCGAAAAACAGTCCCGAGATCATCCCCACTTTCCCCGGCACCAGCTCCTGCGCGTACACCAGGATCGCCGAGAACGCCGATGCGAGGATGACGCCAATCACCACGCTGAGCACGGCCGTCCAGAGCAGATTGGCGAACGGCAGCGCGAGCGTGAATGGCAGCACGCCGAGGATCGAGCACCAGATCACGACCTTTCGGCCTAACCGGTCGCCCACGGGTCCGCCGATGATCGTCCCCGCCGCCACCGCGCCGAGGAAAACGAACAGATAGATCTGCGCCGACTGCACCGACACGTGAAACTTGGAGATGAGGTAGAACTCGTAGTAGCTCGTGAGGCTCGCCAGGTAGAAATACTTGGAGAACACGAGCGCCATGAGGACGGCGAGCGATCGCCTGATGATGCGCTTGGGCACCGGTGGTCCCGCCTGCGCTTCGGCGCGCGAGGCGGTCTTGCGCGTACCATGGTGCTTGTACCACGTCCCCACCCGCCACAAGACGAAGATGCCGATGAGGGCGGCGACCGAAAACCAGGCCACGCTGTGCCGGCCGAACGGCAGCACGATGAACGCGGCCAGCAGTGGGCCTAACGCAGAACCCGCGTTGCCGCCCACCTGGAAGAACGCCTGCGCAAACCCCAGGCGGCCGCCCGACGCCATCCGCGCCACGCGCGACGACTCGGGATGGAATACCGAAGAGCCGACGCCCACCGTCGCGGCGGCGACGAGCAGCAACCCGAAGCGATTCACGCCGGCGAGTAACAGCAAGCCGAGCAGCGTGAACGTCATGCCGACGGCGAGGGAGTACGGTTTGGGCCGGCGGTCGGTGTACGAACCGACGAGCGGCTGCAGCAGCGACGCCGTCACCTGATAGGTGAACGAGATGAGACCCACCTGCACGAAGTCCAGCGCGAACGACGTCTTGAGCATGGGGTAGATCGCCGGCAGCAACGACTGCATCATGTCGTTCAGCAGATGACAGAAGCTGATGGCGCACAACACGACGAACGCCGTTTGCCCGGAATTGTCGTGGCTTGCTGCCGCTGTCGGTTCGCCCATGCCGATGATCCGTTCGCGTTTGGCGACTGTGAATGATATCGCCCGGCGGACATCGGTGGCCGTTCGTTCTGGTTACGACCGGACGTCGATGCTGAGGCGCTTGAGGCGCCCGGTTGCGCCGGCCGTGATGCGGACCGCTGCCTTACGACAGCGGAAGTGATCCGCCACCAGCGCAATCAGTTCCTCATTCGCCTTGCCGTCGACCGGAGGCGCCTTGAGGCGCGCTACCCAACTTCCGTCCGCCGCCTGCTCCAGTGACGACGCCCGCGAGTTGGGTTTGACTCGTACGCGCAGCGTCAAGGATGCCATAGCCACACTTCTTGTGCACGCGCATGGAATGGTAGCCGTCGCGAGCTCCGATGGGAAATCGCCGTCAACGCTTGCGCTACGTTTTTTTCACGGCTGACGCGCACCCATCCGGAATCTGCCTTCCGTAGGTGAAAATGGTGTCCGGCCGCGCAGTCGTGATGTCGCCCACGGCGTCAATCGCGTGCCCGGTGACCGGCTTGAGGAAGAAATTGATCGCCGCCGCCACAAAGCCCGGGGTCTGCCATCCGATGCCCGAATCGAGGAACACGCCGAGCGTCGCTTGCCGACAAGGAAATGCTTCGGTGGGAGCGCCGAGGATGCTGCCGCCGAATCGAACGGCCGCATAGACGCCGGCGTTGAAGCCGAACGCGCCGATGCCCACCAAGGCGCGGATCGAGAACGCCATCGCGAACGAGTTGATGCCCACCGAGAAGTTGCTGAGCGACTCCGTCAGGTCCGTGACCGTCGTCGGGTCACTCGGCGTCGAGAGCGACCACCGGCCGCCCGCGCGTCCCGCCCAGATCTTGCCGCCGAAGTTGTACTGGCCTTCCGCGCGGATGATCGTCGACTGCGCGCTGATGCCGGAGTTCACGTCGAACATCGTCGCGAACGTGAGCGCGAACGGGATCGGTCCGCCTAACGGGATGCTGAAGTCGACCGGGACCCAGTGCCGCACGTGCATGTTCACGAACTTGGTCGTCGGACTGTGCGAGTCGAGCATGAGGTGGACGCCGGCCGATCCCGCGATGCTGATGCCGGCGCTGTCGACCGCGCCGTTCACGATCTTGAGCACGCACCGGATTTCGGGCGCGTGCAGTGTGACCGTTCCGGTCGCGGTTACTGCCAGGCCGGACGGGTTCGTGTAGTAGTACTGGAGTCCGACGCCGGAGTTGGAGGCCACCGGCTGCATCCGGATGTTGTTGTTGTCGGCGGTCAGCGACGGCACGGCGCCGAACGTCTGCTGCGGCGCGGGCAGGGGATTGGGCACGTTGGGCGGTGCCGCCGCCTGCTGCGCTACGGCTAACGATCGCAAGCCGCCGGCAGCGGACGCACCCGTCCACTGATTGAGGTCGGACGTCTGCGCATCCGCCCAACGATGGCCGCGGCGCCGGTACGTGACGCGCCGCCCGTCGGAGCCGGTCCGCGACATCGACGTCGGCGTCCAGCGGCCGCGGTCGACGCGCGACACGACCACCGTCTCTTCGCCGCCCGCGCCATCGCCCGGCGCGTCGAGGCTCGCCGACTTCGTTAGGCCGCTGTCGGTCTGGAGACCGGGGTAGTCGGGCGCGACGTACGTGATCATCTTGTCGGCGTCCACCGCCTGGGACATGATGAACCGCCCGTTCCGGATCACGTCCGTGACTTGCACCGGTCCCAGGATCGCCGTCACCGTGGAGCCGTCGCGCTTGAGTCCCATGATGCGGCCCACCGCGCGCCCGGTCGCGAAGACGATCTTGCCCTCCTGGAAATCGCTCACGTTGGGGGCGTTGGCGTCGAACGTCCACGACATCCCATCGCCACCCGCCGCGCGGATGGCTTGATCGCCGTGCTCCATCACGATCACGCCGGGTTGATACTCGACGTCCGGGCTCCGCTTGGGCGCGACGCCGAACTGTATTTCGCTCTTACTCAGGGTTTTCGGATCGACAGCGGTGAGCACGGTGGTGCCCGGCGACGCT
>Ga0310811_10007152_pt1 | contig 14280 bp, 9 predicted proteins | sample YCmetagenome_FD_207642 | JGI IMG/M metagenome (GOLD analysis project Ga0310811, IMG submission 207642) | Soil microbial communities from experimental microcosm in Duke University, North Carolina, United States - YC | ecosystem: Engineered > Artificial ecosystem > Soil microcosm > Unclassified ...
CGCTCGCCGGCGGCGACGTCGCTGCCGTGACGACGGCCATGGTCTTCGAGGCCGCCGCGGGGGGCGACGAGCTCGGCCGCGAGATCATCGACGAGGTCTGCGAGGCGCTGGCCGCGATGCTGGGGGGCCTGCTCAACGCGTTCAACCCCGAGCGCATCATCATCATGGGCGGCGTCGTGCCCTCGCTGGTGGCGCTGCGGGACGATCTGCTGGAGCGCACCGCCAAGTATGCGCTGTCCCAGGTGCTCGAGACGCCGACGATCCAGCTCATCCCGTCGGACAAGTCGTCGAGCATGCGAGGGGCAGCGGCCCTGTACCTGTACGAGACCGAGCGCCGGCGCGCGACGCCGGTGGAGCGATAGCGCCATGTACGTGCCACGACCCGACGCGCGCATCTTCTATCAGGTGACCGGCTCGGCCACCCGCGACGTGGTGCTGCTCCCGCCGTGCTATCCGATCGTGCACGGACGGATGTGGAAGCTGCAGGTGCCCTACCTGGCGCGCCGCTTCCGCGTCGTCACCCTGGACTTCCGCGGCAACGGCCGCTCCGACCGTCCGGCGCTCGGCTACGACTTCGACACGGTGTACGGCGACCTGAGCGCGGTGCTGGAGGCGGCCGCGCGCCCGCCCTTCGCGCTCGTCGGCTACTCGTGCAGCAACATGCTGGCCGTGCGCTACGTGACCGAGCACCCCGATCGGGTCTCGCACTTCGTGATGCTGAGCCCCGAGTACAGCCAGCCCATCCCCGAGCCCTTCGACGAGAAGTTCGCGCCGCCGATCCTGCGCGACTACGACGGCTACCTGCGGCGCTTCTACACGGCGATGTACCCCGAGCCGCACTCGCTCAAGGCCATCGAGGACGGGATCGCATGGGGCCGGGAGACGACGCCCCAGACCCTCATCGAGGCGATGCGCGAGATCCGCAAGGACGACGTGCGCGATCGGCTGGCCAAGGTCGCGGTGCCGACCCTGGTCGTGCACGGCACGCGGGACCGGATCGTCCCCTACAAGGTCGGCGCGGAGATCGCGGAGACGATCCCGGCCGCGCGGTTCGTCACCTTCGCGGAGGGCGGCCACGGCCTGCCCGGACGCGAGGCGGTGAAGATCAACCACCTCATTCGCGACTTCGTCCTCGACCGGCCCGTCGAGTCGCACACGGTCCCGCCCACGACCGAGCGGCCCACCGCGAGGCCACCGGCCCGCACGCGCCGCCGCCGGGTGCTGTTCCTCTCCAGCCCGATCGGCCTGGGCCACATCCAGCGCGACGTGGCGATCGCCAAGGCCCTGCGCGCCCAGTACCCGGAGGTGACGGTGGACTTCCTCGCCGCCGACCCGGCCGATCGCGTGGTGCGCCACCTGGGCGAGCGCCTGCATCCCGCGACGCGCCTGCTGCACAACGAGAGCGCCCACTTCGAGAGCTGGACCGCCGACCACGAGCTGCACGCCTTCAACGCGCTGTGGGACATGGACGAGATCATGGCCGCCAACTTCATGGTCTTCGCCGACGTGGTCGAGGCCGAAGAGTACGACCTGTGGATCGGCGACGAGGGCTGGGACCTCGACTACTACCTGCACGAGAACCCCGACCTCAAGCGCGCGCCCTACGTCTTCCTCACCGACTTCATCGGCGTCCTGCCGATGCGGGACGATCCGACGTCGACCGAGTACCGCCGGGCCTGGGAGAAGAACGCCGAGAACATCGATCACCTGCGCCTGCATCCCGACGTGCGCGATCTCTCGATCATGGTCGGTGACGAGGCCGACGTGCTCGACCGCGAGTTCGGGGCCGAGCTGCCGAACATGCGCCAGTGGGCGCGCGAGCACTTCCAGTTCTCCGGCTACACCTATCACTTCGATCGCGCCGCCTATCGCGATCGGGCCGCGCTGCGGCGACGGCTCGGCTACCGTGCGGACGAGCGGGTGATCCTCGTCTCCGTCGGCGGCACGCGGGCCGGCCGCCATCTGCTGCGCAAGAGTGCCGAGGCCTTCGCGGCGGCGGCCGCCCGGCTCCCCGACACGCGGCTGGTGCTGGTGGCCGGGCCGCGGCTGGACCCCCGCGATCTGCCCTCGCATCCGCGCATCGAGGTCCGGCCCTTCGTGCCCGATCTGTACGAGCACCACGCCGCCGTCGATCTGGCCATCGTGCAGGGCGGGCTGTCGACCACGATGGAGCTGGCGGCCTTCCGCACCCCGTTCCTCTACTTCCCGCTGCGCAATCACTTCGAGCAGCAGCACTTCGTCGCCCGGCGCCTCGAGCGCCTGGGCGCCGGGGTGCGGATGGACTTCGACCAGACCAGCGTCGAGGCGCTGGGGGCGGCGATGGTCACGCACCTGGGCCGGCCCGTCCATCACGCGGAAGTGCCGGAGGGCGGCACGGCCCGGGCGGCGAGCCTGATCGCGGCGCTGCTATGAGGCGGGAAGAGCTCGCGATGGACGGTGACCGCTCGACGCCGGTGTCCCGGCGCGGCTGAGGCTCGATGCCAGGCGCGGTCAACTGCATCTACACCAAGTCCCTCATCCCGCTGGTCGAGCGCGAGCTCGGCGAGGCGGGCGTCGCCAGCCTCCTGCGCGCGGCCGGCCACTCGCGCGAGTATCTGACCGCCGACCACAACTGGCTGCCGCTATCGCTCGTCGACGCGCTCTCGCACCTGGCCATGTCGTTGCTGGGCGAGACCGACGAGGCGCGCTGGGGCCGGCGCTGGGGCGAGTACCACATGGACTGGAAGCCCAGCCACGACGAACGATCCTATCTCGGGGGCTACACCATGGGGCTCGGCAGCCCGCGCGCGGTCTTCGCGCGGCTGGCCGTCGTCGAGGCGGCCACCAACCGGGTGTTCGCGGCCGAGGTGCTCGAGATGGGCCGCTCCCGCGCGCTCGTGCGGGCCACGCCCACGCCCGGCCACCGCATTCCCCTCTGGATGTGCAGCCACGCCCGCACCATGATCGAGCGTTTCCCGACGAACTGGAACCTGCCGCGCGCGGTCGTGACCGAGCTGGCGTGCGCCGCCACCGGCGCGCCCGCCTGCGTGTGGCAGCTGCGCTGGAAGAACCCGCCGATCGGCGCCCGCTTCTGGGGGCCGCTGGCCGCCGGCGCCGTGGTGTCGGCGGGGCTCACCGTCGCGACGGCCGCCGATGGCTGGCTGGCCCACGCCACCGCCGTGCTGCCGCTCATCGCCGGCGCGACCGCCGGCGCGGCGTGGCGGGAGCGGCGCCAGCGGCGGGAGATCGAGCGGCTGCGCGACATCCAGAGCGACGAGATCCTGCATTCCGCCAACCAGCTGGAGGGCAAGTTTCGCGACCTCGAGACCAAGATCGAGCAGCTCTCGCTGCTGATCGACCTGAGCGCGGCGGTCAACGCCACGCTCGACATCGAGAAGATCTACGAGCAGGCGCTCGATCGCCTGGTCCACCGCATGGGCTACCAGGCCGCCAACCTGCTGCTCGTCGATGCCGAGCGCCGCGTGGTGCGCGCGCATCGCAGCGTGGGGGACGAGCCGCGCCGGGGCGGCGGCGCGATCGAGTTCGACCTCGACGCCCCCGACAGCCTGGCCGCGCGGGTGGCGCGCACCGGCCTGCCGATCATCGTCAACGACGTCGAGGCGGCCGGCGCGCCCATCCACCTGGCCACGGCACGGGCGCTCGGCGTGCGCTCGGTGGTGGCCGTCCCGCTGCGCGTGAAGGACCGGATCTTCGGCGTGCTCAACGTCGTGGCCCGCACGGCCGGGCGCTTTGCCGAGTCCGACGTCGACCTGCTGGCGGCGGTCGCCAACAACGTGGCGCTGGCCGTCGATCGGGCCGAGAGCTTCCAGACGATCGAGGACCTGAGCCGCGGGCTCGAGGACAAGGTGCACGTGCGCACCGAGCAGCTGCGCGCCGCCAACGAGGAGGTGGCCGCGGCCTATCGCGAGCTGCAGTCGGCCCAGGTCCAGCTCATCCAGCGCGAGAAGATGGCCACGGTGGGCCAGCTGGTGGCCGGCGTCGCCCACGAGCTGAACAATCCCATCGGCTTCATCTACTCGAACATCGGCACGCTCGACGACTTCGTCACGCGCCTGCGCCGCATGCTCGAGACCTACCGCGCCACGCCCCTGCCCCGGGCCGAGCAGGCTGCCGTGCAGGAGCGCTGGGAGACGCTCAAGGTCGACTACGCGCTGCGCTACCTCGACTCGATGATCCAGGGCATCCGCGAGGGCGCCGAGCGCAGCCGCAAGATCGTGCGTGACCTGAGGGTGTTCGCGCGGGGACAGGACGAGGCCTGGCAGTCGGTCGACCTGCACGAGGAGATCGAGTCGAGCCTGACCCTGCTCGATCACACCCTCAAGGACCGCGTCACCGTCGAGCGCCGCTTCGGGACGCTGCCGGCTGTCGAGTGCATCCGCTCCCAGATGGACCAGGTGTTCCTGAACCTGCTCGCCAACGCCGGCCAGGCCATCGAGGGCCCCGGCCGCATCACGATCGAGACCGGGGAGGACGGCGAGCACGTCGTCGTCACGATCAGCGACAGCGGTCCGGGTATCGCCGCCGACGTGCTGGGACGGATCTTCGATCCGTTCTTCACCACCAAGCCGGTCGGCGAGGGCACCGGCCTGGGGCTGTCGATCAGCTACGAGATCGTCAAGAAGCACGGCGGCGAGCTGACGGCCGAGAGCCCGGCCGGCGGCGGCGCGCGGTTCCGGCTGCGCATCCCCCGGCAGCGGCGGACGGCATGAGCCCCGAGGCGACCGTCCTGCTCGTCGATGACGAGCCGCGCGTGCTCGACGCGCTGGAGGCGCTGCTGGGCGCCGAGCACCGGGTGCTGCGAGCGAGCACGCCCGCCGAGGCGATGGCGCAGCTCGCCCGCGAGCCGGTGGCGGTGGTGATGAGCGACCAGCGCATGCCGGGGATGACCGGCACCGAGCTCCTGACCCGCGCCCGGGCGATCGCGCCCGACACCGTGCGTATCCTCCTCACCGCCTTCACCGACGCCGAGGCGCTGATGGAGTCGATCAACGCCGCCGGCATCTATCACTTCGTGCTCAAGCCGTGGGATCCGACCGAGCTGCGCCTGCTCATCACCGGCGCCGTGGAGCGCCATCGCCTGGTGCGGGAGCGCGAGCAGCTGGTGCGTGATCTCGAGGTCCGCAACCAGGCCCTGCGGGACGCGCTCATCGGCCTGCGGGCGGCCCAGGCCGACGTCGAGCGCGAGGCCGCGCTGCGGGTCCAGCTGCAACGGTACGTGTCGCCCCGGCTCGCCGACCTGGCCCTCGCCGAGGGCACGGTGCTGACCAGCCCCGGCGCCTGGCGGCAGGCCACCGTCCTCTTCGCCGACATCCGCGGCTTCACGCGGCTCATCGAGTCCACGCCGGCGCCGACCACCCTGCGCCTGCTCGACGAGTACTTCGCGGCGATGATCGAGGTCGTCTTCGAGTACCAGGGCACCGTGGAGCAGCTCATCGGCGACGAGATCGTGGCGCTGTTCGGGCTCACCGAGGACGCGCCGGATGCGGCGGCCCGCGCCATCTTCGCCGCCCTGGACATGGTCGAGGGCGTCCGGCGGCTCGCCGCCGGCTGGGCGGCGGCCGGGCTGCCGACCTTCGACATCGGCGTGGGGATCAGCTCGGGCCCGGTGATGGCCGGCACGATCGGCTCCGATCGCCGCCGCGAGCTCATCGTGGTGGGCCGGCCCATGATCGCGGCGGCGCGCATCCAGCGGATGACGCGGCTGTTCGCCGCGCATATCATTGCCGGTGAGGAGTCGTTCGGGCCGGTGCGCGGGCGGGTGCGGCATCGCGAGCTGGGCACGCCACGTCTGAAGGGCATCAAGCATCGCACCGCGCTGTACGAGATCCTGGGGCGGTGCGCCGGGGCGCCGGCCGGCGCCCCGGCGTGAGCGGCGGCCGAGGAGGACTGGTGGATCCGGCGACGATCCTGATCGTGGACGACGAGCCGCGCGTGCTGGACTCGCTGGAGGCCGTGCTGGCGGCGGAGTATCGGGTGCTGCGGGCCACCAGCGGCGCCGCCGCGCTGGAGCTGCTCCGCGCCGAGGACGTCACGGTCATCCTCACCGACTACAAGATGCCCGGGATGACCGGCGTGGAGATGCTGCGGGAGAGCCAGAGCCTGGCGCCCGACGCGATCCGCCTGGTCCTCACCGCCTACACCGACGTCGACAGCCTCATGGAGGCCGTCAACACCGGTCACATCTATCACTTCGTCGCCAAGCCCTGGGACTCCAACGAGCTGCTGGTGATCCTCCGCCGGGCCGTCGAGCGCCACGCGCTCGCCCAGGACAACGCCCGCCTGCGCAGCGAGCTGGAGGTCGCCTACAACGCCGTGCGCCGCCAGGTCGCCGAGATCCGCGCCCGGCCGACTGGCTTCGATCACGTCATCGGCGCCACCAGCGGGCTGCGCGAAGCCATCGGCCTGACCCGCAAGGTGCTCGACACCGGCACGACGGTGCTGCTGCTGGGCGAGACCGGCACCGGCAAGGAGCTGTTCGCCCGGCTCATCCACGAGAGCAGTCAGCGTCGCACCAAGAAGTTCGTGGCCCAGAACTGCGGCGCGCTGGCCGAGACGCTGCTGGAATCCGAGCTGTTCGGCCACAGCCGCGGCGCGTTCACCGGCGCCATCGCCGAGCGGCGCGGCCTGTTCGAGGAGGCCCACGGCGGGACCATCCTGCTCGACGAGGTCGGTGAGATGACGCCGGGCACGCAGCTCCGGCTGCTGCGCGTCCTGCAGGAAGGCGAGCTGCGCCGGGTCGGCGAATCGAGTACGCGCAAGATCGACGTGCGGGTCATCGCCGCGACGAACGTGGACCTGGAGCGTCGGGTCGCCGAGGGTGCCTTCCGCCAGGATCTCTACTACCGGCTCAACGTCTTCCCCATCACCTTGCCGCCGCTGCGGGCGCGGGCCCAGGACATCCCGGCGCTCGCCGAGCACTTGCTGCGCGTACACCGCCGCGGCCGCGCCGTGCCAGGGTTCACGCCCGAGGCGATGCGCGCGCTGCGCGCCTATCCGTTCCCCGGCAACGTGCGCGAGCTGGAGAACGAGATCGAGCGCGCGGTCACGCTCGCCGACGACGGCCATCCGATCGGCGTCGAGCACCTCTCCCCGCGCGTGCGTGTCGTCGTCCCCCGCGACGCCTCGCCCAGCACGCTCAACGACGCGATCGAGGAGCTGAAGCGGCGCATGATCCAGGACGCGCTGCGCGAGTGCGGCTCCAAGACCCGGGCCGCCGAGCGCCTCGGTCTCACCCGCCAGAGCCTGCAGCAGATGCTCCGCCGCCGAAGCTGAGTGACGCTCCGCGCCGTCGCCGTCGCCCCCCGGCATTGACTTCGTCCCGGGCCCGGCCTAAGAGAGTGGCGAGCTCACGCAGCGCCTCTCACCACTCAAGGAGACTGCCATGACAGTCCGGGTGTCTCGACTCGCGGGGTTCTGCAGTCTGCTCGCCGTCCTCTGCCTGCTGCCGCCGGCCGCCGGCGCCCAGGCGCCCTCGACGTTCCCGCTCGACGATCAGCTCGCGAACCAGCCGGCGCCGTGGACCGTCAAGGGCCAGTGGGGCGCGCGTGGCAACTGGGGCCGCTGGGGCGAGCAGGATCGGCGCGGCATGGCGAACTTCCTCACGCCCGACCTCGTGATGAAGGCGGCCGGCCTCGTCACCAAGGGCAAGGTCTATGCGCTCGGCGAGGAGGTGCACAACGACGTGCCGCGGGCCATCACCCCCAGCCGCTTCGGGCCGCAGATCGTCCTCGAGAACGACGGCTACGATCGCGTGACCCAGCCCGGCCAGTTCGATCCCAAGCGCAACCAGGGTGCGGCCAGCTACACGATCATGCACAACCACGTCGGCACCCATCTCGACACCTTCGCCCACATCTACCGGGAGAACGCGCTCTTCAACAACATGCCGCCGCCCAAGCCGGTCGGCACCGTGCACGGCGACGCCGCCAGCGTGAAGTTCATCGTCGGCCGCGGCGTGCTGCTGGACGTCGCCAGGTACAAGGGTCAGGACCCCCTGCCCGGCAACTACTGGATCACGCTCGACGACCTCAAGAACACCGCCAAGGCCCAGAACGTCGAGATCCGCAAGGGCGACGTCCTGCTCATCCGCACCGGCTGGCGCACCATGTGGGACAAGCCCGGTCCCGACGGCCGCGCGGACATCGCCCACCGGCAGTACCTGCAGCCGCAGCCCGGCGTGGGGCCCGACTGCCTGCCCTTCCTCAACGACATGGAGATCGTCGCCATCGGGGCCGACACCGCGGCGGTCGAGTGGAACTTCCCGTTCGATCCGAACTACACGCGCAAGGCGTTCAACGGCTTCCAGGGCCTGCCCCTGCACGTCGACTTCATCTGGAATCGCGGCGCCTACATCATCGAGATCCTCAACCTCGACGAGCTCGCCAAGGACGGCGCCTACGAGTTCCTCTTCGTCGTCGCGCCGCTGCTCCTGCGCGGCGGCGTCGGCGTTCCCGTCAACCCGATCGCCATTCGCTGAGGCCGGCGCCGGCGGAGTGGACGTCGTGACGCTCCGCCGGCGTCGACGCGGCAGGGGATGACGGACGGCGGGCCGGCGATCGTCGCACGGGGCGTGCGCAAGGTCTACGCGCGCGCCGGCGCAACGCCGCTGCCGGTCCTCGACATCGCCGGGCTGACGGTGCCGGCGGGCGGGTGGACCGCGCTGCGCGGGCGCAGCGGCTCGGGCAAGACCACCCTGCTCAACCTGATCGCTGGCATCGCGCGGCCGACCGCGGGGAGCATCGAGGTCGCCGGCGTCGACGTGGCGGCGCTGCCCGAGGCGCGGCGCGACGCGTTCCGCATGCGCCATGTCGGCTACGTCTTCCAGTCCTTCAACCTGCTGGCGGCGCTGTCCGCGCTGGAGAACGTGATGCTGGCGATGACGTTCGCCCGGGCCCGCTCGCACGGCGAGCAGCGCGCCCGGGCCGCGGCGATCCTGACGCGCCTCGGCCTCGCCGACCGGCTCGCTCACCGTCCCCATCAGCTCTCGCGGGGCGAGCAGCAGCGTGTGGCGATCGCCCGCGCGCTGGTTCACGATCCACCGATCCTCCTGGCCGACGAGCCCTGCGCCAGCCTCGACGCCGCCTCCGCCCACGCCGTGCTCGGCGAGCTGGTGGCGCTCTGCCGCGGCGCCGGCACGACCGTCCTCGTCGCCTCGCACGACGACGCCGTGCTGGGCGTGGCCGATCGCGTGCTCGACATGGCCGAGCTCAATCGGGCCGGCCGGGCGCCGGTGGCGATGGCCAGCGCATGAGCGAGCTGGGCATCGCGCTCCGCTTCCTGCGCGGCCGCCGGCTGGCTGGCCTGCTCACGGCGCTGTCGGTGGCGCTCGCGGTGGCACTTATCGTGGCGAGCGTGGTCCTGGCCCGCGGTGTGCGCACCGCGTTCGTCGAGGGCACGACCGACTACAACCTGGTTGTCGGCGCCAAGGGCAGCGCCACCCAGCTCGTGATGAGCGTCGTCTTTCGCCTCGACACGCCGCTGCCGAACATCCGGGTGTCGAGCTACGAGGGGCTGCGGGAGGACCGGCGCATCGAGGTCGCCGTCCCCGTGGCGCTGGGCGACGCCTACCGGGGCTTCCGCTACGTCGCCACGACGTCCGCGTACTTCGCGCCGGCGCCGTGGCGGCGCACGACGCTCGCGGTGACCGCGGGCCGGTGGTTCCGCGACGATCCGCCCGGGCAGCCGAGTCACGAGGCGGTGCTCGGTGCCGAGGCCGCGCGCCGGACCGGCCTGCGCCTCGGCGATCGCTTCTACGAGGGCGAGGAGATGGCGGCGCACCCGCTGACCGTCGTCGGCATCCTGGGCCCCGGGCGCGGCGCCGACGATCGCGCGATCTTCATCTCGCTCGCCAGCTACTGGGACATGAACGAGATCGCCCGCGCGACCTCCGACAAGCCACTCACCGCGGTGCTCGTCCGCCCCCGGCGCATGTCCGATCTGCCCGGACTGCACCGGCAGCTCAACCTCGCCGACGACACGCAGGCGGCGTTTCCGAGTGTGGTGCTCCTCACGATCTTCAACCTTCTCGACGTCGCCGAGGACGTCATGGCGCTCGTCCTGGCCCTGGTGGCCATCGTCTCCGGGCTTGGGCTGGCGGTGTCGATGTACCGCGCCACGTGGGAGCGGCGGCGCGAGATCGCGACCCTGCGCGCGCTCGGCGCGGGGCGGCCGGCGATTCTCCGCATCGTGGTGCTGGAGTGCGGCCTGCTGGCGACGGCCGGTGCCGTCACGGGAGTTGTCGGCGGCGAGGCACTGGCCTACGCCGGCGCGCGGGTGCTGGCCGGACGGCTCGGTGTCGTCGCCGATCCGCTGGCCCTGGGCTGGCCGCCGCTCGCGGTGCTGGTCGCGACGATGCTCGTCGGTACTCTCGCCGGCCTCCTGCCGGCGCTCACCGCCCATCGTCTGGACGTGGCGGAGCACCTTGCGCCCGTCTCCTGACCGCCGGCGCGCGGCGCGGCACCGCGGGCCCGTGGCGATGCGTGGACTCGCGGTGGCCCGCGCTCGCGTGGCGCTGGTCGTCGTCGCGCTGGCCGTCGCCACCGGGCTCGCCGCCGCGGCGCACGCGCAGGAGCGGCCGCGGCTCACGTTCGCGCAGCTCTCCGACTCGCTGCGGGCGAACTTCGACGTGACGAGGGAGATGAAGTCCTACTCGGGACGCGAGGTCGAGATCCAGGGGTTCATCGTCCCGGCCGGGCCACCGGATCTCTCGTTCTTCCTGCTCAGTCGTGTCTCGGCGCTCGGCAACTACTGCTGCGAGGCGCCGGTCGGCCAGGACGAGACGGTGTACGTCTTCGCACCGCGCGGGGCCCGCATCGCCTACGATCCGCTGCGCGTCTATCGCGTCCGCGGAACGTTCGAGGCCGGCAAGCACGTCGACGCGAGCTACGGCGTCAGCATGTTCCGCATCCGCGACGCAAAGGTGGAGGAGGCGGTGGGGGCCAGGATCTTCAAGGTGGGCGAGTCGCCCAGGCCCTGACGCGCTCGCCCGTCAGCGCATGGTCGTGAGGGCCGCGTCGGGGGCGGCGGCGAGGAGCCCCCTGGGAGCGCCGGGCCAGGAGCCTGGCGTTGCGGACGATGTCGGGGTGGCGGCGGCCGAGCGGCGACAGCCCGTGAACCAGCATGAGCGAGCCACCGGGCGCGCTCGAGCGATAGAGGTCTGCGTCGACGTGTCGATCCTCGCCGGCGTCGATGGACAGCTCCGCGACGGCGACGGCATCCTGGAATCGCGCCAGCCACGGATCGGCGCGCCGCCACGTCAGCGCAACGGCCAGGCTCAGCGCCGGGCCGAGCCGGGTGATGAGCGCGAGGCCGAGCGAGGAGAGGAATCCGTGGCCGGCGCGCTCCCCTCGCTCACGTGGGCCGGAGCAGCTGCCGTAGACGCGCGGGAGACAGGGGCACGCTCGTCACGCGATCCACCAGACCCGTCAGCGCGTCCTCGACTGCCGAGGCCAGGACCGCGGCCACCGGCAGGGTACCGGACTCGCCGACGCCCTTGAGCCCCAGCGGGTTCAGCGGCGACGGCGTCTCCAGGTGCTCGATCGCGATCGGCGGGATGTCGTCGCCGCGCGGCATGGCGTAGTCCATGAAGCTCGCCGCCAGCGGCTGGCCCGCGTCGTCGTAGCGGATCTCCTCGAGCAGCACGCTGCCGACGCCGAGCGCGACCGCGCCCTGGATCTGGCCCTCGACGATCGTCGGGTTGATGAGCCGCCCGCTGTCGTGACTCACCCAGTATCCGAGCAGCCGCACTCGCAAGGTGTCGGGATCGACCTCGACGAGCGCGACGTGAGCGCCGCTCGAGTACGCGATGCCCGCCGGCTGGAAGAAGTGCGTCGCCTCCAGACCCGGCGCCGCGCCGTGGGCGGCGGTCGCCATCATCGCGACGGCGGCGAGGCGTCCGAGGTCGATGCGACGCTCGGGGTTCGCGCGCTCGGCGAAGACCGCGCCGTGCTGCTGCACGTCGTCCTCGGCGATCCCCAGGCTCTGGGCCGCCAGGCGCAGCGCCTTGGCGCGCAGCTCGCGGGCAGCAAGCGCGACCGCGCTGCCGCCCACCACGGCGGCGCGGCTGGCGAACGTGCCGACACCCTGCCCGACGCCGAGCGTGTCGCCGCCGGTCACCGCGACCTCCTCGGGCGTGACGCCGAGCTCGTCGGCGGCGACCTGGGCCAGCGTCGTCTCCAGTCCCTGGCCCTGCGACGGCACACCGGTGAAGACGCTGATGCGGCCCGCCCCGTCGACGCGGATGGTCGCGGCCTCGAACGGTCCCACACCGGTCAGCTCGACGTAGCACGCCACGCCGACGCCGAGCCGGCGCCCGGTGGCCCGCGCCGCTGCACACTCGGTCGCCAGGCGCGCGTAGTCGGCCATGGCCAGCGCGCGCCGCAGCACCGCCGGGAAGTCGCCGCTGTCGTAGACGACGTTGCCGGCACCGCGATAGTTCGCCAGGCCGACGTCGTGAGGCATGTCGCCGGGCTGGACGAGGTTGGCCAGCCGCACGGCCGCGCGGTCGCGCCCGGTCTCGTGAGCGATCAGGTCCATCACGCGCTCGATGACGAAGACCGCCTGCGGCTGACCGGCCCCGCGGTAGGGCGTGACCGGCACGCGGTTGGTGTACACGCTCTCGAAGCTCGCCTCGATGGCGGGAATGCGATAGGGACCGGCGAGCATCGAGGCGCTCAGCAGCGGCACCACCAGGCCGCGCGGCGTGTAGGCGCCGGTGTCGTGACGGAAGTGATCGCGCAGAGCGAGCAGCCGGCCGTCGTCGTCGAAGCCGATCTCCACCGTGTGCACCTGCGTGCGCTCCTGGGTGGCCGTCAGCATGTGCTCGAGCCGGTCCTCGAGCCAGCGCACGGGTCGGGCGAAGCGCAGGGCCAGGAACGGGATCAGCACGTCCTCGGGATAGACGATCAGCTTGGCTCCGAAGCCGCCGCCGACGTCGGGTGCGACGACGCGCACGCGATGCGGCGCCAGGCCCAGCATCTCGCAGACGAACTGCCGGACCTGGTGCGGCACCTGGGAGGACGCCCACACGGTCAGGAGCTCGGCCATCGCGCTGTACTCGGCGACGAGCCCGCGCGTCTCCATGGGCTGGCCACCGGCCCGACCGATGCTCAGGGTCAGCCGCGCCCGGCGCGGTGCGGCCTGCAGCGCCGCCGTGACGTCGCCGTGCGTGAGCGTCACGCGCCCGGCCAGGTTGTCGGGGATGTCGTCGTGCACGCGCGCATCGCCGCCGGTCGGCGGCTCCTGCACGGAGGCCAGCGGCTCCCAGGCGACGTCGACGAGCCCGCGCGCGTCCTCGGCGGCGGCGCGACTCTCGGCCACGACGACCGCCACCGCCTCGCCGACGAAGCGCGCGCGGTCGCCCGCGAGCAGGTGGAAGTTCTTCCCGCGGAGCCCGGCGTGGGGCGGCACGATCGGCAGCGGCCGCGCGGCGTCGGCCAGGTCGGCGAACGTCACGACACCGGCGACGCCGGGGAGCTTGAGGGCCCGGGTGGCGTCGATGGCGGCGATGCGGGCGTGGGCATGCGGGCTGCGCACGAACGCGGCGTGCAGCATGCCGGGCAACACGATGTCACCGACGTAGCGGCCCCGGCCCTGCACCAGGCGCGGATCCTCCTTGCGGAGGAGCCGATCGCCGACGAACTTCAGCGCGCTACACCTTTCCCAGCCGCGGGTGGTCGTAGAGCGGCAAGGTCACGCCGTAGGGCGCCATCCGCTTGCGGATCTTGCGGAGGAACTCGGGGAAGACCGCCATCTCGTCCTCCGGCGTGCTGCCGCCCAGGCCGGCCTCGCACGAGATGCGATCGGCCTCGATCTCGGCCGGCGTGGCGCTGCCGCCCTCGACGGCCAGCCAGAGGTTGCGATAGCCACGGAACTCGACCTGCTCGATCATCGTGGTGACCGCGCGCTCCATGTTGCCCACGGTCTCGGGCGTGAAGGTCGGCGCCCACGCGTCCAGGCACTGCCAGCCGAAGGCGATGTGGCGCACCTCGTCGCGCAGGATCAGCTCCATCAGCCGCCGCACCGCCGGGTTGGTCGCCTTGTGCACGGTGGCCTTGAACACGTCGATGAGAATCTCCTCGGCCGCGCAGACGAGGCTGGCGAAGATGCCCTCCAGCGACGTGTCGGGATCGAAGGCCATGCGCCGCACGCCGTGCGTGCCCACCGCGCCGGCCGTCGGCGGGTTCTGCGGCTGCGGGAAGTAGCGCCCGAGGCGCTCGGCCATCAGCCAGGAGGCCTCGGCGTGCCGGCCCTCCTCCATGGTGCGCATGGTGAAGAAGAACT
>Ga0310811_10007153_pt1 | contig 14277 bp, 11 predicted proteins | sample YCmetagenome_FD_207642 | JGI IMG/M metagenome (GOLD analysis project Ga0310811, IMG submission 207642) | Soil microbial communities from experimental microcosm in Duke University, North Carolina, United States - YC | ecosystem: Engineered > Artificial ecosystem > Soil microcosm > Unclassified ...
TGCGCGCCGTCGAACTGGCCGGAAACCAGCGCCGCGCCGCCCAGCATGAGGAAAGCGTTCGTGAACTGAAGCATTCCTTGATCGAGCTGGAAGCACGCCTGCCCGGCGCCCGGCTGGAAGCGCGGCTAAAGGCCCTCGAAACGTCCATCCAATACGATCCTGCCGCTGTCCTCGACGAGGCCGTGCGGGAATTGTCGGGGCGGCTGGAAAGGCTGGAACAAGATCATGCCGGGCTGATGGAGGAATTGCGGGCCAAGGCGGCGACGGCGATACCGGATGACTTTGCCGCTCCCGCGGCCGACGAAGCGGCCGCCGAGATTTTCACCGCCCCGTCCGAGCCCTTGATGGCCGAGATCGAAGAACCGATCGAAGAAACGATTGAAGAACCGCCGGCCATTGAGCCTTTGCAAGATCAGCCTTTCGTGCAGGCGCCTGAAGCCCTGGAATTTACGGCTGAGGAGATTGCAGACCTTCCGGCAATCCCGGCACTGGACATCGCGCAGGTTTTTCTGCAGGAGCCGGCGAACCAACAGGACGATGATGCGGGCATTCGGCAGGATTTGCAGCCAGAGCCGCAGGACATAGAACCCTATCCCGAATTCGATGATGTTTTTGTCGAGCCCGAGCCGGATCACTTCCTCGCCCAGGCGCGGCTGTCCGCCCAGGCAGCCTCGGACAGAGCCGAGAGTGAGCGCATCATCCGGCTGTCGTCTTTCCATCCGGATGCGGCCGACCGTGAAGAGAAGACAAGACCGCGCTATCTGATCCCTGCGCTGGTGGCCGCACTGGTGGTGATCGTGGCTGCCACCGCGTTGATGATGAGCCAGCGCGCCAAGGCGCCGGACCAGCTGATAGCCGCGGCCCCGCCCGCCGCCAGCCCGGCGGCGCCCCCTGCCGGCGTTCAGGCATCCGCACTTCCTTTGCCGCAAGCCTTGACGGACAAGCTTGCCGAAGCAGCGGAAAACAATCCGCCGGACGATGTTTCCAGCATCGGGACGCCGGCAAAGTCCGATGCCCCGCCGGTACAGTCACAACAGGCCAGCGCGGCGCCGGCCCCATCGGACAAAAGCGCGGATGCGGGCACAAACACCGCACAGAAGATCGCCGGCAGCGACCGGGTGGTCCAGCTGGCCAATGGCGGCAATGCGGTCGCGCTCGCCATTCTCGGACTCAAGGCGCTGGACTCCGGAACGGCGGCCAGTCTGCCGGAGGCGCTCAAGTTTTTGACTCTGGCCGCGGACAAAGGCCAAGCCGTCGCCCAATATCGCCTGGGCACCCTGTATGAGCGTGGCCAGGGCGTCGCGGCGGATCCCGCCAAGGCGATCCATTGGTATGAAATGGCCGCCGGCCAGGGCAACCGCAAAGCCATGCACAATCTGGCGGTGGCCTATGCCAGCGGCCCCGCTGCCAAAAGAAACATGACAGAGTCTGCGCGCTGGTTCGCCAAGGCGGCAGGCCTGGGTCTTTCGGACTCCCAATTCAATCTCGCGGTCCTTTACGAGCGTGGCGAAGGCGTGCCGCAAAGCCTGACGGACGCCTATAAATGGTATGCCATCGCCGCCACGACGGGTGACGCGGAAGCCAAGGCGCGCATGGGCGTGCTTGAGACCCAGTTGAACGCAACCGACAGGGCCGCCGCCAGCAAATCGGCTGCGAGCTTCCGCGCAGCGGCGCTTAACCGCGGCGCCAATGTGCCGCCCGAGCCCGCCGATCTGGGCGGCTGAGCGCTGAATTAACGCGCAGTATTTCGCGCCGCTGACTAGGGTCGCCTAGCAACAGCGTAGCGGCGACGAGCGATGTGGACTAAAAGTCCATGAGCGACGCGCGGTCCCTTAGCGCCAGCGTAGTGGGGACGCCAGAGGCCAAAAGACAAGCGTTAGATGGAAATTTATCTTCCTGTCGCCGAAATGTCGGTCAACTGGCTGGTTCTGATAGCGCTCGGCACCGGCGTCGGCTTTCTGTCCGGCATGTTCGGTGTCGGCGGCGGATTCCTGATGACGCCGCTTCTGGTGTTCACCGGCATCCCCTCCACCGTTGCGGTGGCGACCACCCTTTCCCATGTCACGGCCTCCTCCATGTCGGGTGCGCTGGCCCAATGGCGCAAGCGCGCCATCGATTTCGCCATGGCGGGGGTGATGATGGTGGGCGGCATAGCGGGCACGCTGACCGGCGTGTGGCTGTTCGCCCTGATGCGCCGCCAGGGCCAGATGGACCTGATCGTGGCCCTGACCTATGTGATCATGTTGGGCTCGATCGGCATCATCATGCTGCGCGAGAGCCTGGCCGCCCTGAAAGCCTATCGTACGGGCACGGCCGTCAGCCGGCGCCTGGTCAATCGCGGCTGGATCCAGTCCCTGCCATTCAAGATGCGCTTCCGCCAGTCGCGCCTCTATATCAGCGTCCTGCCGCCCATCGCCATCGGCTTTGGGGTGGGGATACTCAGCGCCATCATGGGCATTGGCGGCGGCTTCATCATTGTCCCCGCCATGATCTATCTGCTGCGCATGCCGACCAGTGTGGTGATGGGCACCTCGCTGGTGCAGATCATCGCGGTTTCCGCCATCACCACCGTGCTGCAGGCCACCAACAATTTTTCGGTGGACATCGTGCTGGCCGGGCTTCTGGTCTCGGGCGGTGTGGTGGGCGCGCAGCTCGGCGTGCGGGCGGGTGCGAAGTTGCGCGGCGAGCAACTGCGCCTGCTGCTCGCGATTCTGGTGCTGACGGTGGGCGCGGGCCTTTTATGGCAGCTGGTCGCCACCCCGGCCGACGTCTATTCCCTGTCCGAGGGGACGCCATGAAGCGGGTGCTGCTGCTTCTGTTCCTGCTCTTCTGCGCCCCGGCACAGGCCGAGGACCTGGTGTCGGGCATCAGCCAGGACATCATCCAGATCACCTCCAATTACACCGGCACCGATATCGTGGTGTTCGGCGCCATTGAGCAGGCGCAAAATGCGCAAGGCCGCGACATTGTCGTTGTGGTGCGCGGCCCCGACGAACCGCTGACAGTGCGCCGCCGCGACCGGATCGCCGGCGTATGGGTCAACAGTGACGCAGCCCGGTTTGAAGGCCTGCCCGCCTATTACTATCTCGCCAGCACCCAGCCGATCGACCATATCGCGCCGCCGCAATCCCTGGCGCGCTACGGCGTGGGCATCCAGTATCTCTTCCCATCCAAGGTGGGCAGCCATCACGACCCGCGCTTTTTCCTGGAAGCCGCCCGGCGGCACCTCAAGCGCAACGGCCTCTATACCGAAAGCCCCGGCAGCATCGATTTCCTCAGCGAGACCCTGTTTCGCACGCGTGTGCCGGTGCCGGCCGGAGTGACGCGCGGCCAATATAATGTCGAGGTCTATCTGTTCCGCGACGGCGAAGTGGTAAGCGCCCAGTCCACGCCGCTATTCGTGGACGCCACCGGCCTGGAGCGGCGGCTGTTCAACATGGCGCATAATTCTGCTTTCACCTACGGTCTCGCCTGCGTCCTGATGTCGATGTTACTCGGCTGGATTTCTTATGTGCTCTTCCGGCGCCCAGAGTAAGATTCAGCATAGCTGCCGCCTATAGATCAAATCAGGCGCGAGGAGTTTTGCGGCGTGAGCAGGATGAGGCCCGGTTCGCGCTCGCGAATGAAATGGTCCGGCGGACCATTTCAAGGGCCGAACGCGCGGAGCACAAGCGACGCGCCGGGGGCAGCAATCCGCTATACCGAATTTACACGGCCGCTCGCCCAAGCTCGCGGCGTTCGCCGCTTTCGCAGGTCCACTGGACCTGCTCACATGCTTCGCATGACGCGGCTCACCTCACGACGCAAAAGAACCGCGCCGCCGAGGGATGGCATAAACCCGGCTGCTGCCCAGCATGTAGGCATGGAAGGTGCTGGTGAACAGCGAGCCAATGGCGGCATCGCCCACATCCAGGCCGCCGGTATAGGCGCCGAAAGACGGCAGGATCAGGCGCAGCCCGTCCGAGACAAAACAGCGGCGGCGCACGCTGCGTCCCCATTTTGCCACACGGGCGCACGGATGCAGATGACCAGCCACTTCGCCCGGCTCGAATGCGGTGCACGGCTCATGCCGCAAGACCAGACCACCCAAACGCACACTCTCGGCCACCTCGCCTTCCAGCCAGCCGGGCAGCTGGGGATCGTGATTGCCGCTGATCCAGGTGAAGCGGGCGGTGCGGCCCAGCCTGCCCAGCTGGTCGCGCTGCTCAGGGTCCAGCCGCTCCGCTGCGCCGGAGTCGTGGAAGGAATCTCCCAGCGCAATGACATGTGCCGGATTGTGGCGCGCGATGGTCCGCGCCATCCGAAGCAGGGTACTGGCCGTGTCATAAGGCGGCAGGAACTGGCGGCCGCGAGCATAGGAACTGCCCTTTTCGAAATGCAGGTCCGCAAAGATCAGGGTGGAATGCGCTTCGACGAAGGCTGCGCCGGACGCGTCCAGCAGCACCGTTTCGCCGTTCACCGCGATCGTCAGATCGCCTCGTTCAATCCACACGCATTGCATCCCGTATCAGCGCATCCTCATTCTCGCGCAGAATAGCCTCGTCCGCCTCGCCTGCAACCATTTCGCGGGAAATCTCCAAAAGGGCGGGAACCGCCAGCGGCGAAACCCGGTCCAGCCGGCGCGTCACGATTCGCTTTTTCACCCGCGCCAGCATTTCGCCCAGCCTGGCGATATCCAAAAGCCCGCTGCCCGCATCCTGGTAGGTGGCGCGCAGCAGCACATGATCGGGCTCATGTTCCCGCAGGACGTCGTAGATCAGGTCGGAAGAAAATGTCACCTGTCGGCCGCTTTTTTCCTTGCCGGGAAAACGGCGCTGGATCAGTCCGGCGATGATGGCACAATTGCGGAAGGTGCGCTTGTAGAGATTGGACTCCGCCAGCCAGCTATCCAGGTCGTCGCCCAGCATGTCCTCATCAAACAGCGCGTCCATATTGGCGCAGCCCATATCCTTGGCCGCCCATACGGCGAGCGCATACTCATTGGCGACAAAGCCCAGCGGATGAAGACGGGCGCGCTCCAGCCGCCGGGTCAAGAGCATGCCCAGGGTCTGGTGTGCGAGACGGCCTTCAAACGGATAACAGACCAGATAGTGACGATTGCCGCGTGGAAAACTCTCGACCAGAAGCTGGCCGGGCTTGGGGATCACGCTGCGCCATTCCTGGATCTTCAGCCATTCCTGCACCGGATCCGGAAGTTCGTGCCAGCTTTGCGGCGAAGACACCATTTCCCGCACCCGCTGGGCGAGAAAGGTGGAAAGCGGGAACTTGCCGCCATTGTAACTGGGAATATGCGCCTCAGGATCGCGGGCGCGGGTGACATAGGCGCCGGTTTCGCGCAAACCTTCGAAACGCAGCACTTCACCGGCAAAAACAAAAGTGTCGCCAGCCGTAAGCTGTTCGACGAAATATTCCTCCAGCTCGCCCAGCTTGCGGCCGCCCGCACCCGCCGGACGCCCCTTGGATTGCAGCCTTATTTCCACCATCGGGTCTTCCACGATGACGCCGGCATTCAGCCGGTATTCCTGCGCCAGCCGGGGATGGGCCAGCCGCATCCGGCCGTCTTCCGTCCGGCGCAGCCTGGCATAGCGGTCATAGCTGCGCAGCGCGTAACCGCCGGTGGCGACGAAATCCACCACCGCATCGAAATCGCTTCGCGTCAGATGGGCGTAAGGCGCTGCCTTGCGCACTTCTTCAAAGAGCGCATCCGGGGCGAAAGGCGCTGCGCAGGCGGTGCCCAGCACATGCTGGGCCAGCACATCCAGGCCACCCGTCTTCAGCCGTTCGCCATCCAACTCGCCCGCCAGCACCGCATCGCGAGCGGCGGTGCATTCCAGCACTTCGAACCGGTTGGCGGGCACCAGCAGGGCAGCACTGGGTTCGTCCAGCCGGTGGTTGGCGCGGCCGATGCGCTGCACCAGCCGGGCGGCGCCCTTGGGCGCGCCGATACAGATCACCTTGTCGACCGCACCCCAGTCGATGCCCAGATCGAGGGTGGAAGTGCAGACCACCGCCCGCAAATTTCCTTTGGCCATCGCCGCTTCCACCTTGCGCCGCTGTTCCAGGGCCAGCGAACCGTGATGCAAAGCGATGGGAAGGTTGGCGTCGTTGATCGCCCACAATTCCTGGAAGGTGCGTTCGGCCTGGCTGCGGGTGTTCACAAAGACCAGCGCTGTCCGGGCGGCGTGGATGGCCGCCATGACATCTCCCATGGCATGGCGCGCCAGATGCCCTGCCCAAGGCACGTAGGAGTCCGAGGCGCTGATGTCGATCTGGGGCCTGGCGCCGCCCTTGGCGATGACGATCTCCGACAAATTTTCTTGGCGGCTCTCGCTCCCGCGAACGCCGCTGACCTCGCCATCCATGGGCTGCGGCATCAGAAAGCGCTGCAAGGGCGCCGGGTCTTTCACCGTGGCCGACAGTCCGACGCGGCGGTGCCGGGGCGCCAGGCTGTCGAGCCGCGCCAGGCCCAGCGCCAGAAGATCGCCGCGCTTGGAATTATAAAGGGCGTGCAGTTCATCCAGCACAACGGTGCGCAGGTTTTCGAACATTTTTGGCGCGCGAGGATGCGCCAGCAGCAGGCTCAATTGTTCCGGGGTGGTGAGAAGGATATCGGGCGGGATATGGCGCTGGCGTTGCCGCCTGGCGGCGGAGGTGTCGCCGGTGCGGGTTTCCACCGTCACCGCCAACGCCATATCCGCAATCGGCTGGTCCAGGTTGCGCGCGACGTCCACCGCCAGCGCCTTGAGCGGCGAGATATAGAGTGTATGCAGGCCGGATCTGCGGGCTCTTTTGGCCCCCGGCCGCAAAGCGGCCGATTTGTCTGAACCCGAAAGGTCAATCAGGCTGGGCAGGAAGCCGGCAAGGGTCTTGCCGCCGCCGGTGGGCGCCACCAGCAGAACACTTTCACCTTTCTGGGCATGCTCGAGGAGCTTGAGCTGATGGGCGCGCGGCTGCCAGCCGCGGGCCGCGAACCAATCCTGGAACTGACGCGGGAGCATGGCCGGAACAAACCATGTACCAACATCCAGACGCAATAGAATTAGGTCACCTCCCCCGCGCGTGCGAAGCACGCTCGCATAGGGGTGAGGAGCGGTCCGCGGAATGCGGACGAGCAGGTCCCGTGGACCAGCGAGAACGGCCGGAGGAGGCTAATTGTCGCCCAGGAGACGATGAAGCTCTGCTTCCGGCGTGCCGTAGAAACTGCCGGCGGTCTGTTCGATCCCCCGGCGATCGACAATCGTGAGCTGGCCGCGCCGCGTGGTCACCAGGCCGCGCCGCTCAAAGCCATGGATCGCAACCGTGATCCCCGCGCGGCGCACCCCCAGCATCACCGCCAGGAATTCATGGGTCAGCGGCACGGTGTCGGTGGTCATGCGGTCGAGCGCCATCAGCAGCCAGCGCGCCAGCCGCTGTTCCAGCTTGGCGCGGCCATTGGCGAGCGCGGTGTGCACCGTCTGGATCATGAAGCCCTGCGCCGATTTCAGCATCAGGGCGCGCAGGCCCTCGCTCTTGGCCATAGCCTCGGACAGGGCTTCCTGGAGGATGCGATGGCCGCTGCCGCCGATCTGCATATAGGTGGAATGCTGGGCGCGGGTGTCGCCCATGATCAACGGTACGCCGGTGACGCCTTCAAAGCCGATGACACCGACCTCGATGCGATGATCCTCGGCATTCACCGCCATGACCGAAGCAACACCGGTCTCCAGAAAATAGGCATGGGTGATCGGCTTGGTGGGGACTTCGATGATCTGACGCTCCTTGAGCGTCACCGTCTCGAGGTGAGGCCCGAGCAGATCCCAGTCTTCCAGACCGACCTTTTGCAGAATCCGGTTGCGCATACCGGTGCGTGCGTGCGCTTCTAACATATCGCCGGCCCAACCAAGATCCACGAATGGCCCCCCATCCGCTGCTGCTGCACGGCATTTGGAATCGCCTGCACAGCGCCGCCGAAAATAGCGGTAAGTCGTGGAAATCCTATGCTTTTTTCAGTACCAAAACGTACCCCTGAGCCCGCCATTCCAAATACACATCAAATACACACAGCATTGGATACGCCCCGTTCCGCGCGGCAGGAAGTAATTCTCTGTACACGCACGGTATAGGCGTGAACAACCGACCCCGACTCGCCCGCTTGCAGTAGAAATCGAGAGCCGGTTACCGGAAGAAATCGATCACCGCCTGGCGGACCTTCCTGTCGCCCACCGCCGACATGTGATCGCGCCCTGCTACTGTCACCGCCTGGCCGTCGGCCAACGCCTCGGCCAGCGGTCCGGAGCGCCCGGCAGTGAGGTCATCGCCCCCATTCACCACCAGAACCGGCCGCCCGAGATGCGCCAGCGTCTCACGCGCAAGACGCGGCGACATGGCACGCATACAGGCCGCCAGTGCCAGGCGGTCCTTTCCCGGCTGGTCGGCGAAAGCGCGGAACATCTTGGCGCGGGGATCGGTGATGCTGTCCTTGTCCGGCGTCAAAAGCGCTTCGGCCAATTGGGCACGCGCCTGGGGCGAGGTGATGCCATCCTGCAGATAGGTTTCCCCCACCCCCGCGATCGCCAGTTTGATGACCCGCTGCGGATGCGCCGCCAGAAGCCGCAAACCTATGAAACCACCCATCGAGTAACCCAGGATCAACGCCGCCTCGAGGCCCGATGCCGTCATCACCGTGACAACATCTTCGGCCATGCGATCATGGCCATACGCCTTCTCGTCATGCGGCTTGCCGCTTTCGCCATGGCCGCGGCAATCCATCGCCACCAGGGAAAAACCCGCTTCTGACAACCCGCCATACCAGCCGGTGGATTTCCAGTTCTGCATCCGGCTGGAACCGAAACCGTGCACCAGCACAATGGCAGGCCCTTTGCCATGGCGCTCATAGGCCAATTCCACGCCATCGGACGCGGTCACAAATTCCGGCATGACACTTTCTCCATGCGGGTCAAACTCGCAAAGTCGGACCGCCCTGTCTATAAAGCGTCGATAGGAAAACTCAGGCTTTCTTCCCCCGCGAGCGAAGCGACCGGCGGGGGAGTGAGGCTAACGGCCAAGTTGGCCGAACGTCCACCAGCGGGCTTGCCCGCGTGGTGGACAGATGGGGGTCAATGAAAAAGTGGCTTTTTATCGCTGCTGTTACTGGTGCCCTGGCGGTGCTGCTGGCCGCCTTCGGCGAACATGCCCTGGCCGGGCGGCTTGCGCCGCGTAATTTCGTCACTTTCGCCAACGGCACGCGGTATCAGATGTATCACGCACTGGCGATGGGCCTTGCCGCTCTGGCCGCACGGGGCAAGGCAGCACCTTTGGCCGAAATCGCCGCTTTGTTGTTCTTCATCGGCACGTTGCTTTTTTCGGGCTCGCTTTACGGTCTGGCGTTCACAGGAATCCGGATTCTGGGGTTCGTGACGCCCTTGGGCGGACTGACCTTGATCGCGGGATGGATTGTGCTGGCCGTGGCTGCGCTCAAATTGGAGGGCAAATGAAGTCGCTTTTTCTGTCTCTGCTGCTGGCCGCCAGCGCGCTGCCTGCCTGGGCGCACGCCAAACTGCAATCCTCCGATCCTGCTGCCAATAGCAGCGTCAAATCGCCCAGCCTGATCCGGCTGGTCTTTTCGGAAGGCCTGGAGCCGGCCTTCAGCGGCGCGGTCCTGAGCGACGGTGCTGGAAAGAAAATCCCGGTATCGGCCTCGGTGGGCGGGGCCACCATCACCCTGATGCCGCTCGCCCTCAAACCCGGCGCTTATAAAGTGACCTGGCATACCGTGGGCCACGATACCCACCGCATCAGCGGCACGCTCAGTTTCAAGGTCGTTCCTTGAATGACGCGCTTGATCCGGCGCTGATTCTGGCGGCCGCTCGCGGTCTTTATTACATCGCTGTCATGTTTCTGTTCGGTGATCTGGCTTTCGGCCTGATCATCCATGCCAGGCTGCCCGTCATTGTTCTGTCGCAGGATATGAGGCTGAGCCGCACAGCGCTCGCCGCGGCAGCCGCGGCGAGCCTGGCCTGGTTCCTGGTGACGGTCGCCGGCATGGCGGGAACGCTCGATAGGCCCGCCATGGTCCAGACCATCACGGCCACGCTGTTCGGCCAGTTGTTCATGGTGCGTATCGGCGCACTGGTCCTGCTGGCACCGATCCTCAAGCGCGGCGGGAGAGTGGCAGCCGGGTTGGCCTTGGCTGCGCTGGGCCTGCCCGCGGCGACCAGCCACGCCGCCGCTGCGAGCCCCGCCGGTCTTACGGTGTTTGGCGCCAGCCTGGATGCGTTGCATCTGGTTACCGCCGGCTTCTGGATCGGCGGGCTTGCCGTATTGCTTCAACTTCACCGCCGCAAGGAGCCCAATATCCTGCTGGCTTTGTCGCTCTTTTCAGAGTGGGCGATGATCGCGGTGCTGCTTCTGGTGATGACGGGCCTGATCAATGCCGCTTCCATCCTCCTGGGCGACGAGGGCAAGCCGTCTCTGCTTTATCTCGCCGTGCTGGGCGCCAAGCTGGTGCTGGTAGCCTTGATGCTGGGCCTGGCGGCGATGAACCGTTTTCGCCTGATGCCCCAGGGAAAAGATCAGGTCATTGCACGCAATGCCGGCCTGGAGCTGGGCGCCGGTGTCATTGCCGTGTTGCTGGCGGGCGTGTTGGGTCAGTTACAGCCGACCCTTTGACGCCCCCTGAAACCGGCGGCGCGATGGTCGATAGCGACAGCGTATCGACGGATAGCCCGCCCTTTTTGTCTGACGGGTTCAGCGCCTTCAGGAACCTGTCTCCCCATTTGGAGATGTCATGGCGCAACAGCGCCGCATACAGCTCGGCATGGCGCGCCTTGCGTTCGCTTTTGGACATGGCCATGGCCCGGGCAATCGCGGCCGCCACGGCATCGGGATCATAGGGATTGACCAGCAGCGCCTCGCGGCATTCATCCGCCGCGCCGGCAAAGCGCGACAGGATCAGCACGCCGGGATCGTCCGGATCCTGGGCGGCGATATACTCCTTGGCCACCAGGTTCATGCCGTCGCGCATCGGCGTCACCAGACCCACCCGGGCTGCCGCGTAAAGGCCGGACAGGGCTGTGCGGCTGTAGGGGCGGTTGACGTAACGGACCGGCGCCCAATTCGCTTCGCTATAGGTGCCGTTGATGCGCCCGGCCGCGCTGTTCACCGCCGCTTCCATCTCCGAATATTCCTTGATGGTACTGCGGCTTTTGGGCGTGATCTGCAGATAGGTGATCTTGCCGTGCCATTGCGGGTTGGCCGCCAGGAACCGCTCATAGGCTTCGAGCCTGAGCGTGATGCCCTTCGAATAATCCAGCCGGTCCACGCCGATCATCAAGAGGCCCGGGACCGAAGCGATGACGCGGCGTACGAAGTCGGTCTTGACCGCGCGCCTGGCCAGACGGGTGAATTCGCGGGTCTCAATGCCCACCGGGAAGGTACCGATGCGCATGGCGCGGTCGCCATTGCCCAGCCGGAGCGAAATATGCGACGGCGTGCCCAGCTCCTTGGCCAGATAGCGGGCAAAATTGGCGGCATCGCCATGGGTCTGGAAGCCCACCAGGTCATAATCGCCCAGCGAGGGGATCAGCCGCTCATGGTTGGGCATGGCGGTGAGGATTTCCGGCGGCGGCAGCGGAATGTGCAGGAAAAAGCCGATGCGGTTGTTCAGACCCCGCGCCCGCAGCGCCTTGGCCAGCGGGATCAGGTGATAGTCGTGCACCCACACGATATCGTCCGGCTCCAGCAGCCGGGCCAGCTCATCGGCAAAATGTTCGTTGACGCGCAAATATCCCGACAAATCGCGGCGGGAGAATTCCGCCAGATCCAGGCGGTAGTGGAAGATCGGCCACAACACCCGGTTGGCAAAGCCGTTGTAATATTCGTCAAAATCCTCTGGCGTGAGATCGGCGAGAATGTAGCTGTTGTCGCCGCGCACAATAGTCTGGGTACGCGGCTTTTCATGGACCTCGCCGCTCCAGCCCAGCCACACACAGGTATGCTTGCGCAAGGTGGCCTTGAGCGCCACCTCCAGGCCGCCGGGATGGCCGCCCGCGCCCGGCACGGCAACACGGTTGGATATCAGGAAGAGGCGCGCCAATACCGGTCCTCCCAACTTTGACTGAGCCGCATGGCGCTCAGAATGACTCCGGCCATGGAATAGGTCTGGGGGAAATTGCCCCACAAGGCGCCGGTCTGGGGATGGACATCCTCGGCCAGAAGACCGTAGCTGTTGCGCAACAACAGCGCATCCTGATAGCGCTCGCGCGCCTCCTCGCGCCGGCCCAGCGCCGCCAGCGCATCGATCAGCCAGAAGCGGCAGACCAGAAATTCGGTCTCCGGCAGGCCGAAATCATCCTCGGCGGCATAGCGCATCACATGGCGGCCACGCACCAGATCGCTTTCGATGGCCGCAACCGTGGAGGCAAAACGGGGGTCCCCGGCTTCGATCAAGCCGAGCTCGGGCAGCAGCAGGACACTGGCATCCATGTCGTCGATGCCTTCGGCGGCGGAGAAAGCCTGGCGCTTTTCGTTCCACACCCTTTTCAGCAGCGTCTCGCCGATGGAGTCGGCGAGCGCCTGCCAGTAGCGGGCGCGCCCGGTGAGTCCCAGCCGCGCGGCGATGGCCGCGGTGCGGCTGATGCCTGCCCAGCACATGGCGCCGGAATGGGTATGAACGCGCTTGCGCCCCCGGAATTCCCAGATGCCGGCATCCGGTTCCAACGCCAGGTTGGCGCATTGCTGCGCCAGTTTTTCCAGCAGGCGGAACAGGCTCTCATCGCCGGGAAAGGGCAGGCGCCTGTCGAAGAACATGGGCGTCGCCGCCAGGATGACGCTGCCATAGGCATCATGCTGCACCTGGTTCACCGCGGCGTTGCCGATGCGTACCGGCCCGTGCCCCTCAAAGCCCTTGAGGTCGGGCGCGATCCATTCGGTGAGATCGTCCGACGGCACGATGCCATAGCAGGGCGCCAGGGTGTCGACATTGCCGGCGATCGACAGGATATAGGCGATATATTGCTCCATCGAACGCGAGGCGCCGATGGCGTTGAGCGCCTTCACCACAAAATAGGCGTCGCGCAGCCAGCAATAGCGATAGTCCCAGTTGCGCCCCGAATGCGGCGCTTCCGGCAAAGAGGTGGTCAGCGCCGCGACAATACCGCCGGTCTCCTCGAAGGTGGTGAGCTTCAAGGTGATGGCGGCACGGATGCTGGCTTCCTGCCATTCATAGGCAATGGAAAGACGGCGCACCCATTCCAGCCAGTAGCTGCGCGTGCGTTCCTGGAAATCCCGCACGGTGGAGGTGATGTCGCCCATGAAGGGCTCGTCGGGCCCGAACACCATATGCAGGGGCCGGGTCAGGGCGAAGGGCGTCTCCTGCTGGATATAGGATAGCGGCGCGTCGGTGGTCAGCCTGACCAGCGGCGGTTCGCCATAGGTGATATGGCTGGAGCCTGCCACCTGCCGCTTGATGACGTTGCCGTAGAATTGTGTGGGTCGCACGCGGATGGCGATGCGCGGCAGGCCCGCGATCGGTTCGATCACCCGCATCAATTGGGGCGGACGCAGCAGCCGGTCGTAATTGCGCAGCCGCGGCGCGAAATCGGTGATCCTGACTTGCGCGCCGTCCTCGGCGGTTAGCACCGTGGAGACGATGGCGGTGTTGCGCTCATAGCGTGAAGCGGTCTGAACCTGACGGTCCAGCAGGACGTCGCAAAAGCCCTTCTCTTCGTCACCGGCCAGCAGCCGGCTGAAAACCGGATCGCCATCGAAGCGGGGAAAGCACCACCAGACCAGCTGCGCCTTGTTGTTGAGCAGGGCGGCGACGCGGCCATTGCCGACGACGGCGAGATCGACGGGGCCTGTCATGACGAGCGCGCCTCATGGCTTGCCACGTCCACCAGCCATTGGCGTACGGCGCGCGGCGACTCGAAGACATAGTCGGCGCCCGGATAGGTCCGGCCTACCGAAAAACCCTGCCCGCCCAGCCGAGGCAGAATCCGGAATACGTCCAGGTCGGTGGTATCGTCGCCGCCGAACAGGATGGTGCGGCCGGCAAAGGGTTTCTGTTTTGCCAGCACCGCAACCGCCGTGCCCTTGTCCACGCCCATGGGCAGCGCCTCGATCACCGCCTTGCCGTGCAGGATGCGAACCCCCTCGCCTTCAAACAGCTTGGTGTGCTTTTCCATGGCCGAGACCAGGACAGGCTGGGCCTCCGGCGCCAGGCGGTAGTGCAGCGCCAAGGCACAGCGCTTGTCCTCCAGCACCAGGCCCGGAATGTTGTCGGCCAGTCCGCTGAAGACC
>Ga0310811_10007156_pt1 | contig 14275 bp, 11 predicted proteins | sample YCmetagenome_FD_207642 | JGI IMG/M metagenome (GOLD analysis project Ga0310811, IMG submission 207642) | Soil microbial communities from experimental microcosm in Duke University, North Carolina, United States - YC | ecosystem: Engineered > Artificial ecosystem > Soil microcosm > Unclassified ...
ACCGCCGACGCCACCAGGAACGGGTCAATCTGCATGTCCAGCAGGCGCGACACCACGCCGACACAGTCATTGGCATGGATGGTGGAGAAGACCACATGGCCGGTGAGCGAGGCCTGGACTGCCATGCGCGCGGTCTCCGCGTCGCGGCATTCGCCCACCATCACCACGTCCGGGTCCTGGCGCAGGATGGTGCGCAACCCGCTGGCAAAGTTGAGCCCGATCTTCTCGTTCACCTGCATCTGGTGCACGCCCTTGAGGCGGTATTCGACCGGATCCTCGATGGTCACGACATTGCGGCTCTCGCGATCGGCGGCCGACAGGCAGGAATAGAGCGTGGTGGTCTTGCCCGAACCGGTGGGACCGCTGATCAGGATCAGGCCATGCGGCGCGGTGATCTTGTCCAGGATCAGGCGCAGATGGCGGTCGCGCAGGCCAAGCTGTTCGGGGCTGGGCCGCACCGCGGAATCGTCCAGAAGACGCATCACCACCTTTTCACCCAGCACGGTCGGCAGGGTGGAAACGCGGATATCCAGCGGCGAGCGGCGGATCATTACCCGGATGCGGCCATCCTGCGGCCGGCGCCGTTCGGCCACATCCATCCCGGCCAACACCTTGATACGCGAGACCACGGCGGAATGCAGCGCCAACGGCATGCGGCTCTGCTCATGCAGGATGCCGTCCAGGCGCGCGCGCACCAGCATGCCTTCTTCCGTCGGCTCCAGATGCACGTCCGACGCGCCCTGGCCGTGACAGCGCTGCAGGATGTAATCGACCACCAGCGGCACATCGGCGGCGCTGGGCTCGCTGAGGATCCTGGTTTCCTGCTGCCAGGAGACGTCGATCGGCACCAGGCTTTCATCGCCGGTCTTGGGCGGCTCGATGCGGGTCTTGAGACTGCCCAGCACCGTCTGGAACGCCGCCGGCAACACCACCACAGGGGTGGCCGGCTGCTGGAGGCGGTCGCTGATCCAGTCGCGGGTGATGATATCGAAGGGATCGATCGCGGCATAGCGTGCGCCGCCCTGCTCATCGGGCTTGAGCAGCAGGCAGCCGCGCTGATCGGCTTCCTTGAAGCTCAGCCAGTCCGCCTCGCCCAGCATCTGCTGTAATTCGCGGTCATTGGAAATGAAGCCAAGACCGGCTTCTTCCGCCAGGCCCTGGTAGAACGCGATGTCGCCCGCCAAGGTGTTGATCTGTGCAATAGCGCCAAGGAACGTGGTGCCCTGATCGCGCGCCCTCAAGGACGCGGAAATGGCGTCACGCTGGGACAGAAGCCCCCGGCTCACCAGCCGGGTGATGATGGGGCTGAAGAACGCCTTCTTGCGTTTGCTGTCGTCTCGGGACTGGCCCGATGCCGGCGCGGAGCCGGTGGGGGTTACGGTGGCGGCAAGCGTGGGATCGGCGGCTTTCGCCTTGACCTGGGCCTGGGCGCGCGCCTGCACCTTGCGTAGAAATTCCACCCGCGCCGCGTTGCCGGCCTGGGGCTGGGACGAAGATGCGCCGGTGGACGATGGCCTGGCGGCAGGCGGCGCGCCGACGACCAGCGTGGTATCGGCATCGGCGGCGCCGACCACGATGGTGGCATCCGGATCGCCGAGCGGCATTGCGGGATTTGCCATCAGCCGGCTCCAAACACGACGCGGAAGCCGACATCGGCGCGCATGACGGCCTTTGCCAGCCGGTGGCGGAAGCTGGTGCGGCCGGCGATGGCGGGGCTGTCGAAGCTGCCGCCGCGGATGGCCCGGAGCTCGTTGCTTGTCTGCGAGCGCGGATCCACAGAGTCCAGGCCGATGGTTTTCAGCAAGTTCTCGTCCCAGCTGTCCGAACACCATTCCCAGACATTGCCGCAGCAATCGGAGAGGCCGAAACTGTTGTCGCCAAGACGATAGCTGCCGACCGGCGTGGTGCCGCCGCTGATATTGTCTATGTTGGCATGGATGGTCTGGGGCGGTGTTTCTCCCCAGGGATAAAGGTTGGCGGCTTCGCCCGCCCTGGCCGCCACTTCCCATTCCAGCTCGCTGGGAAGACGCCCGCCCGCCCAGCGGGCATAAGCCGCCGCATCGTCCCAACTCACCATCACCACTGGATGATTGTCGGCGCCGAACAGCGTATGGCCGATCAAGGCCGGCGCGCGATAACCGGTGGCAGAAAGAAAGCGGCGATACTGCGCATTGGTGACCTGGGTCGCGCCGATCTGAAAAGCGGCGAGACGGATTTTTCTTTGCGGCTGATCGCAGGTCCGCCCGGCCTTTTCACCCGCCACATAGGCGCCGGCGGGAATGGAGACGGCGGGGGGACGCTGGTCCGGCGGCGTCAGCGGCCGGAACGGATCCAGCAGCACCACCTTTGCCAGCACCGCGCTGCAGTCCGCGGCCGTGGCGGGCCGCCTGTCGCGGTCATGTTCGATCAGCGAAAGCACCAACCGGTCCAGCTCCGGCGGAATCGCGGCGCAAAAGGCGCTGGGCGGCACGATCTCTTCCGGCTTGAACTGGGGCAGTCCGCCGGTCTTGTAGACATCCTTCAGGCTGCAGGCCGGAATCTGTCCGTCGGTGAAAAGCTCATAGGCCAGGATGCCCAGGGCATAAAGGTCGGCGCGCTGATCGATGTCGGTGAGCCCCTGATATTGTTCCGGCGCCATGTATTTGGGCGTGCCGCCTTCCAGCTGATGGGCGCGGTCGCCCTCGTCCCGGCTGGACAGGCCGAAGTCCATGATCACCGGGTCGGTGACGTCGCCTTTGCGCAGGAAGATGTTCCCGGGCTTGAGGTCGCGATGGATGATCAGCGAGTGGGCGACCGTGAGAGCGGAGCAAAGCTTGCCGAACAGGGCCATCCGGCTGGGCATGGTGTCCAGCAGCCTGCCGCGCTGCTCTTTCAGCCATTGTTTGAGGTCGTGGCCCTCGATCAGGTCCATGACGATGCCGACGCCACGCTCGCCTTCGTAGAGATCGTGGATCGGGCAGATATTGGTATGACGCAGCCGGCGCGAGATCAGGACTTCGCGGCGCAGCGACTCGATATAGCGGTGGTCGTCCTGATGGGTCTGCTTGAGAATCTTGATGGCGAGCGGAATGCCGAGTTCGGAATCGAAAACGCGATAGACGTCGGCCGAGCCGCCGGCGCCGACGGGCCGCCAGTCAACAAAGCGGTCTCCGGCAGAGTGTGGCTCCTCCAGCGTGGCAGGATCGTGCAAGACGGTAGCCTTGGCCATGGCTAAAGCCGCGCGGCCTCAGGGCCGCGCTTTCTCTCCGCTAAATTCGCTTAAGATTAGGGCCCCAGCCGTTAACATTATGTGGAGTGAATGTTCCATCCCGGCGTGGGGCAGACCTCGTCATTCCTGCCAAAAGCGGCCTTATGAGTCAGGCCAACAGGGTTTCCAAAAAGAAACCAGCGCATCCCGTAAGGATACGCTGGTCCTGAACCTGAAGAATGCTTCGCGGTGATCAACCCGCGGAAGTTGCCGTCGCCACGCCGGCTGCCGAGCAATAGCCGCCGGCATTCACGCCGGTCAAAGTGGTCAGGCCGTTGACATAGGCGGTGCGGTTGATGTGGCCGTCCCAGCCGGTCTGAGTGGAGGCGATGCTGGAATAAAGGACCTTGCCGCCGGAAACCGAGGCGTTGGAGCGGCCGGTCGCAGTGATGCAATAGACCACGTCACCCGCCGCAGGACCGCCGGTGGCCACGATGGCGCTGATGGCATAGTTGAAATGGCCATCCTTGGGCAGCTGGATCTGCGGGATGATGGTCGAAATCTCGTTGGTGCCCGACAGGTCGGGCGTTGCGACAGTAGTGTCTATTTGGGTTTTGAGGTTTGCCGCAGTCTGCAGCTGCGACTGGGCGTAACCCGAAATCGAGGCTGTTATGTTGCCCGCGTCCTGAGCAATTTCGGCGGTGGAGCTGGTGCGGATATAGGAGAAGACGCGCGGAATGGCGATTGCGGCCAGGATGCCGATGATCGTCACCACCACCATCAACTCGACGAGCGTAAAGCCTCTCTGGCACTTTCTGATCATGGTCCGCACCTTCACTTTCCTCCGAAGGCTAGCGGGATAAACATTAATATCGGGTTGGCATGTTTCGGTACGTTTCAATACTGAACAAAGCAGGGGGTCGGCCGGCGCTAAACCTCTCTTAAGGCTTAAGGCATAACCTTCATTCGCTGCCTGTCTGCTGGGTCGTCATGCCCACTTCAGAGATCGCCCATCTGACTGTTCTGGTGGTGGAGGACGTGCGCGCCACACGTGTGATCGTGCGCGCGATCTTGCGTTCTTTCGGCATCGCGGACGTGGTGGAAGCCTCGGACGGCCAGGAGGCGCTGGCGGTGCTGGGCCAGCGCCACATTGACGTGGTGATCACCGATCTCTGCATGGAGCCGATGGACGGGGTGGAATTCACCCGCCGGTTGCGCACGCCCCGCAACGGCCTCAACCCTTACGTGCCGGTACTGATGGTGTCAGGCCATACCGACCTGGCCCATGTGAAGGACGCGATTGCGGCTGGCGTGACCGAATTTCTGGCCAAGCCCATCATCCCCGCGAATCTGGAATCGCGCCTGCTGTCCATTGTCCGCACGCCCAAAAAGCGGATCAGCTCCAAAACCTATTGCGGACCCGACCGCCGCCGCTCAACCAGCCGCACAGAAAATCGCCGCCGGGCCAGCGACAAGACCAACACACCGGCTTCCTGATTCCCGCGAAAGAAAAAAGCCCCGCATCATCGATGCGGGGGCTTCGAACCAACAGTTCGAAGCGGCGCAGCGCGGCGCGCAGCAGCGCAGTTAGCCGCGCGAGCCGGGGCCGCCCTTGCCCGCAAAGGCGGGCAAGGGCCAGAAGGCGCTACTGTTTAATAATTTGCCCGTCGGGCAGGCGGATCACCCCCCAGCCGCCATTGAGGGGCTGGTTGTGGTTGAAGGGATATTTCGCCGCCGCGGCTTCATCGATCTCGATGCCCCAGCCCGGCTTGTCGTTGGCATAGTAATAGCCACCGCGCATTTCCGGCACACCCTTGAAGATCGCCTTTTCGGCATCGTTGAAGGGCGTGAACTCCTGGATGCCGAAATTGGTGATGTTGAGGTCCAGATGCACCATGGCGGCATGGCCGATGGGCGAAACATCGCCCGGGCCATGCCAGGCGGTGCGCACATTCATGATCTCGCCCATCGCCGCCACCTTGCGGGCCGGGGTCAGCCCGCCCATCTGCGAAATGTGCATGCGCATATAGTCGATCAGCCGGTCCTTGATCAGCGGCGTCCATTCATGCGGGCTGTTGAACAATTCGCCCATCGCCAGAGGCGTGGATGAGGCTTCGCGCACATTCTTGAACCAGACGATATCTTCCGGCGACAGCACGTCTTCCAGGAAGAACAGGCGATACTGTTCCAGATCCTTGGCGAACTGGATGGCCTGGGTCGGCGTGTAGCGCTCATGGGCATCGTGGAGCAGCTCGATCTCGTTGCCGAGCTGCTTGCGGGCCTCCTCGAAAAGCTTCAGGGCACGCTGACGGGCGGCCTCGCGCTCGAACACCGGCTCGTCATGAATGGCGGGAAAGCGCTTTCCGGCCTGGCGCGCGCCATAACCGGCCATGCCCGGCACACCCACCTGCATGCGGACATGACGGAAACCCTGGGCGATATACTTCTTGGCCTCATCAATGGTCTCCTGGATTTCGGCGCCTTCGGCATGGGCGTACAGGTCCACGCCCTCGCGCGCCTTGCCGCCCAAGAGCTGATAGACCGGCATGCCGGCCATGCGGCCCTTGATGTCCCACAGCGCCTGGTCCACGCCAGAGATGGCGTTGTTCTCGACCGGGCCGTTCTTCCAGTAGGAAGAATCGTAGGCCATCTGCCAGATGTCCTCGATACGGTCGACGGTGCGGCCCACCAGCAGCGGCTTGAGATAAAGGTCCACCGCCGGCTTCACCAGGTCGGCGCGCTGGGTGAAGGTGGCGCAGCCATAGCCGTAAAGACCGGCCTGGTCGGTGACCACTTTGACGACGGTCAGGCGCGAGCCCTTGGGTTGGGTTTCGATCACCTGAAGATCGCGGATCTTCGGCATGGCCATGCCGCGCGCGGCCCGCGCACTGGCTTCCTGGGCCGCAGCCTCCTTCTGGCTGAGCAAAGCCGCCGCGGCGCTGCTGGCCAAGGCTGTCCGAAAAAATTCGCGTCTGCGCATGTGGATTTTCCTTCCCCCGATTTGCAAAAGACCGTAATTGGCCCCTCGCCTATACGGCAAGTTTTCCGCCGCTTCACGCTCTAAGATGATTGCTGCGACGCAACACGGAGAATGACATGATCGACTATGTTTTTGCGCCGCCTGCCCAGCCCGCCGTCAAGGTCGAAGGCGCGGCGCGGCTTTTTCCAGTGCGGCGGATTTTCTGCGTGGGCCGCAATTATGCCGATCATGCCCGCGAAATGGGCGCCGATCCCACCCGCGAAGTGCCTTTCTTCTTCTGCAAGCCCGCCGATGCGCTGGTCGCCGACGGCAGCGCCATCCCCTATCCACCGCAGACCCAGGACCTGCAGCATGAGATCGAGCTGGTGGCGGCGATCGGGAAAGGCGGCAGCAACATTGCGCGCGAGGACGCGTTGTCGCATGTCTTCGGCTACGGCGTGGGCATCGATCTGACCCGCCGCGACTTGCAGCAGGAAGCCAAGGACAAGAAGCGCCCCTGGGACTGGGGCAAGGGCTTCGACAATTCCGCGCCCATCAGCGCGCTGCGCAAGGCCAGCGAAATTGGCCATCCCGCCGCGGGCCGCATTCACCTGACCGTGAACGGCGCGGTGAAGCAGGACGGCGATCTGTCGCAGCTGATCTGGCCGGTGGCCGACGTGATCGCCTTTATCTCACAGTCCATGCGGCTGGAGGCGGGCGACCTGATCTATACTGGAACGCCCGCGGGCGTAGGTCCCGTCGGACCTGGTGACGTGCTGAAGGGCGAGGTGGCGGGTGTCGCCAGCCTCACCGTTAGCATCGCTAAAGTTTAAGGAAGACGCTCCAGGCCCTTGGACTTCCACAGCGCATTGTGGTCGGGCCTCAGCATATAGGCGATGAAGCCCTTGGCCGCGTCAGCCTGGGTTGAGCGCGTCGATACCGCCACCTTGCTGTCGATATAGGCGTGGAGTTCTTCCGGCACGGTGCCGACCAGTTCAAGCTCGGGGTGGTTCAGCACCTCGCAGATCAGCTGCAGCGCCATGTCGGCTTCGCCGCGCACCAGCGCCTCGCCGCCCTCGCCCTTGGTGCTGATCTTGGTCTTCACGCCTTTGAAGATGGCGTTCTGGTGCAGCATGTCGTTGATGATGCGCGCTTCCATACTGCCCGGCGCGGGATTGGAATAGATGATCGTGCCGCCAGCCTTGAGCGCCGCCGCCAGCTTGCGCGGTGTCGAGACGTCGGGATGCGGCTTGCCCCTGGGGACGGCCACGCCGATATAGACGCGGCCGACATCGGCGGCGGTGCCCGGCACGACCGCCGCTTCCGCTTCCAGACCATCCATAAAGGAAACCGGCGCCACGATGACGTCCGCCACCGGCGTGCCGGTTTTGGCGTCATTGATCAGCGCGGACATGCCCTTGGAGGTCACGGTCACCTTGACACCCGTCTCCTTGGTGTAAGAGGCCGCCAGATCCTGGATGCCGGAATTGTAGACCACGCCGGGGGTGAAGACGTGGACCTCTGCGGTCTGGGCGTGGGCGGCGGGCGCGACAAGTGCGGCAAGCGCCGCGGCCAAAGCGACTTTACGCATGCGAGATTTCCTCTCCGATCCTTGTGGTCTTACTTGCAGGGTGGTCTTACTTGCAGGTTCCCGCAGGCGGGGTATGCGGCAGCGGCCGCCCCGACAGCGAGCCCGTCATCTTGCCGTTATCCACTGCGGCCACGCCATTGACGAACAGTTCCTGCACACCTTCCGACAGCACGGCCGGATGGATGTAGTCGGCCTTGGGCACATAGCGGTTCGGATCGAACACCAGCACGTCGGCAAAATAGCCGGGCTTGAGGTAACCGCGCCGGTCCAGCCTGAAGATGTCGGCGGTCAGGCCCGTGGAATGGCGGATGAAGAAGGCCTCGTCGATCACATGCTTCTGCTTCACATAGACCGCATATTTGGTCTGGAAGGTGGCGTATTCGCGGGGATGGCCGACACTGCCATCAGAACTGGTCACCACCCAGGGCTGCTTCATGAAATTTTCCAGGTCCGGTTCGGAAATCGTGAAGGAGACGATAGAGACATGGCCCTTGCTCTCGCGCAGGACGCGCACCGCCGCGTCGATGGGATCCAGCTTCCACATCTGGGCTATGTCGGAGAGATACTTGCCGGTCCAGGGCGCAGGCTTCCCCTTGGACATGCCAGTGCTGTCGTCCACGGTCAGGCCGCTGGTGATCAGGATGGCCTTGGCGCCGCCGCGGCGGTCCAGATTCTTGACCATCTCCGCCTTGATTTTGGGCATCAGCGCCGGATCGTCGAAGCGCTTGAGCATGGCGGCCGCGCCGCCGTCCGAAGCCCAGCGGGGCACCAGCGCCGCGTCCAGGCCGGTGTTCGAGGCCAGCCAGGGATAGTTATTGGCGGTCACGTTCTGACCCTTGGCGCGGGCATCGTCGATCAGCTTGATCACGTCGGTCGACTTGCCCCACACATCATGGCCCAGCGTCTTGATGTGAGAGATATGGACGGGAATATGGCCTTCCCGCCCGATCCGCAGCACTTCCTGGGTGGAGGCCATCAGCCCGATCGAATAGGAAGATTCATCGCGCTGGTGGGTGTCATAGATGCCGCCGCGCAGGCCCGCTTCCTTCGCCAGCGGAATCACCTCCTCCGTCTTGGCGAAATTCTGCGGCGCATAGAAGAGCCCGGCGGAAAGGCCGATGGCGCCTTCGCACATGCCCTGGATGACAAGTTGCTTTTCTTTCTCTGCCTCGGCGGCGGTGGGCGCGCGCGCCGCCTCGCCCAGCACCTGTTTGCGGATGGCGCCGAAGCCGACATAGGAGACGACATTGGTGCCCACGCCCTGGCTGCTGAATTTGGCGAACTTGGCCTTGAGATCAGGCGGGCCATTGCCATCCACCCCGATAAAGACGGTGGAGACGCCTTGCATCACCCAGGCCGGATCGGCCCGTTGGCTTTTGTCGGTGTCTTCCAGGAAATGATCGGCATGGGTGTGGGCATCGATCAGGCCCGGAGACACCACCATGCCATGGGCATCGATGGTCCGTTTGGCCGTCATCGGCGCCTTCGCGCCCACATAGACGATCTTGTCGCCCTTGATGGCCACATCCCCGGTGATGGGCGCGGCCGTGGAGCCATCATAGACCTTGCCGCCGGTGATCAGCACATCGGCCTGATCGTTCTGCGCCGATGCCGCCAGCGGGAGCGCCGAAGACAGAAGCAGCGCCGTCAGCAGGCGCGCCTTATAGGAATGTGCCGGTTGCATAGTGTCCCCTTGTTCTTATTGACGCTGGCGCGCCCTCTTTTCCGAAAGTCTAGGCTCACCTTGTATCGCGTCAAGCAGAGGCTCCCGGCATGGCGCCGGGAGCGCCCCGCCGCTAAGCTCCGCCGCAAAAAGCGCGGGCCATTGTTGCCCGGGCCGGGGATTTCATGCGCAAGGGTCTGACTTTTCTGGTTTTTCTGGCGACCCTGCTGGGCGCCATCGTCGGCCTTGCCTGCCACAGGCTGATCCATGATCCCGCCACCTCCGCCGCCATCCTCGATGGCTTTGGGCTGGTCACCACACTCTTTCTGCGTGCAGTGAAGATGCTGATCGCGCCTTTGGTGCTGGCGACCCTGGTGGCCGGTGTCGGACGCATGGGCGATGCCGGCGACATCGGCCGGGTGGCACTGAAAGCCATGGCCTGGTTCATTGCCGGTTCGGTGGTCGCTCTCGTTATCGGACTTGTGATGGTGGAATTGATCGCGCCCGGCGCCGGCCTGCATCTCAAGGCGGGCGCCGGTGAGGCCGCCGGGGCGCTGAAAGCGCCACCCATGACCCTGGGCAGCTTCCTCACCAACCTCGTCCCCACCTCGATCTTCGACGCCATGGCGCGCAATGAAGTGTTGCAGATCGTGGTCTTCTCGATCGTAGCCGGCATCGCCCTCACCCGGCTGGGCGAGAAAGGCCGGCAGCTCCTGGTCATCATCGAGCAACTGGCCAACCTTGTGCTGCAGATGGCGATGTTCGTGATGAACCTGGCGCCCGTGGCCGTATTTGCGGCGGTGGCAGCGGCTCTCGCCGCCAACGGCACCGAGATCATCACCAAATATGCCGCCTATGTCGGCGGCTTCTTCCTGGCGCTGGCGCTGCTGTGGGGCGCACTGATGGCAGTGGGCGCGGCGGTGCTGGGCATAAAGGGCCAGAAGATCCTGATGAAAGCGATCCGCGAACCGGCGATGATCGCGCTGGCCACTACCAGTTCGGAATCGGCCTATCCCGTACTGCTCTACAAACTGGAGCAGATCGGGGTTTCGAACCGCATCGCCAGCTTCGTGCTGCCGCTGGGCTATTCCTTCAATCTCATCGGCTCGATGTGCTATTGCACCTTCGCCGCCCTCTTCGTCTCCCAGGCCTTCGATGTGCCGCTTTCGGCCGGTCAGGTTGCCCAGCTGCTGTTCCTGATCTTCGTGGCCAGCAAGGGCATTGCCAATGTGCCGCGGGCCTCGCTGGTGGTGGTGGTGTCGCTCCTGCCCTATTTCCATCTGCCCGATGCCGGCGCGCTGTTGATCCTGGGGGTGGACCACTTCCTGGATATGGGCCGCACCTGCACCAACACGGTCGCCACCGCGATCGCCGCGGCCAGCGTGGGCAGCTGGGAAGGCGACAAGGTGGCCCGTAGCGAGCCAGCAGGCTAATCTGGCGAATAAGAAGAAAGGACAGACATGAAGCTCGATCACACCGCCTCCGGGGTCTATTCCATCGCGCCCACGCCATTCCTGGACGATGGCAGCATCGACTGGACGTCCGTTGACCGCATGACGGACTATTATTTCGAGATGGGCTGCGACGGCTTCACCATCCTGGGCGTTTTGGGCGAAGCGCCCAAGCTGGATGCGGAGGAAGCGCTGGCGCTGTGCTCCCGCGTGATCAAGCGCGCGGGGGGCAAGCCGATCATCGTGGGCATCTCCGCCCCCGGCTTCGCCGCCATGCGTTCGCTGTCGCGCAAGGTGATGGACATGGGGGCTGCCGGCGTGATGATCGCGCCGGGCGCAGGCCTGAAGACCGACGACCAGATCAGCGCCTATTTCCGCAACGCCATGGACGCCATCGGCAGCGACATACCCTGGGTGCTGCAGGACTATCCCCAATCCACCGGCGTCACCATGTCGAACAACATGGTGAAGCGGGTGGTGACGGAAAATCCCTCGCTGGCCGTGCTCAAGCATGAGGACTGGCCGGGCCTGGACAAGATCACCACTCTGCGGGGCTGGGAGAAGGACGGCTCCATGCGCAAGATCTCCATCCTGGTCGGCAACAACGGCCTGTTCTTCGATTTCGAGCTCGACCGCGGCGTGGACGGCGCCAATACCGGCTACGCCTTCCCGGACATGCTGGTGGAGATGGTGCGGCTGGCCCGGGCGGGCAAGCGCGACGAGCAGCACGACCTGTTCGACGCCCATCTGCCGCTGATCCGCTATGACCAGCAGCCGGGTGTCGGCCTTGCCGTGCGCAAATATATGCTGGTGCGCCGGGGCATTCTTTCCAGCCCCGCCATGCGCAAACCCGCGCCGGCCTTTTCAAAGGAAAGCCGGGCGGACGTAGATTACCTGCTGGACCGGCTGGCCCGGCGCGATCCCAGGGTCAAGTTGTTGGCGGCCTAGAGCCTGATCACCGCACGCGTTTGACTTTATAAAGCCCGTACTCGCCCTGCACTTTCATGGAGAAGGTGCGCATCACGGCGGGGCTGATGGTGACCAACATCTCCTGCGGCGGCCTGTTCCAGTGCGCGGGATGATAGACTTCGTCTTCCGTCACCTGCTCCCAGACTTCGCCATCCGCCAGGGTGACGATGACGCCGCCGGTGCGGTTGAACGAGAAGGACTGCATGGGCATGGCGCGCACCACCGGTTTTGCCTCGCTCCACAGGCCGGTGAATATCCCGCCGGTGCGCGGCATCGGCGGCGGTCCCGATGGCACAGGGCGCGGTGGCGGTGCAGCGGAGGCCATGCGCGGCATCGGCGGCGGCGGCGCAGCCCCGGCGGCCACAGCCAGGCCCAGCGCCGCGCGCATGGGTGTGGCCGCGCCATAATAGCAATCAAGCCATGCCCTATCGCCCCCGGCGCGGTTGCAACTGGCGGCGGCCGACATGACATCGTCGCGCACCGCCTCATCGCGCGGCGCGCCGCCTGCGGGCGGGGAAGCGGCCAGTCGGACCTGCGCCGCCAGCGCGGGGGCCAGGTTCAGTGCGGTGCGCACGGGCTGGGCCGCGCCGTAATAACAGTCCAGCCATTGACGGGAATCGGCAATCACCGAACAGCGGAAGGCCCCGGCCAGGGCGTCGTCGCGGGGCCGGCTGGCGGCCGGCTGCGCAGCCAGTAGCACAAAAGGTAAAATCCACCAAAGCCGGCGCATGACATGCCCCCCGTTTGCCATCCGGCGATCTTTCGCCGCCTCTCGGATAAGACAGTGTGAAGCCGCAAAGCGGCGTTGACAAGGCGCTGTCAGAAAGAGGGAAATGAGCCAAAAACGGAGGGAATACCATGCGCCGGATCATGATCATCGCGCTGGGGCTTATGGCTTTTGCCGCCAAAGCGCCCGCAGCGGAAAACCCGGGCAAGGTCCTGACCGATACAAGCGCCAATCTTTCCACAGCGCAGTGGAAGGTCACCTCCGCCGAGTGGGCGAAAGGCGGTCCGGCCTGGACCGTTGAACTCAAAACCCTGCACGGGGGGCGCCAGGAAGGCGTTCAGGTCATCGAGGTGGACAATGGCGCGATGCGCTTCACCATCGTGCCTACCCGCGGCTTCGAAATCTGGAAGGCGCAAGCCGGCCGGCTGAGGCTGGGGTGGGATTCGCCGATCGGCGAGATCATTCATCCCTCTTATATCCGGCTTACCGACAATGGCGGTCAGGGCTGGGTGGCCGGCTTTGGCGGCCTGATGGTGCGCGGGGGACTCGCCTCTTTCGGCTCGCCCGTCCAGGATGGCAACCAGTTTCTGTCCCTGCATGGCCACGTCGATTACCTGCCCGCCAGCTTTGTCAGCGTTCGCTACGAGGCGTCGCCGCAGCCGCGCCTGGTCTTTCGCGGCATCATCAATGACATTCAGACCTTCGGGCCGCAGCTGCGCCTGACCTCGGAAATCTCCACGCCGATCGGCAAGCCCGAAGTCAGCTTCGATGACGTGATCACCAATCTGTCGGACGTGCCCCAGGAGATGGAGCTGCTCTATCACACCAACTTCGGCACACCGATCCTGGGCGCCGGCGCACAGTTCGTGGCGCCACTCAAATGGGTGGCGCCCATGAATCCGGCCTCCGCTGTGGGCGGCCTGAAGGACTGGAATCGTTACAGCGGTCCGCACCCTTCCGGCTATGTCGCCAAGGTGTTCAACATGCAGCTTCAGGCGGATGCGAAGGGCATGACCCAGGCGATGTTGAAAGCGCCCGACGGGGCGAGCGGCGTGCTGATGCGCTTCGACACAAGAGGCCTGCCTTACATGTCGCTATGGAAGAACGAGATTTCGGCCAAGGCCGGCTATGTCACGGGACTCGAGCCTGGCACCGGCTTTCCCAATGCCCGTCCGGTGGAACGGGCTGCCGGCCGGGTGCCCAAGCTGCCAGGCGGCGGGACCTATCAGGTGCATCTGACGATCGCCGCCTTGCCGGCCAAGGCCGATGTGGACCGCGCCACCGCCGAAATCGGCGCGCTGGCAAAATCGGCGCCCGAAATCCGGCAGAAGCCTACGGGGCCTTAGGAGCCGGCGTCTTGCCCTGCTCGAAGCGGCCGAGCAGGCAGGTCTGGCCTGACTGCAGCACCCGGATGCTATTCATGTTTTCGCAGACATCGTTGGTGCCGTGCAGAACCCAGACAAAGCCGTTGAACTTAAGATCGCTGCAGATGCCCTGAAGGTGATTCACCAGCAAGCGCCCGTCGCGCATCTTCAAGGTCAGAAGCTTGCCGTCGTTGGAGGGCGTGGTGTTGACGATATCCCGTTCTGAGACGCACAGCGCCTGGGCCGGCGTGGCCAGAGCCAGGGTCAGGGCCGCTGCCGCTGCAGCCAGGCAAAGACCGGTGAGGAACTTTTTCATGGAGACCTCCTTGCCGCCATTCTCCGCCAAAGCCTTGCCGACAACAAC
>Ga0310811_10007158_pt1 | contig 14273 bp, 9 predicted proteins | sample YCmetagenome_FD_207642 | JGI IMG/M metagenome (GOLD analysis project Ga0310811, IMG submission 207642) | Soil microbial communities from experimental microcosm in Duke University, North Carolina, United States - YC | ecosystem: Engineered > Artificial ecosystem > Soil microcosm > Unclassified ...
GCTGCACGAAGAGGAACGGCATATCCCAGCCCCAGCGTGCCCGCCAGTCATTGATCATCGCCGGGAACATCACCCGGTAGGCGATCGCGTCGGCCATGGTGTCGGCATTGCTCTCGCCCTGGTACCAGGCGATGCCCTTGATCGTGACCGGGATGAGGGGTGCGATCATCCGCTCGAAGAGCGTGCCCGGGCGGCTCTCGTCATCCGGCCCTCCCTTGGGGGGATTTGGGCGGTTCGGGGCCTTCTGGCCGGCCTGCTTGGCCTGGTCGGCCGCGGCCTGCCATTTCGGCAGCGTCACGGTCTCGTAGATCTTCATCTGAGCCGGGTAGTCCGCGGTGAGTTTCTCCCACTTCTCCTTCAGTGGCTTGTACTCGGGCAGCTTCTCGAGGACGCCGAGACTGGTGAAGGTCTCCGAGCGCTGGCCGCTCCAGGCGCGCTGATCAAACCGATCGGGATCTTCAACTTCTCGATCAGGTCGCGCGCGAAGAAATAACCGGTGGCGGAAAATCCGGGCATCGTCTCCGGCGTGCAGGCGATCCAGTTGCCCTGTAGCGGCTCCATCTTTCGCGGGTGCCCGACGGTGTAGTAGCGCAGGTTCGGGTAGTTTGCCTTCGGTTGCTCGGCGGCGAGGATCTCGGGCTTCAGCATGCCCTTGCTGTTTCCATCCATGTTCGACTGGCCGGTGAGCAGCCAGACATCGCCGAAGAGGATGTTGTGCAGGGTCAGCGAGGGGGTGCCAGTGAGCGTGAGCTCATGCGGTCCGCCTGCCTTGTGCGCGAGGAGCTGGGCCTTCCAGCGGCCGTCTGGGCCGGCTTTCGTCGTGGCTTCCTTCCGGCCATCCACCGCGAGCGTGACTGTCTCGCCCGGCGCGGCGGTGCCCCAGATGTTCACCGGGACATCGCGCTGGAGCACCATATTGTCGCCGAAGAGCGCGGGGAGTTCGACGGCGGCCCCTACGGAGGTGAGCTGGCTGGCGAAGACGGCGAGAGTAAAAAGGTGGAGGAGTTTCATAATCGAGGCAGGAAAAGAAATGCGGCTGAAGCTGGTGATCGGTCGGGGATGGATTGCCGACCTCTTAACCGCTGACGGAAATGTCGAGTAAACAAGGGGACGCAATGTCCCCACTTTAGCGACACCCGCCGAAGATCAATAGTCCCCAATCGTGGGACAGGGTGAAACCGCCAAAGCCCGGAACCGAGAGCTCGGTGATTTCTCGAAAACGATGTCATGCTCGGCATTGAGCTTCCGATGGCTGCACGGCTGATCCCGTGAATCCTGTAAATCCCGTTTAGTTTACACTCCCGGCCTGGTCAGCATTCCCGCGAGCCAGCGGGAGAGCGAAGGGCCGATCATCAGGATGACCAGGAAGCGAACGATTTGCAGGGCCATCACGAAGGACACGTCCACCTTGCTCGAGGCGGCGATGATTGCCACGGAATCCGCGCCACCGGGGCTCGTTGCGAGATAGGCGGTGAGAGGATCCACCCCGGCGAATTTGACCAGCAGGCAGGCCAGTCCGCCGCTAAAGCCAATGAGCACCAGGATGGAGAGCACGATCTGCGGCAGCGTCCGCAGCGCATGGAGGAGGATCGGGACGGTGAAGCGCAGACCGACCGTCCAGCCCAGCAGCAGATAGCTCACGGCCAGCAGCCATGGCGGGAGCTGGAGGTGCAGGAGGCCGGAGTTTTGCAGGACCGCGCCGAGGATCATCGGGATGAGCAGCGTGCCTGCGGGGATGCGGGAGCGCCGGCCGACGAGGACGGCGAAGACGACCAGTGCAAGGGTACCGCCGAAGCCCGCGAGATCGATCCCCGGGAACCACACCGTGTGCGGCGCGCCGCCGCTGGCGTGCACCCACAGGCCGGAGACGATGGATGCCGCGAGCGCGACGAAGACGACGCGCAGGTATTGCATGAAGGCGACGAGCCGCATGTCGGCGCCGTAGGCCTCGGCCATCAGCATCATGGCTGACGCGGCGCCGGGCAGCAGGCCCCAGACGGCGGTCGTATTCGGCAGGATCCGGAGTTTCGTGATGACGATGCCGAGCGCGCAGCTCGCGGCGATGATCGCCAGGACCACACCGAGGAAGAGCGGCCACTGGCGCAGGAATCGCGCAAGGATGTCGAGCGTGATGACGTGCGCGACCATGCAGCCGATCACCGCCTGGGCAAAGGTGTACGGCAATCGGGACACCTTCACCCGGCCGCCTCCGGCCTCGAGCAGGATGGCCGCGATCATGGGTCCCAGCATCAGGGCCGCCGGCAATCGCACGAGCTCGAGCAGCACGGCGAGCACGATGGACATCGCGACCAGCACGACCCATTGCGCCGCCCGTGGCAGTCCGGCAAAGGGGCGGAATTCCTCCCAGGGCATCGTGGTCGCGGACGCGCGGCGGCCGTTTACGCTTTCAACTCGATCAGCGCGGAGGTCGACACCCGAGCGATGCGGGGCAGGATGTTCGCGATCGAGAACTTGTGCAGCGCGACGGTGGCGCTGCTCGTCGCATCCTCGGCGATGACGACCGCGTAGCCATGTTCCCAAGCCGCCCGTGCGGTCGACTCCACGCCGATGCCGGTCGCGACGCCCGCGAGGACGATCGTCCGGATGCCCCGGCGGCGGAGCTGGAGGTCCAGCTCTGTGCCGTGGAAGGCGCCCCATTGCCGCTTCGTGATGAGGATGTCGCCTGCCTCGGCGAGCCCGTCCGCCAGCTCGCTGAAGTCCGCGGGAAATCCACCCGGAGGCACCGGCATCGGCTGGTCGACCGGCTGGCGCGGCGCGTCCTTGAAATCGGCGGAGAAAGCGACATTCACCAGCACCACGGGAGCCCCGGCGGCGCGGAAACGTCCGGCCAGCTCCCTGCCCACGCGGACGACGTTTGCTCCGGAGTGCGGTGCGAGCTCGCGGCCGACGATGCCTTTTTGCAGGTCGATGAGGACCAGGGCGGTGGTTTGCGGATCGAGAGAAATGGGATCGTTCATGGTCGGGAAATAGGGAATGGAGACTGGGTGCTTGCCTTCGTGAAGAGGTTCTTTATTATTTGAGGATTCCCTCGCATATGGAGAAAGTAGAGGATGCCCTCAAATAAGTCAAGCGGCCCCAAAAAGCCCCGGAAACCCGTCGAGCGGTCCCCCGTGGAGCCGCAGCGTCGTCACGGGCGGGAGCGCGTGGCCCGACTGCAGGAGGTCGCCGCACAGGTCTTCGCCGAGAAAGGCTATGACGAGGCGACCATGGCGGAGATCGCCGAGCGGGCTGGGTCGCCCATCGGGTCGCTGTACCGCTTTTTTCCGAGCAAGGAGGCGCTGGCCGACGCGCTCATCGCGCAATATGCGGTGCGCATGGACGAGGCCTTCACGGAGATCCGGGAGCGGGCGGGCAGCGTCCCTCTCGACGAGACAGCGGACGCCCTGCTGCATCTCTCGTGGAATCTCAAGAGCGAGGCCCGGGCGCTGCCCGCTTTTCTCGAGGCCCGGGCGGTTTGGCCGGCGAAACGGATGGAGTTCCGCAACTCCGCCCTGCGTCAGATCGCAGGCATTGTGCGGCACCTGGCTCCCGCGATTCCGGAGGCCACCGCCAGCCACATGGCGCTCATCCTGTTGCAAAATATGAAAACGTTCTCCGCGCTCAAGAAGCAGGAGCCGACCGAGGTTGCCGACGGTGCCATGGAAGAGTTGCGCATCATGAACTGGCTCTATCTCGAGGGTCGGATGAAGTCCGCCAAAGTCGCTCGTTGATTTACGGTCCGCCAAGTGGCGCTTTCGCCCATGGGTTCAATCGACGGTGGCGGAAAAGGCTAAAGAAGACGCGAGCGCGGAGGCATGGTTGGTCAACGATAAGGACCCAGGATTCGCGAAATTCTCGTTCGCTGTTACTTTCTCAGAGCCGGGCGCGATGTTGGCGCCGATTCAAATTTGGAATCAACTCAGCCCATCGGAGCTCCATGAATAAATCGGAAGGATTTTTTACCCGGCGACGGCCGCGTGCTTTTGTTTTTGCACGGTCGGTCTGTGTTCTTCTCGTCACGGCTTTTTTTCTAACCTCGTCTGCGACCTCGTTGTGGGCGGCTGATCCTCCGGTGACGGTGGGAGCTTCGCCCAAGGCGGCGGCGCTGCTCGCGCAGTTCTACGCGCGGGCGGGAAAGAAAAAGAATCGCGTCGCGATCGGCCAGCAGATGCCGACCTACGAGTATGGTTCGAAAAATGATCCCTCATCCTGGTATGGCGCGTGGCTGGAGATGAAGCGGGAGCATCTCCCGCTGCCGGAGATCATGGGCGGGGAGTTGAGCGACCTGATGAGCTACGACGGATTTTCGCCGAATCGGAATGCGCTCCGCGAGCTGCTCAAGCACGGGAAGAAGCATATCGTGACCCTCGTCTGGCATCCGTCGAATCCCGTGGCCGGCGGGGACTTCAGCACGCCGGTCGCCACCGCAGAGCTGGAGAACATGACCAATCCCGCGACGCCCACCGGGGCGGCCTGGCGGGTGCAACTCGATCGCGCGGCGGCGGCGCTCGCGCCTTTCGCCGCCCGGGACATCCCCGTCGTCTTCCGGCCGCTGCACGAGCAGAACGGCAACTTCTTCTGGTGGGGGCACAACGGCGCGACGGGCGCGGATCTCGTAGTGCGGCAATCGGCGTGGACGGACATGTGGCAGGACATGGTGACCTATCTGACCGTGACCAAGGGGCTGAAGAACCTGCTCTTCGTCTTCGGCACGAACCAGGTGAACTACGCCGAGGTGGTGCCTCCGCTTACTTATTATCCCGGTTCCTCGCTGGTCGATCTGGTCAGCATCGACGTCTATAACGACAAGCTGAACCTCGCGGGAGGCCAGAGCGGGCTGGAGTATTATCAGCAGCTCATCGGCACCGGGAAGCCTTTCGGCCTCTCGGAGTTCGGCCAGAGCGCGGGGAATAATGGCACGGGGAAGGGCGCGCAGAATTGGGATGCCCGCCTCCTCGCGACGCGGCTGAAGCATGCCTACAAGCAGGCGGTCTTCGCGACGGCCTGGTACTCGAGCAGCGAGGGGAAGCACTCGTTCATCTTCGCCCTGCCGGATGTCGCGCATACGCGGGAGCTGCTTAAGAACCCGATCATCGACACGCAGTAGGGTGAACTAAACAGCCCCGCAAAGGCGGGATCCCGCGACTGCGGGAGAAAGATTAACGGGATTAACAGGAAGGCCCTGGAGGTGTTTTCCTGTTAATCCTATAAATTCTGTTAACCCCGTTTAGTTTACACTGATTCACGAAAAGAACCACCTGCCGAAGAGCATCGCGAGTTTCGAGGTCAGGAGTTTCAGCATGAGTCCGGGCGGATACATCGCGGCCTGGGGCACGTCATCCGGGATTTGTGCGTTTGCGGGTTTGAACTTGGTGCAGATGCGCCATTGCAGGGGAGGGAGCTCGCCCTGCAACCGGTCCCGGTAAACCGGCACCCAATGCTTCGCGTCGTCGAAGCGCATGACCATGGCCGAGTTGCAGCAGCTGGCGACCGCCCGGTTGGTGCTCGATTTTTCGTCGAGCTTGCAGTCCTTCAGGAGTTCGCCGCCTTTCGCGTAGCGGATGCGGTCTTTGCGATAGAGGACGTACGCCGTGCCGCCATCCGGGCCCAGAACCGGAGCGGCGTTGGGCATCGCCTCGATCTGGCGGGAACCTTTCTGGCAGGTATCGCAATAGCAGACGGTAGTGGCGATGGGAGGACCGGAGGCCTCGATCTCGACGGCCCCGCAGGAGCAGCGCGCGACTCGCTTGTGATCTGCTGGAGAGGTTCGATTGGAGCTTATTTCCATGTTCAGAGGCGCGTTTCCCGGCAACCAATGCCCTAGTGTAAACTAAACGGGATTTACAACCCCGCTTTTGCGGGGTCCTGCGGCTGTGGGAGAGGGATTAACGGAGAGGGGAAATCGTGGGCGATCCTGAGTTGGAAGAGTTGCGAAGAGCGGGAGCGGGGTATGAATCTCGGACGATCTGAGTATCGTGATTTCAAAACCTCATCATGCTCGACCACATCTTTATCACGGTGAGCGATCTTTCCCGATCGATCGCCTTTTACGAGCAGGCGCTGGCGCCGCTCGGGATCTTTCATGTTCTCGATTATGATGGAAAGGACGGCCCACCGGGGCATCCTGACTTGAAGGGATTCGGCCATGATGGCCGGATCTTTTTCTGGCTGAAGTCGGGTAAAGCCGATCATCGCGCCGCGCACGTGGGTTTCGTGGCGAAAAGCGAAGCCGAGGTGGACGCCTTCCATGCGGCGGCGCTTGCGGCCGGCGCGACGGACCATGGCGCGCCCGGCGCGCGGCTTTACTACGACCCTCGATATTACGCCGCGAACGTCCTGGACCCGGATGGCTACAGCCTCGAGGCCGTCTACAAGAGCTGGCAGCATCCCCAGTGAGTATCTGAAGATGAAGGCTCCCCGCAGCGTCCGGTGCGGGGAACGCACCGTGGTCCGACTTTGGAGGGAGGGGAAAAGCCGTCCTGCCATCGCGGAATGATTCCGCTCTCCCTTCGCATCCGCGATTGAATCTTCGCCGATCGCCAGCGTTCTCGACCCGGAGGTGGTCGTGTGATTTCTTCGGATCTTATCAACGGACAACTTCCATCTCCCCACTCCCGGCTGGAATTTTTCCGGCCCGGTATCCGGCTGGCACGCGTGTTCTGCCCGGTGCTCGCTCGGGTCGTCGTGGCCGGAGGCCTGGTTCTCGTTCTTGCTTCCGGCTCGCTCCGCGCCGGGGCGCCGCTCGTGGAGTCCTCCGGCGACGTGCCTTTTTCCAGCTCGCTCTCCACCGGCTGGGATTCGCTCTACATGTTTCGCGGGGTGAATCAGCTTCCCGGGCCCGCTGGCTACGGCTCCAGCCTCTCCTGGACGGCACTCAGCCTCGGCTGGTCGCCGACCGCACAGGATTCTTTCACCGTGGCTTCGTGGGCCGCCTTCGGCCTCAGCCAATCGGACTACAAGGAGATCGACGCCTCCCTCACCTACACGCGCACCTTGGGCAGCCTCTCGCTCAGCGCGGCTTATTCGCTGTACGCCGTGCTGTCGTCCCCGGGCGGGCTCTATTCCCACGAGCTCTCCGTCTCCGCTGCCTATACGATCACGCGCGGTGCGTTCACTTTCACTCCCTCCGTCGACTACGCATACACCCTTGGCCCCTCGCCGGGTGAGGGAGGGTATGTCGATGCCGATACCGGCTACCTCGAGGCACGGCTCGACGCGGATCTGCCGCTCTATCGCGACTATCTCCATGCCGCCCCCTGGGTCGCGGCCGGTTTCAATTTCGGCTACAGCACGACCGATACGTTCACGCCTTTCACCGGGGCTGACCATTTCGAACTCGGCCTCTCCTTTCCCATCACACTTGCGAAAAATCTCAATCTCGCACCCTACTTCGCCTACAGCCACACGTGGCTCCCGCTGGCCGGGACGCGCCGCGACACCCCATGGGCCGGCGTCTCCGTCACCTTTTCCTTTTAGGAGTAGCCGCTTCCCGGCTCGTCGCGACAAAGTGAAGGGGAGTGGTTTTATCCCGTTAGACTTGTCGGAAACGGCAACAATCTGCGTCGATATCCCAAATATGTGGGATTCGCCGAGGGCGATGACTCGTTAGCTTGATCTCCATGAATCGCCCCCCAAATGAGCCGCCAATGCCGCGCTCATAGTCTCCCGGGCGATCAGGCGGCCTCCGCCCTCGCCGGCACCATCGCCGTGCCTGTGGGGGAGGAAAAAGATTCCGCCCCTCTACCGACCATCACCATTTCATGATCCGATTCCCCGTCCGCCTGCTCCTGCTGGCTCTCTGCAGTGCCAATTTCGCAATCCTTGGAGCCGCTCCTCTCAGCCTGCCGAATGGTACCGGCGCGCCGGATGGCGTGCTGATCGACGATTCCTGGCGCCTCTGGCTCGATGAAAAAGCGGCGTGGCAGAACGACAAAATTTTCCTGCCCGACGAAGTCCAGTTGGCAAAGCTTCCGGTGAATCCACCCACCGAGGGCTGGGGCGCCTTGAGCGCTCAGGCCGGGATTCCGGTGACTTTGCCCGGCACGGTCGAGGAACACTATTGGGGGCAAAAGCCCCTCCCGACCGCAGGCGCGGGCCCGGAGAAGGTGGTCAGTCTCGAGAGCCCGTACAAGGGCGTGTCCTGGTGGTATCGGATGTTTACTCCGCCCGCGTTAAAAGCAGGAGAGCGGCTCGTCCTGTCGTTTCCCGGGGCGCGGCTCCGGGCCGAGGTCTACGTGAACGGCCAGCTCGTCGGTTACAACCTGATCACCGAGATCCCGTTCACGGCGGACGCCACGCCAGCCTTGAAGCCCGGGCAGCCCAATCTGCTCGCGGTGCGGATCACCAATCCCGGAGGGACTTTCAGTTGGGGGGACTTTGGCCTGGTGAAGTGGGGGGACTACAGCTTCCCGATCTCGAAAGGATTCGGCGGTCTCGATGGCGGCGTCCGCATGTCCGTCCAAGCGCCGGTGGCCGTCGCGGATCTGTTCGTTGCCAATCATCCCGAGCCCCGCACGGTGACGTTGAATGCGCAGGTCGTCTCGACCGGGCCCGCCTACCGGGGACCGGTTGCGCTCTCCATTTCCCGGAACGGAAAGGAAGTGTGGAGCGGCTCGGCGGAGGTGAATATTCCCGCGGGCGGGCAGGCTGTTGTTTCCCAGTCGGCCACCGTGGACGGCGCGGAGCTGTGGGACATCAATCATCCCGAGCTGTATCAGGCCTCGGCGCGACTGGCCTCCCTTCCGCATTCCGGCCGGGTCACGGATTTCGGCTTCCGTTGGTTCAATGCCGAGGGGCTGGGCGAGAATGCCCGTCTCGTCCTGAACGGACATCGCATCTTCATCAGCTCGGCGATCTCGTGGGGCTATTGGGCGCCGAACGGGATGTTTCCCGACCAGGCCGCCGCCCAGCGGGAGGTCGCGGCCGTCCGCGCCCTGGGTATGAATTGCGTGCAGGATCACCGGCATTTCCCGAAGGCGGCGGCGCTCGATGCCTTCGATCAGGCTGGCCTGCTCCGCTATTGCGAGGTCGGCGGCGGCTCCGCGATCTGGGACGAGACGCTCAAGACTCCGCCCGCGCCGGGGCCGATCGATCCCTCCGGCAAGGGAGGCGAGCCGGTCAGCTTCGCGAACAAATACGAGCTGGCGAAGCTGCTCGCGATGGTCAAAGCGTATCGCTCGCACCCATCGGTGATCCTCTGGTCGCTCAACAACGAAACCGGCGCGAACAGCCACAATCCGAAGATGTTCTACGCCATGCGGAAGGTTCATGAGCTGGATCCTTCGCGCATCGTCATCCTGAAATCCGGATTCGGTCCGGAGGGCGAGATCATGGGACGTCCCTATCTGGCGGAGATGTTCTACGGTGAGAACGCGACCGGGCACGACTCCGGCTGGCACGACAACCACAACGAAGGCGACGCGGGCGTTTACCAGGACAGTCTCTACAACGGGCCGACCGATTTCAAATGCTACACCACGGATGCGAAGGGCATCGCCATGTGGGGCGAATTGGGCACCGCGAACTCGCCCGACGACGATGCTGCCACCGTCAAGTGGTATGACGATCACAAGGTCTCCGGCTACAATCTCGACGCCGCCCGGACCCGCGTCTCGGCCTATGAAGCGTTCCTGAAGAAATATCGGTTCGACACCGCCTTTCCGACCGCGCAGGCCCTTTTCCAGGCTGCGGCGGCGCGGCACTATTTTGTCGCGGCCCACATCGTCGAGAATGCGCGCATCGCCGACGCGAACGACTACATCGCCCTCACCGGGTGGGAGTCGACCACCATCGACAACAACTCGGGGCTCGTGGACGCCTTGCGGCAGGTCAAGAGCGATCCGTCCCTGCTCAAGCAGGCGAACGCTCCGGAGCTGATCGTCCTGCACGCGCGCCGCTACGTGGTCGCCAAGGGAGAGCCCGCCGCCGTCGACGCGTTCCTGGTCAACGAGGTCGATCTCCATGGCGACTTCACCCTTCGCTTCACCGCCGCGATGGATGTGGACAAGGACCATCCGTTCTTCACGACCTCGTTTCCGGTGAAGGTCACCGGCGGGGAAACCTTCAGCGAGCTGCTCAAGGAGAACATCGCCTTTGTCGCGCCCGTGGCCGGCCCGGTGACCATGACCGCGGATCTCCTCCGGGCGGGCGATCCAAAGCCGGTGACCCAGCGCACCGAGCCGCTGCTGGTCGTGGACCCGAACCCGGCGCCGCTGACCGGCAGCATCGTCGCGGTCGATTACGATGGAAAACTGGCTCCCGCGCTCAAGCGGGAATTCGGCGTTGCTGCCGTTCCTCTCTCCTCGGCTCCCGCCAAGGTGGACCGGATTCTCGTGAGCTCGGCGAACACGCCGCGTTTCACCTGGATTGCGAAGCAGCAGGAGATCAAGCACGCCGGGAACACGACCGAGCCGGGACTGTACGAGCACCAGTATGTCGGGCAGGTGGGGGATGTCGTTCGTTACCGCGATCTCGCTCCGGGCCGTCTGGAGGTGGAGCTTTTCTTCGCGGAACCTTCCTTCGACAAACCTGGGCAGCGTGTTTTCGATCTCGCCCTCAACGGCCAGACCGTCCTCAAGAATCTGGATATTTTCGCGGAAGCGGGCGGCAAGGCGAAGGCGCTCGTGAAGAAGTTTACGGTCAACAGTCCGGACGGCGTGCTCGATCTCGCGATTCCCGCCGCCGCGGCCGGAGCCCCCATGATCGCCGCCCTCCGCGTGACGGACAGCAAGGGCAGAGTGCTGCGGCAGGTCTTCCGGAAAGACAACTGGCGCGACGCCGAGAACCACGAATGGCACACGGTCCGGGACGGCGCCCTCGTGGGATTCGATTGGGCCAAATTCCTGCCCAGCGTGCTCGATAGGGTCAAAAATGGCAGCCGGCTCGTACTGCTCGGCATGGATGCCAAAGACCTCGGCGAGGCGGCGGCGGTCCTCGAGCAGGAGAATCTTCTGACCTACACGGGCACGGCCGGCTTCGACGATACGCCGTGGGTCGGGCACTGGTATTTTGGCAAAAAGCATTGGCTGCTCGATGGCTTGCCATCCGACTGTGTGTTCGACTGGCAATACCAGCCGGGTGCCGGTGGCGACGGGCTGGTGCTCGATGCCCCCGGGATGGAGCCGATCATCGGCTATGGGAAAAATCCGGGGCCGGGACTGGGGCTCGGGGCGGTGACGATCCCGGTGGGGAAAGGCCAGATCGTCTTGCTGGCGGTCTCCGGGCTCAATGCGGGGTTCATCGACGGCGACGCCATGGCCTTCCAGCCGATCACCGCGAAACGCATCGTCTATAACGCGCTGCATTGAGCGTGCCGTAGGTCCGGGGCGGAAATCGCCTCATAAAAATGGGGCCGATTGGTCGAAAATCGGCTCGTTTTCACACTTCGGTGGGATGGCGCTCGCGCGTGGATTTGCTGAGCATCGGGTATCCGCTGGCTTTGGTTGGCCAGTGGAATCCCCCCATCCCCCTATATGCATTCCCCACTGCGACACCGCAGGCTCGGCGCGATCGCCCTGCCTTCGTCTCCCTCGAAGCCATCCTCCGCCGGCCGCCGCCGGTCATGGCCCCCGATCGTCGGAATGAAGGCCCGATCGCTGGCGATCTGTCTCCTCCTGCTCGCCGCCGCTTCGATTGCTTCGCTCCATGCGGGAGCCTGGTACGTGGGCAACACCCAGAATGGCGAGTGGGTGCAATACAACAAGGTGTGGTTCGCCGCCGGGACATATCGGTTTGTCGCCCGGGCGGGCTCGCCGGTGTCGACGGCAAAGATCCACCTGGAGGTGGACGGCACGACGGTCACCTCCGCCGTGGCGGTGCCGAACACCGGCCGCGTGGACAAGTTCGGCTACGTCTACCTCGGCTCGAAGACCCTGACCGCGGGCATCCATGATCTCCGCGTGGCCTTCGAGACGACGGATGTGTCGCTGGATTGGTTCATGGCCGTGAAGGACACCGACCCCACGACGTCGGTCAAGGCCTCGGACAAGACCATGGTCTATCCGCCGGCGACCGGCATGCTGCTCGCGCCGATCGTCGCGTTCCATGCGTCCGACAGCGACGGGCACGCGGCCTCGCTGCTGGATCTGGGGAATCCGATCAAGGACGCGAATGGCAACGCCTTCACCGATGCCCAGGCCCAGGCCTGGTGGAGCGTCCCGATGTATCGGGACTGGGATCGCCGCACGGATCGCTACTGGGACATCATTGTCGACCATCTGACCGCCCTGCGCGCCCAGGTGCCCTACTTCTATTGCAAGGGTACGGTCGACTTCACCGACGGCTTGCAGGATCGGGAATTCCAGATCGGCGGCGGGTCGTTCGAGGGACGGTGGATGCAGAAGTTCGCCGAGGCCGTGGCCCGCAATCCGCAGGCCGCCAGCTCCCTGAAGATCGGCATGATCTGGGATCAGGGCGGATTGGGCGATGACTTCGCCAAGGTGTACGGCTACAACCCCGGCTTCGCGACGCCGGCCCTCGTCGACTATGCGATCCAATATTACCTCGGGCCGTGGTTCGACAACGTCCCGGCCTCGATGCTGCTCCAGCCGGTCGCCGGGCGCCCGATCATCCGCATGATGAGCACCAGCCCGAGCGGCGTGATCAAGGACGGACAGATCTCCGTCTTCCTGCAGGAGCTCCGGAAGCGGTTGCAGGCGAAGTACGGGATCGATCCCCTTTTCATCATCCAGTCCGACGGCACGCTCGACGCCGCCACCCAGGCGCAGGTGTGGGGCCGGGTGAAGGGCCTGAACTGGAGCGGGCCGCTGGCGACCGAGACGCGCTTCAATGGCAGCGACTGGGTCGGGATGTCGTGCGGGAGCCGGCATGGCCTCGACCAGGTCTGGCTGAACGATTGGAACCCGGTGACGAATACCGGCACCCCCGGCGGAAACTCGGCGGGCGTGGATGCCTTCCAATCCCGGCTGAACGCCGCCGGAGATTCCGTGCTCTTCAACAATCTCGACCGGGCGCAGGTCGGGGCCTACGGCGCGGTCGGCTATGACCTGGTGTCCGGAGGCCCGACGAAGCAGACCTGCGACGAGGGCGGCTTGAACCTCACTAACATCACCAACGGCTCCTACACCTCGTACAACGGAGCCGGCGGATGGGACCTCACCGGCGTGACGGGCTTCAAGGCCCGGGTCGCCAGCGCGGCCACCGGCGGGAATATCGAGATCCGCATGGACAGTCCGACCGGCACGCTCCTCGGCACCTGCGCGGTCCCGGTCACCGGCGGCGCCCAGACCTGGACGACGCAGACCTGCAGCCTGACGGGCGCCAGCGGCAATCATAACATCTACCTCGTCTATACCGGAGGCGCTGGAAGCCTCTTCAACTTCGAGTGGTTCGCCTTCACCGGCGGCACCACCGGCACCACGGTCGTCGAGGACGAGGGCCTGACGAATATCGCAGAGGGCAATGCCTTCATCCGCAGCTATCACTCGGGCTGGCAATTCCCGAACCAGCACATGGCTGCCATGCGCCAGTATGCCGATCCGGCCACGCAGACGCTGATGTTCGAGGCCGAGGCCTGCGACAGCTACAACAAGCTGACCCTGGCGGGCAACAAGGGCGGCACCTACCGCAAGCAATGGTACTCCGCCACGGATCTGGATGTGTACCGGCCGCTCCACAATACCCAGGCGTGGATCGCGCAGAATGCCGGTCCCGGCAACCTGGTCTCCATGGCGGCGGGCTTCTTCGACGTGTGGGCGCTCGATTCCGCGGGCGCGATCTGGGGGCATCGCATCACGGGTGATCCGGATGTCTGGACGAAAGTCACCGCGGCCGCGCCGGCGGCGCTCTCGGTCGTCTCGGTCGGGAAGTTCTACGCATGGGGCGTCACCACGGCCGGAGCGGTCTATTCCACGCATCTGGAATACCCCGCGCCGAACTACCAGAACCAGGGGTGGACGCTGCGTTCCGGGACGATGGCACATCTCGACGTGGGCGACGCCGAGGTGTGGGGCACCGATTCCTCGGGCAATGTTTATCGCCGTCCCCTGGATGGCTCGGGGAGCTGGACGGCGGTCACCGGCCAGTTGCTGGACAAGGTGTGGGTGGGCGACGCACACGTCTGGGGCATCCGCTCCGGCACGCTGTACCATGCGTATATCCCGACGCAGCCTTCCTCCGTACCGATCATCTTCACCGCGGTGTCCAACCCGAACAGCCTCACGAAGCTGGACGTGGGATCGGACGAGGTGTGGGGCGTGAACGCGGCCGGCAACGTCTATCGCATGAGCGCGGCCGGCGTCGGCTCGTGGGATGCG
>Ga0310811_10007159_pt1 | contig 14273 bp, 18 predicted proteins | sample YCmetagenome_FD_207642 | JGI IMG/M metagenome (GOLD analysis project Ga0310811, IMG submission 207642) | Soil microbial communities from experimental microcosm in Duke University, North Carolina, United States - YC | ecosystem: Engineered > Artificial ecosystem > Soil microcosm > Unclassified ...
GGCCCGAGCGGGGGTCGGCGCCGGCGGCCACCGGCCGGGTGCACGGCTGGCAACCCACCGAGGGGTAGCCCTGGAACACCAGGGGATTGACCGGCACGTCGTGGTCGGCGATGTAGCCGGCCACGTCCTCGTCCGTCCACGTGGCCAGGGGGTTGACCTTGACCAGCCCGCGACGGTCGAGGCCGACGATGGGAGCGTCGGCCCGGGTCGACGCCTCGGCCCGCCGGAGGCCGCTCAGCCACGCCTCCCGCCCCACGAGCGCCCGGTCCAGTTGGGCCACCTTGGTGGCCGAGCAGCAGCCGTCGACCAGGGGGGCGGGCTCGGGGCCGACGGTGACCATGCGCAGGTTCAGCCCGTACCGGCGGCGGACCGCCTCCACGGTGGCCAGCGTCTCCGGGAAGTGGTGGCCCGTGTCGATGAACACCACCTCGATCGAGGGGTCGACCTTCACGGCCAGGTCGATCAGGACGGCGTCGGTCATGGAGGCCAGCAGCGACAGCCGGGGCCCGAACCGCTCGACCGCCCAGCGCACGACCTTGGACGCGGGGGCCGATTCGAAGCCGCGGTTCAGCTCCTCCAACTCGTCTAGGAGGAGTGCAGGGCCTGCCACAGGGTCTCCACGGATTCGTCCAACGTCTGGTCCTCGGTGTGGACGACCGCCTCCGGGTGCAGGGGCGGCTCGTACGGATCGTCAACCCCGGTCAGCCCGTGCAATTCCCCGGCCCGCTGGCGGGCGTACAGCCCCTTGACGTCGCGCTCGGCGCACACCTCCACCGGGGTGGCCACGTGGACCTCGAAGAACCGCCCGGCGTGCAGCTCCCGCAGCTCGTCGCGCACGGCCCGGTACGGCGAGATGACCGAGGCCACCACCACCACGCCGTTGCGGGACAGCAGGTGGGCGACGAAGCCGATGCGCCGGACGTTCTCCTCCCGGTCCTCCCGGGAGAAGCCCAGCCCCTTGGTCAGGTGGGTGCGGACCACGTCGCCGTCGAGCACCTCGACCCGGTGGCCGGCGGCCAGCAGCCGCTTCTCCAGCGCCCGGGCCAGGGTGGTCTTGCCCGCCGACGGCAGGCCGGTCAGCCACACCGTCAGCCCCTGGGAAAGCTCGGCCACCCGTGCACGGTAGCAATTCCTGACGAATATGATCTGGTTTTCCGGGAATGGGTTGACGAACCAGAAGGGCCGCTGCCATTCTTCACAAATGCGATTGAGAAGCTCAGCTTTCCGACGGGGTGCGGCTCCCACCGTGCTGGTGGCGGCCCTGGCCCTGCTGGGCACCGCGTGTGGCGGCGGCGGGAGCTCCTCGTCCTCCAGCAGCGGGTCGGCGGCCACCGCGGGCACCGAGGCCCCCACCACGGTCCGCCTCGGCTACTTCCCCAACGTCACCCACGCCACCGCCATCGTGGGGGTGGAGAGCGGGATCTTCAAGGCCGCCCTGGGCCCGAACACCCTCCAGACCCAGACCTTCAACGCCGGGCCGGCCGCCGTCGAGGCCCTCTTCTCGGGCGGGCTCGACGCCTCGTACATGGGGCCGAACCCCACCATCAACGCCTTCGTGCAGTCCAACGGGGACGCCGTCCGCATCATCTCGGGGGCCACGTCCGGGGGGGCGCTGCTGGTGGTCAAGCCGTCGATCAACGGCCCGGCCGACCTCAAGGGCAAGAAGCTGGCCTCGCCCCAGCGGGGCGGCACCCAGGACGTCGCCCTGCGCTCCTGGCTGAAGGCCAACAACCTCAAGGCCGACCTCGAAGGCGGCGGCGACGTGTCGATCGTCCCCCAGGACAACGCCCAGACCCTTGACACATTTCGATCGGGTCAGGTCGACGGGGCCTGGGTCCCCGAGCCCTGGGCCACCCGGCTGGTGCAGGACGGCGGGGGCAAGATCCTGGTCGACGAGCGCAGCCTGTGGCCCGAGGGCCGGTTCGTGACCACCCAGCTGGTGGTGCGCACCAAGTTCCTGAAGGACCACCCCGACGCCGTCCGGCGTCTGGTCGAGGGCCAGGTCCAGGCCAACGACCTGGTCAACGCCAACCCGGCCGAGGCCCAGCGCCTGGTCAACCAGGGCATCACCAACCTGACCGGCAAGGGGATGCCCGACAGCCTTCTCCAGGCGTCGTGGAAGAACATGGAGTTCACCAACGACCCCATCGCCTCGTCGCTCACCGTGTCCGCCGACCACGCCCACGACGTCGGCCTGCTCGACAAGGTCAACCTCAAGGGGATCTACGACCTCACCCTCCTGAACGACGTCCTCAAGACCCACGACAAGCCCGAGGTGAAGGGATGACGCTCACCGCCCCCCCGCTCAGCACGCTGGACACCACCACCGCCATCTCGCTGCGGGGGGTGTCCAAGGCCTTCGGCCACGGTGGCAACGCGGTGGTGGCCCTGGAGAAGATCAACCTGGACGTGGCCCGGGGCGAGCTGGTGTGCCTGGTGGGGGCGTCCGGCTGCGGCAAGACGACCAGCCTGAACCTGATGGCCGGGCTCGACCGGCCGACCATCGGCGAGGTCAGCGTCCACGGCCGCACCGCCCTGATGTTCCAGGAGGCGGCCCTGTTCCCGTGGCTGACCGTCCGCGACAACGTGGCCCTGCCCATGCGGCTGGCCGGCAAGGGTCGGGCCGAGCGCCGGCGGCGGGCCGACGAGCTGCTCGAGCAGGTCCACCTGGCCGGCCAGGGCGACCGTCGCCCCCACGAGCTGTCCGGGGGCATGCGCCAGCGCGCCGCCCTGGCCCGGGCCCTGGCCCAGGACGTCGAGATCCTGCTCATGGACGAGCCCTTCGGCGCCCTCGACGCCATGACCCGGGACCTGTTGCACGACGAGCTGGAGCAGGTGTGGTCCGCCACCGGCCTCACCATCGTCTTCGTCACCCACAACGTGCGGGAGGCGGCCCGCCTGTCCGACCGCATCGTCCTGCTGACCAGCCTCCCCGGCCGGGTGGCCGACGAGTTCCCCGTCACCTTCGCCCGGCCCCGCCGCATCGACGCCCCCGACGTGATGGGACTGGCCGCCGCCGTCACCGACCGCCTGCGGGCCGAAGTCCGCCGCCACGGCGACTGACCCCTGTGGCCACTGAAGCCAAAGAGCAGGAGCTCGCCGCCGAGCTGGCCGGGCTCGACGCCCTGGAGGCCCACCTCGGCACCCGCCCGAGCCGGGCCCGCCGGGCGTGGTCGGCGGTGTGGCCGAAGCTGGCCGCCATCGCCCTGGCCGTGGGGATCTGGCAGCTCGTGGTGTGGTCGGGCTGGAAGGACGACTACGTCCTGCCCGGGCCGGGCAAGGTGTTCCCCGCCCTCGGGGAGCTGGTGCGCACCGAGAAGTTCTGGCGGGCGGTCGGGATCACCATGCGCCGGGCCGTCACCGGCTACGCCCTCGCCCTGGTCATCGGCTCGATGGTGGGCCTGGCCGTGGCCCGGATCCGCCTGTTGCGCAGCGCCGTCGGCTCGCTCATCACCGGGCTGCAGACCATGCCGTCCATCGCCTGGTTCCCGCTGGCCATCCTGCTGTTCGGCCTCACCGAGCACGCCATCCTGTTCGTGGTCGTGCTGGGCGCCGCCCCCTCGATCGCCAACGGCTTGATCGCCGGCGTGGACCACGTCCCCCCGCTCATGCACCGGGCCGGGCGGATGATCGGGGCCAAGGGCGTGGGCCTGTACCGCCACGTCATCCTGCCCGCCGCCCTGCCCACCTACATCACCGGGCTCAAGCAGGGGTGGGCCTTCGCCTGGCGCAGCCTGATGGCCGGCGAGCTGCTGGTCATCGTGGCCAACCGCCCCTCCATCGGCGACCAGCTGCAGTTCGCACGCGACATCCACGCCGCCGACCGGATGCTGGCGCTGATGATCGTGATCCTGGTCATCGGCATCGTGGTCGACACCGTCTTCGGCCGCGCCGACGTGGCCATCCGCCGCCGCTGGGGGCTCATCGACCCGTCGAACTGAGGTGGGTGGGACAATCGGGGCGTGCGCGTCTCGGCCAAGGTCGACTACGCGGTGCGGGCGCTGGTCGAGCTGGCCGCGTCGGCGGGTGACGGCCCGGTGAAGGGCGAGGTCATCGCCGCGGCCCAGGACATCCCGCTCAAGTTCACCGAGAACATCCTCAGCGAGCTGCGCCGGGGCGGGGTGGTGGCCAGCCAGCGGGGCGCGGTCGGCGGGTACTGGCTGCGGGTCCCGGCCGAGTCGGTGACCGTGGCCGACGTCGTCCGCATCGTCGAGGGCCCCCTGGCCGACGTCCGGGGCGAGCCGGCCGAGGACGTCGGCTACCGGGGCGCGGCCGTCGCCCTCCAGGACGTGTGGATCGCCACCCGGGCCACCCTGCGCTCGGTGCTGGAGGCCGTGACCATCGCCGACATCGCCTCGGGGGCCTTGCCGGACGTGGTCCGGCGGCTCTCGGCCGACCCCGACGCCCGGTCGCGGCGGTGACCGAGCCGCGGTTGCGGGTCGGCGTCACGGCCGACCGGCGGTGGGAGGAGCAGGCCAAGCTGCTGGCCGACCGGCGGGTCGAGGTCGTGCACGGGCCGACCCTGCGGACCGTCGACCTGTCGGCCGACGAGGCCTTGCGGGCGACCACGGTCGACCTGGCCGAGCGCCCGCCCGACTACCTGGTGGTCTCGACCGGCATGGGCCTGCGGCGATGGCTGGAAGCGGCAGGGCGCTGGGGGATCGACGGTCCCCTGCGGGCCGGCCTGGCCGCCACCACCCGGGTCGTGGCGCGGGGGGCCAAGGCCCACTCCGCCTCCCGGGCCGCCGGGCTGGCGGTCTGGTGGCGGGCGCCGGGCGAGACCATGGGCGAGATCGTCGACCACCTGGCGGCCACCGGCGTGGGCGACGCCCGGGTGGCCGTCCAGCTGTTCGAACCCGACGGCCACCCGTCGACCGAGCTGCTGCGGGCTATCAGCGGCGAGCTCGTCGAGCTGCCCGTCTACCAGTGGGCCCTGCCCGACGACCCCGGCCCGGCCGAACGCCTCATCGCCGCCGCGGTCGCCGGCGACCTCGCCGCCGTCACCTTCACCGCCCAGCCCGCGGTGCGCAACCTCTTCACCCTCGCCGACCGGACCGGGATGAGCGAGGGCCTGCGGGCCGCCTTCAACGACGGCGGCGTCGTCGCCTCGTGCGTCGGCCCGGTGTGCGCCTCGGCCGCCACCGACGCCGGGATCCGCTCGCCCCTCTGGCCCGACCCGGCCCGCCTGCCGGCCATGGTCCGCCAGCTGGTCGCCCGCCTCGCCGCCGGCTGACCCCCCGCTGCGTTTTGGCTGCAGTCACCCGCCAATTGGCGGGCAAGTGCAGCCAAAAACGTCGATTCTTGATCGAAACGGTCGGGTTTTTGGTAGCCTGCGACTATGAGCCAGACCATCGATGTCGAGGTCGGTCCGGGTGCCATCAGCCCGGCGGCGCTCGCCGACATCCAGAAGTTCGAGCGCCTGCTCGCTCGCTACCTGGCCGGTGAGATGGACGAGGACGCGTTCCGCGTCTTCCGTCTCAACAACGGCATCTACGGGCAGCGCCAGGGCGGGACCAACCAGATGGTCCGGGTCAAGATCCCGTACGGGTCGCTGCGGCCCGAGCAGCTGGAGATGCTGGCCCACCTGGTCGAGACGTACTCGCGGGGCTGGGGCCACATCACCACCCGCCAGAACGTCCAGATGCACTTCGTCCAGCTCACCGACGTCCCCGCCGTCATGCGGGAGCTGGCCAGCGTGGGCCTGACCACCCGGGAGGCGTGCGGCGACACCGTCCGCAACGTCATGGGCTGCCACCTGGCCGGCGCCTGCCCCTTCGAGGTGCTGGACATCTCCCCGTGGGCGCAGGCCACCTTCGAGCACCTGCTCCGCAACCCCTACGCCCAGCGCCTGCCCCGCAAGTTCAAGATCAACTTCTCCGGCTGCGTCACCGACTGCGGCCAGGCCATGTTCAACGACGTGGGCATCGTGGCCGTCAACCGGGCCAAGGACGACGGCACCGTCGAGCCCGGCTTCCGGGTCTTCTTCGCCGGCGGCCTCGGGGCCAACCCCCACCCGGCCCAGGCCCTGGAGGAGTTCACCTCTCGCGAAGACCTCCTGCCCACCATCGAGGCCATCCTGCGCACGTTCGACCACTACGGCAACCGGGACAACAAGCTCCGGGCTCGCATGAAGTGGCTAGTCGACACCCTGGGCGCCGACGAGGTCCGCCGCCGCATCCTCAAGGAGCGCAAGTTCCTGCCCGCCTCCGCCACCTGGCCGGGCGGCGTGCCCGCCCTCGTCCAGGCGCAGGGCGACGAGCCGGCCGGCGTGTCCTCCACCATCTCCCCCACGCCCATGGGCTGGGGTACCAACGTCGTGCTCAAGAAGTCCGACCCCTACGGCCGGTGGGACGACGCCAACGTGGTCCGGGGCAACGCCAAGGGGACGGTGTCGGCCTACGCCTACGCCCGCCTGGGCGACGTGACCGCCGAGCAGTTCCGGGCCCTGGCCGCCATCCAGCGGGACCTGGGCCTGGAGGTCCGGGTCACCAACCGCCAGAACGTGGTCTTCCGGGGCCTGACCGAGGAGCAGCTGCCCGAGCTGTACGCCCGGCTCGAGTTCATCGGGATGGCCGAGCCGGGGGCCGAGCTGGCCCGCGACGTGGTCGCCTGCCCGGGCGCCGACACCTGCAACCTGGCCGTCACCCAGTCCCGTGGGCTGGCCGACGAGATCGGGCGGGCCTTGGAGGAGGCCGGCCTGGCCGACGTGGGCGGGGTGCGGGTCAACATCTCGGGCTGCACCAACTCCTGCGGCCAGCACCACATCGCCGACATCGGGTTCATGGGCGTCGAGCGCCGGGCCCACGGCCAGCCCGCCCCCGGGTACCAGATGCTGCTCGGCGGCTACGTGGGCCACACGCAGGTCGAGTTCGGCCGCAAGGCCCTGCGGCTCCCGGCCAAGAACGCCGGTGAGGCAACCGTGCGGGTCGTCGCCCGCTTCGCCGGCGAGCGCAGCGCGGGCGAGAGCTTCACCGCCTGGCTGGAGCGGGTCGGCGGCGCCTCCGAAGTGGCCACCGGCCTGGCCGACCTGGACGCCTTCCCCGATCCCCGCGAGAACCCGTCGTTCTACGTCGACTACGGCGAGACCGGCCCCTACGTTGCCGAGGTCGGTGCCGGGGAGTGCGCCGCCGGTTAGCCGGGCTGGTCGGTCGAGTCGCTCACCGGGGAGGCGTGGTGGGCGACCATGTGCCAGTCGCCGTCGCTGCCCCGGACGAACAGGTTGAGGGCGGCCACCGTGGTGGCGTTCGGGCCCTGGAGGATGTTCTCGTCCACCGACACCCACGCCACGTCGCCGTCGACCCAGGCCGACTGCTTGGTCAGGATGAACTGCAGCTGCTGGGCGTTCTGGAACAGGGCGAAGAACGACGCCGCCACCTGGCCCCACCCCCGCAGGCTCGCCCAGCCGGGGTGGGTACACACGATCCGGTCCGAGTGCTCCCACAGCTTGGACATGGCGTCCAGGTCCCGGGCCTCGAAGGCGGCGTAGAACGTGCTGTTCGCCTCGCCCACTGCGTCCAGGTCGGTCACGGCTTGCGACGGTACCCTCCGCCCGTGCGACTCCTCCCATCGAGCGACGGGGTGGAGCTGGCGGTCCACGACCTGGGGGGTGACGGCCCGCCCCTGCTGCTGGCCCACGCCACCGGTTTCTGCGGGGCCGTGCTCGGCCCCCTGGCCGACCACCTGGCCGGCCGGTTCCACTGCTTCACCTTCGACGCCCGCGGCCACGGCCAGACGGTCACGCCCCCCGGGCTGGACTGGACATGGGCCCGCTTCGCCGACGACGTCCTGGCCGTGGTCGACGGGCTCCGGCTTCACGGCGCGTACGGGTTCGGGCACTCGTCGGGGGGCGCCGCCCTCCTCGACGCCGAGGCCCGCCGGCCCGGCACCTTCGCCGCCCTCTGGTGCTTCGAACCCATCGTGTGGCCGGCGGTGACCGCCGAGCTGGTCGCCTCCCGGGAGCCGCTGATCGCCGGCGCCCTCCGCCGCCGGGACCGGTTCGCCTCCGACGACGAGGCGTACGAGAACTTCGCCTCCAAGCCGCCCCTGGGCTCGCTCGACCCGGCCGCCCTGCGGGCCTACGTCGACTGCGGCTTCGCCCCCGACGAGAACGGGATCTACTTGCGCTGCTCCCCCGCCGTCGAAGCGGCGATCTACCAGCAGGGGCTGGTCCACGACGGCTTCGGGCGCCTGGGCGCGGTGCGATGCCCGGTGGTCGTGGGCAAGGGTGGGCGCAGCGTGGCGGTGGAGCCCGAGGTCGCCCACGCCCAGGTCGACGCCCTGCCCGCGGCGTCGCTGGTCACCTTTGCCGACCTCGGCCACTTCGGCCCCCTGGAGGATCCCGTGGCCGTCGCCGCGAGGGTCCTCGAAGTTGTCGTACCCCCTCGTTAGCCTGGCCCTCGATGGTCCTCCCGCTGCCCACCTCGCTGTCGCCGTCCAAGGTGGCGTCGTTCAAGGACTGTGCCCTGGCCTTCCGCTTCTCGGCCATCGACCGGTTGCCCGAGCCCCCGTCGCCGTCGGCCACCAAGGGCACCCTCGTCCACCGGGCCCTCGAGCTGCTCTTCTGCGAGCCGGCCCCGCTGCGGACGGTGCCCACCGCCCTGGCCTGCCTCGACCGGGCTCGGGCCGAGATGGCCACCGATCCGGAGTTCGTCGGCCTGGGGCTGGACGCCGAGGCCGCGGCCCAATTCGCGGCCGACGCCGAGACCCTGGTCCGCCAGTACTTCCGCCTGGAGGACCCCCGGGCCGTCCACCCCATCGGTCTGGAGCTGCGGCTGGAGGCCCGGGTGGGCTCGCTGACCCTGCGCGGCATCATCGACCGGCTGGAGCTCGATGCCGATGGGGGCCTGGTCGTCACCGACTACAAGACCGGAAAGACCCCCGGGGTGACCCACGAGCAGAGCCGGCTGGGCGGCGTCCACTTCTACGCCTTCTTGTGCGAGCGGGTGCTCGGGCGCCGCCCGTCGAAGATCCAGCTCCTCTACCTGTCCGAGCCGGTGGCCATCGTGGCCGAGCCGTCGGACCAGTCGATACGGGGCCTCGAGCAGCGCACGGCCGCCATCTGGAAGGCGGTCGAGCGGGCCTGCGCCAACGAGGACTTCCGCCCCCACCCCTCCCCCCTGTGCAACTGGTGCGCCTTCCAGGACTTCTGCCCCGCCTTCGGGGGCGACCCCGCCCGGGCCGGGGAGCTGGTCGTCGCCGGCTGAGCCGGCGAGCATGTGGTCGTCGCCGGCTGAGCCGGCGAGCATGTGGTCGTCGCCGGCTGAGCCGGCGAGCGCAGGCTGAGCGGTAGGGTCACCCGGGTGAAGGGTCGCGTCGCCGCCGCCCGGAGGGGCGTCGGCCAGTTCGACCTTGCCGTCGACCGGGCCTTCGACCATATCCGGGGCCACCCCGTCGCCGACCGCGCCTTCTACGCCGCCTCCGAGCTGGGCGACTTCGGCCTCATCTGGGTCATGCTCGGCACGATCAAGGGGCTGCGCCGGGGCGGGGACCTGGAGGGCGCCCTGCGCATGGTGGCGGCCATCGGCGTCGAGTCGATCCTGGTCAACGGGATCATCAAGTCGTTCTTCCGCCGTACCCGGCCCGAGTGGATCGGTGAGCGGCCGTTGCGGCTGCGCCAGCCGCTGACCAGCAGCTTCCCCAGCGGGCACGCCACGGCCGGCTTCAGCGCGGCGATGATGCTGTCGGAGGACGATCCCCTAGCGCCGCTCTACTTCGCCCTGGCCGCGTTCGTCGCCGCCAGCCGGATCCATGTCAAGATCCACCACGCCTCAGATGTGGCCGGTGGCGTCGCCCTCGGTCTGCTCCTGGGCGTGCTCGGCCGCCGGGTGATGCCGGCGCCCCCCGAACGCTAGTTGGCGCTGGGTACGACCTTCTCCATCTCGACCAGGTCGATGCCAGCCGAGGCAAGGATCGAGCGCATGTCGAGCAAGAGGTCGGACACCTCGGTGGTGGACACAAGCTCGCGGGTGTGCATGACACCCAGGCTCTTGTCAATCATCTCCAGCGCCTGGTTGATGGCTTCGATCTCAAGCGTTTCGCTCATCACTCTCTCTCCAACGCTGGGCAGCCTGGACTGTTCCCGTAACGTCGACCTTTTCGGGTTGCTCCTTAAGCGACTACCCACCAGCACCCTACTCAACGCACGAGTCGCCGTGGTGGCGGGAGGGTGAACACGATGTTTCTCACCGTCGTTGTTGTCACACCCCCCTGTCATCCTGGGCTCATGACCGACCAGCTGGCCCTGCTGCCCTCCTCCCCGCCCGTGCCCGCCCCGGTGGCCGCCGCCGACACCTCGTGGGAGCTCGACGAGCACACCCGCACCGTCGGCCGCCTCGGGTTGGCCGCCGCCCGCCTGGCCCTGCGCGCCGCCAGTGCCCGCCTGGCCGCCTGACCGACGGCGCCGGGATGCATCTGCGGCGGCTGGCCCCAATCGGTGCCGTCGTCCTCGCCGTCGCCCTGGCGGCCGGGTGCGGGCACGGCGGGCCACCGCTGCCCACCCCGTCGGCGGCCGACGGCTCGCTGCCGGCGGGGGTCGATGTCGCCGTGGCCCGCGTGGTCGATGGGGACACCATCGAGGTGGCGGGCGGCGAGCGGGTGCGGCTGATCGGGGTGGACACGCCGGAGACCAAAGACCCGAAGCGGCCGGTCGGCTGCTTCGGGAAGGAGGCCAGCGCCTTCACCGCCTCGCTCCTGCCCGCCGGCACCCGGGTGCGGCTCGTGGGTGACGCCGAGCAGCGGGACCGGTACGGCCGGCTGCTGGCGTACGTCTACCGCCGCGCCGACGGGCTGTTCGTCAACGCCGAGCTGCTGCGCCGGGGGTTCGGCCAGCTGCTCACCATCCCGCCAAACGTGGCCCACACCGACGAGTTCGCCGCCATCGCCCGCCAGGCCCGGGAGGGCGGCCAGGGCCTGTGGGCCGCCTGCGCCCTGCTCCCCGACGGCAAGGTCGCCCCGGCCTCGACGTCCGCAACCCGTGCCGGGAGCGGATAATTGGGGTAACCGCCGACACGAAGGAGGACCCAAGGTGGCTTACCGCTTCGCTTGAAGGGACGCCGGTCACGCCTGCCGTTGGCAGGGATCAGGCGCAACCGAGGACGAGCTGCTGGCCAAGGTGGCCGAGCACGTGAAGAAGAAGCACAACGTGCAGGTCACCACCGGCACCATCGCCGCGTACGTCAAGGGCAAGGCCCGCCAGGGCTGAGCCGACCGGGCCGCCGGGAGGGTGGCCGGCCCCGGTACCGTCTGCGGCGTGACCTCACTCGCCGAGCGGCTGGGCCATCCCCCGAAGGCCCGTTTGATCATCGTCCACTGCGACGACCTCGGCTCCTGCCATGCCGCCAACGTGGGGGTGTACGAGGCCCTGCGGGACGGTGTCGCCACCAGCGCCAGTCTCATGGTCCCCTGCCCGTGGGCCCGCGACGCCGCCGCCCGCTACCGGGGGGAGGACGTCGGGGTGCAGCTCACGCTCAACGCCGAGCACGACCTGTACCGATGGGGGCCCATCACCCGGGCCCCGTCCCTGCTCGACGGTGACGGGGGCTTCCCCCGCACCACCGAGGATCTCTGGGACCACGCCGACCTGGACGAGGTGCGCCGGGAGTGCCGGGCCCAGGTCGAGCGGGCCATCTACTGGGGCTTCGACGTCAGCCACCTGGGCTCCCACATGGCCGCCCTCGAGCTGCGGCCGGAGTTCTTCGACGTCTACCTGGAGCTGGCGGTGGACTTCCGGCTGCCCATCCGCCTCGGCCCCGCCTCGACCGAGCGGTCGGTCGGCTTCCCCTTCCGCCGCCTCGCCGCCGAGGAAGGCGTAGTGTTCCCGGACCACTTCGTGGCCGTCGCCCGGGCCGGGAGCCGGCGGGCCATCGAGCGGGCCCTGCTCGAACTGCCGGAGGGGGTCACCGAGCTGCACGTCCGCCCCGCGGTCGACGCCGCCGAGCTGCGAGCCCTCGCCCCGGACTGGGCCGGCCGGGTCGACGACCACGACCTGGTCACCGGCCACTCCTCCATCCGCTCGCTCGCACAGCGGGCCGGCGCCAGCCTGATCGGCTACCGCGAGCTGCGCGACCTCCAGCGGGCCGGCTAGACGAACTTGCCCACCACCACCGGGTCGCGGCTGGTGCTGGTCACCCCGCCTGCGGTCTCGTCGGTGATGGCCAGGGCGGAGACGGCGGCGGCGTCCATCTTGAAGGGAACGATCCCCGGTTCCGGCCCCAGTACCCCGATCGAGATCCGTGACGTGCCCTCGATGGCCCACAGCTGGTAGGTCCGCTCCTTGGCCAGGGCGGGCAGGTTGGACCTGACCAGGTAGCCCGTGCCGTCGGGCAGGACGACGGCCTGGGCGTTGCGGTACCCGTCCGCCGACACCAGCGTGACCTTGCGGGCCTCGGGGTCGGCCTGGGCCGCGTTGGCCGAGCGCTGGAGCTCGTCGGCGTGCTGGCCCAGGGCGAACTGGCGGAGCTGCCGGCGGTCGTCGGCGACGCGCACCCCCAGGAACCCCACCATGGCCACGGCCGCCACGGCCACCATGGCGGCGATGCCCATCCCGATGCCGCGACGGGGACCGGCCCCGGCACCCCGCCGGCGGGCCCCGTCGTTCGCCCGCAGGGCCCGGACCTGGGCCAGGTCCAGGGGCGGGGGGACCTCCTCGAGGGACGCGGCGATGCGCTCCCACAGCCCGTCGGGCGCCTTGCCCCACCCCGGGGTGAGCAGGCCCGCCACCTCGCGGTGGTCGACGATTTCGTCGGCGCACACCTGGCACCCTTCGAGGTGCTGGTCGACGGCCTGGCGCTCGACGGGGTCGAGGGCGTCCAGGGCGTACGCGCCCAGGAGGTCCACCACCTCGCCGTGACTCAGCTCTCCGCCCATGTCGCTCCCACTCCTGCCTCGGCCAGGTCCGTGCGCAGGCGGCGCAGTCCCGACCGGATCCGGCTCTTCACGGTGCCTTCCGGTGTCTCCAGCATGACCGCGACCTGCCTGTACGTATGACCGCCGAAATACGCCAGCTCGATGGCCCGGCGCTCGTCCGTGGGCAGCCCGGCCACCACCTCCTTGACCTTCTCCGACACGGTGAGGTCGATCACCTGGCGCTCGATGTCGTCGCCGAAGGCCGGCGCCTCCCGGGCCTCGCGCTCCTCCCGCCGGCGCCTCGCCGTCTCCGACCGAAGCAGGTCGACGGCCCGCCCGTGGGTCTGGGCCAGCAGGTAGGCCCGCAGGCTGCCCCGGGCCGGGTCGAAGCGCTCCGGGGTGTTCCACAGGCGCAGGAAGACCTCCTGCAAGACCTCCTCGGCCAACTGGTTGTCGTTCAGCAGGCGGCGGGCCAGGGCGTAGGCGGCGCCGGCGTGGCGGCGGTACACCTCGGCCAGGGCCTCCTCCCGCCAGCGGCCGATGGCCACCACCAGCGCGGCATCGCTGGCGGCACGGAGGTCGTCCACGTCCATAGCATCGCTTCTTCGGCGCCGAGACGCCCACTGGATGGAGGAAGAGCGATCGATGAGCATCGATACCGCGGGGCTGGCCGGGCTCATGGACGAATCGCGCGACCTGCACGTCGACGCCATGCGGGCCACCTCCGCCACCCTCGCCGAGCTGGAGGACGTCGGTGCCGAACGCCAGGCCGACGTGGGCCCCGAGGAGGTCCATCGTTTCGACGCCGGTCGCCGGCAGCTGCTGGCCCGGCTCGGACTGGGCACCGGTCTCGCCGGGTTCGGGTCGCTCCTGGGCGTCCTCCTCGCCGCTCCGGCCCGGGCCGACACCGCACTGGACGTCCAGATCCTGCAGACCGCCTCGTCACTGGAGGCGCTGGCCGTCGCCGTCTACGGCCGGGCCCTCGGCACCGGCCCGGACCTCCAGGACGCCCCGTCCTACAAGGCGCTGGCCGTCGTCACCACCAAGAGCGCCAAGGACACGCTCGTGGCCTTTCTCACCGAGACCATGCGCCAGCACGGCGACCACAAGAAGGCCTTCCAGGCCCAGACCGTCGCCCTGGACCGCAACGCCAAGGTGCAGGACGCACCGAACCCCAAGATCCTCGCCCTGGTCGACGCCGCCGACGTGGGCACGGTGCAAAAGCTGGTCGACTTCGCCGCCCTCTTCGAGAAGGTGGCCACCGACACCTATCTGCTCGGCCTGACCATGCTGGCCGACACCGGGACGAAGGCCCTGCTGGCCGGGGCCATGGCGGTCGAGGCCCAGCACGTCGCCGGGCTCCGAGCCGTGGGGGCCCTCCTCAAGGCCAACGCCCCCCAGCTCGTCAACGTGCCCTTCCCGGCCACCGA
>Ga0310811_10007161_pt1 | contig 14272 bp, 16 predicted proteins | sample YCmetagenome_FD_207642 | JGI IMG/M metagenome (GOLD analysis project Ga0310811, IMG submission 207642) | Soil microbial communities from experimental microcosm in Duke University, North Carolina, United States - YC | ecosystem: Engineered > Artificial ecosystem > Soil microcosm > Unclassified ...
TGGATACCATCAACAGATTCTTCATCAGAGTGTTGTGAACGAGAGGCATCCTCCTCGTCGGAGCATTCAGTCACTGTATTAGACATAATCTAATGTTCAAAAGAGTGACAGTTATGCTTTTCTGCTCAACTTTGAAGGAGAGTGGTGCAAGCTTGCTGAATTTTCGATTTAATTGAATTTTCGACATTTTTACTATTTTCGAACCCTTTCGAACACGTGAGTCAAGACTTTCCGGAAGGAGTGAGGACATCCAGGAAACAGCCAGTCTGGGGCAAAGTCTGGGGCGGAGTCTGGGGCCAAAGTCTGGGGCTGCGGCTGACACGGGCGGAGCTTGATTCAGAGTTCTAATTATATCTGGTCATGTTTGCAATACCAGTGTGACACGCCCTTTGTGACCTCTTGCAGGCCGCACCGTGCGCTCAGTGACATCAGTGCCCATCATGGATGTCGGGCATCTGTTCAATGCAATAAAAAAGCAACCCAGTCTCACTTGCATTACCTATGTTGACCTTGCCAGTTTCATCCGATGTGCTAGCCTCGTCAAGAATGATATCCTTCAACCCCAACCTCAGCGCATCTCTGTCTCCCATGCACCCGATGTGCTTCCAGACAGTGTTACAATGTTTCTCACTACGTCACTTGACATGTCATCCGATACAGTTGATAATCTATGGTACATTGTGAAGGATCTCATCTGGGAACTGCCAATGAGTGCTGAGACAAGTGCTGAGGATGAAGTTGCGTTCAAGATCCATGGTCATAAACTAGGACTTGGTACCGTGCCCACACATCGCATCATGATTGTTATACTAATCCGACTCATAGTGGAATGCACGCTATATCCACCAGTCAAGACTTGCACGAATCCCGACTGCACTGCATGGCAGCATGGCACGCTGCTGAAGAAAGAGGAACAGCGCCGGATCGTCGTGTTTACTCATAACGAGGGCGCAAAGCCTGCCTGGACAGTGCACTTAAAGTGTCGAGGTGCGTTTGTTGTGTTCTATGTGTATGATAGCCTCACTGACCCATAATGCCTATGAAGAATGCAATACAAACTACCAGTTCAACTACAGCATCAAGGATCAGTTCCGAACCTACTACAGCGGCATCCCACAATACATTCAAGTCTCAGACCATCAATTTGTTGAGCTCAACCTTGCCATGCATTGGATGGACCTCATGCAGATCGCGTAAGTGTCTATTGTTTTCACCTCTCGTGCAATTATTTACTGATATTATGTTACAGTGTTTCAGCGACGAACTGTGCTCATTTGTATGGCATTGCCCAGACACGTCGCACTCACGATGATGCCGACCACTGGCAATTTGGGAGGGTGATTACGATGGAGCAAGTCTGGGACTGCTTTGTAATACTCGCCCTACTCGATGACCATCAACTACGAGGAGAACGCCTGGTAGTGCCGCATGACGGCAACCAGAAAAATCGCCTTACAGAGGCCATGTATGCACGCAATGCTCGTATTGTCCTCCAGGGTCAGGAGGAGCTCCCTCACACTTGCTTCGGATGCATGCGAATATTGGAGATGCCAGATGGAATGCTTCGCCGCACAGAAGTCATTGTGACTGATGGTGTGACAGTCAGCCGACCATGTTGTGCTGTCGCATGGTGTAAAAATGCTCTTGAGAGCAATCGTCATTGTTTCTGCGCAGCAGAACATCGCCACCTCGAGACGGTCTGTGCCATGGACAGCTGTAGTCAGCCAGTGATGCCGGTTGGTGCTGATGGGAAGATGCACAAATCTTGCAATGATCCAGTTCTGGTTCATCTTCAAATGGAGGCCGCCAATGTTGAATCCTCGCGTAGCGGCAAGAGCAGGACACAGCGCCAGAGACTCGCAAAGTTGAATGATTCTGTCACTATGCATAATGTTCCACCCCCGATTGTGACTTACGCAGAAGAAGACGTCCCCCTTCAAGATGTTGAAGAATGGTATGAGTATGACAAGGCGTCTGGTGCTGTGCGTTTCCATCAGGCGCCTACAACTACATCTACTGGAGTCTCGGACATCGATGGGTGCAGTGCCAAAGATATCCCGTCCAAGATCAAGGCTACATTCCGGCGTCAGCGTACTAACAATGAACAGCTCATTGTTCGTCCCTGTGGCATCATCTCTGGTCGTGGTACAATGTACCACCATGAGGCTGTCTCGAATGTGCTGGTAAGTTTTTTTTTCTGTCAGATGGACTATGCTAACTTATGTTCTCAAGATTATGGTTGAGAAAATGTTCTCCCTCCCACGCACACATAAGCCGCAGCACTTAATCTATGACTCCAATTGCAACGCGTTGCGGGAGGTTGAGAGTCGCAAGATTGTGTTCTTCGAGGGAATGGGAATGTGTGTAGACGCCTTCCATCACAAGACAAAGCACAAGGCCAGTGATTTGTTCTGCCATGAGCGCTGTGACATGAAGGCCTACCCTGAACTTCTCGATGACGATGGGAAGTATTATTTCAATTCATCAATTGCAGAGCAAACAAATGTTTGGTTTGGCAGTTTTCATAATATTTGTCGAGAGATGACACCAGTTAAGTATGACTTTTTTCTCGATGAAATGATCCTCCGTCGAAACCATATGACTGTTGCTACCCTTCGCATACAAGGCAAACTTCCTCACCATCCACCTGTTTAGTTACCTCCCAATATATGATGTTTTTGTTAGTACCAATGCTGGAAACTTTGAGTTCGAGAACACGACAGTGAAGGTAGGTTTTCATATGAATCACATTTATAATAGCTATTTCGCGTTAACAAAGAAAATGTAGCTAGCTACACCTATCCTATACTGTAGGGTATTGAAAATGTTTTCTTTGTTAACCGAAGAAAACATTTTCAATACCCTGCGGTATAGGTGTAGCAGGTCTTCGAGTGCCTTCAAAACCACACGAATACCTGCTACACCTATACTGTAGGGTATACCGTCGTGTTCTCGAACTCACCGGTGGACAAGCATGATAGAAATGCCCTTGAAGAAATTCCTTAACTGTCTGAACTGCGAGGAATCTGTGATGGCCAGTGGGATTCGGACAAAGCAATGAATAGTAAGTGCTACATAAAACAAGTGTATAGAACAAACATAGATGTTACATTAAACAAACATGTATAGAACAAACATTACTTCCGCCGGCTATGCTTCTTGCTCTCCAGACCCAAGGCAATGCGGCGCGCGGCAAGACAGTTCAACCAAAGGCCATCTTGAGTGCGCCCGCTTTGCTTGTGTGCCTCAAGGATGCTCAGTGGTGTCTCGCGCCACGCCTTGCGATTTTCATGATACGTGGCCTTAACAAACGGAGTGTCGCCAAAGATGAGACGAAAAAGCAGCTCCTGGCCATAGTGACGAAACTTCGGGATGTCCATCTGCTGAAAGCCGACAACCATATCAACCGTGTACATTCCCTGTGGCCAGACTTGTCGTGGCTTGCCACGATCGTATACTGGGACATGTACAGGAATGACGACTGGGACATGTACGGATGGAGAAGCCTGAGCTGACTGGTGAGTTTCCAAAGGTGGCGCTGGTTGGCAAATGTCCTCGACTGCAACTGATGCAGACATTGAAGGGAATGACGATGTCGCAAGCAGTGGCGTTGGTGACATTGAAGTAGCGCGACGGGAATCAAAGTCATCCTCTGGTGGTTGACTGGGGAATAGTGGTGGTGTCGGCGACATCGAGCAGGTATCAAAGCCATCTCGTGCCAGTCGCACTCGTGTAGCGGTGTGCATGTTTTGCTCTTGGCCGGGGCTTTGAGCCCAGTGGCGCTTTCCCAAGGACACCTTGGGTGTAGGTTGCGTCTCGTTGTCCAGGATCTCAACATCCGACAATGAAGCAGCGATGGATGCCTGTCGTCGCTTTGTCTTCTTGAGCTCAGGTGTAAGTGGTGTGTCGTCATTGAAAATCTTGACATCCGATGATGAAGCCAGGGTGGATGTCTGTCGTTGCTTCATCTTCCAGCGTATACTATCACGCTCACCTTTCATATTGAAGCGCATGTGCGAAGGGCGAGTCAACAGTTTGGAGGACTTAAATAAATCATCAAAGCCACTGCACTCAGTGACACCATGACGTCGTATGAAGACGTGGCAGCCCGAGTCAAGAGTGAAGGGGTGAGCGAGCATTGACGGAATCCAACGCATGAAGCTTTCCTCAAAGACATCGATTTTTTCAATATTTCTGCCAAGGGAGTTGACAAGGGCGGGATCATCTGAGAGCTGATATTGTGGGAAGTATGGGCAGTGAACAGCCCACTGCATCGATACTGGTGTATTATCCTACACATCAGCAGTAAGTATTGTGGCGAAAGGGAAACCAAGCAGCAACTCACAGCATCGAACCAGTACAAGACAAAGCGCTGCCTGGAAGCTCGTTCCATCTCCTTGCGACGTTCTGACACCCTCTTGCTCTCAATTTCCTCTCACGCACGCGCATTGAGGTCACCTGTCCACATTGGGTCAAGTTGATCAGTTACACGCGGAGGCTTCGACAGCTTATGGACTGGGAAGGCGTGTGGGAACAGATGAGACCACTGGGATGGTGCGGGAGGTTGTGTGGTGGGCGCGGGGGGTTGTGTGGTGGGCGCAGGAGGTTGTGGTGTCGGTGTGGGAGGTTGCAATGGTGCAGGAGCTAGCAAAATATCATGAAAAGATGGGAACACAGCAGGCCGTCCAGCGCTAACGGACTGAAGTGCACGTTGAAGTGCTCTCAGCCCGTCGTTCGTCTGAACTGCATCATCATGCCAGTAGGGCTCAGTAGGGAGCGCGAGGGTATCCTCAGCAGGGAGTGTAAGAGTGTCCTCCTGGTCATAGTCCCAGTTCCACTCCTGCTGTGTGATGGGGTGCTGCTGCTGGTTATCTGTCTCAGTGAGATGCACTGGACATCCTCCTGCCTCCTCGATACAATGGGTGAGGCACTTCGCATGCGGGCAACGCAGCGCGCTCGCTCGCTGGCAAAAGGCACCATTGCATTTGATGCCTCGCTTGCATGACTTCTTGCCATTGCCAGTTGAGGCAAGAGGTTGCATCGAAGGGAACTGAGTGGCGTAAGCAGCACTAGTGCCACTCGTGAGGGCAGAAGGCACCGGCTGAGAACTGGTGAGACTCGGGGAATGACTTGATGATGGGAGGAGGGCCATGATGTTTGGATGCGATAGAAGTTGAGGGAACCAGCGAAAGAGGGAACATGATTGATGCTGGCAAGAAAGGTTAATGAAGGTCAATAAGTCATGCGGTCAATAAGTCATGCGGTCAATAAGTCATGCGGATAATGCACCCTGGCCATCGGCTTTCCCGAGTTCCCATTCACATCGCTCCGACATATGGTGATTGGAACTGTACCCCCACAGTTCGTGCAATCGGTGACAAGGCCAACTGCAGATTTGCGCAGAGACAATCTGGCCAGAAACGCAATGTCTGCCTGTTGCAGGGAAGACATGATAATGAGCAGTGCAGAGGAAGTGAGAGGAGAATATGTGGGCGGGGGCAGGCAAGAGACAAGTTGGGCAAGGAGGAAAGACGGGCGGGAGAGATGGGCGATGAGCGACCATGATGTAGTCCATTTTGGTCGGAGAACGAACACAGCATGCCAACTGTGTGGTGGGTAGAGTGGCGGGTGCGTCGGTAGCCATCTACGATGGGCACACTACTGCTGACAGCAGGCGCGATGGCAGGCAGCTTTGGGATTGTCACAAAGCAAACACGTGACAAAAACATTTTAAACTCAGCTCGGGTCTGCCCGTGTCAGCCGCGTTTGCCGAACGCCCCAGACTGTGGCCCCAGACTCCGCCCCAGACTTTTGGCCCCAGACTGGCCCCAGACTGGCCAGATCCCTGACATTCACGAAGGAGTGTACAAGTTTTGGTGTCGGTAGTTGCCGCTTTTGAGCGATTGACACTGTATAGCCGCTTGACTGGTTGGTTGCGTACTATACTCATTTCTGTCCTCACCTCAGACTTTTCCCAATTCTTTATTCCATCCCTGAAACCTTACTCATGCCGAAAGCATCAATTACTTCAAAATGTAGCCGAAGGCTATCAAAAGACGGTAGCACAGGCGGCTCCCACCTTGATGAGCAGCCTCAGGAAAAGGATATCGTACAACCCACTGTGGTGTGAGTTGCAACTTGCCTGGAATCTCAGAGCCCATTTGACAGCGATACAGTGAGGAGCATAATGTTAGACCTTCAGTGATGACTTCACCAGCAATGTGGGCGTTTCTGCCCCGATGCTTTTACGCCCTCCTTACACGAATTGCAGTTCGAACTCTGGGCTTCCTAGGTCACCAGAACCTCATGTACAAGAAATTATTTCCAATAATTCAGCCGAAGGCTCTTTGGCTGCGTAAGTTATACTAGGTCGTAATCTCAAACGTGCTCATCGTTTCAGCGAGGCGCAAAAGGTCGTAGTGCAGGAGGACCAGCCAAATCTAAGTGAAATGTGAGCGTCCAAATAAACCAAGAGGTTACGACCGATGATACCATTCCCGCAGAGTGCTTGTTGTGAAGCAAGTGTTGGATGTTCTCAAGGACTCAACAATTACCTCGAAGATCGGCAAGGACCACCGGTCTCGTTTCTGGGCGGCATATAAAAGAGTTGTCGAGGAGGAAGACGATGCATTCCTTGAGCGACACTACAACGACATGGACATCGTATTAGTTTTCGTAGGTTTCGCATGCTCGACTTACCCATCTCGGGATTGACGTTCAATCAGTCTGGTCTGTTCTCCGCCGTCAGCACAGCTTTTATTGTGGCCATGGAGTCGAATCTCAGTCCAGACCCTAACGACACCACGCATGCCCTTCTCACGCAGCTCGTCCAAATCGGACTTGGCAACTTCACTGCAGCGGGGTCTACGCCAGCAGCGCCAGCATCTATCTGGTCGCCATCCATAGCCAATATAAGGATCCAATGCATCGCCTACGCAAGCTTGTCCTTCAGCTTACTCGCTGCTTTAGGGGGCGTACTAGGCAAGCAGTGGCTCACGTACTACAAGTCGCACAGATACGGCCTCGGCTCGGAAGATAAACGAGCGAAGCACAGACAAGAAAAGTTCGACGGCATCGACACATGGTATTTTGAGACTGTCGTGCAATCGTTCCCGATCCTACTCCAGTTCTCTCTTCTTCTCTTTGGAATTGCCCTCGGCGCCAATATGTGGTACCAACAGCACACGATTGCCTGGGTCATCATTGTAACCACGGTCTTCGGGTTTCTTTTTTATTCCCTGACGGTGATGGCAGCTTTGGTATCTCCTGCATGTCCATTTCAGACGCCAATATCGACGATATTGCGCATGTTGCGTGTTGACAGTAAGATCATTTTCAAGTTCTGCGCATTTCCAGTCTGAATCAAGATTGCAGAGGTCTTATGTCCAATACTTGTTCTGGCTTCCTGGTATGTTCCGCAGCTGGCGACGTTAGTGCATGGTAAGGTCTGTTTTCTTAGGCATGCACACATTTTGACCGTTTCTTGCCAGCCGTGCTGCAACCGGGGTTAGATATATTGCATTATTTGTTCTATCGAGACCCATATGGCCAGTATGTTATATGTCGGATCCGATTATCAGAGCTAGCAGGTGACGTTCTTTGGTACTATTGTATAACGCACCAAATACTCATATCACTCCAGATTCTGTGTTTGTGGCATTTGGCTCCTTTAAGCGCCTTCTACCCTTGCGACGCTCTCCGATAAGAGTCTTGGGCTCTGGAGCACAAGCCCCTGATCATAACCTGGACGTTGTGGCCTTGAATCAATGCCTCGTTAAGCTCCGACTGCCGGACATACCCGCCAGCGCTCTCGAAGCACCTATCATCATGTGGACGCTCGCGACATCTACGGATACTGAAGTATTTCTCGCCGCTGCTAGCCTTGTTCCTGATGTGGACTGGCCTCTGGATCTTAACGTCTCAGACACGTTGCGTCAGCTGTACGATGTTTACACAACCTGCTTGGACGTTCATGGGCGAATCATACCGTCATTGGAGGAGAAAGCATCGACATGTACAATGGCTCTTTGTCACCTGTATTGCCACCGTATTCTTCAGGCAGGTCCCTATGGATTTCTTGGCGTGGGAAGCGGAGACGACTTCGTGTTTGACAGGATGCTGGACAGGACAAAAGTTAATCCCAATGTGCTTCTTGCGACCACCAAGCTGTATAAACTATCTGCCGGCCGGCCGTCCTCATGGAAGTTTGGGGTTTGTTCCAACTCGAACCTCGAGTGGCTGTCTCACGTTCTCCCTTTCCACTTTGTTACAGGACGAGTGGATGAAGACGTGGAAAACCTTGCCATAACAGTAATATCAAAACTCTCATGCTCTCCTTCCTCTCCGTCGCCTCAAAACATAGCCAATTGCACTCTTCTTGCTTGCATCATGGTCGGGGTTCGGTTTGACAAGAAGGACATTGTTCGGGTTGATAAAAGGTGCTATCGACTAATTTGATGGTTCTTCTGCTGTTTTGACGAAAATATTGTGCAGTTCTGCTCGGTGTCAACTTGTTGAGTCTCTTTCGGCGCAATTACAGAATGTATTCTGGGCCAGCACAGAAGATGGCCGCAGAGCACGGAACTTCCTGGACGTCATCTATCGTGTGCTCGATCTATCTGATCCACTACCACGGGATACGATGTGGAGACTGGACATGTGCAGGGAGATTTATTCGCGGGCGGGGAATTCACCCGCAGGGCTGCAACAGGCACAGAGCTTCAGATTCATCGTCAAACCCAATGAATCCCCATTAGCCCCATCAGCCCCTGCCTGGTTGTGGCGGCATCAAATCTTGTGGCAAAACAATTCCCACTTGCCCAAAGACTTCGATTGGCTAGTGGACTACCTCGACAATGTTTATTCCAACAATTACGAGACAGCAGGTGACATTCTTGTACTACTGAGTAGTATGAGAGTGAACTGCAGCCCCGCTATACAACGTCTATACATCGAAAAGCTGATCACCTGCATGGGCAGCAGCATGCCTCCCCGTTTGCGCCATGCTGCCCTTCGTGCTGCTCACAGTTTCCGAGAAGTCTTGGCCTCCGCCGATGTCGTTGATGATGCGGACATGGTTTTGACCAAGTTCTCCCTTGCTATCCTTACCGCGGTTTGTCCGCAACTAGGTACAACACCCACCGATGATGGTCCTGACTGCTTCTTTCATCCTGATCGCGACTTGTGCTATCTCGAACTTATTTTTGCCCTGGCGAGGAATTCGGTTTGGCACCCCCATTTTTCGAGGGACGGCCATATCGATCGATGCACTAGCATCATTGCAAAGTCCTGTGATTTTAAGATGCATAACAATTACAAGATTTACAGAGGTCACCAGCCACATGCCTTCTACCTAGTTGGTATCTTCCTCCGAACGACGCCTGAAGAGTTGTCCGTTACATCACTCAGTTCTATCACAGAGCACCAGTGGTGGAATATGATGAGAAAGGCATGGTATTTAGCTGTTCTCGTATTCGGCAACACACACTTTGTCGAACTCCTTCCTGTTCTTGTGGAAAGAACAAAAAAGTACATGTGTAGTGCTTCAGGGTCTGATCTTGAACAGCTCATCGACGATGTAGATGATCTTATGAGGCTGGCAAAGCAAGGTCGACCAGAGCAGAGAGAGGGGGTTGCTGTTGCTGCAAAAGAGTTGAGAGGTAAAGCTAGTGACATGCTTGCGAAGATTAGTCAATAGTTATTGCTATACAAGTCACCATTGAACTCATGGTCATTTTTTGGGTGATGATCATGCTGTGCACCTACATAGCTGCAACATACATTAATACAAGTGCTTCATTTACCTTTGGACAGTTGCTCACTTCTCTCAATTACAATAACAAATGTCTGTATACTATGTTGGCAGTTGTACTTTCCTCTCCTTCTCAAATAAGTGCACAAATGTCTCTTCATCCACACACCCTGGACAATGCAGTGTACAATTGTCCATGTGGGAATGAATCTGTGTGCAAGTCCATATGACACTCCAAACACCACTTTAATAAAATGTGTGATACACATCATTGAGTGTATGATACCATACTAATACTATGTCAAGACATTTCATGTAAGTACTTCTAAATGGCTGAAATCTTTGAAGCTGGGCTCAACAATTAAGTATTTCGCAAGATTGTCAGCTGTACAAGCAATCAGTTTTCATTCATGATCAAAAGCACTCTGGGCTTTGACAGTATATAACACGGTTCTCCAACAGTCCAAGTTGATCTCTCCAATATTGAGTTTTTCAAACTGTTCGACAGCTTCCCTGTAAGGTTGCAGATTTCATCCATCCAGCAAAAACCTACCCATTCCATTCCACAGCTGCTTCCAGTCTTCCTTGCATCTATTTTGCTTCTTGTAGGTTCCTGCATGCACCATGGGTGGGGCCTTACATGCAATGATCTGTCTGTGTACATCAAGATGCTCCTTGACATTGAACATCATGTTCCATACAACAGACCCAACAGCATGGTGTTCCTCATCAGATATATTGTTGATGCAAGCCGAAATAAGTTGCTCAAAAGCATGTGGAAAGAAGTCTTGGATATTGTATTTCAATGTGAGCAAGATGAGCTGTGTTGGTTCAAGCGAGTAGTGTTGCTGCTGGAGATGATGAACAGCATAGACACATGCATCTTTGCAAAGATACATATCACTCAACTCCAGTAGTTGAATGACAGCATTATTAGGTATTTTGAGAACATCAGGCCTCCATCTGCAGCAGTAAGGTATTGGCCATCAGAGTCCACTGCTGAAAAAACTTAAAATGACTCACTTGTTGTAACAGACAGAAAGAAATAATTCAAAAGTGGCTTTGCTTCCTTGCAATGGCACACAAATAGGCTTGTCATCAGTGCTACCATCAACCTCTTGAAATTGGGTGCCCTGGCTTGCAGCAAACATATCCAGAAAAGCAAGTGATTTATCCCCAAGAATGCTTGTGTGCGCCCTGAAGAGTGAGTTTCCTGCCTACTAGTACATCAGTCCACCATAAAGCTATGATAATTAAGTGCTTGTTAAAGACCATGGCACACCGGTGCATACAATCTCTCAGAGGGGTGAGTATAACTGACTCAGAAGGGCTTTGGCCTCAGCTCGTACGCTGTGCCTCTCACCTGAGTACAGTGCCCTTAATTTTGGATAAAGTCCAACAAGGTCCTAATGAAGTCTGGAGGACTTTGGAGGCAGACAACTCTGGTGGAGCATCCGAAGGACTTCTGGATGAGTGCGGGAACTGTCCGGATGAGTGCAGAAAACTTCTGGATGAGTATCAGAAACTTGGATGGAGTTCCATCTACTTGATAGAAAGTGGAATAACTGCACATATCAATCCTTAGTGAAGACATAGGGTAGAGATACTGCAATGGACACAGTCTGAGGCAGGAAGAGTAGTCCAGAGTTCCGGATAGGGGTTCCGGAGCGGACGCAGACAGATATAGACTACCCTTAGGTAGAGACAGAGTTGGATAAGGATCAGAAGGAGTGCGAGTATTGGAAAGACAAGACTGTGACCTAAGGATACAATCCATTAGGCCTAAGGTAGGATCTGGAAATGGATAAGGTCCAGAAACGCGGAAGAGCGGAGCTCTGGCCTAGGGAATCAATCCCTAGGCCCAAAGGATAGAGAAGGGTCCTTACAACACTAATATGCAAGGACAAGAATGCTGCAAGACTGTATATTTGAACTGAGGATCTATTGAGATGTACAAGAGTTTATATACTGTAGGTAGCTAACGGAATAATCAGAGGCAGTGTCCGAGGCTATGTACTTTAGCACAGTCAAGGATAATGGATCAGTAAGCATAACAGATAAGTAAACAACCGAGTACCGGTCATAGACAAATAGCGAAGATATCGGGTAAGTATAGAACCGGTTATCTGAAAGGTAGAGAGTACCAAATAAAGGAATAGGCTGTGTTAACGTTATATGGACAGGTAATGAATAGAAAGCTTATCATATTGGATCCGGAGCAGATAGGCATATTGGATAAAGGAATAGGCTGTGTTAATGTTATATGGACAGGTAATGGATAAGAAAGCTTATCGTATCAGATCCGGATCAGATAGGCATATCGGATCGGATCCATATATTGGATCGGACGGATGAGCGGTAGTTGGACAAGCACGATAGTGGATGCGACTGGATATGGTTATGAATGAAGTCTAGAGGTCTAATCTAAGGATTAGTCCTTATATCCAACTATAGGATAGGTCTGGAATCCGGGATATGACAGTGCTGCACAAACCTGGAAGATGTGCATGCCATCTAAGAAATAAAACATCTGATGGTGACAAGTCACAGTCATTGAATCACTATAAAAATTAGAATTTCAATTGAGTAAATATTGCATGAACATAAAGAACAGGTTGGACAAGATGACCGGAGTGAGTTGTTAGTAATAAAAGCAAACACAAAAAGCAATACATCAATTCTTGAACACACAAAACACATCACCTGTGAATTATGCAGCTGGTGGGACTCTGGAACAAAAAAATGGATATGCCATTGTCACTCCCACTTCTCCCTGAAACTAAAAACTGGTCAGCAGAAATCTGGGCTGCCTATAAGAATATCCAACATACTTATGATCATGCCATTCAAGTTCTTTGAGCAGATGGGGCTGACCCTGTGCATATTGCTTTTCACATGGATGCCATCTCATCAAATGCTCTTCTGATCCTTGAAGTGCTTGTACCAGATGGTGCTACTGTCGATTTGGATGATAATTTGGAGTCTCTCCCAGTCAAATGGCTAGCTGATGTAGCTGCAATGCTTGGGTGTGCAGTTTTGAATCTGGAACAGCTGGGGACAACTGTAAATGAGCAGTCAGTCATTTTCTCAATAGAGATATGTATAGATACTGAAACAGGATCTTACAGATAGGATCAAAATATTGATATGCTGGAATTTACTAGAGTTGCAAACACAGGAAAATGAGGATGTCCCAAGAAAATAATAGATCTTGATTTTTTGAGGGAGGCCACCTCTTCTTGACACAAATCAAGCATGTTGAACTAGCAAAGATTGTTCATGTTCATCGGAAAACACTATGATGCTATATGTATCAACATGGCATTGAAAGGCAATATTCCAACCTTCATGACTGTAACCTGGATGCTCTGGTGAAGGTATTCAAATGTCATAGACCAGAGTCTGGTTTTCAGTATCTTGTTGGTTTTCTTTGACAACAGGGTGTCCATGTACAACACAGGTGGATATGGCAATCCCTGCAGTGACTTGACAAAATCGGACAGCACCTTAGATGGCAACAAATTATTTGAAGAAGGAAATATGAAGTGGGGTGGTCCAATGTTCTTTGGCATTTGGATGGACACCACAAAATGATTCAATGGGGGTTTGTCATTCATGGTTTCATTGATAGTCATTGCAGAACAGTATGTAATTTTCTGAGTCATTACAAGTGAAAGGTTCAACTAATACATGTCTAGGTGGTTGCACTGAAAGCAAGCACAAATAATTGTGCTACAACAGTTTTTGATTTATTTTTTAGGGCACATGAAGAGTATGGTATGCCATCACATATGTGAGGTGATTGTGGTGGTGAAAATATTGATGTTGCCACTTATATGGTTGTGCAAAATGGTCCAAATTGTGGCTCATTTCTGTGGGGATTGTAAGCCTTGTATTACAATATGACTCTTTGAGTGTTTTTCTCATAAACTAAATACTCCAGATCCACATGAAATTCAAGGATAGAGTGGCTTTGGGTTGAAGTAGGAACTCAGTTTGTGAGACATTAGAGGGCATTCTTCAACTGCTTGGAGCAACTGCATTGTCTTGACATTGAGAAGACTGGTCATTTGTGGCTTCTCCAAAATTTATTCTTGGATGCTATCAATGATGACTGTAAAGATTTTCATGAAGAATGGAACCTTCATCTGATTGCTGGCCCATGAACAAACAACAAGAGTCCACAAGTAGGTCATACAGTGACTTGCAAAACTGTTACAATGTTTGGTATTTTTTTAGTATACACATAATTGTGCCTGTATGCATGGAAATCACACTTTATGTTGGTGAGAGATATTGGAGAGCCAACCCCTGGCTACACATAGACACTTGGGTTACATGATTTGGCCCAGGGGGTGTGAAGATATGGCTATTTTAAGACAGAGATACCATTATAACGGTTTTGCAACTGTTGATAATAATTAAGGTATTGACAAATATCAGTACTTGGTATAACCTCCTTTGGCTTCAATTACTGCCTCAATCCTCCTAGGCATACTTTCGATCAATTTTTGACACACC